>ERZ506979.231-NODE-231-length-43419-cov-7.521331_pt1 | contig 43419 bp, 28 predicted proteins | sample MGYA00512887_ERZ506979 | MGnify/ENA metagenome assembly ERZ506979 | reverse complement strand
TCCTATGCCCTTCTAGGGCTCCTTCATGCCACCCGTTTTACGGGTGGTCATGACTTTTTCAGAAATCGTTCATTTTACCTTTGCAGTTTTTTTCGTTTTGGTTCAACTTACGGACACATTTACCCGGTATACTAAAAGCATCCCAAGAGGGAACCGATAACATCCCTGGGAAATCCCCTTTACTGCCGGAACGGCAGACTATCGACAAGGCCTCCTTCCTGGAGGATTTACATATACCTTCTTTTCTCCCTCCTCTTTTCTTCCGGGCGCGCCTTGCAGGCGCGCCCCTTTTTTATTTATCCCCGGCGGTGTATTCGCGGAGCAGCCGGATATAGATCTGGTAATTATCCAAGGATACCTCCGGCGGCGTCTGATGATCCACCGACAGCACATATCCGCCCGAGCGCATCACCGGCAGAAGACGCTCAAATTCCCGCCGCATCGCATCCTCGCCGCGGCTCATGGTCATTTTATCAAAACCGCCCATCATCAGCAGGCTCGGATACTCCCGCCGCAGCTCGCAGAGATCCACCCCGGCCTGCCGCTCCAGGGGATAGACGCCCTCGATGCCGCTGTTCAGTAGCCAGGGGATCATGTCTGTCACCAGGCCGTCCGTGTCGACGAACACATGAACGCCCGCCTGTTTCAGCGGCACCAGCAGTTTCTGATAATACGGGTACAGAAACTCGTCGTAGCAGGCTTTGGACAGCATGGGGCCGTTGTTGTAGGACATATCCTCGGCAATCCCGACCAAATCAGGCCGCATCACGTCCAGTACCCGATCGAGCACCCGCAGTTCATACTCCAGCAAATCGTCGTTGATCCGATGCAGCAAATCCGGCTGATCATAAAACGCATACAGATGATCCTCGATGCCCAGCAAATCCCGCGGATGCCAGAAGAACCCGTCCAGGAACAGCCGGACGATACACTCCCCCCGCTCCTGTGCCGGCAGGAGCCGGCGGGCATTTTCCACCACCGTGTCAATCAGCCGGTCGGTATACAGCTCTCCCCGAACCGCTTCGTACTCCTCTTCGTTATGGATGGATGCCTTGCCCGCCTGGGCCATCAGGCACTGCATAACATCCAGCCCGAAATACCGAAGCGAATCCTCGAAGGACAATCCCTTGGGGAGCCCCTCATTCTCCCAGCGGGCGATGGTTTTATCCCACCAGGCCGCCCATTCCACCCTGGGCAGCCGGGATACCGGCTGAAAATTCAGTGTGTTTAAAAAGATGTCCCGCGGTGTCATTTCGATTCCTCCCTCAACAAATCGAGAACCGCCGGCCCGCGGATCCCCGAAGGCAGCGGCCGCCCCTCATAGGCGTTGGCCAGGGTGTTGACCGCCTTCAGGCGGATATGGTTCGTTCCCGCATGAAACAACCCGGTTTCCAGACGGTAGGGCCGCCAGAGAAGCACGCCCGCCGACTGCCCGTTTATCTCCGCCTCGCACAGACTGTTTACCTCCGCTAGGGAGAGAACGGCGGTCCCCGCGTCCGCCTCTTCCCCCAGCTCCACCGTGTATTCGTATACGCCTTCGCCCGAATAGGTCGGTAATGGCTCTTCCCATCCGCACAGCTCGCCGGTCAGCACCTGCCCGTCGATGCGCAGCGTCCAGTCCCCGTCCAGATATACCCGGCGCTCCAGACGTTTTTCCGGTGTGGCAGACGGGACGTCATCCCCGAACACCACCAGCATAGAACCATAGGGCGGCAGCGCGAGAGCCAGCTCCACACCATCCCGAACCAGTCTGTATGGGCAGGCATGCCGTTCGCCAGTCAGGGCCTCCCAAATCACCGGCGCTCCGCTTTCGCGGAAGCGGCCGCGCAGCGTCCGCTCCCCGTCCTGTTCGTTGACCAGGAAATATACCCGTCCATTTTCATACTCCCGCGCCATGCAGCTCACGCCGCTTATCCGGCCTTCCGTCCGCACCAGCGGCTGAACAGCCTCCTCAAATCCTTCGGCCGCACACAGGCAGCCAGGATCGAAGCGATAGGTGTATTGGCGGTATAAACGGTAATCGTCCACATACGCGGCATTCGGTAACGCGAGCACCGCCGCCAACCGTTCTTCGAACAGTGCCTGCTGGGCCGGATCCATGCACCGCGGCCGTTCCCTGAGAAAAACCACCGGGATCCCCCGCTCCGCCAGACGGGCGATAGCCTCCATCGCCTGCATGGGCAGATACGGCGCCGCCGGAATCAGCAGGGCGCGGAACGCGCATCGGCCACAGCAAAAGCCCGTTTCCTGCGGCTGTAAGCCGTCCAGCGCCTCGTCGTTGATGAACTGGTAATCGTACAGCGCCTCCTGCAGCCCCAGGGCGATGTCCTGCACATCCCGATCCAGCCGCCGAACCGCCTCCCGATCGGCCGGGTCGTAAAGCGCCTGTCCCGCCGCCGTGGGATAATACACCGCCAAATGACATAGGGGCCGCCCGCCGGACAGCACGGCGCTCAACCGACCGGCGTACCCGGCATACAAATGGTACCAGGGATAGCCCGGACTTTGCAGAAAATAGGAGGGCGGGCAGTCCAACTTTCTCTCCCCCCGCACCGAATAGTAAAACGCGTGGGGCACCACCAAATTGACGCCCCGTACCAGCTGGTAATCAGTCCAGCGCCGTAAATCCGCATACGTGAACCCCCAGCCGCCCTGGGCAAACGATTCGGACAATACCCGCTCCTGCCCATACTGATTCGCGACCGAGCTTACCAATTTTTCAGTCAGCTTCTCGCCGCTGTACTCGATCCGATCGCAGCCCGCATAGGAGAAGGCCGCCAGCGCCCTGGTAAAATCCCCTTGGGTGGCAATCTGCAGATGAAGATAATCCTCGCAGTGGAGGTGCCCCACAAAGGCCATGCCGTATCGCTCGCAGTAGGCCCGTTGGGGCAGCAGAAAACTCTCCCGGTACAGGGAACAGACCGTGTCATGAAAATCCCGCCGCACCCGGGGTGACCGCGCGGGATCCCAGATAAACAGGAAGGGAAGCTGATCCAGCAGATCGTACCCGTTCTTTTCACGGAAATACGCCGGCACCCCCGCGCTCCAGACCAGGGTATCGTTGTCCCCCGGATCCGACCACGGGTCCAGCTGTAAATTGTTGTAGAACCCCGCCTCATCGGAAAAGAATCCCCGGATGACCGTGCCGAACAGGGAACCGAACCGGCGGCGGTACTCCTCATGCGTCACCCGCAGAAACACCTGCGTGGTCGCGGGATTCAGCACGTCGATGTACAGCTCCTCCGAGAAAGCCGTTTTCCAGTGGGTGTCCGTCACCGTGAACAGCCAGCGGCGCTGGCTCAGAGAGGGCGCGTCCCGCCGCACAAACCGGCCCGCCTCGTCCAGTACAAAGACGGCCTCCAACCGGCTTCCCTCCGGGAGCGTCAGCGGCTCTCCCGCCTCCACCACCCGCATCCGCAGATTCTTGCCGCAGAATGCAGGGTTCTCCGCCAGCACCCGCCCCCCTGCGTAACCAGAAGGAAAATTGTTCTCATCGTACAGCCAGACGCCCATTTCCAGCCGCTGTGCCTCCCGCAGAACGTGCCCTATCCGCGCGAACCACTCCTCGGACAGATAGGGCGTTTGCAGCCCATGCCGCGCGTGAATGAAGAAGGCCTCCACCTGCTGCTCCTTCATCCGGGTCATCTGGCGGGTGATTTCGTCCTCCTCGATGCGATCGTTCCAGAACCAGAAGGGCATGGGCCGGTATCCTTCCGGCGGGTTTCGGAACCGCTCGTACTCCAGCATACGCTTTCACTCCTACGCCAAATCCCCCGCCAAGGCGGGGGATTTGGTATTTATCGATAGGTGTAATACCGGCATTCGTGCCGCCGGAAGGTCACCTCAAACGCCGATACCGGCCCGCACAATGGGCGGCCTTCCTCGTCGTAAACCGTATAGCGGCCGGGCAGGCGCAGGGTCTTGACCCCCTCTGAGCGGGCATACAGGCCGATAAAGCCCTGCCCGGCAATCAGCACGTCGTTGCCATCGGCAAACACATGCGCCCCCGCAATTGCCGCCGCCTGACGGATCGCCTCCTCGCTGAGAGACAGCCCGCCATAATACAGCGATGTCCACGTCCCCATGTCCTTGACCGCAAAGCCGCAGGCGTCCGTCCCTTGGAATCGCGCCAGGCACCGGGCATCCGGATCCGTCACCGCATACACCGGAGCCACCGGGACGGCGTACGCGTACGACTCGGGATGACAGCCCTCCAGCAGGGGACGCCTTTCCCCCGGCAGCGCCTCTGTACGGAACCCGGTGACCTCCTCACTGAAGGTCCGCGCCGCCGTGTCGGCCCCATAGAGCCACAGCACCGTCTTGCCATCCCGATGCAGGCGGGCCTTCAGCCGCTCCGCCTTGTCCCGCGTGAGCCGGTAGGCACCGATAATAATATACAGCTTGCAGTCCGTGGCCGCCTGTCCATCGAGCACGTCGTCCAGCAGATACAGCCCGAAGGACACGCCGCTGCGGTAAAGCGCCGGCATGTTCTGCTGCAGCACGGCCTTGGCCTGGTTCCAGGGATCCCGGAAGGCCTTGATGCCGTCCTCATCCCCCACCACCGCCACCTCGGGGCTGTATCCGCCCTTCAGCTGCGGCAGATACGCCTGATAAAAGGCGCAGAGCGACTCGATATTCTCCCAGATCCCCTCGTCTCTCAGCCAGCCGTGGGACCAGAGATCCATCCACCACACGCCCAGTCCTCTGGAAAGAATGACCGCCATGTTGCGCTTGTGGATCATCGCCGTGTCCCACGCCGTTTCGATTCGGTGGTTGAAGGGATCTCCATAGTCCTCGGTGGACGGCGGCTCCAGATGGGTCTTGGTGTCGTCCTCCACCATCCAGAGCTTGCCGTGAGCGTGCACCGAATCCACCGGCGCCATCAGGGACAGCACGCCTCCCGCCAGCCGGTCTAGATACCCTACCGGGCTGCACAGCACATCCACATACGGGCTGTTCAGCACTTGCCGCAGCGCCTGGTGTCCCGTCTTCGGGTCGCCCAGCTCGAACAGGTACCCATAAAAATGCATCACCAGGCTCTTGCCGTTGGTGCCCCGCTTGATCACCTCGGACAGCTCTTCAATCCGCCGGGCCGTCAAGTCGGAGATGTAATCGTAAACGTCCAGCACATCCCGCTGCTTCTCCACGTCCAGGAACAGCCCGCGGCACTCCTCCTGGAAATTCACGTTGTTGGGCGGCACCGGAATGGCCGCCTGTCCCAGCCTCTCCCGGCGGCCCCAGGCGGCCGACAGCGCCTCGTCCGTGCCGTACCGCTCTTTCAGCCAGCTGTTGAACATCGCCCGGTTGGCCTCGCTGAGGTCCACCCCGTCGCAGTGGCCGTTCATGCTCATCCATTCCCCGACATACTGGGGAAAGATGTGATATCCCACAATCCGCCGGTCGTAGTCGGGATGCGCCCGCACATACTCCAGCATGGCCAGAAGGGCGTCCGTCTCCTGCTTCAGCCACTCCTCGCTCGCAATGTTCGGCCCCCCCGTTTTGCCGGTCGCGTACACCGCCAGCGCTTCGGGATGATGCTCCCGCCACCAGTCCACCCCCGGATGGTGCATGCAAATCCGGGGAAACACCAGCGCCTCGGGATCGGCCGCGATGCAGTAGTCCATCACCTTTTGAAAATGGGAGAAATCCGCCTGCCGCCAGTCGGTGCCCGGCGCGATATAGGGCAGATGCAGCACCAAGGAATGCAGGTGAATCCCCCGTCCAGCCGCCATCCGGATTTCATCCGCCAGCACTGGCTCCCAGTTTTCCGCCTCGCTGTTGCCGAAGAAGAGAAACGGGGCCGTCTCCTTTCCGCCGATGAACAGGCGGGGAACACCGTCCACCGTCTCCACACGGCACGCTAAGGCCGGATCTTTCCCCTGAATGCCGCTAAAATCCGTTTTCCACATACGCGCCTCCGTCATTTCATCCCATAATAGCCCTGGGCCGTCAGCTTCGCCTTGTCGCCATAGAACAGGTAGTAGGTCTTCGCGCCCTCCACCGGCAAATCGATGGACGAGACGCCGGTATACCACTTGCCGCGGAAATAATCGTACACGTCGCATTTGGACGGGAAGGTGACCTTCCGGGTGCCGGAGGCGTTTTTCTGGGTGTGCACCACCACCAGATTGTCGTTGCCGAAGAAGGTGTCGCCGCTGGTCATAAACACGTTGGCGCCGGCAAACTTCGCCAGGTTCCGCAGGAACGCGCGATCCGGCTTGGCGGCCCCCATGTACACCGATTTCCAGCCGTTGTTCTCCTTGACCGCCAGGGTGTTCAAGCCCTCGCTTTGTCCCAAAACGGTCGCGTTGGTAATCGACCAGGAGGGATTTGTCAGGAAGGAGGGCGCCACGCTGCTCAGCCCCGCCGTCAGGGCGTGAGAACCCTTGAGGACGATATTCGAGGTCATGGTACCGCTCTTGTTCGCCGTCATTCCCGTCATCTCGGTGATCCGGGCGGCGGAGTTATCCCCGAAGCCCCCCAGGAAGAACAGGGTGTTTCCGTTTTTCTGATACGCCTTGATTCCCTGCATCTCCTTGTCGTCGATATGGAACGCGTTGGGGAACAGGAACAGCTTAACACTGGAGGGGATCGTCCCCTTGACCAGATCGGCGGTGGTGTAGAATCCGTAGGTCAGCCCGGCGCGGTACAGCTCCTCCCGCATCCCGTAGGAGAGGGAGTCAAACCCGGTTTTCATCGGCATGGCGTAGCGATAGCTGCCGTCCTCGTCGAGAATCACCGCCACCTGCGGCCGGAACGCCGTCTTGTCCCCGCTGGATACCGTCATTTTGCCCGTGTAGCTGGTGTACAGCGGATACAGGTTGCCGATGTTCTTCCAGATATCCGGATGATCCAGCCAGCCGCTTCCCCACAAATCCATGAACCAGGTGCCCGCTCCACGGATGAGCAGCGCGCCCATCTCCCGCTTGTGAATCTCCAGCGCGGCGGCGACGCTGCCCGCCGCCGGATTGTAGCTGGCGTCGGGGTCGTCCGGGTTGTTGAGAAGACGGATATCGTCCTCCACGATCCACAGCTTTCCCGCCGACTGCACCGCGTCCACCGGGCTCATAAAGCCGCCCAGTCCGCCTTCGTTGCGGTCGTGATAGGAAATGGGGCTGACCAGGGCGTCCATGTTCTTGTCCTGAAGCAGCGCCTCCACGGCGTTATGCCCGCTCAGTGGGGTCACCACTTCCATCTCATAGCCGTAGAAGGCCACGGTCAGGCAGCGGTTGTTCGTTTTCTGCTTGACCAGTTTGTTGAACTCCTTGAGCCGGGACGCCACCAGCCATTGGGTATACTCATAAAAATCGATAGTCCGGGTGTCGCTTTTCTCGGTCAGCAGGCTGCGGGTCTCGGTGCGCCCGCCGTTGCCCGGCACATCGGGCACCGCCGCGCTCGCCAGGGTCGCCGTCCCGTCCGCCCAGGCGGCTTTCAGCGCGGCGTCGGTCTTGTATTTGTCCTTGAGCCAGGCGCGGAACTTCTTCGTGTTGGTTACCGAAGCGTCAGCGCCCTTCTCCCGGCAGTAGGGCTCGAACCATTCGCCCACACAGGGATGATACCCCACCACCCGGGCGGCGTAATAGGGATCGCTGTTGATGTAGTCGATAATCTTGGACAGGATGCCCAGCGCGTCGTACCCGTTGTTGTCCTTGAACCATTTGTCCGACGCCCAGGATACGGTATCCTCGTTGCCCGTGGAGCCGTTGACTGCCTTCCAGCGATCGTCCGGATTTTTGTCCAGCCACATTTTCCCGGGATTGCCGTCCCAGTCGCCGCCCAGGCTCAGCCCCACACGCAGCAGAATGAAGGAATCCGGGTTCACCGACAGCACCGACATCAGCGCCCGATCCAGCTCCGCCGTGTCGAATCGCTCATGGCTGATCATCCAGGCCGGCTCGATGTACACGCTCGCGATGTTGACCCCGCTGTCCCGGGCGTAAGCCCATTCGTTTTCCAGCCGTTCGACGGTCTTACGCGAGTAGGCCGAGCCCACGTTGCCGAAAATCATCAGCGGCGGGTTCTGCTTGCCGTTGATGTACAGCTTGGGCAGGCCGTTCTCCATTTTCACCTGGGCCGATACCGGCTTATCGGTGGGTTTGTTCACCCCCGACGGCTCCGGCGGGGCGGGAATGGCCTGGGTCGGGCCGGAGGTCGTCTTTTTCGTCACGCCGCCGGAGCTGTCCGGCGTGGCCGCGCCGCCGGCGGTGGTCCCCGTCTCCCCCGCCGGTTCGCTTTCCCCGCTGCTGACCGCGTAGGCAGAGGACAGCCCGGAGGAACTGTCCCCCTCCACCGGCAGCGGCTTTTTCGGCAGCGCGAGCAGCAGGGCGCTGACGCCGATGAGCACGGCGCCCGCCGTACAGCCGGCCGCCAGCAATATGGTCTGGGCTTTCTTGGAAAGCCGGATGTCTTTGATGTTCATGGCGTACCTCGCGTCTCTTTCATTGGCAGGAAGATGTTATTCCTGCGGATCGTTGTCCGTCGGCGTCTGACGGCGGCGAAGCAGAAGGAAGGCGGTGACCGCGCCGCCCACAAGCAGCACGCCGATGACAATCAGTACGATAGGCAGCACATTCGACGAGCCTTCTTCCCCGCCGGTCGGCTGAGCCGAGGAGTTGGCCGCGGTGGTTTCCGGCGCGGCCGTCGTGTCGGCCGGTCCTTCCGTCGGGTTGGTGTCCTGGGTCGCGGCGGTTGTGTCAGATGACGCCGCGGTGGTGGTCGTCTCGGTTTTGCCGGGAATCTGGGTCTTGGCGGGGCCTTCCGTCTTGGGGGTGGCGGTGGTGGCTGGCTTGGTGGGGGTCTGAGTCTGCCCGCCGGGAGGGTTGGCTCCCGACACCTTTTCCCACTTGCTCTTCAGGTTCTCGAACAGCGGCTTAACCCAGTCGGCCTTATCCTGATTGTAATTCGGGTTGGAGGTCTGTTTGCCGTATTCCAGATCAGCGATGGACAGCTTGTATTTGGCTGGGCTGGCGTTGACGACCTTGCCGTTGCCCTTGGCATAGCCCTCGCCCGGCACCTTTAAGCCCTCCAGGATTTCCACTGTAAAGGTGTCGTAAAGATCCTTGTTGAACAGCTCGCCCCGCGCGCCGCCGATCCACACGGACATCCGCAGATTCTTGTCGTCGTTGGGCTCATACGCGATCATAATGCCATAGGAATCGCCCAGGCTGTCGTTGAGCTGCTTGACCGTCTTGCCATTGAATTTAATTTTGGTGTTGGCCCCGGGCTTCAAATCGGCGTCGCCTGTCACCTGCTGGTTGACCATGCTGGTCTCAAAGGTGCATTTCACATTAAAATCGATTTGGAAATACACATAGTAGCCGGAGGTGTAGAACTGATCCCAGGTGCCCTGATTCATGGCCGCGCCGGATTTGTCGTCCCCATAGACTTTGATAGGATAGGCCAGCGTTTCCGCCGAGGCCGCCGTGCCGAAGCCGACCGCCAGCAGGGCGGCGGCCGTCAGGGCTGTCAATAGCTTTTGGACCTTTTTCATCGCAGAACTCATCCTTTCTCTTCGGGCATTTTAATGGACGCGTATTCGGTTTCCCAGGGCATCCGGTGATAGTGGTTGCCTTCGTACCGGCGTATCCCCAGGGAAAACTCCAGGGTTTTGCTCCGCTTGGTAAGCTTGAGGGAAATGCGGTTGCGCCCCTGCTTCAGCCGCACGATATCGCCGTGGCAGTGGGGCTGCCAATTGCGCACCTCCTGATTTTCCCGCACCAGCTCGCCGTTGAGCCACAGCTTGAAGGCGTCGTTGTTGCCGATGACCAGCCACCGCTCCCCCTCCTCCGGGAACCAGAAATCCGTCGTCAGATAGAAGGTGGCCTCGCCGGTAAAGCCGAAGGTTTCGTCCAGCGGGAGTTTGTCCTCGTAGGCCGTCATCAGCCGGGAACAGGGGAACGAGAGGGGAGAAGCCACGTACGCCTCCTCGTCCAGATACGCCTTGGTCGGGTCAGCCATGTTGGAGAACAGGGCCTCGATCCCCGGCAGCGTACTGTTATCCGCGTGGCAGGAGGGATAATCCCGGCGTTCGGTCTCGTCATACTCCTCGATGAACGGCCCGCTTACCCGCCATTCCATCGCGCCCACGATACCGAAGGAACGGCCCGCGATCTCCGCGCCGTCCGCGCCGAACAGACCAGCCCGCAGCCAGTTCGTCTGGCTGAGACGGAAGCCGCCCGCCGCTGTACGGCAGACCGCTTTGACCGCCGCCTCTTCCCCCGGTCCCAGCCGCAGGACAGCCGGTGCCTCGAGCTCCGCCGAGAATCCTTCCGGCAGGCCGGTAAAGCGCACCTCCCCGGCCGCCGTCCGGCCGGTGCCGTTATGTACACGCACCAGCAGCGGGCAAGCGTCGCCGAACCCGATGGCCGGCCGCCCCAGATATTCCACGGTGACGCCGACCGCCGGCTCCGCCTTTTCCCAGGCGGGGATCGCCATGTCCTCCGGCACCCCCTCCACTGCGGCGGGATGCAGCCCCACGCCGACGGCGCAGGTGTCCCGAGCCAGGGTCAAAATGGTGTCGTCCGGCCGGGTCACGTCGATCCCGCAGACGAATTTGTCCTGAAGCAGCTCCTTGAGCCCCTCGTCGATCGCCCGATACCCGGAGAGTATCCCCACCACCGCCCCGGCCGACGCACAGGTGCAGTCGGCGTCGTAGCCGCAGCGCAGAGCCAGGTTGATGGTGGTTTCCATGTCTCCCCCGCCGAACAGCAGCGCCAGCGCCGTAAACCCCAGGTTCTGTACCGAATTGGTGAAATCCGGGTGGGAATAATCCAGCAAGATCGCGTCCCTGATCTCCTCAAAGGAACGGCCCTTCTCAAAGCTGTCCAGCACCATGGTCAGGCAGTCCCGCATCCGGCAGGGTTCGCCGATCACACCGAGCCCGCGGCGCAGCAGTAGCCGGATATCCTGTTCGAAAAAAGCCTCGCTTTCGATATACGCCAAGAAAGCCTCTCCCCAGCAGGAATTGCCCTCGTGATCGAGGCTGCCGTCCTGCAGCGCCATGGCCACCGCCGCGTCCGGATCTCCGGGATGAACGAACGCCCAAATTTCCGAGCGGATGGGGCAACCCATCCCCTCCTTGAAATAGGCGTTGTTGAACCCGCCGGAATAAGGCGGGCGGATTCCCCGCCGGGCGTTGCGCATGAAATACCCGTATTCCCCGAACGGATACCAGCAGTGGGCCAGCCACGCCTCAGCCAAATCGTCGGCGGTGACGGCCGGCCCCTTTTCCTCCAGCACCGTCAGCCAGAGCAGCTGGATGTCCAAATCGTCATTGGGGATGTCCTTGTCCAACACCTGGCGCATGGTGACGTCCAGCTTCTGCTTGATGCCCTCGCAGCGGGCGCCTCCCGCGCCCCCCAGGCACTTGCCGAACCAGCCGCCGTATACCTTGTCGAAATATTGATCGTAGGTCATCGCCGCCCCGCTCCGGACGGGTGCGGCGGCCGTAGCCATACTAGCGTTCATAATCCGATACCTGCCATTTCCTTATATGGTAGCCGGGCTAACCAATGAGGCCCGTGCGGGTGATGCTTTCGGTAAAATACTTCTGCAGGAGAATATAAATCAGCAAAACCGGTGCCACGATGAGAAGGACCCCTGCCTGCAGATAAGCCGAAATGGTGAACTGGTCGGCCTGCAGGCCGGGCAGCATAACGCCCAGATTGTTTTTCAGCACCTCCAGCGTGACCGATAGGGTCTTGAACTGATCGAGATACATGCCGGAAAAGAAGGTATCGTTCCAATACCATACCAAGGAAAACAGGAACACGATCAGTACCGGGGACAGGGCGTTTGGCAGCATGATGCGCAGGAAGGTTCTAACCGGCCCGCATCCGTCCACATAGGCCGCGTCCTCGATTTCCACCGGCATCCCCCGGAAAAACTGCCGGAATATGAAGATAAATAGGCCCGAGCGAATCCCGTTGGCCGTCAGGGCGGGCAGATAAAACGCCAGCGGCGTATCCAGTATCCCCATCTGCTTGAACTGCATGAAATTGGAGATGGTGACCGCCTGGGGCGGGATGACGATGGTCAGAATCACCACCGCGAACAGCAGCCCCTTGCCCTTGAAGGCAAACCGGGCGAAGCCGTATCCCACCACGCAGCAGGACAGGGTTTGGAACAGCGTGCTGAACAGGTCGATAAGCACCGTATTGCCCAACAGCTTCGGGAACTCGATGAAATCCCACACCTGCCGGATGTTGTCCAGCGTCAGGGACTTCGGGATCCAGATGACCACCGGGTCGTTGAGCTGCGCCGGCGGCCGGAAAGCGACGCTGACCGCGTACAAAAGCGGATACAGCAGCACAAAGCTGGTCTCGATGAGGATGACGGCGCGCACCAGCGACCAGCAGCTGCGCGCCGCCGCCTGCCGGTTGAAGCGGTTGTCCTCGGTTATCCAATGATTTCTCGCCATGGCGCGTCACCTCTCCGTATAGATAATCCGCCGGCCCACCAGCAGGAACACCAGCCCCAGCACGGCCATGACCATGGCGCTGTATGTCAGGGACATCGCCGCCGCGTAAGAATACCGCAGATTGTCCAGCGCCGGCGAGATGGCCCTCAGCATGATGTTGTTGCCGTAATACGTGAAGGAATCCACAATGGTATACACGATGCCGATAAGGAGGATGGGCGCGATGGAGGGGAAGGTGATTTTCCAGAATTTTTCCCAGGAACTGGCCCCCTCGACGCTGGCCGCCTCGTAAAAGCTGGAGGGCACCGATTGCAGGCCGCTGAGAAACAGCAGGGTCTGCACGCCGCACTTCCACAGCAAATCGAAAATGCTGCTCATCAGGCCGGTGACGGTGTCCACAAACTCTTGGCCCAGCCCGATGCGGGAGAGAAGCTGGCTGACCGCCGTCAGCTGAATGAACCCCTGGGAGCCTCCCCCGCTCATCAAGCTGGACGCGGTGGAATCGTTTTTCAGGATAAAGATTACCACGCCGGAGGTGACGATAACCGGCAGGAACAGAATTGCCCGCGCCACCGTGCGCCCATGGAATTTCTGGTTAAGCAGCAGCGCGAAAAACAGCCCGAACACCAGGATCATGAAGGATTCGGTCAGCATGGTTTTCAAGCTTCCGACCAGCTCCTTGACAAAGGTCGGATCCTTGGTGAACAGCGCCAGATAATTCTCCCCTCCCAGAAAGGTCACATCGATCCCGCCCGCCGCCAGCTTCAACTCGCCCAGAGAATAATACAGCGTGCTGATAAGCGGGATGATGAAGAAGGGAATCACGCCGACTATCCAGGGCAGTACAAACATCCAGCCGGTAAAGGCCCTGCGCTTTTCCAGCGTCCTTTTCCACCGCATTCTCCGTTTCCCCCTTTCCCGCCCCGCGGCGGCTTACTGCAGAACGGCGGTCTTGTTTTCATAGTCGATGAGGAGCCGCGCCCCTCCCTCGAAGGTGGTGACGATTTGGCCGTTTTCCTCCCGCCACCCGGTGATCGCCCGTCCCCTTACCGCGGCCGCGGTCTTTTGGTAGTTCTCCAGCAGCGCGGGCAAATCCGCGGCCCACTGGGCGTACTGGGTATCGTATAAGTCGTCCAGGCGGGAGTTTTTCAGCCGGGAGGTCTCCTCCGCCGTGAAAGCGAACAGCGGCGCCGTGCCGCCCTGCAAGCATTGAAGCAGGTAGGTCTCCGGATCCTCCGCCATGTTGACCGGCTCTCCGGCCGCCGCCGTCATGCCGGAGAGCACCATCTGCAGGAAGGGCACCTCCCGGGTGAAGATGGTGTACCGGCTGGAGGTCAGGGGGATGCCCGTCACGTCGGTGGCGAAGGGCAGTGCGTAAGCGGCCGCACCATCCAGCAACACCCGTTCGAAGCTCTCCCCCGCCCGCCGCAGCCCCGCCTGCCACTGGGCGGCCGATCCGGCCCGATCGCTGGCCTGCCGGGCGAACAGACCGTCGAACACGGAGGTGTGCGCGTCGGCGTACAGCAGGCTGCCGTAGCCGTCCACCGCAATCCCCACGCGCGGCGACCCGCTCCGCTTTTTCAGCCTGGCCGCAAAGCGCTCCAGAAGATTCCGGGAATAGGCGGGGTTGAGATAATAGCCGGGATCCTGCAGGGTATTTTTGGTCTTGGTGCTGGGCAGGAAGTCCGCCGCCTCGGCGATGGAGCCACTGACGTTGCGGGCGGCCTGGAACAGGGCCAGAAAGCTGCCTCCGCTCTCCTGAGCCCGGGTGAAATCCGCCGCCGGGCAGAGCACCACATCCTCGTTCTCCTGGACGTACCGTATCAGGGCGTCCAGCCCCTTCTTCCCGCCGATGTCATCCTCCGCATCCAGACGATCGGACACCATTCCCTGGTTTTCATCGGCGCGCCAAGCGTTCAGCCGCACCACCACCCCGCCTTGATGGACGTTCCTTATCTCGTCCAACAGCCGGATGGCCTGGTCGAAGGAGGTCAGCACCTCCGTGCCGCTGTAGGGCAGCCCCAGCATCGCCTTGGTGCGCTCCACGCACATGTACAAATCGATATACAGCGGGGCGCTTCCCGTTTCCGGCGCTTCCATCCCGTACGCCTGCATCAGGTACCGCCTGCCGGCGGCCGCCATGCCGGCCTCGTCGGCCTGCCCCCTGGGCAGGAAGCTGTACAGGACGGTGAACGCCTCCACATCCCCGTTGACCTCTCCCAGATAGGGGAGCACCCGCTCGCTCCAGGACATTTCGTTGAGGGTGATGTTGTCCGTCTCCCGGTAGCGAAAGGTGAAATACGCGCTGTTCCACTGGGTGCTCATGCCGGAAGCCGCCGCCTTGATGGTGGCCAGCTCGCCGCCCTCGGCCGCGATGGCCAGCAGGGCGTCCTGTCCCCGCCGGATGCCCAGGAAGGGCAGGCTGACCGGCTGCGCCACCGCGCCCTTTTGCTGCTGCTTGAGACTGGGGTCCCGGCCGTATACCTCGGCCGCGTACTCCACCGCGCCGGTGCGCGGGGTGTTGAAATCAATCGCCGCCCCGTTGCCGTCGGGCAGCAGGAAATACCCCTCATCCTCCGGCGACCCCGCCCCAAAATAGGGCAGCAGGGAAATATCCACCAGCTTGAACCTGTCGTTTTCCTCGATGCCGTCAAAGGGCACCCGCACCTGCAGATAGCCGTTGAGCAGCGCATATTCCACCGCCACGCTCAGATACCGGTTCTCCGCCGCCTTCCCGGTCGGAAAGCGGTAGGTCACCCGGTAGGCGTCCCCGCCCCCCGTAATATCCGGCGCCCGCCGGCCGGAGTCCAGCGCGTTGGCGTAGGTGGTGGCCGTATAACTACGGTTGTCCTCGTCCACATACCGGATGACCAGCTGGGACAGCATGGTCATCTTGTACACACCCTTGGCCAGCGTGTCGGCCGCCGCCTCGTCGGGGGTGGGATTGCTCCGCCACACGGCCCCCTCTCCGGTGGTCACGCTGACGGCGCCCGTCGCCTTGTCTATGGCAAGAGAGTGCGCATCGCTTTCTCCCGGCCTCGTCCCGTTCACCGCCGCCGCGTCCGCCTTTCCCCGGGGCAGACCGGCCACATACACCGCCGGCACCAGCACCGTCAGGGCCAGCAGGCAGAGAAGCCCCGTCCGCACGATGCGCCGCAGCATGCCCGGGCGGTTTGCCGCCGCGCGCACACCGCGCCAGGCTTCCCTGAAGCCGTTTGCTTTCCGCATTCGCCGCCACCTGCCTTTCCTTATACGCGGTAGAGTATTTCTGTCAGAATATTTTGAATAAAGACCACCATCTGGCTGGTCAGGCCGTACACCAGCACCAGCAAGAACAGCAGCAGCAGCATCCCCACCAGGGTCAGCAGGATATTCGCCGCCGCGCCCAGAGCCGTCAGCCGGTGCACCGTCATCACCCCGATGAACAGCAGGATGAAGGAATAGGCGGTCGCCGCGGCCGATACGATGCCGAGTATGCCGCTCTCCCGCAGCGTCAGTCCGTTGGACAGCACCGCGCACACCAGATTTCCCACCACCATGGGAACAAAGGAATACCCGGCGACGACGGCCACGTCCCGGCGGCGTCCCTCGCCGCCCACCAAAGTGGATACCGCCCAGTTGCACAGGATGAACCCGCCGTACAGGGCGAAAACCAGAAGAATTTCCTGTCCCGCCTGGATATTCTCGAGCCGCTGGTTGTTGAACAGGAACCCCGTCATCCCCATGGAGACGATCCGGCTGAGCACCAGCAGCGCCATGATCACCGCCGCCGCTCCGATCCCGCCCTGATCCATCATCCGCACGTCGTCCGAGGCTTTGAAGGGCTTGGTCAGATAATACCTCACCGGCAGATAGCGCTCCCCCCGGAACACCCGGGCCAGAGGATGCCGTTTGCGTATCTGCCGTACCCCCACCGCCAGCAGGGCGATCCCCGCCGCCAGCGCGAGCAGCAGCCAGCCGAAATGCCCCCGGATGAACTCCTTGCGGTACTCGGTGTAGGCGTCGTCGTAGCCCCGCTTGTCGTACGCCAGCTTGTAATATTTCATCGCCCCGGCGAAATCGCCCTCGTTGTACAGCGCCTTGCCGAGGCCCGTATACGCCAGCTCGTAGTTGGTGGACATCCGGTTGACCCGCAGCCACACCTCTTTCGACTGTTCGTACAGCCCCCGGTTGTACAGGGAAACCGCCTGCCGGATGGTTCCGCCCAGCGTCGTGGGTCGGAAAACGGTCACATTCCCCTTTTCGCTGTCCAGCACCAGCACCCGATCCCCCAGGCTCTCCACACTAACCGGCCGGCGGAAGGTACCCGTCTGCTCTCCCATATCGCCGAACACGCACAGCAGATTGCTGTCGTTGTCGTATTGGAACACCCGCCCCCGCTGCCCGTCGAGCGCGTACAGGAATCCGTCGTCATCCGCCTTGATATCGACAAAGCGGGTGTCGGTCTTCTGCCCCCGCTCGTAGCTGACCTCCAGATCGCCGTAGTCACCCATGTTCAGCTTGACGCCGGGCACCATGTCCTCCGCCGCCCGCACCCGCAGGATGTTCATCCCCTTGGGATCCAGCTTCTTGATTTCATACTGGGAGTTTTTCGATTCCGCCGTAACCGCGTATACGAAGCCCGCGCCGTCGATGTCCAGGGAGGCGTACTCGATGGGCACGATGTTTTTGGTGTTTTCCCGCTGTTCCTTGGAGAACAGCCGCCGCCAGAACAGATCGATTTGGCTGGCCTCCACCCGGTTGCTGCCGTAAAATCCCAGGGAATTGCCCTGATAATCGGTCTCCATAATTCCCTGGAACGATCCCTCGCACACAATGTAAAGGGAATCTTCCAGCCCCGCCGCCACCTTGACCGGCTTGAAATCCAGCGAATCGGGGATCTCCTCCCCCACCGGCTTGCCGAAGGCGGACAGGGTCTTGCCGTCCTTGTCGGTCCGAATGATTTTTCCCGCGTCCTTGTTGGCGACATACAACGCCCCCTGCCCGTCCACGAACAGGCCCGCACCGCCCACAAAATCCGGGTTCTCCAGCGTGCGCTGCAGCCGCAGCTGCGTGTCCGTCACCAGCACCCGCCCGTTCCCCGCGTCCAGGATATACACGTTCTCCCCCGCCGCGAACAGGTCGGCCGGCGCCTTCAGCTCCCCGGCGCCCATGGCCGCCCCGTCCGCCACCTGTTCGACCTCATAGGTGGAGGGCATGGGCACGCTCTCGCCCCAGGCGTTGTAATTGTAGGATTCATAGGGGGTGAAGGCGGCCGCCGGCGTTGCGGCCGCCAGGGCCAGCAGCAGACCGATGGCAAGACCTCTGCGCAATCTCATACTGACTCACCCCTTTATGCCCGAGGACGACATGGTCTCGATAATCCGCCTCTGGAAAATGATGAAGAACAGAATCGGCGGCAGCAGAATGATCAGGGCCGCCACCGCTTCCACCCCCGCGCGGGCCATGGTGCCGTTGGATACCTGGGACAGCACGTTGGGCAGAGTCTTGAGCGATTCGGTGTAAATAAACGCCGTGCTCGAGGAATAGTTCCAAATGCTCTGGAACACGAAAATCGATACCGTAATCACCGCCGGCCGCACCATGGGGGCCACGATTTTCCAACATATCCGCAGCTCCCCGGCCCCGTCGATGCGCCCGCTCTCGATGATTTCATCCGGCACCATGTCCATGAACTGCCGGATGAGGAACATTCCCAGCGGCATGCACAGCATGGGGGCCAGCAGGGCCATGAAGCTGTCGATCCAGTTCATGGAGGACAGCACGATATACTGCGGCACCCCGATGACCTTGCCGGTAAAGAGAATGGCGTTGACAATGAGGAAGTCGATGAGCTTTTTCCCCGGAATATCGTGCTTGGTAATCACAAAGGCCGCCATGACCGTGAACACGATGCAGCCCACCGTGGCCACCGCGCTGACGAACACGCTGTTGAACAGATACCGGGACAGCGGCACCCACATGTTGCTCAGCAGCTTGGATAAATCGCTGAAATTCTCCAGCGTGGGATGGATGACATAGAACCGCGGCGGGAACACAAAGAATTCCTCCAGCGGCTTGAACGCGTTGACAAAGGTGTATACCAGCGGGATGTCCATAAAGACGGCCCCGGCCAGCAGGAACAGAAATATGAAAGCGTTGGCCGCCCGCGAGCGGTTGAGCTTCTTTTTCCCGACGGCCAGCCGCCTTCTGGGGCGGACGGGCCGCCGCAGGGCCGCCGATTGCGCAGATTTCACTGTATCCGCTCCTTTCCGTATGGGATCCGGCGCATCAGCTGCCGACTTTTTTCAGCGCCCGCGTAATGACCTGGTTGGTCGCGATGATGATGGCGAACAGCACCACCGTGATCGCGCACGCATAGCCCATTTCGAACCGCACGAAGCCATAATCGAAGGCGTGGATGTCGATGGTGTGGGCCGCGTACTTGATGCTGGGGAACCCGGCCAGCTCCATGCTGACGTCCGCCACGGCAAACGACTTGGCGATCTGCATCACCGCGCCGAATATCAGCATGGGCAGCATGTTGGGCAGGGTGATGTACCACAGCTCCATCCACCGGTTGCGGATGCCGTCGATGGCCCCCGCCTCGTACTGGGAGCGATCGATGTTCTGCAGCCCCGCGATAAACGCCAGGAACCCGGCCCCCAGGGACAGCCAGATATGCACCAGAATCACGATGCCCAGACTCATCTGCGGATCGGTCAGCCATAAAATCGGCTCGTCGATAAGCCCCATGCGCATCAGCAGGCCGTTGATCATGCCGTAGGAGTCGGAGCTGAAAATCAGCCGCCACACCACATAGATGCCGGTTCCCGCCACCGACGGCGCGTAAAAGCAGACCGTCACGATGGAGCGCAGGGTCGGCCCCAAATCGCTGATAATCCAGGCCAGCAGAAAGCAAAGCACATAGCTGATGGGCCCGCTGATGAAGGCGAACACCATGGTGTTGGTCAGGGCGGTGACGAACACGTCGTCGTCCAAAAACAGCTTGATGTAGTTGCTGAACCCCACGAAATCCGGGGTCTGCAGCATATTGAAGTTGGTGAAGCTCATGAACAGGGAGACGAAAATGGGCATGACGAACATCAAAAAGAAGAAGAACAGAAAGGGCAGCAGCATGGCGTAGCTGACCAGCAGCTGCTTGGGGCGGCGCTTGCGGCGCAGGGAAGCGCCCGGTGTCGTTTTCCTCATGACCGCCCCTCCTCCGCGTCCAGCTTGAATTCCTTGCGCTTGCGCTGAATTTCCTGGTTGATATCCTTGTTGTACTTCTGCAGCACCGCCCGCGGATTGCCGTTGTCGTATACGGCCTCCATCACCGCGTTGTTCAGGCTGCGGGACATGAAGTAGGCCCCCGGGATAACCGGCTGCTCCACCACCTTATCCCACTGGCTGACGAGATGTTTCTGCTCAGAGGCCGACCAGGCCAGGTTCTCAAAGGCCCGCCGGTTGGCCGTGGTATGTCGGGCGGCCGGCCCCAGGATGGATTCCATCTCCCGGGCGTACAGCGTCTGGGCCTCCTCCCCCGTCCACCAGCGCAGGAAGGTGAAAGCGTCCTCCGGATTCTTCACATGGCTGAAGGCGATCGCACCCGAGCCGTCGCCCTCCACCCGGTTGTTGACGCTCCCGTCCTCCTGCCGCACCCCGAACACCGGCCGCATCTCCCAGAGATTGCGGATTTCCGGCGCCATGATATACAGCACGTTGAACATGGAATAGGGCGCCAGCCCCATAGGCATCTCGCCGCTGCGGAACCGGGTGGCGAAATCGTAGTAAACCGGCAGGGAATAATCCCGGTACAGCTCAATATACTGGGTGAACACCTCGATGGCCTTCACCTCGTCGAACCGGGTGCCCGTCTGCCCGTCGTTGAAATAGGACAGCCCGTTTTGCAGCAGCATGCTGCCGAAGGTCTTGGGGAACGGGGTGCTCGAGGAAGCCGTCTGGGTCGTCAGGCTGGGCAGCCCCACGTCCAGATTTCGCCTCTCCAGCAGACGGATTACCCGGTACAGGTCGTCCCAGGTCTCGGGCGGCTCCACCCCGATCTCTTCAAAAATATCGGTGCGGTAAAATAGCATGTCGAAAATCTGGGTCTCCGGCATGGCGTAGACATGCCCCTGCAGGGTATAAGGGACGAAGGCCGTCTCCTGAAAATCTTTTTTGGCCTCCTCGAAGCCGTCGAAGCCCTCCAGCGCCAGCAGCGTGCCCCGCAGCGCCAGATCCACCGGCTGCGTCCGGCCCACGCCCAGGGCGATGTCCGGCCCCTTCCCCGCCATGGTCGCTTCCATCAGCGTCCCCTTGACGTGGTTCAGGTTGACGGCAATCCCCGTTTTCGGGGTGAACTGGTTGTCGATGAGAGTCTTGGTGACCTGGGCCTGATCCCGGCCGGACATCACCCAAACGTCCAGCACCGTCGCCCCCTCGGCCACGTCGCCGATGAAGTTGTAATCCACGAAGAACGAAGCGACAAACATCTTCGCCCCCGCGGCAAGGGATTCCCAAAAGCTGGCCTTGGCCCGGGGCATGACCGTCCCGGGGCTCGCCGCCAGCAGGTAGTCCACCTCCAGCGGCTTCTGCCGCATGGTGAGAATCGCCGCGGACAGGGCGGTCACGTTGTTCTTGTACCGCTCCAGCCGCTCCACCACGCTTTCCGGGTCCTCCGCAAGGCTGTCGAGCTGCACACCGATTTCCTTGAGCAGGCCGATGTCCGCGTTGCTGCGGCCCGACTGCTTCTCCACCCGCTCCACCTCGTCGCGCACCATTTTCGCAATGGCGGCGAAATCGGAGGCCAGCTCGGGGATGTCGTCCTCTAGGTTGTAGTCCCGGTTGACGTCGGGATGCACGCCGGTTAACATGATGATTTTCCGATACACCTGGTTCATGGCCAGCACCACATTGTCCGCCGCCTGGATGGTCTGGCTGGTGTCCCCCGTGACCACCTCCAGACGGATGGTGTGCCGCCCCTTGGACAGTCGGAACAGATACGGGTTTTCCGCCCCGCCGAAGGGCTCGCCGATCCAGTCCTTGTCGTAGGCGTATTCCACCTCCAGCAGTTCGGAAAAGGGCACCTCGTCGTCTATGTATACCCGGCGGTATGAGGAAAAGCCCTTGAGCAGATCCTGGCGATACCGCATTCCCAAGATGTAATCCCCGTCCTCCGGCACCTCGATTTCCCACGAAATCCACTGGCCCGCGTTCTGCCAGTTGCTGCCCCCGATGGTGTTGAGCCGGCTGGCCGCCGCGTCAAAAGGCTCAGTCAGCGGGCTGGAGCGATCCGCGATGGGAAACAGGGAGGGATCCGACTTGTACGCCGCGTCCTCCCCCTGCACCTTCTGCTGGTACGCCGCCGGCTGCTTGACGCCGCCGAGCGCCCGGCGATAGGCCGCATAATCGGGAAGCGGCTCGGGATTGTATACCCGCAGCCCGGCCAAATACACCCCTTCACGGATAAGCCCCAGGGACAGGGTGTTTGTCCCCTCCCGCAGGTAAAACTCATAGGGCTGGTTGAGTATGCCCTCTTTATCAGCGAAATCCGCTGTCAGCCAGGCGTCCTCGCATACCTGCGTCGGCCGCAAATCGTTGCCCCGGTTGTCCTGCTTCATGGGGGCCTCGTCCTTCCACAGGCGGTTCAGCACAATCTGCTGCGCCTGCTCGAAGGGCCGTTCGCCGTTGAGCTGCACGTCGAACTCCACGTTGCCCGTGCGCCCCGGCGCCGGATAGTAATCCACCGCCACCCGGTACAGTCCCGCCGTCCCCACCGTCACCTTCCAGGTCAGGGTGGTTTCCGCCTGGTCAAAGACCACCACGTCCGTCCTGCCCTCGAACACGGGCAGCACCTCGGGCGCGGGCGTCCCCTCGCAGGCCGCCGCCGGCACCGGCACCACGGTCACCGGCCGGGGCGCGTCGGCGTACCGGCCGATGTAGGCGTCGTAGCCGTCCCGGCCAAAGGCGGACATTCCCCCTTCGGAGGGGGCCGCCGCCTCCGCCGGTTTCCCCTGCGCCGCCGCGCACAGCGGCAGCAGGGCGGCGGACAGGACTCCGGCCAGAACCCGCCTGGCCCACCGCATATGCCTTCTCAACGGAACCATCCCCCTTGTCTCGCAGCGGCGGCGTCCATTTCCGTCCGCGTCCCGGCGGCCGGAACGCCGCCGGGCGCTTCTGCCTTCCCTGTGCCCAGCGGCATTTTCCGTCCGCCCCTTTCGATTAGCCCTCTGTGATGCTCAGGTTGTCAATCAGCACGCTGAACGCCGTGTCCTCGCCCAGCAGCAGCAGAACGTTATCCGCGCTCGGGGACATCACATCGATGTGTCCCTCGTAGGTGCCGCTCTCCCCGGCCTTGAGCTTGATGGTTTCGAACCCGAAGCTCACCGTCTCATCGAGCATGGTCGCCTTGGGCCGGATGGTCAGGTTCAGCCGGGTGTCGCCGCTCAGCGTCTTGTAATCGAACTTGATGACATACCGGTGGAAGGCGGGCAGCTTCACCTTACTCTCGTCCGTCCGGGCGGCAAGCAGCCAGTCCTCCGTGTCCGGATAGTCGATCTTGAAGGAGGAGGAGCCGCCGATGGCTCCCTCGCCCGTCACCGCGGCGGTGACGCCGTTTTCCGGCAGGCCCGCCCGGGTCAGCAGGATGCTGTCCTTGTTTTCAAAGCCCTCGGCGGGCGGCGGGGTAAACGGCTCGATCTCCTGAGGCGTGGCCTCCAGGGTGTCCTTGATGTTGCGCTCGAAAATGGGCTTGAAGGTCTGCAGCACGGTGGCCACCGGCGTGTTGTTCAGGGTGGCTTCGATCCACATCTCCCACCGCTCGGTCTCCCAGGTGCCGAACCCGTTTTCGTACACCAGGCGGGAGTGGCTGTCGGCATAATCGCAGACTTCCTCCTGCTCGGCGCTGAGTCCCGCTTCCTCGTCGCCCGGCGTCTTGGCCGCCTCATCCTTCAGCTCCTTGGTGAACTCCCGCATCTTCGCGCAGAAGGCCCGCGCGCCGTCCACGTTTTTGGCACCCTTGGTCAGCCCCCAGAACAGGGCGTTGCCGATGAACCGGACGTCGTCCTTGTTTTGATCGGGCCCCAGCGGCAGCGGGGCGTTGTCCACCTCGTCGTTCATGCCCTCGCACATGCTCTTTAGGAAGCTCCGATCCCCCGCCGTCATGGCCAGGGTGCCGCCCTTGAACGCGTTGACGTGATAGCTGTAGTCGAGAGGCGTCACCTTATGCTTGTTCATCAGATCCTGGGCGAACTGAATGGAATTCTTATACGGCCCCTGATCCCAGATAATCTCCACCGTGCCGTTCGCGTTGGTCCGCGCCATGGAGGCGTTGTTGGCCATGGCGAACACGTCAGGGGTCCAGTTGGCGTAGCCCCACTGGTCGGTGGCCTTGTCATTGTTGGTGTCCTGGGTCAGCTCCTTGGCCACCTCCAGGAAGGTATCCCAGGTCCAGTTGCCTTCCTCCCAGTATTCCCGGGGCGTCTTGACGCCGTTGTTGGTGAACATGGTCTTGTTGTACCAGATGCATTGGGCCCAGGAGCCCATGGTGTACAGAGCGTAATGCTGGCCCTTCCAGGACAAATCCTCAAAGGGCATCTTTTCGTAATCCAGCAGATCTTCCTTTTTTATGTATGGATCGACCGGTTCGATGATGTTGGCCACCGGGAACCGGGGCATCCAGTTGCCGGAGGACACCGCCACCAGATCCGGCGAATTGTTCGCGCTGATCATGCCCATGATTTTGGTCGGATAGATATCGGCTGAAACCACGTTGAGGCTGACGTTGCCTCCCACGTTCTCCTTCCACCATTTGACTGTCTTGCCGATGGCGGATTTCTCGTTGTCCAGCCCCACGTCGTAGTGGGCCACCAGCTGGATGTCGGTTTTCTCCAGCTTCGCGATGTCCACGCCCCCGTAGGTGCCCGTTCCCTTGGAGCCGCCGCCCCCGTTGCAGCCGGCCAGCAGCGCCGTGCCGATCAGCAGGGCCGACGCCCCCGCCAGGATTCTCCTGCGTTTCATTCTCTATACCGCCCTTTCCTGCGTACTTGGTTCCGCCGGCGTCCCTTCCGGGCCGCCTCGTCCGCTCCCCTGGCTCCGGTACTCCCGCGGCGTCATGCCGACCGCCGCCGCGAAGGTCCGGTTGAAATAGCTGATGTCGTTAAAGCCCGCCTTGAGCGCGATTTTGGTGATCTTCTCGTCGGTGCGCAGCAGCAGCTCCCGCGCGTGATTCAGCCGCACCTCGTTGATGTAGGCTGTCACCGTCATGCCCATCTGCTGCTTGAACTTCCGGGACAGCTGCCGCTCGCTGCACATGCCGATGCGCGCCAGCTCCTCTTTTTTAATATCCTCGGCGTAATGGTATTCGATGTACCCCTTTACCCGGGATATGTAGGAAAAGTCCTTGATTTCCGCCGTCATTTCGTTTTCCTCGGAATCGAGGGACTCCAGATAGCGCCGGCTGATGATCATGAGAATCTGCGCCATGATATAGCCCATCATCATCCGGTATCCCACCCGGCCCGCCTTCATCTCCCGGTTAATCCGGGCGACCAGGGCCACCACCTCCTCGATTTCCTCCTCCCCCAGTCGCAGTTTGTTGCTGAACCGGATATCCGGCGGCAGCATGGGCTGCTGGTAGACGAAATCCAGGATCCGCACCTCCGCGTCCCCCTGCTTGAAGAACCCGTCCAGGAACTCGGAGGTGAAGTTGATGTTGATAAGCTCCAGCTCTTCGCCCTGCGCTAGCTCGAAGGTGTGCTCCTCGTGAGGATTGATGATCAGCACGTCCCCCCGGCGCACCTGGCTGACGTGTGTGCCGGTGGGATACAGATGGATGATATGGCTGGCGTGCCCGCGGAGGATCAGCACGATTTCCGTGAATTTGTGCCGGTGCATCGGCAGCTCCTCCGGGCGCTTCCAGCTGTGGTTGTACCGCACGGAAGCAAAGGGAATATCCTCGGCAAACTGGAATTCCTCGCCCGTGTATACCCAGTGCCAGCGGCGTTCGTCCTTGTTCACGGCCGCCTCTCCTCCTTCTCTAAAACCCGGGAGCGGGAGGATGGGGCTCTCCCCATCCTCCCGGCGTTATCTCACAGTTTCGTCCGTGTCTTCACCAAGACCAGCGCCGCGCCGGAAACTGCTGCGAGCAGCATCGCCGCCGCCGGCAGCGCCGCCCCGGTGGTCGGGGAGCTGCCCGGATCCGTCTCCGGGGTCGAGCCGCCGCCTGACGGCTCGGAGCTCTCGTTCTCCTCCGGCACGCTGGATTCCGGCTCCACAGGGTCGGCCTTGGCGCCTTCCCCGCTCATGGTCCAAATGTCGTCCTCTTCGTTGTATACGCCCTTGAAAGCCGCCACCGGCCGATCCGCCTTGCCGGACGTCACATTGCATACACCGGTTTTGAACTCGATTTCATGGCTGCCGCCGTATTCCATCCCCGCCCGGGCATATTCGATCCAAATCGACACGCTCTTGGCCTCGTTCTTGAAGCTGACCATGGCGGTATAGTCGCCGCCCGCCTGGTTGATTTCCCGGATGGTCTTCCCGTCCACCAGGATGCAGTGGTTGACCGCCTTGACGATGTTTTCATCGGTGATATAGGCGGCGGTTCCCTGCTGGATGTTGACATCCTGGCCGTCGGGATTGTCGGTCATGGCCGTGTTGAAGAACACGTCGATCACCATGTATTTCCCCTCCGCCTTGGACAGGGTGACCGGGCCGGTCATGTCCAGCTTGATGGGGGTCTTGTCGTTAGCGGGGGGCACAAACTCCTCTTCCTCGGCGGGGAATTCCACCGTCGCGGCGCCGTCCGTCACCTTGACGGTGATGACCATCGGCTCGATGGGCGCGTTGTCCTTGACCGCCAGCAGCCCTTCCCCGATCTCCACCTCAAAGGTTCCGTCCTTCAGCGCCGTCCCGTCGGCGTTCAGCAGCTTGCCCTTCATCTCCGCCGTCAGCTTGGCGACCTCCAGCATGATGTTGATTTTGCCGGCCGCCCCGGTGACATCGCTCTTCTGATAGGCCACCATGGCCCCGTACGCGTCGCTGTCCGCGATGTACTCGCCAATGGTGCGCCCCGCCACCTTCAGCTGGCTCTTGACCGATGCGGTCACGGCCGCCGGCACTTTTGCCAGATCCTCAGTCGAAGGATTTTGAAGATTGACGATTTGTTCGACCCCGGCATCCAGCAGAGCGCCCTTGGTCTGGACGACGATGGTGATATACCCGCCGCCCAACGTCACGGAAGCATCGCTGCGCAGAATGTCCACCTGATCGCCCTGCGTTTCCGCTGGAAAGCTCACGATCGCCGCGCCGCCGGAGACAGTGACTGTGGCCGTAATGGCCTCGACGGGCGCGCTGTCCTTGACCGCCAGCAGCCCTTCCCCGATCTCCACCTCAAAGGTTCCGTCCTTCAACGCCGTCCCGTCGGCGTTCAGCAGCTTACCCTTCATCTCCGCCGTCAGCTTGGCGACCTCCAGCATGATGTTGATTTTGCTGGCCGCCCCGGCGACGTCGCTGTTCTGATAGGCCACCATGGCCCCGTACGCGTCGCTGTCCGCGATGTACTCGCCGATGGTGCGCCCCGCCACCTTTAACTGGCTCTTGACTGACGCGGTCACAGCCGCCGGTACCTTCTCCTGATCCTCCGCCGAGGGATTCTGGAGGTTGACGATTTGATCGACCCCAGTATCCAGCAGAGCGTCTCTTGTCTGAATAACAACGGTGATATACCCGCCTCCTAGAGTTACGGAGGCGTCGCTGCGCAGGACCTTTACGGTTTGGGTGTCCGCTTGTGCCCCGAAGGATAGACAGGCCGTCAAAGTGACCAGGGATGCTGCCAGAACAGACAATGCCTTTTTCACAGTAAATTCACCAGTCCTTTCCAACTATTTGCGCGTTTCTTGTTCATCTTTTCCTGCTGCACTCATCATAGCAAAACGTCTTCCGGAATAATAGGAGTATTCGGCCAAATGTGTTGACACATTATGCTTTTCCGGCCATTTTGCGCGCCTATTTTTCGGTGTTTTCCCAATTTGCGGCTACTTCTATAGGATATGGTTCATAAAAATTGGGAAGGATAGCACAACCGCTTATCCATACCAGAGAATATGCACAGCAGTTTGTCAGTATTCTGAATTGTTATGTCCTTTTAAGCACGATATTTTGTTTTCCTCTGTCCGCCTATGCCGGTTAAGCCAAAAAAGCGCGGCCTCCCGCCACACCGGAAGACCGCGCTTCATTTCGCTAACATTCTGTTTGGAAGATTCGAACTCCGGACACTGCATCTCGCTGCGCGAGCTGCCCATGAAATGCCCTCCTGGCAACTACTTGTCCTAGTTTTTGGGGGGCATTTCGGGATATCCCTCGCATGGATCCCCAACGACTCATAAAAAGAACGCACACCCTGTCGGGTGTGCGTTCTTTCTGGTGATCCATCGGAGATTCGAACTCCGGACACCCTGATTAAAAGTCAGGTGCTCTGCCAGCTGAGCTAATGGATCTTGTCCTCGCAAACACTGCTTAAGTATTATACCCATCAGCCCTAGAAAAGTCAAGCAAATCACAGGAAAATTTCTCTTTTTTGCGCTTTGCCCAAAGGGCCAGTCCGCACCCTGCCGCATTTTGTCGGATTCTCCGCCGGATGGTCAACAGGGCGCGTTGCAAAACACAAGATTTTGCAACGCGCCCCTGAAAAACCACTTGCGGCCCATGAATTGTGGCTCGCATTTCGCGTCTACAGACACGAAACCATGCTTTTTCCCAGGCCCTGCGTATATGGCCGAACTCAACGCCCGTATATCTCCCGGAGCCGGCGCACTGCTTCCCGGGTGTTCTCCTGGCTGCCGAACGCGGTCAGCCGGAAGAAGCCTTCCCCGTTGCGGCCGAACCCCGCGCCGGGCGTTCCCACCACGTTGGCCTTCTCCAGCAGCTCGTCGAAAAACGCCCACGAGCCCATGCCCCCCGGGCATTTCAGCCACACGTAAGGCGAATTCTCCCCGCCGGTGAACCAGAACCCCAGTTCCCGCAGCGCCTCGGTGATAACCCGCGCGTTCTCGCGGTAATAGCCGATACCCTCCTGCACCTGCTCCCGGCCTTCCGGGGTGAACACCGCCGCCGCCCCCTTCTGCACGATGTAGGGCACCCCGTTGAACTTGGTCGTCTGCCGGCGCAGCCACATGTCCCGCAGCCGCACCCCGCCGGACTGGAGATCCATGGGCACCACTGTGTATCCGCAGCGGGTGCCGGTGAACCCCGCCGTCTTGGAGAAGGAGCAGAACTCGATGGCGCACCGCCGCGCTCCCTCGATTTCATAGATGCTGCGAGGCAGATCCGCCCCGCTGATGAAGGCCTCATACGCCGCGTCGAACAGAATCACCGCCTCGTTCTCCAGCGCGTATTCCACCCACTGCCGCAGCCCGTCCCGCCCGTAGACCGCCCCGGTGGGATTGTTCGGGGAACATAGGTAAATGATGTCCGCCTTCACCGCCGGATCGGGCAGCGGCAGGAACCCGTTGTCCTCCCCCGCCTCCATATAGACGATGGGCCGGCCTGCCATGAGGTTGGTGTCCACATACACCGGATAGACCGGATCGGGAATCAGTACCGTGTTCTCCCGGTCGAACAAATCCAGAATGTTCCCCAAATCGCTCTTGGCCCCGTCGCTGATGAAGATTTCGTCGTCCTCCACCGCGATCCCCCGGCTTCGGTAATACTCTCCCACCGCGCCGCGCAGGAACCCATATCCCTGCTCCGGCCCGTATCCCCGGAAGGTGGCCGCCTCCCCCATCTCCGCGACCGCTTCCCGCATGGCGGACACCACCGCCGGGCACAGCGGCCGGGTCACATCCCCGATCCCCAGCCGGATGACCGGCGCTTCGGGATGCGCCTGCTGATAGGCCGCCACCTTGTGCGCGATGGTGGAAAATAAATAGCTGTCCTGCAAGTCCCGATAATGGCCGTTGAGTTTCATATCCCTTCTCCTTTCCTGTGCTCCACTAGTCTCCCCTTGCGTCCGCCCGCCTATGCGGGCCCCCGGGAAAGAAACAGACCCGCCGGAAGCCGGACGAATCCCAGCTCCCGGCGGGCCCCATTGCCTCGCCGCTCTTAAATCTCGATGATGCCCTCGTATACCGTCTCGGCGCTGCCGGTCAGATACACGGTCTCGTCGGTGTAGCGGATAACCAGCTCCCCGCCCCGCAGCTTGACGGTGATATCGGTGTCCTTGTCGCAGTAGCCGTTCTCCACCGCCGCCACCGCCGCCGCGCAGGCGCCGGTGCCGCAGGCCCAGGTCTCGCCGCTGCCCCGCTCCCACACCCGCATTTTCAGCGTGTTCCGGTCAATGACCTTGATGAACTCGGTGTTGAGCCGCTCGGGGAACTTCTCGTGATGCTCGAACAGCGGCCCGACAACCTCCAGATCCAGGCTGTCCGGGTTGCAGAACACCACGCCGTGGGGGTTGCCCATGGACACGCAGGTGATCCGGTACTCCTCTCCGCCCACCGTGATGGGCTCGCTCACAATCCGATCCCCGCCGAACTTCGCCGGGATGCTGGCCGGCGACAGCAGCGCCGGCCCCATGTCCACCGTGGCCATCTGCACCTCGCCGTTCATCTTGACCAGGCTGACCGTCTTGACGCCGCTCAAGGTGTCGATGGTCATGGTCATTTTGTTGACCAGCCCCTTGTCATACAGATACTTGGCCACGCAGCGGATGGCGTTGCCGCACATCTTCCCTTCGCTGCCGTCCTGGTTGAACATCCGCATCCGGGCATCCGCCTTGTCGGACGGGCAGATGAGCACCACGCCGTCGCCGCCGATGCTCAGATGCCGGTCAGACAGCCGCACGCTCAGCCCCTCGGGGTTGTCAATCTTCTGGTTCAGGCAATTGAAGTAGATATAATCGTTGCCGCAGCCCTGCATCTTGCTGAAAGCCAGCTTGGCCTTCTCGGCGCGCATGTCGTTGATGTCCACCAGCTCGGTGCTTCCCAGGGAATACCGGCTGCGCAGACTGTCCGCCAGCGCGTTGGCCGTGTCGATGGAAGTCAGGCAGGGGATGCTGCGCTCCACCGCCTTGCGGCGGATTTTCACGCAGTCCCGGGTGGGAATCCGCCCCTTCGAGGAGGTGGACACGATGTAATCCACCATCCCGCTCTCCAGCAGGGTGATCGGGTTGTTGTCCGACTCGTGGATTTTCTCGATGACCGTCACCGGCATGCCGCCTTCCCGGATGACCGCGGCCGTCCCCTTGGTGGCGTACAGCGTAAAGCCCAGCTCGTAATACTTCTTGGCCGTGTCGGCGATTTCGTTCTTGTCGGAATTGCGCACCGTGAAGAACACGCCGCCGCTCTTCTTCATCCGGTAGCCCGCGGCCACCAGCCCCTTGAACAGCGCCTCGTCCAGGGTGTTGGCGATGCCCAGCACCTCGCCGGTGGATTTCATCTCCGGCCCCAGATGGGTGTCCACGTTGGCCAGCTTCTCAAAGGAGAACACCGGCACCTTCACCGCCACATAGGGGGAGGTCTTGTACAGCCCCGTGCCATACCCCATGTCGCTGAGCTTTTCGCCCAGCATGCAGCGGGTGGCCAGGTCGACCATGGGCACCCCCGTCACCTTGCTGATGTAGGGGATGGTGCGGGAGGACCGGGGATTGACCTCGATGACATACAGCTCGTCGTGGTAAATCAGGTACTGGATGTTCACCAGTCCCTTGGTGTTCAGCTCTATCGCCAAATCCCGGGAGCAGCGCACGATGGTCTCCACCATCTCGTCCCGGATGTTCCACGCCGGATACACCGCGATGGAGTCGCCGGAATGGATGCCGGTGCGCTCGATGTGCTCCATGATGCCGGGGATGAGAATGTCCTCCCCGTCACAGATGGCGTCGATTTCCAGCTCCTTGCCCATCAGATACTTGTCGATGAGCACGGGGTTCTCGATGCCCTGATCCAGGATGATGGCCATATACTCCCGCACGTCTTCCTCGTTGAAGGCGATGATCATGTTCTGCCCGCCCAGCACGTAGGAGGGCCGCAGCAGCACCGGGTAGTGAATCTTGGCCGCCGCCTCAAGCGCTTCCTCCGCGGTCATGACGGTGGTTCCCTGGGGCCGGTTGATGTGCAGCTTCTCCAGCAGCGCGTCGAACCGCTCGCGGTCCTCCGCCATGTCGATGCTGTCCGCCGAGGTGCCCAGCACGTTGACCCCCGCCGCCGACAGTGCCTTGGTCAGCTTAATGGCCGTCTGCCCGCCGAACGCCACCACCACGCCGTAGGGCTTCTCGGTCTCGATGACGCTCATCACGTCCTCAGGCGTCAGCGGTTCGAAATACAGCCGGTCGGCTGTGTCGAAGTCGGTGGACACCGTCTCCGGGTTGTTGTTGACGATGACCACCTCGTAGCCCGCTTCCTTCAGCGCCCAGACGCAGTGGACGGAGGCGTAGTCGAACTCGATGCCCTGGCCGATGCGGATGGGGCCAGAGCCGAAGACGATGATCGTCTTCTTGCCGCTGTTCCGGCGGGCGATGAACGCGGCCGCCTCGTTCTCCTCGTCGAAGGAGGAGTAAAAATAGGGGGTCTGCGCCGCGAACTCCGCCGCGCAGGTGTCCACCATCTTATAAGAGGCAAACCGCTTGTTCTCCGCCTTGCAGCCGGACAGCCGCTCGATCACCTTGTCCGGATACCCCATTTTCTTGGCCCGCAGATACAGCGCGTCATCCAGCTTCCCGGCCGCCAGCGTCCGGTCCATCTCCACCAGCTTCATCAGCTTGTAGAGGAACCAGGTGTCGATCATGGTGGCTTCGTGGATCTCCTCCGGCGTCACCCCCCGCGTGAGAGATTCGTATACTGCGAACAGCCGCTCGTCGTCCTGGGCCCGCACCTTGGCGTGCAGCTCCTCGTCGGTGAGTTCCTTCATGTGCGGGCTGCTCAGGCTGTCCAGGGAAATTTCCGCCCCCCGCACCGCCTTCATGATGGCTTCCTCGAAGGTCTGGCCGATGGCCATCACCTCGCCGGTGGCCTTCATCTGGGTGCCCAGGGTGCGCTTGGCGTAAACGAACTTGTCAAAGGGCCACTTGGGCAGCTTGACCACCACATAGTCAATGGACGGCTCGAAGCAGGCGTAGGTGGTGCCGGTCACGGCGTTCTTGATTTCGTCAAGGGTGAAGCCGATGGCGATTTTCGCCGCCACCTTGGCGATGGGATACCCCGTTGCCTTGGACGCCAGCGCCGACGACCGGGACACCCGGGGGTTGACCTCGATGACCGCGTATTCGAAGCTGTCGGGATGCAGCGCGAACTGGCAGTTGCATCCGCCCTCCACGCCCAAGGCGTTCACGATGGCCAGCGCCGCGGTGCGCAGCATCTGGTATTCCTTGTCCGCCAGGGTCACCGCCGGGGCGACGACGATGCTGTCGCCGGTGTGCACGCCCACCGGATCCAGGTTCTCCATGCTGCAGATGGTGATGGCGTTGCCCTTGCTGTCCCGCATCACCTCGAACTCGATTTCTTTCCAGCCGGAGATGCACTTCTCCACCAGAATCTGGTGGATGGGAGACAGCCGCAGCCCGCCCATGGCGATTTCATGCAGCTCGTCCTCGTTCTGCGCGATGCCGCCGCCGCTGCCGCCCAGCGTGAACGCCGGCCGCACGATGACCGGATAGCCGATGTCGGCGGCGAAATCCATGGCCGCCTGCAGGTCGGTCACCACCTTTGAAGGGATGCAGGGCTGGCCGATGGATTCCATCGTGTCTTTGAACATCTGGCGGTCCTCCGCCTTGTCGATGGTGGCCGGGTCGGCGCCCAGCAGCTGCACGCCGTGGCTCTCGAGGAACCCTTCCTTGGCCAGCTGCATGGACAGGGTCAAGCCGGTCTGCCCGCCCAGAGTGGACAGCAGGCTGTCCGGCTTCTCCTTCTCAATGATCCGCTTGATGGTCTCCACCGTCAGCGGCTCGATGTAGATATGATCGGCCATGGCGTTGTCGGTCATGATGGTGGCCGGGTTGGAGTTGACCAGCACCACCTCCAGCCCCTCGGCCTTGAGGGCGCGGCAGGCCTGGGTGCCCGCGTAATCGAACTCGGCGGCCTGCCCGATGGTGATGGGCCCCGAGCCGATGACCATAATCTTATGTATCGTGGGATTCAGCGGCATATCTATTCACATTCCTTTCACAGTGCTCGGGGCGGGGCGGGTGCTTCCCGCCGGGCCCCTGTTCCGGTAAAAGCCAGGGTTATATTCTATCCCGCCGCGTTTACCTGGCGTTTTCCTTGTCCATCCGCTCCATGAACTCGTCGAAGAGGAACGCCGTGTCCAGCGGGCCGGCGGCGGCTTCCGGATGGAACTGCACCGAGAAGGCGGGCATGTCCTTGTACGCGATGCCCTCACAGGTGCCGTCGTTGGCGTTGATAAAGCTGACCGCCGCGTTTTCCGGCAGGCTGTCGTTCACCACCACGTAGCCATGGTTCTGGCTGGTGATGAACACCCGCCCGGTGCTTACCTGCACCGCGGGCTGGTTGGCCCCCCGATGGCCGTATTTCAGCTTTTCGGTTTTCGCCCCCTGAGACAGGGCCAGCAGTTGATGGCCCAGGCAGATGCCAAAGGTGGGGATTTTCTTCTCACACACCAGCCGCAGCTGCTCGACAATGTCCAGATCCTCCATGGGATCCCCTGGCCCGTTGGACAGCATCAGGCCGTCCGGCTTCAGGCTGAGAATGTGCTCCGCCGTGGCATCGGCGGGTACCACTGTCACCTCGCAGCCGCGCTTGACCAGCTCTCGCTCGATGTTCTTCTTCGCCCCGAAGTTCCACAGCACCACCCGGCGCTTGATCTCGCCTTCAGGCTTCACCACCGTCTCGGGCGCATTTCCCACCGTTCTCACCGCGCGTTCCACCCGGTAGGCCTTCATCTCCGCCATGTCCGCGTCGGTGACCGGCCGGGTGAGGATTTTGGCGTTCATCACGCCCGATTCCCGCACAATCCGGGTCAGCGCCCGGGTGTCCACCCCGTATAGGCCGACCACACCATGGGCTTTTAAAAAAGTGTCAAGATCACCCTCACAACGAAAGTTCGAAGGCTCTTGACACCAATCACGGACGATATACGCTTTTAACACCGGGGTTTCGCTCTCAAAATCGGAAGGGATCACGCCGACATTGCCGATCAGCGGGAACGTCTGTACGACGATTTGCCCGTACATGCTGGGATCGGTCAACGTCTCCAAATAGCCAGTCATGGCCGTCGTGAAAACCAATTCCCCAACGACCTCTTTTACGGCTCCGAAGCAGCTGCCCTCGAACACCATGCCATTTTCCAGAACAAGGGTTGCCTTTTGTTCCATAGCGATCACTCTTCCTTTCGCATCCCCGCGCAAACCAGCCCGCGCCTCGCGGTGCGTGCCCTTTTGCGCCATTTACGTCTCGTAAGCCGCCAGAATACCCGCCGCAACCTCCCTGCGGGAGACCCGCCGGTCCATGGCCTGCTTCTCGATGTACCTGTGAGCCTGTGGCTCAGTTAACCCAAGATATTGTATCAGAACACACTTGGCTCTGTCAATAAGGCGGATCTCCTCAATTTTGTGGTGTAAACCCGCGTTTTCTGTTTTTATTTCCAGCAGCCGCCGCCGCGCGACCATGGCCAGCCGCACCGTCCGCAGGAACAGCGCCTTGTTCAGCGGCTTTTGCAGCACCAGCGCCCCCCGCGCCTCCAGCCGGTCGATGTCTGCCTGCGCAAAGCCCGCCCGCGCCAGCAGCAGCACCATGCTCGCCGTGCCGTCCAGCACCTCGCGCAGCAGCGCCCCTGTCTCGGGCAGCGGGGTGTCCGCGATGATCAACGCGAACTCCTCCCCTTGAAGCAGGGCGCGGGCCTGCGCGGCGTCGGCCGCGCCCACGCAGGGCCAGCCGCTTTCCGTTATCTCTCGCGTCAAGTCCTCCCGGCTCCTGTCCGAGCCGGAAACCAACAGCACCCGGCTCATCCCGCCGCCTCCCTTTGCTCCCCGGGGATTTCTCTGTTTCTCTTTATTATACACCGAAACAGAATACCAGTACAAGCTATTTGTTTTTAAAATATATCACAAGTTTTATTAACATATATTTACATTTATAAATATTATGATATAATAATAAAAGGAAGATATGGAATTCACTGGTACGAATCTGCATTTCGCCACGAAGGAGGGATTTCAAGTGAAAAACATCCGGCTCGTCCCCATCACACTGGCTTTTCTCTTCCTTATAAGCGTATGCGGCTGTCGCGGCAAGCCGCACGCCTCCAGTGTTCCCCGCTCCGAATCCCTGCCGCCCCACTCGGAGGCGGATACCGCTGTTCAGCACGTCGATGCCCTCAAGCAGAGCCTGAAGACCTATCTCCTGCAAAACAAGCTGTGCGCGCCGCAGGACATCGGCAAGGTGGACACGCTGCAGAAGTACGGCGAAAGCCAGGGCTATTCCATCTGCTACTGGTATGGGGTGTGGGTGATGGAGGAGGAACACCTGGAAACCATCGGCGAATTTACCTTTCACAGCACCAGCAAGCACATGCCCTTTCCCCTGGGACTCTATATCATCAAGGACGATGAGGTTCTATCGCTTAGGGAGGCTTATGAACAGAAAAAAATAGCGTTAGACGATGTCGCGCGTGTCGTCCCCATGCTGCTGCATTAAAATTGGGGGCTATGGACCGAAAAACGATTACACATCACTCGGAACAAAAATGGAAGGAGTCAATATCATGTTTAAAAGGTTCCTTGAAAAAGCAAACGATTTATGTATTTTCTCATTGCATTTTTAGTCTGTATCCTGTGCCCTGTTCTGGTAGTCGCCGAACCAATATGTAGAAATATTGTAGACACAAAATTGAATTACTTACTTCTTAAAGCCAAGGACGATGAGTGTATACCTGTTGAAATATGGCTTGATGATATCGATCACACATCTATTACTTTACAAGCAGAAAAAAGAACAGGAATTGCTAAGAGTGAATTGGATGTTAATAAGCCGTTAGCACTGCCAATTACCAAACAAAAAAGCACGTATATCGATAAGGAAAACATACGGATCGCTAGAGAAGTGGAACGTGAAAAAACGGATCGATTTATAATAGAGAAAAGAACTCTCTCTAAATCCTCATATAAAGATAAAATCTCCAGCTTTATAAATGCTGCCGGTCTATCAAAATATGTAACTTGGACAAGTACGTATTCTCCTTCGTTTTTAGCAAATTTAAATAAGAAACAAATTTCTGCTTTACAGAAAAACAGTTTAGTCTGTTCCATTTCCTATTATAAGCCACAGGAATATACTCCCGAATCCAATGTTTCTTTAGGGACTGCTCGTGGTAATTACACTAGAGATACTCTAGGTTATACAGGTTCCGGAGTTAAAATCGGGATGTATGATAGCGGTTCCGTTAGTGCAAGTCTCAATCCAGAACTGTCCGGAAGACGAATTATTAATTTGGTTTCATCGGCCGCTAGCGAGCATGCATCAAAAGTCGCATCTTTTATAGTTGGGAAAAATTGGGGATACGCCCCAGACGCCACACTTTACTGTATGGGTGGCCCAGGATTAATGATGAGATCCAGTGTGGAGACCTTGCTGGATCAAGGCGTCAGTGTCATCAACATGAGTATGGGAGGCGGGGAATGCACCACATATGACAGCGATTCAAATTGGTTGGATCATGTTTCCTATCAGCATCAGGTTTCCGTTGTAAAAAGCGCGGGGAACGATGGGAACGATCGATATATAACGTCTCCAGGCGCCGCGTATAACATTATTACAGTAGGGGCTATTGATTGCAATCATACAATCGCTGTCCATGACGATACTCCTTATTTTAGGAATAATCTATTATATCCTGCGTCCTGTAAACCGGAAGTGTTTGCACCAGGTCATAATTATGACACAGGCGCCAGCGTCGGCGGTACAAGCGATGCCGCTCCACAAGTAACCGGTTTAATCGCACAGCTAATTGAGCAAAGACCCGCCATTGCTTCAAACCCCATGCTGATTAAGGCTTTGGTACTAGTAGGAGGGCACGATATTAACGCATACGAATCATTCCAAACGGCAGGATATTCGTCGATTGCACCATATCATGCCGGTGCGATCGATGCCAAAGTTAGTTGTTCTTCGTCAAGTGGTGGTAAATATTTTACCGGCCAAGTCACTACAGTATATAGCAAAGAAATCGCCGTTAGCAGCAGCTGGTCGTATCTGCATTTGGCTTTGACTTGGGATGTCGGTTCCTGGATCGTTACGGATGATCATGAAGGAGGAGCGATGATCCCCTCTTCTCTTATTGATTTAGGATTTAGAATTTATGCTCCCGGATCTGACACACCCGTTGCTGTAGGACAAACGGCTCAAAACTCATACGAACTAATGGAAGTGCCTGTCAATGGCCGAGGGGGAACCTGGCGAGTAGAAGTCTCCAATTACTCTAATAATATTCCATCTTTTTTCGCTGTTGCATACTATTAGGCTATTCATTCAGAAATATATGGCGGACAACCCTTCCTTGCGGAAATCGTATACGAGACCTATATGCAGCAGCGAGAAGCCTTGGAATTCACCATAGTGGATAAAAAGCTTCCCGCCGAATACGACAAAATGAAAAACGACGCGAAGCGTATCAGGAGTTCCTTGGCACTGCCGGAACAGGTAGAAACGGAGTGACACGTATGAGAAGCAAAACTAGCCAAGCGGGGATACTCTTATCCCTAGTCCTTGTCCTCTTATTATCAGCAGGTTGTCTTTCCAGTGTTAAGGAAATTCAACAGGGCTTTTCCGACAAGCTGGTGCAAATGCTCAGCGAGGACTATGATTTGGTTATTCCTGAAAGCGCCGTATTGGAAGAAGGGCGTTTCAACAATACATTTCCGCCTACGCAGACATGGCTTCACGGCATTGCGGATCCGGATTCCAAAAAGAAGGATGGTTGGCTGGAAGCGACCGAGGCCGACGGTGAGATGCGGGTGCTTTTCGTCGGGGATCATCCGGATGCCAGAGGCATTAAGTAGCGCCCCTATGCGGAAGCTCTGACCGCCGCCCATTCTTTCATTATTCTCCCACCCCCGCATCCCCCTTGACAAATCCCTCCGGATACGCTATACTCTTTCCAAAGCAGCAAGGGCGCTGCAGGTGTGGAACCTGCGGCGCTTTTTTGCAGCCCGCAATTCTACTGTGAGATGGGAGACGGATGTATGAGCGGCGTACCCGAACTGTTCGGCAGCCTGGTGTTCAATGACGCGGTGATGAAAGAGCGCTTGCCTAAGGACACCTATAACGCGCTGAAAAAAACCATGAAAGACGGCAAGAGCCTGGACAGGACGGTGGCCAACGTGGTGGCCAACGCCATGAAGGACTGGGCCCTAGAAAAGGGCGCCACCCACTATACGCATTGGTTCCAGCCCATGACCGGCGTCACCGCCGAGAAGCATGACAGCTTCATCTCCCCCACCGACGACAGCCATGTCATCATGGAATTCTCCGGCAAGGAGCTGATTGTCGGCGAGCCGGACGCCTCCAGCTTCCCCTCCGGCGGCCTGCGGGCCACCTTCGAGGCCAGGGGCTATACCGCCTGGGACCCCACCTCCTACGCCTTTATCAAGGACGGCACCCTGTGCATCCCCACCGCCTTCTGCTCTTTCGGCGGTCAGGCGCTGGATAAAAAGACCCCCCTCCTCCGCTCTATGGAGGCTATCAACCGGCAGGCCATGCGCATCCTCCGCCTGTTCGGCCACACCGAGGTCACCAATGTCAAGACTACCGTGGGCGCGGAGCAGGAATATTTTCTCATCGACCGCAAGGTGTACGATCAGCGCAAGGATCTGCTCTATACCGGCCGCACTCTGTTCGGCGCCCGTCCCCCCAAGGGGCAGGAGCTGGACGATCACTATTTCGGCACCTTCCGCCCCCGTGTTGCCGCTTTCATGAAGGAGCTGGACGAGGAGCTGTGGAAGCTGGGCATCCTGGCCAAAACCAAGCACAACGAGGTGGCCCCGGCCCAGCATGAGCTGGCCCCCGTTTTCTGCACCACCAACATCGCCGCCGACCAGAACCAGCTGACCATGGAGATCATGAAGAAGGTGGCCGATCGCCACGGCATGTACTGCCTGCTGCATGAGAAGCCCTTCGCCGGCGTCAACGGCAGCGGCAAGCACAACAACTGGTCCATGTCCACCAACACCGGCCTGAATCTCCTGGAGCCGGGCCAGTCTCCTCACGAGAACGCCCAGTTCCTGCTGTTCCTCTGCGCCGTCATCAAGGCCGTGGACGAGTATCAGGATATGCTGCGCATCTCGGTGGCCAGCGCCGGCAACGATCACCGTCTGGGTGCCGCCGAGGCGCCGCCCGCCGTGGTCTCCATGTTCTTGGGCGACGAGCTGACCGACGTGCTGGAGGCCATCGAAAACGACGCCGATTACGACGGCCCGGAACGGGTGGAGATGAAAATCGGGGTGCACACCATGCCCCGCATCCCCAAGGACAGCACCGACCGGAACCGCACCTCCCCCTTCGCCTTCACCGGCAATAAATTCGAATTCCGGATGCTGGGATCCGCCCAGTCCATTTCCGGCCCCAACGTCATTTTGAACACCGCCGTGGCCGAGGAGCTGTGCCAATTTGCCGACATGCTGGAGGTGGCCGACGATTTCAACGCCGCCCTGACCCGCCTGATTAAAACCACCGTCCAGGATCACAAACGGATCATCTTCAACGGCAACGGCTATAACGATGAATGGCTGGCTGAGGCGGAGAAGCGCGGGCTGTATAACTTTAAGACCACCCCCGACTGCGTTCCCCACTATCTGGATCGCAAAAACGTCGGCCTGTTCACCAAGCACCGGGTGTTCACAGAAACTGAGATGCACGCCCGGTACGAAATTCATCTGGAAAACTACTGCAAGGTGCTGAATATCGAGGCGCTGACCATGCTGGACATGGTGAATAAGGAGATCCTCCCCGCCGTCACCGGCTACATCAAGGAACTGTGCGACGCCGCCCTGACGAAGCGGTCGCTGGACGCGGGCATCAGCAGCGAGGTGGAAACTTCCCTGGCCGCCCGCCTGTCCGCCCTGTCCGCCAGCCTGTATAAGAAGACCGGCGACTTGAACGCGGCCCTCATGGGGGTCAAGGAGCATCCGGATATGGAGGACTGTGCCCTGTACTATAAAGATCGGGTGCTCGTGGCCATGCAGGAGACCCGCGCTGTGGCCGACGAGCTGGAAACTCTGACCGCCAAGAAATGCTGGCCCTTCCCCACCTACGGCGACATCCTTTTCAGCGTTTGAAAAAAAGCGATTGCGTCTCAAAAAATGAGACGCAATCGCTTTTTCTTCGAAGCACCGATCGGTTCCGTGCGAAAAAATGCGCAAAAGGAAGCCACAAACCAAGGGCAAACTCGCCCGGAAAGGACAGAAAAATGGAAGAAAACGCATCGATAAAGGCGTTGCGGGAAGCAATAGACCGCAGCCGGTATATGGTCTTCTTCGGCGGCGCCGGTGTCTCGACCGAGAGCGGTATTCCCGACTTTCGCACCCCCTCCGGCCTCTACAATCAGCCTGGCGCCTACCCGCCCGAGACGATTCTGAGCCACAGCTTTTTTGAAAAGCATCCCGAAATCTTCTTCGATTTTTACCGCAAGAAGATGATCCATCCCACCGCCAAACCAAACGCCGCCCACCAAAAGCTCGCCCAATTAGAAGCCAAAGGGAAGCTAAAAGCCATCATAACCCAAAACATAGACGGCCTCCACGCCCCCGCCCAAGAAGTCCTAGAACTGCACGGCTCTGTCCATCGCAATCACTGCGTACGCTGCGGCAGGGCGTATGCCTTGGCGGATATATTGGCAAGCGAAGGGGTTCCCCGCTGCTCCTGCGGGGGGATTATCAAGCCGGATGTGGTGCTGTATGAGGAACCGCTGGACGAGGCGGTGCTGGACAGGGCCGTGTGCCATATCCGGCAGGCGGATCTGCTTCTCATCGGGGGGACCTCACTGAATGTCTACCCCGCCGCCGGGCTTATCCGATATTTTCAGGGGCGGGATCTGGTCATTATCAACCGGGAGCCCACCCCGGCCGATCGGCGGGCGTCCCTGGTGATACAGGGCTCCATCGGCGAGATATTCGCCGCACTATAGCCTTTGCCCCAGGACTTCCACGGTAGGGCGACCGGGAATCAGACGGCGACCGTCGGTAAAGCCCTCTTCTCGGCCGGTTAGGGCCTCTATCAGCCGGGCGCGCAGTTTCTCCACCCGTTCCCGGCAGGGAATGTCGTCCACGGCGTTGTGCCGTTCCTGCGGATCGGCCTGAAGGTCAAAATACTGCTCCTTTCCTGTCTGGCTGAACCAGATGTATTTATCCCGGGCAGTGACAATCCAATGAGTGGAATCCGGGCCAGCGGTGTGCTCCCCATGAAGGAAGGCGCGGCCCTTACCAGGCTGGAGCAGGCTTTCGCCGTCCAGGGAAGAGGGAATCGGGACGCCCGCGGCGTCCAGCAGGGTGGGCATGATATCCCGGAGTTCAGCCAAGCGATCGCTGACCCGCCCCCCCGGGCCGATCACCGCCTCCGGCCCCCAGAGCAGCAGAGGAATATGCGCGCTGCCCTCATAGGGGCGGGATTTGCGGCACAGGCCATGATCGGACAGCAGCTCCCCATGATCGGAGGTAAACACCACGACGGTGTTGTCGTAGAGCTCCTCATCCATCAGCCCCTGTAAAAACCGGCCGATCTGGTGATCCACGTGGGTGATGCAGGCATAATAGCCGGCCTGCTGCTGCCGGATAAGCTCCGGATCTAGGGGGCCGGTGGTGTTGCAAAACACCCGTCCCTCCCGCCGCAGGCGCTCCAAGTCGTCCCAGTCCCCGGAAAAAGGGGGGGCTAGCACCTTGTTCTTATACATGTCGTAATAGCAGGCAGGCGGATCATAGGGGGCGTGGGGGCGGACATAGGACAGCATCAGGAAAAAGGGCTGATCCCTGTCCCGGCGGCGAAGAAAATCCAGCGCTCGGCCAGTTGCCCAATTGGTGGGATGCAGATGCTCGTCGTACATCCAGGGACGGGTGACCCAGGAATTGCATTCCAAGCCGGTATCGGTAATATCACAGGCGATGCCCTTCTCATTTTTCAGCCAATAGAGATAATCGTCCGCTACCATTTGATGCTCATGATGCGGGATATTGGGCTTGCGGTGGGCGTGCAAGTAGCCGTCGTGCAGGTCGATGTGGTGAAAACCCATAGAACGGCGAAGGGGATAGACATGCATCTTCCCCGCGCACGCGGTGGCATAGCCCGCTTTCGCCAGTTCGCCGGCCATGGTCACCGGGTAATCCCACGGTACCCCGTCCCGATACCCTACCCGGCCGTGATGCTCTTGAGACAGGCCGGTGTGGAGAGCCGCCCTGGCGGCAATGCAGCTCGGGCAAGTGCTATAGGCGCGGGAGAACCGAATTCCCTGGGCGGCCAGCGTGTCCAAAAAAGGGGTCTTGACATCGGGATGGCCCGCCGCCCCCAGGCAGTCCCCCCGCATTTCGTCGGTCATAATCAAAACCAAATTCGGACGTTTTGCGTTTGCAGGCATACAAGTTCGCATCCTTTCGCAGAGAATCGAATGTTACCGCCATCCAGGCTAAGGTATACGAGAAACCCCCCGCCGCGAAAAGCGGCGGGGGGTTCTGGATATACCCTGAGAACTGAATAAAGAGGGGAGCAAGAAAGGGAGGGGAGGGGCATCAACCACAACCGCTCCAAGAAACCCAAGAACAATTCCGCCCTTGGTGCATAGGTCAAGCCCTCGGTCTATTAGTACTGCCAAGCTAAAAACATCGCTGCTCTTACACATGCAGCCTATCTACCAGGTAGTCTTCCTGGGACCTTACCTGATTACTCAGTGGGATATCTTATCTTAGGGTCGGCTTCACGCTTAGATGCTTTCAGCGTTTATCCGCACCGTACTTAGCTGCCCAGCTGTGCCACTGGCGTGACAACTGGTGCACCAGAGGTACGTCCATCCCGGTCCTCTCGTACTAAGGACAG
>ERZ506979.228-NODE-228-length-43750-cov-4.865225_pt1 | contig 43750 bp, 61 predicted proteins | sample MGYA00512887_ERZ506979 | MGnify/ENA metagenome assembly ERZ506979 | reverse complement strand
GCGATCCTCGCCTATGAAATGTACTCTACGCGTGTTAAGAAATACATCGGCCAGTGTTTGGCGCTTATGTCGGGCGCCGATGCTATTGTTCTTTCCGCTGGTGTAGGTGAAAATTGCGACAAAATGCGCCGCATGATCTTTGCGGGTTGGCAGCCTCTAGGCATCATCCTTGATCCCGAAAAGAACAAGCAACGCGGCTTTGAACGTATTATTTCATCTGATAAGTCGAAGGTTCCGATTATCGTTATTCCTACTGATGAGGAATATATGATTGCTCGCGATACCTACAATATTGTCCATAACCGCAGCCAGATTGTTCCTGCTTCTCATTACGGTACGAAATAACTGGTTTTCAGCGGTATCCCATAATTCCAAAGCCCATGATGCAGCTTAATAGCTATGCATCATGGGCTTTTCTTATTTGCTTTCTTGCTGACATTGATCGTTTCGGCTGTGGTTCTAAGAAGGTACTCTTGGGTTGTTTTTCTTTATAGTGTCCCAGGTTTTACCAGATAGAGCGCGCCCCATCAGCGTAGAGCGGAAATCCATTTACCATGTCCGAGCAATCGCAAGCTAAGAACAGTGCGGTTGCAGCGATGTCCATTGGGTCGCCGACTTTTCGATTATGTGGAATTGGGCGGGTTATTGCCTCATAAGCCTTTTCTTTATTGAGCGTGCTTTGGGTCATATTGGTGTCAATATATCCTGGGCAAATGCAGTTTGCGCGGATGTTGAAGCGCGACCATTCGAATGCCATGCAACGGGTCATTTGCACAACAGCTGCCTTTGCTGCCGCATAAGCCGCCATGCGCGTAGATGCCACTCGGGCAACAACCGAAGCGAGGTTGATGATATTGCCTTGCTCTTGCTGAATCATTATTTTTGCTACGCGTTTGCAGAGGAAAAAAACTGCTTTGAAATCGGTATCCACCACTCGATCGAATTCATCTTCGTCGGTGTCGACTATCAGTTGGTCGCTGCTTAGAACAACCCCTGCATCATTAACAAGGATGTCGATACGACCAAAACTTTCCATGGCTATCTTTACCAGGTTTTCTTGATCCTCGTTGCTGCATACATCACAGCATACCGACACAATTCGTCTACCGGATTCTTCCGCGATTTCTCCTGCTCGCGCTTTGATTTTTTCTTCATCGATATCTGCGATTACCAGATCTGCCCCATACCAGGCAAAAGTACGTGCTATGGCGCGCCCGATTCCGATTTCGCTGCCAACACCGGTTATAAGTGCGATTTTTCCTGTTAAGTCGAATTTCGGGATACCGATATTTCCTGTGGTGAGCGTGGTGCGAGAGCTTCCTTTCATAACCGCCTCCTTAGTTGGTCGCTTTGGCGTAAAGCGATGTTCCCCTCGCTATTCATGATAAGTACCTTGGTAATGGGCGCGTTATTGCTTTGATTAATACATCTAATATACTGCCTGAAATTTAATAAGTAATTGCGGAGAGGATGGATGGGTAGCCAATCAAGATCGCTCTAATTCTTCCCTGCAAAAAGCTGTCGGGGTTGCTGAATGGAATCCCCGCCGACTAAATCCGTCAGGAATACTGAAGGGGATTTAATGCCTACGTAGTTAATTGCTTCGTAATTCGTCTTCGGGGTCACTCGCTCTTATGGATTTGCAAATTGTTTACCTGGGATTATTTTCTACTCTCATAGATTCTGCGGCTTTTTATTATCAGTTCGCATTGGTACAGGTGTTTCCCGAAAAATAAAATCAGAGGGTGAACGCGTTATGCGTTTACAGAGGGTTTATATGTATAGGGGGAAATAATGGATTTTGAACTGACGCCTGATCAGGAGCTCTTTATTGCGAGTGCTAAGGAATATGCAGAAAAGTACTTCACGCCTGAAGCTATCAAGCAGGCCTATGAGGTTGATCATCACATCAGTTTAGAGGCTGCCATGGCTTTCCGTGAGCTGGGCTTCATGCACCTGGGCCTCCCTGAAGAGGTTGGCGGTATTCCTTGCGATAAGCTCACGTTGGTTCTGCTTATGGAAAAGCTGCATGAGTACACTACTTGCGTTTTACCCTTCCAGACCGATTTCAACTCTATCATGGACGTTATCGAATTCGGCAACGAAGAGCAGCAGAAGAAGATCATGGATGTCGTGAATAACGTTCCAAGCACGAGCGTTGCAGTAACTGCGATTTCTGAGCCTGGCGCTGGCTCTGACAATAACGCTATGACGTGTGTTACCGTCAAGCAGCCCGATGGCACCTATTTGCTCAATGGCCAAAAGACTTGGGTTACCATTGGCCATCTGGCGGTATACACCATTTTGGTTGCCAAGGATGAAGATCCGTCGTACGAAAACGATAATTACTCATTGTGGATGATTCCCAACGACATTGAGGGTTACACCTTCGGCGGTTTGGAAAAGATCGGTCAGCAGATTGTTCCGTTTGTAGACTGCTTCTTCGACAACGTGGTTCTTACTGAAGATATGCGCCTTGGCAAACCGGGCGAAGGCTGGAAGAACCTCATGAAAAAGCTTGAGTTTGAACGCTGTCTGGTTATTGCTCAGGCGCTTGGTCAGGCTCAGGCTGTTATGAATGAAGCGGGTGCCTATTGCTCGGAGCGCATCTGTTTCCAGAAGCCGATTGGCCACATCAGCGCTATCCAACAGCATCTTGTCGAGATGGAAACCATCTTGGACAATGTGCGTACGCGTCTCTATAAGGTAACTACCATGCTCGATAAGGGGCAGTCTACGCGTCTTGAGTCGGCGTTGCTGAAATCGTATGCATGCCAGAACCTTACCAAGGTTGCAGAGCATGCGCTTTCCATTTATGCCGGTATTGGTTATACGAAGGAAATCAATGCAGGTCGTATTTGGAACGACCTGAAGGGTTATGAGTTTGCTGGTGGTACAACAGAAATCATGAACTATATTTCTGGTCGTCAGCTGGTCAAGAAGTACAAGAAGCAATAGTGCGTCACAAGTGTTCTCCTGCGTGACTGAGAAAGAGCCCCGGTAGGGGCTCTTTCTCTTTGCGCTATTTGCAGGAGCGCGTTCCGACAAAGCTAGCTTGTGTGTTGCTCCTGGATAGGGCAACGAGATTGGAAAGGGCATGACTGGCAATTTGCCTCGTCATGCCCTGCATTAATTGCGCTTGGTGTGAAGCGTTGGCTTTGGCACCTCGGTGATGCTGGCTGCTAAAGAGTCTGAGCCTGAACGCAAGTGATGGCGATAACACCAACTACATCTTCTGCGGTGCAGCCACGGGAAAGATCGTTAACTGGCGCTGCAATGCCCTGAAGGATGGGGCCGTATGCCTCTGCCTTCGCAAGACGTTGCACCAGCTTGTAACCGATATTGGCGGCGTCGAGGTCGGGGAAGATAAGGGTGTTCGCTTTGCCGGCAACTGCTGAGCCGGGAGCCTTGGAAGCGCCAACTTCGGGAATGATGGCTGCATCAAGCTGCAGTTCGCCGTCAGCGTTCAAATCGGGGTAGTTTTCCTTGATGTAGGCCATAGCGTCAACGACTTTCTGAGCGTCGTCATTCTTGGCGCTGCCATGTGAGGAGTGAGAGAGCAGGGCAATGCGTGCCTCTTTGCCCAGCAGGCGCTTAAAGGACTGATTGGTGAGGTTTGCAATGTGCGCCAGCTTTTCAGCGGTGGGCTGAATCTCGAGTGCGCAGTCGGCGAAGGCGAAAACACCGTTTTCGCCCAGATCGCAGTTGGGCACTTCCATCAGGAAAAGGGAGCTAACCATAGGAGCGCCCGGGGCGGTCTTCAAAACCTTCAGCGCGGGGGAGAGGATCTTTACGGTTGCGCAGCTTGCGCCGCCTACCAAGCCATCGCACTGACCGGTCTTCACCATCATAGTTGCGAAGTAGATGTTATCTTTCGTTACCAGCTCATGGGCTTCTTCTTCGGTCATGCCCTTCTTCTTGCGCAGTTCGAAGAGGAGGTTTGCGAATTCATCGACCTTATCGGAGGTTGCAGGGTTGATGATTTTGGCGCCTTCAAGGTTGTAGCCCTTGGCGTTGATCTCTTCTGCGTCACCAAGAATTACCAGATTGGCGATGCCCTGCTTCAGGGTTTCTTCTGCGGCAGCCAAGATGCGATCGTCGTGGCCTTCGGGTAAAACGATGGTCTTCTTGTCGGCTTTGGCGCGTTCAACCATCGAATCGATGAGCGTGGTCATAAACATTCCTTTCGTGGGTGATGTTTCTCTCGTGCTCCATTTTAGCGCGCAGGCCCCTAGGTGGGTATAATGTGCCCTTGAGGTTAATCTCTGAAGGCGTGAACGGAAAGGTTAGGTGTGCCGCTTCATGAAAACGATCTCCTTTGCGGTGCCGTGCTATAACTCGGCTAACTATATGGAGAAGTGCGTTGATTCCCTGCTGCCCTGTGGCGACGATATCGAGATCATTTTGGTCAACGATGGTTCCACTCGCGACAATACGGCTGAAATCGCCGATCGTCTGGCAGAAGAGCACCCTGGCATTGTTCGTGCCATCCACAAAGAAAATGGTGGTCATGGTTCTGCAGTTAATGCAGGTTTGGCTGCGGCCCAGGGCTACTACTACAAGGTGGTTGATTCTGACGACTGGCTCGATAAGAACGCCATGGACGTTATCATGCCGTACCTGCGTGAGCAGAAGAGCCGCGCTGAAGAGCTTGGCGGCAATGCTGTAGGCACCGATATGGTTATCGGCAATTACGTGTACGAAAAGGTATTCGAGAACTCTCGCACCGTTATGCGCTACACCAATGTGTTTCCGACCGACAAGGAGTTTGGTTGGTCCGATGTGGGGCATTTCCGTTCTTCGCAGTATTTGCTCATGCACTCGGTGATCTATCGTACCCAGCTGCTGCGTGATATGGGCCTGAAGCTCCCTGAACACTGCTTCTACGTGGACAATGTGTTTGTGTATGTGCCCTTGCCGCACGTCCAAACCATGCGCTACTTCGATGTTGACATGTATCGCTACTTTATTGGTCGCGACGATCAATCAGTCAATGAAAAGGTTATGCTTTCCCGTATCGATCAGCAGATTCGCGTTACCAAAACCATGATCGATGCAGTGGATTTGAATACGGTTGAAAACTCGCATCTGCGCAAATACATGCATAACTATCTTTCTATGATGATGTGCATCTGCTCGGTGTTCCTTCGTATGGAGCAGACCCCCGAAAACGAGGAAAAGCGCGCTGACGTATGGGCGTACCTAAAGGCTAAGGACGCGAAGTTGTATAGCCAGCTGAAACATACGCTGTTGAATGCCGGCACCAACATTCCTACACCACTAGGCCGCCAGTTCGGTTTGACGGCGTATCATGTCGCTCAGAAGATCTTCAAGTTTAACTAATAGAGCCTATATTTAACCTGTTTCCCCAGCTCAAACGCTTGTTATCGATTTTAACGGCTCCATCTTGGAAGAACTTTGGAAGAATCGTTCTACAGTCCCGCAACGGCCTCTTCCAACGCGCTGTCGTTCACGGCTGCGTATATGTCCATCGTCACGCTGAAAGTCGAGTGACGGGCAAGCTTTTGGATCACCTTAGGATTCAGATTGAGCATGCAGCAGCGAGACACGAACGCGTGGCGCAGGTCGTGGAACCTGATCCCAGGGAACCCGAAGCCGTCCCTGTGCTGAAGCCACCACACGGTCAGGGAATCGTTCGGCATGCGCTGGAACATCGGGTTCGTCACTATCGGCATCGACCTGTCCCATGGCAAGCCCAGGGCAATCATGTCACCGCTCTGACGCTCCATCCACTCGCCAAGGGCGTCCTGTAGCGCTTGCGATATGGGCACGGTGGCGTTGGCTGCCTTGGTCTTTGTCCCGTTCACGTGCAGCTTCCCGCCTTGCCAGTCCTGCCACGTCAGCGAGCAGCATTCCCCCAGGCGCAGCCCAGCCAGGAGGGCCAGCAGCACACCCATCCTGTACCCGTCTCGGACTGGGCGCATCTTGGAGGCAAGGCGCTGGTACTCCTCCTCGTCAAGCACGACCTGCTGGCGCGGCTCGACCGATGGGGAGGAGACGCCCTCGAAGGGATTCTCCGTCGCGTATCCGTTGGGTATGGCGTACTTCTTGTACATGGTCTTGCCGGCAATCCACAGCATCTTTATGTACTGCGCACCAGCTGGCTTGCCGGAGGCGGTGTCGCCGTTCATCATGGCGAGGAGCGCATCCTGCACGTGCGACGACGTGAGCTTGTCCGTACGCATGCTGCCCAGCAAGCGCGAGAGCATGTGCAGCCGTGTGCGGTAGCCTTCTATGCTCGTCTCCTTCACCTCATGCGTGCGGCTCCTGTGATCCAGCCACTCATCCGCGCATTCCTCGAAGGTCGGGACCTTCCCGCTCTTTGTCATCGTCTGCCCTGAAAGCTCGGATATGAAGTCGGGTAGGGCGCGCTTCGCCTCGGTGTAGGTGCCGCTGAACGTGCGCGTGCGCTGACGGTACCTGCCAGTGCGCGGGTCCATGCCCACGCTCACGCGGAGCTGCCACTTGCGGCACTTTCCTTTCGGCTTGTCCTTCTCCAACTGCACTATGGAGCCTGTGCCCTTGGTTTCCATGGTAATATTCACCTGTGCCTTTCGCTCTCTGGAAGGCTTCCTTCGGTCCCTTGCGGATCCGCCAAGATTTAGAGCAAGGGACCCTTTCTTTTTCCTTGATAAGCTTTCGTTTTTAGAGTGATTAAATAGCTACGAAGAGCTTGATTCTCAGATATAGGATTTCAAATCCTTCTCTGCAATTCCTAAGCCGCCGTAAACCACCGATACTATTTCATCATCGTTTATCAGCTTGATATATTTAAGTACCGCCGAAGCATATGTAGACATATCCTCGTGGCAGATAACCTGCGACAAGCATTCAAGCATGTCGCCAAATGAGTAAACTTTATGCTTACCCACCCGCGCACAGTATAGGCGCTCTTCGTGTGCGCATATATTCCTGTACATGCTCAAGACGCTGAACGCTTTCCGAGCACTGGAAATGCCAAACCCATCGACATCTAGCTCTGCAGCCTTTCTTATGTTCTGACAAATAGCGCTCTTCACCTCTGTTTTCTGAAGGTCGTAAAAGTTAGACAGATTCCCGAATGTCAGCACATTCGAGACAACCCAAAGAGGGACGCTGGTGTAATTGTCGAGGTAATGCCTAACGTAATCCTTCGACACATTGTCATGAGCCCGTTGCATCGTCGATAGAAGCTTGATTAAGTTTTTGGTGTACTGCTTTCGGTTTTGATAATCGGAACTCGCGCAGTAATTTGCGGGGTCGAGATACGCTTCTATATCCCTGTTGTAATAACAAAACGCATACACTGCTGCGCTCTTCATCAAGCCCTCGGCATTAAGAAGAGCATCCATGGTGATACGCCTCAACGCTTTATCGAATGTGTACAGAAGCAGAAAATGCTCGAACGAAGTCCCGTCCTTATACCAATCGTCTCCCCGCTGGTTTGTCTCACCTTTATCGATGAACACGTCTTTATATCCGTTAATCATCGAATAGTATCCATCCCTCAAAAGATACAACTTCGCCCGTTCCTCATCGGGAACGATGACATTTCGATGGCGTAACTTACATATCTGCTCATCGAGCGTAGTGAACCGCCCTGGTGCTTTACGTTTCATATTACCTGCTTAAAACAAAAAGAGCCGCCAGCATACACTGACAGCTCTTGGGCTAAGGCCTCACTTACGAAGCACGAAGCCGTATCACTGCCAAATACATTACCGAAAAAAGAGTGAATGTCAAATAGGTATCGTTAATTAGCAACAGCTAAAAACTACCCCGCATAGCCCACTGGGGGTTCAGGTGGGGCATTACGCCTGGAAATCACCTTGCTATTGCATAGTCGTTTACTCCATCTCATGCGCGGCCTGGTACCAGACTACCTTCCCGTGAAACTCAACCGTGTGGTCTGAGTCGGCGGTGATAATGATGTCCTTATGCTCTGAGTTGTACGAGTCGGGCGAGAGGATTAGGGTGCTTTGCGTACGGTACATCCTTCGCATAACCGCCTCTCTTCCATCTATGGTGACTACAGCTATGCTCCCGTTGATCGGCTCCCTGTTCGGGCTGACTACGATAATGCAGCCTTCTGGGTAAACCCTGTTCATGCAGTCGCCTTCGCTTTCGCAAGCGTAGCAATCTGGGTCTGAATCAATGAGGAACTGAGGTATGGCAACCTGTTTCCCGTCGATAACGTCAGGATCGGTTGGCGTGCCAGCGTGGACTCGTCCTCTTAGAGGGACGTACCCCGACTTTGACCCCATCACGTTCGATTTGGCGTTTTTCTCGTCAACTATTTCGGCTATCGTCACCCCGAACACGTTTGCGAGCTTCTCTATGGCGCCCATCCTAGGCTGAGACCAACCAGATTCCCACTGGGTCACCGTTGCTCTAGAGACTCCTACCCGGTCTGCAAGCTGCGCCTGTGTCATATCGGCATCGAGCCTTAGTTTGCGTATGTTTCCCGAAAGCCCCATTTGGATAACCTCCCCTGTTAATTTAATTAAACATTCTAGTAAATTTTCCTTGACATGCCTATGTTGGTTTAATTAACATCGATGTCAACGAAAGGAGGACGGATGGAAACACTCAAGGAGATACGCGAAAAGCGCGGAGTGAAGCAGATCGCAGTAGCCAATTACCTGGGGATTGCACGTCAAACGTATGCTCAATACGAGGAGAACCCGCGGGTAATGACCGTGGCTCAGGCTCAGGCGGTATGCCGTTTTCTCCATTGCCGCTTGGGCGATATTTTTTTGATCGATGAGGTTAATTAAATCAACATCTAAGGATAGGGTAGGCAACATCGGCGACCAGCCGACACGGAAGGAGAACGAAGTGGAAGAAAAGGACGCAAAGCTCATATGGGAAGCCACCGACGCGCTCTTCTCTGGAGACACGAAGAGGGTGAAAGAGATGACGGACAAGCTGAAGAAGCGCAACGATGAGCTGAAAGCTGAGGCGAGAGGGGGCGACATGAAGACGAATGCCTACACCAACGAGGACATGCTGAGCGCCATGCGCGAGTACGTGATCTACCGCGCCAAGAACAGGCTGATTGCGGACAGGGACGTTCAGATCGTGGAGATGCTGCTCGATCACCAGATGCGCTCCGAGGAAGCCGTCTACGACGTTATCCGCCTTGGATGTTGCCCAGATGGCGACTAGGCCCTGACCGAGCCAGCACCCAGCGGCGCGTTGGGTGCCATGTGGGCGGCAGGGATCCCTTCTCAGACTTTCTTGCTCGCTTCAACGCACTGCCGCCCACATGGCGCGACGAACGCGCAACCTATTTTCCGCAAACCGCAAACAGCCTGGAAGAACCAGGGGATTTAGAACACATCGCGGGGCGCGGGCGCACCTTGACAACCGCATACAAGCCGATCAGGCGGGAAGGCAGCGCGGGGCAAACCATCAATGTGAAGTAGCGATCGCATGAGCTAGCAGCAGCCTTTCGCCGCCTCCCGTCCCTGATCTGGTCCATTCGGCGGCATGCGGCCTCCTAATCGCAAACCGGAAAAAAGAAAGGCAACTGGCTTTTTTCTTTCTCAAAAAAACGCATGCCCCCGAACGGGTCAGATCGACGAAGAGAGGAGGTGGGAAGTTGGCAACCCAGCTTTACACGCCCACCGAGTTCGCGCAGATCATGCGGGTCACTCCGCAGTACGTGCGCAGGCTGTGCGCCACGGGGAAGCTCGGGGCGGTCAGGTTCAAGCAAGGGGAAACCGCGGTTTGGCGGATCCCGTTCGACATGGAAGAGGTAGAGGAGATTGCAGGCAAGAACAAAAGGGCCGCGCTGCACTGATCGCAACGCGGCACCGAAACCAGGATTCAGTATAACCATCTTCGGCATCGAGTACAACGCACGGGATTTTCTCGTCCTGTGCTGCACGTCCCTTGCCGGGCTGCTCGCGCTCATGGTGCTCTGCTTCGAGTGCGGGGTGATCGCGTCGTGGTGAGGATGGCAGAGGTCACGTACATGGCGAACTGCGCAAACGAGCTGTCCCGCACGTACAGGATAGCGTACGGCGTGGAGATGCCGCCGAGGGTCCAGCTGCCGAGCGCGCAGGCGCTCACGTGGATAGCCACGCAGGCGGGGCTCCCGATCAAGAAGGTGGACGATGGGCTCGCGGTCAGGTTCAAGGGCTGCGAGTTCTGCTACAGGAAGGAGGAGTGATGGGGGTAGCCGTTCTCATACTCGGGCACTCGGGCTCGGGGAAATCGACGTCTCTCAGGAACTTCGAGCACGGCGAGGTCGGCATCTTCAACGTGGCGGGCAAGCCGCTGCCGTTCAGGAAGAGGCTCGACAAGGCGGACCGTCCGCTCTACGGGACCATCATGGGGAGCTTGCAGAAGAACGCCATGAGGGCGTACGTGATCGACGACGCCAACTACCTCATGGCGTTCGAGAACTTCCGCAAGGTCAAGGAGAAGGGGTACGACAAGTTCACCGACATGGCCCTTCACTTCGAGCAGCTGCTGGAGACGGCGAACTCGACGAACGACGACACGATCGTCTACGTGCTGATGCACCCCGACTACGACGACGCGGGGCGCATGAAGCCCAAGACCATCGGCAAGATGCTCGACAACCAGCTCACGGTCGAGGGGATGTTCCCCATCGTGCTTGAGGCGGCCAGGGCCGAGCAGGGCTTCTGCTTCGTCACGAAGTCGGACGGCACCACGCCCGTGAAGGCGCCGATGGGCATGTTCGAGGACGCGAGGATCGACAACGACCTGAAGGCGGTGGACTCCGCGATACGCGAGTACTGGGGCATGAAGCCGCTCGTGGAGGGCGGATCCGATGCTGATTAACCACCGTACCAGCGCGTACATCGACAACGACGAGCTGGAGCGGACGCATGGGCTGCTGTTCCAGGCGCTCAAGTCAGGCGAGCTGGACGACGAGCGCGACAGATGGTTCTACGAGGGCGCGGCAAGCGCCCTCTTCTTCATGTGGGACGCGAACATAGGCAGCGCCGAGGCGCTGGGGATGATGCTCGACCGAAGGCTGGGCGAGCTGAAGGAAGACGAGAGAAAGGAATCGAATTGAAGATCAAGAACTGGGAGATCATCGAGGAATCGACCGGCGGCAACCGACTGAAGCCAGGCGGCTACGTCGTGAAGATCGTGGACGTGGAGGACGTGCCCTCGCGCGAGTACCTGAACATCGTCTACGACATAGCGGAGGGCGAGTTCGCGGGCCACTACTCCGACTCGTTCGGCAAGAACAACCCGTGGGCGCACCAGTTCGTGCGCTCCTACAAGGAGAGCGCCGAGGGCATGTTCAAGGCGTTCCTAACGCGCATGGAGGAGTCCAACAAGCGCATCAACGGGTTCAACGTGGCGGCCTGGCAGAAGACCTCGGACGAGAGGGCGTTCATCGGGAACGAGCTCGGCATCGTGCTCCAGACCGAGAAGTACACGAACAACAAGGGCGAGGACAAGGAGCGCCTGCAGGTGGTGGGCGTGTACGCCGCGCAGGACATCCGCAACGGCGACTTCAAGCTTCCCGAGCCCACCGACCGACGCGAGGGCGCAGGGACCGCGACCGCACCCGCCGCAAGCAAGGCAGTGTACGACGAAGACATCCCGTTCTAGGGATGGAGGCCGAAGAGAGGCCGCGCTGCATCCTCGAGGACACTCGGCAGCAGGCCGGCAAGCACGACGCGAAGCACAGGGGTTTCGAGCAGATGGGCATAACGCTCTTTCGCTCGAAGCTCGCCTTCGGCGACTACCACAACCCTCCGAGGGTGAGCGTCGACACGAAGAAGGACATATACGAGCTGTACCAGGACTTGACGGCGGACCATGAGCGCTTCAAGCGCGAGTGCGTGGCCGCAAGGGACGCTGGGACGCTGCTGATCGTGCTAGTGGAGAACAAGCACGGGGTGACCGACGTGGAGTCGCTTGCACGGTGGAGGGAGCCTGACAGGCACTTCTTCATGCGCAGGCAGAAGAACCCGCGCGCCGTGCCGATGAGCGGGGCAAGGCTCGCCAAGGCGTGCTCCACCATGGGCGCGCGCTACGGCGTGGCGTTCCGCTTCTGTCGCCCCGAGGAGTCGGCGGAGAAGATAGACAAGTTCCTGAGATGGGGTGAGACGATTGGGCGCTGAGCCTAACTACATGGACGCGGCGCTCGAGTGCGCCAAGCGGGGATGGGCGGTGTTCCCGCTCGTGCCTGGGGAGAAGACCCCAGCGGTGGCGGGCGGGTTCAAGGTCGCCACCACCGACCTCGACCAGATAGAGCAGGCGTGGAGGGCGAACCCCCGATTCAACGTGGGCATCGCCACAGGAGGCATGTCCAACGGGCTTCTGGTGATCGACCTGGACGTGGACGATGCCAAGGACGAGGACGGGTACCTCACGCTCCGCTCCTGGGAGCTTGAGCACGGCGACCTGCCAGAGACCGTCACGGCCGTTACGGGTCGGGGCGGCCTCCACATGCTCTACCGCGTCGACGAGCCGATCGCATGCAGCGTGAACTCCGAGCTGGGCGTGGACATACGGTGCGAGGGCGGCTACTTCGTCGCCCCTCCGTCGCTCCACCCGAACGGCTCGCGCTACGAGTGGGAGAACGACCCGGCAGACTACAAGCTGGCGAAGGCCGACGCGAATGTCCTCTCCTTCGTGCGGCACGTGCAGCCGGAGCGCCTCACCAGGGGCGCCAAGTTCGAGCTTCCCGCGCAGATAGCGGCGGGCGACCGAAACGACACGCTGATGAGGTTCGCAGCCTCGATGCAGGCGAGGGGAGAGGACGACGTGTTCATCCTCGCGGCGCTCGAGGCGGCCAACAAGCTGCGCTGCAAGCCCCCTATGGGCGAGCGTGAGCTACAGAAGATCGTGGAGAGCGTCACCAGCCGCTACGACAAGGGCAGCCCGAGGAAGGCGGCGGACGGAGCGAGATGCGCCGCCCTCATGCTCAAGCCGAACGGCCAGCCCTTGCAGACCATCGAGAACTGCAGCAGGGTGCTCTCGTCGGACCCCGCGCTGGCTGGGCGCTTCTACTACGACGTGAGGGGGTTCACCCGCATGGTCACGCTGCCCCTCCCGTGGGACGGCGGCAAGGGCGACAGGCCCGTGTCCGACGCCGACTACTGCGGCCTTGCGGCGTACCTGGAGGTCGAACACGGCCTAATGAGCAAGCAGAAGGCCATCGACGCAGTGGTCAACGTCTCAATGCAGAACAAGCGAAACCCGGTGGCGGAATGGCTCGACTCGCTCGAGTGGGACGGCGAGGAGAGGGTATCGACCCTCCTCACGGTGTTCCTCGGGTGCGAGCCGACCGACTACAACATGGCGTGCATGCGTCTGTTCATGCTGGGCGCGGTGGCGAGGGCGTACGAGCCTGGGACCAAGTTCGATTACATGCCCGTGCTGATCGGGCGGCAGGGGCTGGGCAAGTCCATGTTCCTGCGCAGGCTGGGGCACGAATCGGCGTGGTACTGCGACAACTTCAACACCATTGCGGGGGACGACGCGGCCGAGAAGCTGCGCGGCCTGTGGGTGGCGGAGATGGCCGAGCTCCTGGCCACCAAGAAGCAGAAGGACGTGGAGGCGGTCAAGGCGTTCATCACCTCAACCGTGGACACCATCCGCCCGAAGTACGCCCGGGAGACCGAGCAGAGGCCGCGCGCGTGCGTGTTCTGCGGAACCACGAACGACAACTCGTTCCTCACCGACGCGACGGGCAACAGGCGGTTCCTTCCCATCGAGTGCGGCATGGTGGAGCCCTCCATGAGCTTGTTCGCCGAAGATGTGGACGAGTACTTCACCCAGGCGTGGGCGGAGGCCGCGCGGGAGTGGCGCGAGGAGCGCCCCAAGCTGGTGCTCGACGAGAGCCTCCAGTCCTACGCGCTCTCCAAGCAGGAGGAGTACACCGAGGACGACCCCCGCGTGGGCATGATCCAGGAGTACCTCGACAACAAGCTGAGGGCAGCGGAGCAGAGGGGCGGCGCGGACAGGCTGCGCGTGTGCGTGCAGCAGATCATGGAGGAGGCGCTGCCAGAGGCGTACTCGAAGCAATCCTCCTCCCGCTTCCTCATCAACGAGATGCACAAGATCATGCAGAACCGCATCAGCGGGTGGGAGAAGTACCCTCACGGCAGAGGCAAGGCGCGTTGCGGGGAGTACGGAGTCCAGCGCTGCTACGTCCCGAAGAGCATTATCGGAAGGGCAACGGAATGAGGGCGAAAGGAAGTCGGCAACACGGTTTTTCGGGCAAACTGAGAACGATTCTCAATTGTTGCCGAGAAAAGCCAGTCGGATCGACACGGGGGCAACAGGGGGCGGCAACACTAAAACGCCTGGTCAAATAGGAATGTTGCCGTTGTTTCCCTTGTTGCCGTCTCTATAAAAAAGAGAAATATAAGTATATAAATAGTGAAATAGAAACAATAGGAAAACGGGGGCAACAGGCAACGCGCCCCGAACCGACCCTATTGCTTCGGAACCGGAGGCAAGGTTGGCGATCGACCTCACCCCAGCGGCGGAGTACGACCTCATGTGCATCCAGGCGGACGCCATGCAGGAGCAGGCGCAGAGGCACGCGGTGTGCCGAGACTGCGAGGACTGCCACGTGGTCCCCGTCCCTGGCACCTCGATCAAGGTGGGATGGTGCTCGTACCAGGACCTGCCGCTCACCCCGTCGGACCTCGAGTCCACGGTGTGGGACATGGGCTGCGACAAGATGCAGCCGATCTAAGCCGCTCTAAGGCGGAATCATAGCCGAATCGGCTACTTACTCGAACAATCGGACAACGCAGGCGCAGGAAGCGCGAGAAAGCCCCCTAGAGGGGTTCAGCGAAGCTACGCCCTGCTGCATCCGATCAACCAACGGAAAACCAAGGGAGCGAAGATGCTCACCGAGACCAAGGAGTTCGCCTACCGCCCCAGGGAGGCCCTGTGGGACTGGGGAAGGGCGAGGAACGGCGAGACGACCTGCCCAGTGTGCGGCAGGCGCTTCGAGCGAAGGAGCAGAAACCACGTGTACTGCTCCAAGGCGTGCCGACTGCATGCAGGGGGGAAGGAAGGGAAGGAATGAGCTACGACATCCGCCTGTGCGACCCGGTAACGCACGAGGCAATAGAGGTCGAGGCACCGCACCTCATGCAGGGCGGGACGTACGCCCTGGGAGGAACGACGGAGCTTTGGCTGAACGTGACCTACAACTACGGCGGGCACTACCGCCGCGTCATGGGCGATGAGGGCATCCGCACCATCTACGGAATGACGGGGGCGGAGTCGATCCCGATCCTGGAGGCCGCGGCAGCGAGGCTCGGCGACGACGCGTCGGACGACTACTGGGAGGCGACCGAGGGAAACGCCAAGCGCCCGCTTTTGCAGCTCGCGGCGATGGCGAGGATGCGCCCCGACGGCGTATGGGACGGCGACTGAAGAGAGAACGAACGGAAGGAACAGGAATGGAAACGAATGAAGAGGCAATGGCGATGAGCCCTGCGCCCACCGCCACGATCAAGCTGGACAGCTGGTGGAGCCACCCCGAGCGCCACGGCGCGATGTTCGACCTGGCGGCATCGGAGGACGTGAAGCTTCGGGAGGGCGAGGTCAAGGTCATCCCGCTGGGCATCCGCATGAAGCTGCCCGATGGCTACTTCGGGCTCGTGGTGCCGCGAAGCTCAACGTGCCTGAAGCACGGGATCATGATGGCCAACTCGGTCGGCATCATCGAGCCCGACTACTGCGGCGACAACGACGTGTTGGGTTTCGTGGCGTACGCCGTCAGGGACACCACGATCGCCAAGGGAATGCGAATCGCGCAGTTCATGCCCGTGAGGATGTTCGGCGACCTGGACTTCGATGTGGTGGAATCCATGCCCTACACCGACCGCGGCGGCTACGGCAGCACGGGCGAGAGGAGCGCAGGAGCGAGCATTGCGGAAGGGCGCACGTTCTGCGACGCGAACGGCCTGGAACTGCACGTCGGGGACTACGTGATCGACGAGTTCGGCGAGTGCTTCTGCGTCATGGGGCTTAACGATGAAGACGGCGCAACGGCGGCATACGCGGACCTCGGCAACAGCAGGACCTCGCTTGAGTGCGCACCCTGTCTGAGCCTCAAGCTCGACGAGCGCCCGCACGACTGCGACGGAGTTCCCATCGAGGTCGGGGACGTGCTTTACGCGGTGGACGACAGCGGTAGTGCGCCTGCGCATTGGTTCAAGCCTGTAACGGTTGTCGAGACATCGGAAAACGGCGGCTTCAGGGGAGACAGGGAGCCTACGTTCTGGCGCGTTGCAAAGTGTTACACCCACCGCGAGCCAGACAGCTGGGACAAGCTGGAAGAGGACGCGTTGAAAGGCCAATGCACCTACTTCGGGGCTTCAGGAAACAGCGTAACCTGCACAAACTGCGAGCATTCCTTGCAGACGACAGGCCGCTGCTGTTGGGAGAACATGCAGATCGACCTGGTAAAGCGCGCCAAGCGGCTCGCAGGGGTCGAAGAGGAGGCGCAGCGATGACGGCTGACATGCAGTACGGGTGGCGAAAAACGGGCGAAACGTACTCATGCTCGCAATGCGGAAAGCCGACATCAAATCGCGAGTTCTTCTCGTGCGGACCCATTGGCGGAAAGGACGGCTATTCGTGGTGCGACGAGTGCATTGCTGAGTTCGACCGAGAGCTTAAATGGGAGAACGAGCAGTCGTGCAAAGAGGAAATCACGTGCCCGTGGTGCGGCTACGAAGATTCCGACAGCTGGGAGTTCGAGGGAGAATACGACGATGCGTACGAATGCCCAGAGTGCGGAAAGGAGTTCATCCTCGAAGTGCAGACCGAGGTCACATATACGAGTAGGCGCAGAATCGAGGACATGCCAGAAGGATGGTGCGGAGATGATTAGCGATGAGGAGCGCCAGGCGCTGCGCAAGGCAATAACCGAAGAGACGGAGGAGAGACGATGATGAAGGCGATGATCAGCCAGCCGATGGCTGGCAAGACTGACGGTGAGATCGCGGAGACCCGCGAGAGGGCGAAGGCCAAGCTGGAGGAGATGGGCTACGAGTTCGTTAACACCCTGTTCACCGACGAATGGTATAGCGACGAAGCCATGAATGAGCGCGGCGTGGTGCAGGTCCCGCTCTGCTATCTCGCGAAATCGCTTGAGAACATGAGCCTATGCCATGCGGCCTACTTCGCGAAGGGTTGGGAGGACGCCCGCGGATGCCGCATCGAGCACGACGCAGCCGTCGCGTACGGGCTGGAGGTGCTGTATGAGGATTTATAGCGACGAGAAGCGCCGCGAAATCGCCGCGAGCCTGCGCGAATCGCGCGAATTCATCAGCGGCCTGCCGAAGGCTTCGCTTGAGCAAAACGCCTTCGACACGTTCGAGCGCATCCTTGCGTGCGTGGACTACGAGCAAGGAAACATCTTCGACTACCTGGCAGACCTCATTGACCGCCCGACGTGCCGAGCTATTGCCATAACTGCGGAGCGGAGGTGATCGAATGACGTTCTCGGAATACATGCAGCTAAAGGAGAGGGCAGAAGCGGCTGGCATTGGCGATGACAAGTCTCTCGCTCAGTTGCTCCACTACTTGCAGTTTCAAGAAGTCGCTACTCGCAATTTCCAGGCATACATGAACGAGATGGAAGCATGGTGCAAAAACATCTCCAATACGGTCGAATCTCGAATAAAAGAAGCGGAGAAGGTGGTCGAATGATGTTCTACAAGTGCGACCGATGCGGAAAGGGCAAGGTGAAGGGTTCCATTCTGTTCACGCAAGGCCTGACGGTATGCAGAGACATCGACCTTTGCGGCGAATGCCTGAAGAGCTTCAAGCGCTGGCTGAAGGGCAAGGAAGAGGAAGGGGAAGAGCAGCAATGAGAATGTACAAGTGCGACCGATGCGGCAAGCTCGTGGAGCAGGATTCCCTGCGTCGAATATCATTCCCATACCGCGGGATCTACCGATTCGGCAAGAAATGCCATGTATGCAGCGAGTGCGAGATAAGCTTCCGTGAGTGGTGCAGCGACCCCAAAGCGAAGGAGCCGAGAGGATGAGCGAGATCGAGCTGAAGCCATGCCCGTTCTGCGGGAGTGACGACGTAATCTGCGAAAGGTTCGAAGACGTGTATTACGTAGAGTGTTGGTATTGCAGCGCCAAGATCGAGACGTACAACGGGGCGGAAGATGCAATAGAAGGCTGGAACGCGCGCGCAATCGACCGAGAAGACCTCCTGAAGGTCGCAGACGAGTGCGAGCGTGCCGACTCGGCGGCGTGACCGACTGGGCAGAGCGGATCAGGAAGGCGGTGAGGGAGTGACCGAGAAGCGCGTTATCTGGCTCGTCACCGACTATGGCGGCGAATGGGAGGACAAGTGGGAATGGAACGTGCGCGCGTTCTCCGACGAGGCCATGGCGAAGGAGTGCGCAGAGAGGCACGAGATGCGGATGAAGCGCGACATGGGCGAGTACGACGACTATTGCGGCACCGCGGTCGAGTGCGTGGAGTTGGTCGACGCGCCCAATCGCAGCAAATGACACCACAGTGTCGTTAGGCTATAATCGACTTCGGCGAGCAGCGTTTTTCGCCATCCTCCCAGAGCAGGCCCCGACGTCCGATCGGGGCTTTCTCGTTTTCCAGAGCAGCAAGCAAGACAAACGACACACAGGGGTCATATGTTCCAAGAGCTTCCCGAGTACGATCAGCTGCGCGCAGGCCATGCCCTGGCGTACCTGCGCACCGTCCATGCCGCCAAGTCGCGCCTAGACCAGATGCAGAGGCGCAGGGGCGAGCAGTTGGAGCGCATGGGCATCAAGGGCATGCGTTACACGGGCATGCCGGGCAGCCCCAACGCCTACGGCGACGCGATACCCGACGGCGTTGCCAGGCTCGACGTGATAGACGCGTGCATAGCAGACGCCGAGGGGCAGTGGCAGGAGGCCGTGGCGGAGTGCATGAGGGCTCTGTTCGCGATGCCCACGCCCGAGTACTCGGAGCTGCTCGAGCGGCGCTACCTCGACGGGGACATGTGGGCCACCGTCGCCATGCGCATGGGGCGAAGCTGCTCCTGGTGCCAGTACTCTAACGCCCCCGCCCTCGTGGAGCTGTACGGGACGATGCCGCATGCCTACCGACTTCCCGCCCACCAGGCCGTCTGATTTGGCTTGTTTTGGGTGAATTTGGGTGCTTTTGGGCTTCGTTGGCAACATTTGGGCTTCTTTGGGCTTCGCTGGTCTCGCAGCAGCGGTATAAGGGTACAAGCGAAAAATATCTAAACGGCAGGGAGCGTCCACTCGGGCGCTCCTTTTCTTTTGCCATGGAACCGAGGGGGAGCCTATGACCCTGGAGGACTTGGCGCGCATCGCGTCCAGGCACGACACGGCGGTGGCGCACGCGATGCTCCACGCTGTGGCGGTCTGCAAGTCGAGAGGGGGCGGCAGCCGATGGCGTACTGCCTAGCGTGCGGGCGCATAACGTCAGTAACCAGAGGGGGCATGTGCGAGCAGTGCAGCGCAGACCGAGAGGTCTTCAGGCATGACGCTCGCGTAATCGATGGAAGGGGGCGGGGCATGTCGCGCAACGACCGCAACGGGCACAGGCGGCGCATACTCCGCGCAAGGGTTAAGGCTATGGGCTTGCCGTGCGCGCTGTGCGGGCAGCCCATAGACTACGACCTCCCTGCGCTCGACCCCATGAGCTACGAGCTGGACGAGATAGTGCCCGTGTCGCTCGGCGGAAGCGAGCTCGACCCCGACAACGTGCAGCCCTCCCACCGCATCTGCAACCAGCGCAAGGGAAACAAGCTGTTCTACGTCGCGGAGCCGCCGACCGAGGAAGGCGATGAGAAGCCTCCTTCATCGTCCCAGGATTGGACGGCTTGAGAAGGGGTGGGGAGGTGCCCCCTGCTGCCTTGCATAGCCCCCTGCGCACCTTGGGCTGAAATACCCCCTAGTGCGGAATTTTTTCCAGGAGATTTTAAAACACCTGATGAAACGGGGTGCAAATGCTCATTTCCGACATAATCCCCTACGAGCGCAACGCACGGCACAACGAGAAGGCGATTCCGAAGGTCGCGGAGTCCATCAAGGAGTTTGGGCTGCGCGGCACGATCGGCCTGGAATCGCGAGAGAAACCCGTCATCGTGTTCGGTCACACACGCGTGGCTGCGTGCAAGTCGCTCGGCTGGGACGAGATACCCGACTCCAAGATCGAGTACTGCGACGACCTTACGGAAGACCAGATCAAGGCGTTCCGAATCGCCGACAACAAGACGGGCGACATCGCGACCTATAACAAGTCGATGCTGCGCGAGGAGGTTCGGAGCCTGAAGGACTTCGACATGGCGCGCTTCGGCCTCTACTTCAAGAGCAAGAAGCTCGAATACGGGGCCGAGCGGCTCAAGACCGACCGCGCCTATAACCTGGATTTGGTCAATCGCTTCGACTGTGCGCGCGACGGATTTCCACCACTACCGCGAGTAGACATGGAAGGGCCGCGCGAACTCCAGGGCTTCAATTACGCGAAGACCACCAAGGTGGCCGACAAGGCCGACCTTGGTTGCCATTTCTTCATCGACGACTACCAATTCGAGCGGCTTTGGCAGCGACCCGCGCATTATCTGGACGTTCTGAAGCCCTATAAATGCGTGCTCACGCCAGATTTCAGCCTGTACATGGACATGCCAGACGCCATGCAGCAGTGGAACCGCTACCGCAGCGCGGTGCTGGGCTGGTATTGGGCGCAGAACGGGATAACCGTCGTCCCCACGCTCTCTTGGGCGCAACCGAGCAGCTACACGTTCTGCTTCAAGGGCATTCCCAAGCATTCGACCGTGGCGACGTCCACCGTCGGAGTGGCACGGGATAAGGACGCGCAAGAGGTCTGGCGTAACGGCATGCGCGAGGCGATGCGTCGTTTGGAACCGTCCCGCGTGCTCCTTTACGGAAAGAATATCGGATTCGATTTCGGCGGCTGTGAGGTCGTCGAGTACAAGGCGGGTGGATTTCATGGGCGGTAGGGGTAAAAGCTCCATGAGCGCGTCGCAGCCTCGCGTCATGAGCCTTGACGAGTTCATGGGAGCGAAAGGCGTATCGTCTCCGCTAAGCGGTTATATGGATGACAAAATACGGCTCCCGCACGGCGAGACGCAAAGGCAGTCAGAGCGTCGCCAAAAAGAAGCCGCTAAAGCGCGTGTTGAATACGAGAAGAGACGCGAGGCGGCAAGGGCTGAGTACAAGGCGCTCGTTGATTCAGGAAAGGTTCGCCAGCCTACTGAAGTCGAAAGACGTTTGAAGGTTGCGCAAGGACGGTCTGAGAATGCAGCTGTTCAGGCGGCGCGACGCGTGCTGACGAAGCGCGGAATCGACTGGCGCACTGGAAAGGCGTTGTAAATGGGCGGCAGGGGTGCTTCGAGCGGAATGAGCCATTACGAGCGAAAAGATGGCACGGTCATCGAGAACCCGTACGGAAGCCAGTACCATGCGGTCATGACGGCGGGCAACGTCAAGTTCGTGTCAAAGAACTCAAGGCAATCGGAGCCGCTGATGGAGACAATGACTCGCGGGCGCGTTTATGCTCATGTGGAAGGTGACGACTTGAAGTCGATCGTGTATTTCGACAACAAGAATAAAAGGTCTAAGCAAATTGATATGGACCACGCACACCTGGGGATTTCCCCGCATGCTCATGATGGGTATTTCCATAGCAAGTTTCGCAAGAACCTGACCACAGAGGAGCGAGCGATGGTTGACCGAGTTGTTTCGGAATGGGAAAATTACAAGAAAGGCAAGTAGTAGCACACAACTGGAAGTGCCCTTGATGGAGGAGACCCCGGTTCAAATCCGGGCGCTTGCCAACAGCCGTCCTTCGGGGCGGCTTTTTTATTGCCTGAAACGAGGTGAGACATGCCGATAACCAAGCCACCGAGCATCGAGTCGGACCCATTCAAGTCAGCGAAATGGGACGAGCTGACGCAGGGGCGCACGTTCACGCAGTCCAACGCGCCAGCGCTCGCGCTGCTGTGCCAGTGGTACAAGATCGCGGACACCGCCCAGGACGAGCTGGACAACTTCGGCGGTCAGACCGCGTACAGCAACGACGTCGGCGACCTGAAGGCGTTCCCGCAAATCGGAACTTTGAAAACGGCAAGCGCGGAGATTCGGCAGCTGAACAAGCAGCTCGGAATCTGCGACACCCACGAGGAGGTGGAGAGTGGCGCAAAGCAAGCAAGCATCCTCTCCATCGTCTCCGGGAAGCGTGCGCAGAGGCAGGCAGGAGCCTCGTAGGTCCTACCGATGCGGCGACGTTGCCTACAGCGAGGCCGACGACGCGGTGATGCTCGGCGAGGACCTTGGCATATCGCCGTTCCCGTGGCAGCGCTTGATATTAGCTGACTGGTGCGCGTGCGACGAGGGCGGCAAGCCGTCCTACGTCACCTGCGGCCTGGACGTGCCGCGCCAGAACGGAAAGAACGCGGCGCTGGAGGTGTACGAGCTTCACCGCTTGGCCGTCTGCGGCTGGCACGTGCTCCACACCGCCCACCGCGTCAAGACCGCCAAGAAGGCGTTCATGCGCTTGGTGCGCTACTTCACCGACGAGCGCCATCCCGAGCTGCTGGAGCTGGTCGAGCGCATCCGCCGCACGAACGGCGAGGAGGCCATCTTCCTCAAGAACGGCGGATCGATAGAGTTCATCGCCCGCACCAACGGCACGGCGCGAGGCTTCGACGACATACAGCTGGTCGTGTACGACGAGGCCCAGGAGCTGACCGACACCCAGTACGACGCCATCGCCTACACCTTGGCGGCGTCTTCCACTGGCGAGCGCCAGATCCTGTACATGGGCACACCGCCGAACGAGCGCAGCGCAGGGACCGTGTTCCCGCGCGTGCGGAAGTCCGTGCTGGAGGGCGGCATGCGCCGCATGTGCTGGGCATCGTGGGCTTGCGAGAAGCTTCCGCCGAAGGACTGCACTTTCGCCGACATCCTGGACGAGGTGTACGAGTCCAACCCGTCGATGGGCTACGTGCTCGACGAGGCTTACACGGAGTCGGAGTTCGCGGGCGCGAAGGGCAACATATCCGGCTTCGCCCACGAGCGCTTGGACTGGTGGAGCGGGTCGAGCAGCGCAAGCGCCATAGACGAGGCGCTGTGGTGCTCGCTCGCGCTCAAGAAGGAAGACGTCCCCACCGATGGCAAGAAAGCCTTCGGCGTCAAGTTCAGCCCCGACGGCTCCCAGATATCGCTCTGCGCGTGCCGCCTGAGGGAAGACGGCAGCGCGTACGTGGAGCACGTCGGGCAGGGGGCGCTCTCCGACGGCTTGTCATGGCTCACGGGCTTCCTCTGCACCGAGCAGATGGCCGACACGACCGCGGCGATAGCGGTTGACGGGCGGAACGGAGCCGCTGCGCTGCTTGACAGGCTCCGCGAGCACTACCCGCGGCAAGCCCTGTTCGCCACGTCGACGAGGGACGTCGTCAACGCCACCTCGATGTTCTCGCAGGCACTGATAGACAAATCCGTGACCCATTGGGACGGTGGCGGGGGCAACGCCCAGGCGGCCCTCAACGCAAGCGCCCTGGAAGCCCGCAAGCGCCCCATCGGCGCAGACGGCGGGTGGGCTTACGGCGGAGACAACTCAACGCCCATAGAAGCGGCCGTGATCGCGTTCTGGGCGGCAAAGACGACCAAGCGCGACCCTGACGGGGGATGTGTGATTCTATGATTCAAGATAATCCAACGCTTTACCAAGTAGACCCGTCCATGATGAACCTGACGGGCGAGGAGGTAGACGTATTCAACAAGCTTCTTGCGGAATGGCAGCGGCACCTGGGCTCGAACATACGCAACGAGGCGTACTACAAGGGCAAGGTCAAGCCGGTGACAACGGACTCCAGCATGCCCAATGACCTCACCAGCCTGAGCATCGTGGCTGGCTGGGGAGGCAAGTGCGTGGATGTGCTGGCTAACCGCTCCGTCCTGGAGGGCTTCGACGGCGAGGACGCGGTCAGGCTCGGCGAGATCGTCCCGCTGACCACGATGGTCGAGATCTACGAGCAGGCGGTCACCAGCGAGCTGACCGACTCGTGCGCCTTCCTGACGGTGTCCAAGGGGCTTCCTGGCGAGCCGGAGGTCATCGTCTCTGCCCACTCGGCCATGGACGCAGCGGCCATCTGGGACGAGCGCAAGAAGCGTATCAAGGCAGGTATCTGCGTCGTCGACATCGACGTGGACTCTGGCGGACGGCGGGTGCCGACGTGGGTCAACATGTACACCGACCGTTACACGTACTCCTGCCGCAAGGTCGGGAACTCGTGGGTGGCCGAGAAGGCGGCGAACCCGTTCGGGCGCCCGCTGATGGAGCCCTTGCGCTATCGACCGTCACTCACGCGCCCGTTCGGCAAGTCGCGAATCAACCGCACCGTCCGCAGCCTGATAGACCGCGCGCTGTGCGTCGGCGCGCGAACGGAGATCACGGCGACGTTCTACACGTGGCCGATGCGCTACCTGCTCGGGGTCGACAAGAAGACGGCCGAGAGCATGAGCAAGCGCAAGGTCGAGATGTACGCCGACTCGATGCTGCTGGTCACGCCGAACAAGAACGGCGATGTCCCGCAGCTCGGGCAGCTGTCGCAGATGACCATGCAGCCACATATCGACCACCTGGAGATGCTGGGCAAGCAGTTCGCTAGTGAGGCGTGCATACCCCTCGACGAGGTGGGGATCGTGTTCGACAACCCCACCTCGTCCGAGGCCATGTTCGCGGCGCAGCAGCGCCTGATCGTCGAGGCGGAGCACGTCAACCGCATGAACGGGATCGCGCTCGCGAACATCGCGAAGATGGTCATCGCAGCAGCTGACGGTATCGATTACGAGGAAATAGATGTCACACCGCGCTTCGCGGACGTCCTGCGACCCTCCAAGGCCGCAAACGCCGACTTCGCCATAAAGGTGAACAGCGCGGTGCCCGCGTACTCTGGCACCCGCCAGTTCTGGCGAGACTTAGGGTACTCGGAGCAGACAATCGACTCGATACTGCGCGAGGTTCGCTACTCCCAGATAGTGCAGGCGGCGGCGCAGACGTCAGCCCAGGCGGCGCAGCAGCAGCCGTCTCCGCAGCCAAAGGGAGTGAGCGATGCGGATATCGGCTAGCAGGCTCGCAGAGTACACGGCGGCGCTCAACGCCCAGCAGAGGGCGGCGTTCGACTTCATGCAGTCCGCCATGCGCTCCTTCTACGAGCTGAACGGCGGCACGGTCGAGCGCGGCCTGATGAGGGAGTTCGCCGAGCAGACGCTTTACACGTGCATGGGCAGGTTCGGCGACCAGGCCGCGGCGATAGCCTGCTCCGCGTACGACGCGACGATGTCAGAGCTAAGCATGGACGTTGCGCCGTCGGCGATAGACAACGACGTGTCCGAGAGGTACGTGAAGGCGACCGTGGAGTCTCTCATGGGAGGAGACTTCGAATCCCTCGCATCCGGTCTCGCGGACAAGGCGTACGCGAGCGTGGGCAGGGCGGCGAACCGCACGACCATACGCAACGCGGAGCGCGACTACTCCAAGGGCGTCCGCTACGCGCGAGTGCCGACCGGCAAGGAGACCTGCGGGTTCTGCCTTATGCTGGCGAGCCGAGGGTTCGACTACACGAGCCGAAAGAGCGCAGGCGACATGGGGTTCGGGTTCAACCGGTTCCATGAGCACTGCGACTGCCGGGTAGTTGCGGGCGACAGGAACACCACAGTTGAGGGCTACGACCCCGACTGGCTGTACACGGCGTACCTCGACGCGAGGGAAGCCGTGAGCCCTCAGAGGATCCGCGATACGATGCGCGGCCAGAATGCCGAGTCTGTAAACAAGCGGATAGCCGACGCGATATGCAACGAGATCAATATGAGGACGCGCGGGTGGAGCTGGAACGGCACCGTGGCAGGAGCCGACGGCGGCGAGTACTCAAGGTTCGAAGACGCTCTCGCAGCGCACGGCCTGGCCTCGTCGACGACGAGCCGAGACGGCGCTCCGCTGAGGATGAACGGCCTCTCGTGGGGCGCAGCCGACGCAGGCAAGGACGTCGGCGGGTCCATCTCGCGGCTGAGGCAGGAGCGCATCGACGGCGGGATCGGCACGAGCGGGCACTATGTCCTTCTCGTTGACGGGATAGAAGACGCCGAGAGGTCCGCGCTGGCATCGCTCCACGAGGGCGAGACCGCGATACTCATAGACCCAAACGACATAGACAGGCGCACGGGGCTCACCCCGATGCGCCGAATCACACGTTGAACGAAGCCGCTTACGAGCGGCTTTTTTCATATCTGTACGCATCCCGCGGCCGAACGGCGGCGGGGGACAGCGCCGAACGGCGCGGTAAGGAGGTTCGTCATGGAGGACGAGCAGAGCCAGCAAGCGCAGCAGGGGGAGCCGAACGGCACCGCCGAGGCTGTGGACTGGGAAGCGAAATACAACGAGCTGAAGAGGCACTCACGCGAATGGGAGAAGCTCGCGAAGCAGCGCAAGGGCGCAGCCGACGAGCTCGCCGCCCTGAAGGAATCGCAGATGAGCGAGACGGAGAAGCTTCAGCAACAGCTCGCGGACGCGACGGCGCGCGCCGACGCGCTCCAGGCCGAAAAGGACAGAAAGCAGTGGATCGGCGAGGTCTCGACCGAAACGGGCGTTCCCGCAGACCTGCTGGAGCTTGTGTCCGCGGCAGACCGTGACGACCTGATGGCCAAGGCCGAGAAGCTTGCAGACAGGTACTCGGCCACTGAGCAGCCCACCGTGCCCGTGGTGCTGGGCGACGGCAAGCACGCCGACGTCGCGAAAACGGGCGGATGCGCGAAGGATGACTTCGCGCAGTTCATGAAGAACGCCTTCAACTAGCAAAGGAGAGAACAACATGGCCGAAGGCATCAACAAGACCTCTATCACCCTCCCAGCATCCGTTTCCAACGAGATCTGGGCGAAGACGCTGGAAAGCTCCTCGATCATGCAGCTTGCCCAGCGCATCGACCTCCCAGGCAACGGCCTTACCATCCCCGTCATCACGGGCGAGCCCGCCGCAGACTGGGTTTCCGAGACCGACAACAAGCCCGTGTCCAAGCACACCCTCGCCACCAAGGAGATGAAGGGCTACACGCTCGCCATCATCGAGCCCTTCTCCAACCAGTTCCGCGACAACACCGAGGCGCTCTACAACGAGCTGGTATCCCGCCTGCCGTTCGCGATCGCCAAGAAGTTCGACGAGACGGTTCTCTTCGGCGACGCTCCCGGCACCGGCTTCGACACCCTCAAGGGCGTGACCAACGCGGTCGACGCCTCCACCAAGACATACGACGCGTTCGTCGACGCCATCGGGAAGGTGGCCGAGAACGAGAGCGAGCTCAACGCGTTCCTGCTCTCCCCGCAGGGCAAGATCCTGCTCCTGAAGACCAAGGACACCACCAACCGCCCGCTGTTCATCAACAACGTGCAGACCGACGGCGCCGTGGGCCACGTGCTCTCCGTGCCCACCCGATTCACCAAGGCGGCACACAAGGCTGCGGCCGGCAAGGCGGCGGAGGTGCTCGGCTTCGGCGGCGACTGGCGAAACGCCCGCTACGGCATCGTCAAGGACGTGAACATCTCCATCTCCGACCAGGCAACCCTGACCAGCGGCAGCACCACGATCAACCTGTGGCAGCGCAACATGTTCGCCGTCCGCTGCGAGTTCGAGGTCGGCTTCATCGTCCGTGACAACGCGGACTTCGTCCGCATCGACAACGGCACCGCTACCGCCTAGGAGTGACACGCGATGGCTATCAAGGCGTTCGCGACCGCCGACGACTACGCGGCGGCTTATGGCGCGGTAGCAGACGAGAAGCGGCTTGAATCGCTGTTGCTCCGTGCCACTGGCTACCTGCTGGGCAAGATTGACGGTTACGAGGCGGGCATCGACGAGGTGCTCGACCTCAACCTGTCCACCGTGTGCATGGCGATGGTCAACCGCGCCATGTCGGCTCCCTCTGGCCTGTCCGGCGTGTCTCAGTACTCGCAGACGGCGGGCAGCTATACCGCGTCTGTGTCACTGCTCGACCAGTACATGCGCCCACTGCCGTCCGAGCTCGACCTTCTCGGGCTGACGGCGGGGGGCGTGCTCTCGTGCAGGATGGCGGCAGGTGGTCGCTATGAATCTTATTAGCGGATGCGAAGTCGAGGTTATCAGGCCAGGAACGCCGACGGCAGACGCCCACGGCAACGAGGTAGCGGGGGAGCCGACCAGGGAGCAGGTGGGCAACGTCCTTCCGCAGCCTGGCGGCACCTCCGACCTGGAGGCGTCGCGCCCAGACGGCGTGGCCGTGTCCATGACGTTCCATTTCCCCAAGGCCTACACGGCGTCGCTGCGCGGCTGCTCGGTCTCGTACGGCGGGCGCGAGTACCCCGTGATCGGTGACCCGCAGCCGTACCTTGACGAGAACACCCCAGGCGACTGGAACCGCTCAGTGGAATGCGGGGCCTGCGATGGGTAGCGGGTGGGGCGCAAGGCTCGCTGGCCGCGTGCGCATCGTCAGGGGCGGCGTCGTGGAGATCTCCAAGAGCGGCGGCGTGCAGTCGCTGCTCGCGCAGCAGGGCGCCAAGTGCGCCTCTCGATGCAACTCCATGGCAAGGCTCTCGCACGCTTCGACCAGGCCGCTGTACGACTCGCAGCCGAAGATGCTCACCAACACGGCGGCCTGCCGCGTCGGGTGCGCAAACGTCGAGGCGTACGTGGAGAACAGGATCCACAACACGTTGAAGAAGGGGTGCGGCGTATGAGCTTCGACGTGATAGCGGCGACTTGCGCCGCACTGAAGAGGGGATTGGGCGTGCCGTCGAGCTCTACGGTGCCCGCCAAGCGCCCCAAGCGCTTCGCGACCGTTGAGCGCACTGGAGGCGGGTACTCGCTCGGAAAGGACGAGCCGAACCTTGCTGTCCAGGTGTGGGCCGAGACGGAGGCCGAGGCCTACGCGCTTGCGCTCATGGCACGGGAGGTCCTCCTGAGCATGCGCGAGACGTGCCCCAGCGTCTGCTCGTGCTCAGTCGGCGGCATCTACTCCTTCTACGACCCAGACAGCGGCACACCGCGCTACCAACTCGATTTCTACGCCGTCACGCGCCCATAGCGTGGCGGCCTTTTATTTCCAAGAAAGGAATGCAAATGGCTGAAAACATGCTCGACACCTCGAATCTCGGCATCGCCAAGGGACGCGAGGGCGGTTACGCCTGCGTCGCCCCCGCTGGGACCGACCCGACCTCCTTCACCGACGTGTCCAAAACGCTCGCGGAGCTCTGCACGAGCAACGCGACGCTGAAGTCGCTCGGCTACATCTCCGAGGACGGCGTGACGATCTCGGCAGACACGGACACCGACGACATTTCCGACTGGTCTGGCGCGATCGTAGCGTCCCCAATGTCCAGCTTCGGCGAGTCCATCGACGTAACCTTCCTGGAGTCCCGCGACTCCGTGCTGAAGTCCGTCTACGGAGACGACAACGTGACCACGGCGAAGGGCACGACCACCGTTCGCCACAACAAGAACTTCACGGGCGCGCATCTGTACATCTTCGACGCGGTGGTTTCCGACACCAAGGTGAAGCGAGTCATCGTCCCCAACGGCGTGATCGTCGAGCGCGACGACCAGGAGATGAACAACTCCGACCTGGCGGGCTACACGCCCACCATCAAGTGCCTGCCCTCCAACTTCTTCGACGGCGACACCATGCGTGAGTTCATCTACGACACGACCTACACGGACGGATCCTCCCAAACAGGCGACGAGGCTGCCGGCGAGGACCCAACGATCAACTAAAGGAAGAGCCAATCGCGCGGAGGGCGGCTGGGGCGGCTCCGGTAGTAGGCGTCGGAACCTCCCCAAGCGCCCTCCGCGGCCTACCGAAAGGAACAAGCAATGAACATCGAGGACATGACGCCTGAGCAGCTTCGAGAGTACGCGCTCGCGAAGGAGAACCAGCGCGAGGCCATCACGGCACGTTACATGGACCGAAAGCCCGCGCCTGTCGTCCAGGTCTCACCCGCAAAGCCGTGGGAGAGGGAGGTCGAGTTCGAGGGAAAGGCGTACCGAGTTGACATGCGGCGCATGAAGTCGCGAGAGTTCGTGCGGATGTTCGCCGAGTTCCAGAAGCACCTCAACCGCGGCGAGGAGGCCCCCATCTCAGACTCCCTGGCCATCTACGACTACGTGTTCGGCGGGGAGGTCGACGACAGGGTGTGCGAGGTCGTCCGCGCCAAGATGGGCTACGAGGACTTCGAGGAGATCATGCGCATCGAGAACGCCCTCCTCGAGGCATGCAACGTAAAAAACTAGCGGCGCTCGCCCCGATCCTCCTGGAGGGGAGGGACGAGCTCTCTGCGGACTTCAGGCAGTACTACGGCCTGAGCCTGGACGCGCTGCTGGAGTCAGGGGGCTTCGACGAGGCGGTGGCTCTCACCGTCCAGCTGCCCCACCAGTCGCGCACAGTCAAACGCCTACACCCCGAGCTGGCATGGGACGAGGCAACGCACATGCTCGCCAACCTGTGCGACCAGCTCGCGAACATCGCCTACGGCATGGGCGGCAAGAAGGGCAAGAAGCCCACGCCGATACCGCGGCCGAAGGCGAAGAAGAAGAGAAAGGCCAAGAAGCGCCTGAACATCGGGAGGGAGCGCGTAGACGCGCTCCTCTTCGGCAAGCGCTCGTAAGGTGAAAGGGGTGGTCCAATGGCAGACGTGGCGCGCGGATCGGTTCTCCTGACCCCGCGCTTCGACAACCTGACGGGCTCCATAGAGAGCCAGCTCGGCGGGGCGTTCTCCAAGACGTCGGCGATAGGCGCGAAGGCCGGCGCCGACACGGGCAAGAAGTACAGCGACGGCCTGTCGGCGAAGGCAGGCGCGCTCGCAGGCGTCGTGTCGAGCCTTACGACGAAGGCGTTCGACGGGATCGCCTCGTCTCTCGGCAACGCGATATCCCGCGTGGACACGATGAACAACTACCCCAAGGTAATGCAGAACCTCGGGTACTTGGGCGACGAGGCCACGGCGTCGATCAAGCGCATGAGCGCGGCCATCGACGGCCTGCCGACGTCGCTGCCAGCCCTGACGGGCATGGTGCAGCAGCTGGCCCCGCTGTGCGGATCCCTGGACGAGGCGACGACCATAGGCATCGCATTCAACGACATGTGTCTTGCCTCCGGCGCGTCCGCGGCCGACGTGAGCCGCGCGATGGCGCAGTACAGCCAGATACTCTCCAAGGGCGTGCCAGACCTCCAGGACTGGAAGACGCTCCAGGAGGTAATGCCAGGGCAGCTCAACCAGATCGCGAAGTCGCTGCTCGGCACGTCGGCGTCGTCCAAGGACCTCTACAGCGCCCTGAAGGACGGCAAGGTGTCCATGGACGACTTCAACCAGGCCATGGTCAGCCTGGACACAGAGGGAGTCGACGGGTTCGCGTCGTTCGCGCAGCAGGCCAAGGACGCCACGCAGGGCATCGGCACGGCGCTGGACAACGTCCCGAACCGCGCCTCGAAGGCGATCCAGTCGGTGGTAGACGCGTTCGGCGCGTCCAACATCAGCGGCGCGATCAACGCGTTCTCCAGCTCGTTCGTCGGCACGGGAGCGGCCATCGCCACCGTGGTATACGGGATAAAGGCGGTAGTCGGCCTCGCGGTCGACAACATGACGTCGCTCTTCCAGGGGCTTCAGTCGGCGCTGCCGCAGGGCTTCATCGACGGCATGGTCTCCGCGCTGGGGCAGCTGGCCCCCGCGATAGCGCCAGCCGTAACGGCGTTCGCGCTCCTGCTGCCTGTCATGGCTGGCCTCAAGGGCGTGATCGGAATCGTGTCCGGCTTCAGCTCTCTCGGCTCCGTCCTCATGGCGGTTGCCGGCGGCCCCGTCGGGCTGATCATAGCAGCTGTTGCCGCGGTCGTCGTCGGGCTTGCGGCGCTCTACAACACCAACGAGACGGTGAGGAGCGCCATCGACTCCGCATGGGCGCAGATACAGGCGCTGGCGGCGCAGGTGTGGCCGATCATCCAGCAGGTGATCTCCAACGCGATGCAGATCATCCAGCAGGTGGTCGCCGTCGCATGGCCGGTGATCCAGCAGGTCGTCTCGAACTCCATGAACACGATAATGGCGGTCGTCTCGGCGGTGTGGCCCGTCATCGAGGCGATCATCACGGCCGCGATGAACATCATCAACGCGGTGATCAGCACGGTGCTGGCCGCGATCAACGGCGACTGGGGCGGCGTGTGGCAGGGGATCCAGGCCATAGCGTCTGCCGTTTGGAGCGGCATCCAGTCCATCGTCGGCGCGGCGATCAACGCGGTGGCGTCGATCATCCGCTCCATCCTCGCGTCGATCAGCTCCGCATGGTCGAGCGCATGGAACGGCATCAAGTCGTTCTTCTCCAGCATCTGGAACGGAATCAAGTCGGGGGCGACGAACGGCATCAACGCGGTGCTCGACGTCGTGCGCGGCATCAAGGACAAGATCACGGGATTCTTCTCGGGCGCTGGCTCCTGGCTGGTGGACTCTGGTCGCTCCATCCTCGAGGGCCTGAAGAACGGCATCATGTCGGCTGTTGGGGACGTCGCGAACACCGTGTCCGGCGCAGTAGGCCAGATCCGAGGCCTGTTCCCGTTCTCCCCTGCTAAATGGGGCCCGTTCTCTGGCCACGGGTACACGACCTACTCAGGCAAAGCCCTCATGGGCGACTTCGGCGAGTCGATAGCCGACGCGGCGGGAGGCACGGCCTCGGTCGCCGCCAAGGCGATGGGCACCGTGTACGACGCGCTGTCGGCAAAGCCGGTAGAGTTCTCTGCCACCGCCAGCGTCGGCTCGGTGAGGGCCGCCGCGGCGAGGGCAGCAGTCGACGCCGACTCCATAGGCGACGACTCGGCGGACGCTGTGATCGAATGGCTTGGGCGCAACCTTCCGAGCATCATCGCCGAGTTCACGCCCGTTATGGGCGAGAGCGACTTCGGGCGCAAGGTAAGGAAGGCGGTGACGTATGCGTAGGCTCGCTTACGTGTCGGGAACAGGGTCCGTCCGCATCGAGATGGACGGGCCGTCGGCGTACGTCGGCACGGCCTCTGGGATCAGGGGCAGGGAATGGGTCTATACGGTCGGCTACCGCTCGCTCTCCGGCATCACGCGAAGCGCCAGGGAGTGCAGGCTCGAGGCGGCGTTCCTTGACAGGGGCGCAGCCGACGAGATGCGCAGGGTCGCCGACCGCGACATGCTCAACGGCACGCCCGGCAAGCTGATCGCCGACGGGTGGGAGCAGCGTGCCTACATAACGAAGTCCGAGCCGAGCGCCATCAACGACGCTCTCGTCAAGGCGGACCTCACCGTCGTGCTGCTCGACGGCGTGTGGCGCAGGCCGCACACGGTGCAGTACTCGCCGCTCACCGTCAGCGCCGACGGGTACGATTTCCTCGACCTCCCGTACGACCTCCCGTACGACCTTGGCGTCCCGTCGACCGTCTCCTACCTGACGGCCAGCGAATGGTGGGACAGCCCAATCAAGCTCGTGATATACGGGACGGCCGTCAACCCGGCGATCAGGATAGGAGAGGACTGGTACAAGGTCGACGCCACAGTGCCAGAAGGCGGGTACATGGTGATCGACCCGATAAGCCGAACGGTGACCGTCACGGACGCAGACGGAAACGAGACGGACGTCTTCCCGAAGGCGCACCGAGGCAACGGCCTCGGCAGCGGAGAGTACGTCTTCGAGCCGGTACAACCCGGCACCCATGAGGTCGCTTGGGACATGAGCTACGGGTTCGACCTCACGTGGTACGAGGAAGAGGGTGAGCCGACATGGTCTTAGTAGTGCACGATGTCTCCAAGGGCGCGGTGCGCGAGCTCCAGGACTTCACGCTCGACCTCGCATTCGGGTCGGACGAAAACGCCTTCACGCTTCAGTGCGACGCTGCGGCCGCCCCGTCAGAGGGGCAGCTCGTGTACATCGACGGCGGGGAGTACGGCGGCGTGATCGACGAGGTCGGCTACGATGCTGGGCGCGGCGCGTCCGGCATGGCGACCTGCAAGGGGCGCACGTGGCACGGGATCCTGGCGGGCAAGCGCCTGCTCCCGAACTCGGGCAACGGCTATCTCAGCATAAGCGGCAAGGTCGGCGACGTGCTGTCGTCGCTGATCTCGCGCATGGGCTTGGGATCTATCTTCTCCGCTGCCGCCGATACCGACGCCATCGCCTACACGTTCGCGAGGTTCGTGGACGGGTACAGCGGCCTCAGGGCGTGCGCCGCCGCGAACGGGCGCAAGCTGTCCATGCGGCGCGTCGACGGCAAGGTGCAGCTGTCAATGCCTCCAGCGGTCGACTACGCGAACAAGGTGGACAGCGACCTGGTTGACTTCTCGATTACGTCGGTGCACCGCTGCGTGAACCACCTGGTCTGCGCAGGCACGGGCGAGCTTGAGAACCGCGCCGTCGTCCACTTCTACGCCGACGCGAACGGCAAGGTCTCACACACCCAGAGCCTTTTCGGGGTCGACGAGATAGCGGCGCTCTACGACTACAGCAACGCCGACGAGGCGAAGCTGGAGGAAGAGGGCAGGAAGAAGCTGCTGGAGTACCAGACCAAAGGCAGCGTCGAGGTGGAAGCGCACGACGACATGGACGTGGACGTGGGCGACGTGATATCGGCCCGCGACAACGCCCACGGATGCACGGTGTCTGCGATCGTGGCGAAGAAGATAGTGAAGGTGTCCCGCGGAGTCGCCACGTACAGCTACGAGGTAGGCAGCGAGACGACCACGAAGACGAGCAGCAGCGGGACGGCAGAGAGCACGAGCGGCGGCGGCCACGCGTACTACGCTGGAAGCGGCCTGAAGCTTGAGAGCTACACGTTCTCGGCAGAGGTCGACGCTGCCGCGCTGAGGGCTGTGGAGGTCAAGGCCGACACGGCGGCGACCAACGCATCCAACGCGTCTGCTGCGGCTGGGTCTGCCGAGGCGGCCGCTAAGAAGGCTAGCGACGCTGCGGCCGCGAACGCCGCGGCGATAGCGGCCAAGCAGGACGCGCTTACGGCTGGCGCGAACATCTCGATCGACGGCGCGACGATCAGCGCGACGGACACCACCTACACGGTGGCCACGTCGTCGAGGGACGGCCTCATGTCCGCATCAGACAAGTCGACGCTCGACGGCCTCGCGACTGGCGCGACCGTGCCTAAGATGGCCGAGTCGGCTGGCAGGCTCGCGGCGGCGCGCACCGTGGCCATCACTGGGGCTGTGAACGGCAGCGCCGCATGGGACGGCTCAGGAGACCTGAGCATAGCGGTGGTCGGAGACTCCGCTGCCGCTGGGTTCATCGCGGCGCACCCGGTCGGAACGTATCTGGAGAACACAGGCTACGACCCGTCGCAGTACGGCGGGACATGGGAGAGGGTCCCATCGCTAGGGCCCCACACGTGGCTTAGAACCGATTAAGGAGACGGCATGGCAAAGACAGACAACATCACACGCTATACATGCGACCGCTGCGGCGAGAGCGCGTATCTTCAGCAAGGCGCTGCTGCGGCGGGAGACTGGCGCGAGGTCGAGCGGTTCGACCAATACGGGAGCAAGGCGGGTAGGCTTCTGTGCAAGTCGTGCACCGACGAGTACAAGAAGCTGGCGGCGCAGCATGACGCGGCGTTCCAGCAGTTCATGGTGAACACCGAGCATAAGGAGCAGTAATGGCATTTGAGATCGTTGACGGCATGACGGGCACGAAGCACATCAGCTCAGACGACCTGTCGGCGCTGAACATCGCCACTGTCGGCAAGGCTGATTGCGTGCTCGACTACGGAGACAACTTCGCGCTGACGATGGTGAACTCGAACACCGCGACGCTCGGCACGGGCGTCGGCATGGTCGGCGGCAAGCGATTCTGGAACCAGGCGGCTACAAGCCTGACGATCCAGTCGGGCACGCAAGGCCAGAAGCGAAACGACCTGGTGGTCGCGCGATACGCGAAGACCAGTGCGGGCATCGAGTCAATCACGCCCGTGGTTATCAAGGGCACGCCCACCACTGGCACGGCGACAGACCCCGACGTGACGGCGAACGACCTCAAGCTCTGGCGCATCCCGCTCGACGGCATCAACGCTGGAACGCCTGTGAAGCTGTTCGACGCAGTGTCGCCGCTGAGCACCATCGCAGCCGAAACCAAGAAGCTCGGGGATTCCGTATCCCGAGCGAAGGACTACGTAGTAGAGCAAGGCGTTAAAGGCGATTGGCAGTACGTCAAGTGGGCAAGCGGTCGCGCGGAGTGCAGCCGATCAATGGAGGTCAGCATAACCAAGACAGGCAACTACTGGCTACCTGAGATAAATCTGCCGTTTGCATTCAAGAAGACCGCAAACTCGCGATCGCGCTTCAGCATCTTCGTTTCCGGCGGTGATTACAATGCTCCTGTCATCTATCCCAAATACCCAGTATCCGAATCGACCGTAAGTAAAGTCTGTTGTGCCGTCACATACGCAACGGAGAAGGGTACTACTACGGTTAATTATCTTGTCCGCGGCTGGTGGAAATGATCACTCGTGTAAAACCGTAAGCGAAGCTCCGATGTACTGCTTGATGCTTCCCCTCAATGTGATACTGCTTGAATCGTAATCAGACAGCACGATTCGGTCGCTTGCATCATTGCAGACGTATGTGAGAAACACGGCTTTGATCTTTGAGAAGTCAATGCTCCAAGACACGTTTACTTTCGTGGCGGTGTTCTCGCCGATGTAGATTCTCGGCAGTGTCATCTTTGATGTTTTCAGCGCTTGGGATACGGAATCACGACCGGATGTAAAGCACGGTTGCGTAGCCGATCGAGCCTCTCCACGTGTTCTTGTTGAAGTTCATCCATGTGCAGGTGAATGTGCCATCTCCGTTAAGCGTTGCCCTCATCAAGCCGAAAGACCAATCGTGATTGGTGTTCGTCTCCACGATTCCAACGGGCGTGTATCCTTTGATATTTTTGAGCGTCCCGTTGTATTCAAGCACATTGCCAGATCCTACATCTGTCTTTGGGCTAGTGTATTTCACGGTTTTGAACAGCGGGCGGGATACGGAATCACACCCCGACGATCCGCTCGCTCACCAGTGCTTGAACGCCCGCGCAAATCTTGCGCGTCGGCTGCAAGTAGTACTGCTGAGTCGTGTTGATCGAGCCATGCCCTAGCATCATCGCAACCGCTTCGATCCCCGCGCCAGCCTCAACCGCGATGGTCGCCCACGTGTGGCGGCGCTGGTACATGGAGACGTATGGCAAGCGCTGCCGCCTGCACCACGCCTTTATGCGCCTTGCTGCCTGCGACGGCTTGAGCGCGCCGATAACGCGCCCCTTCGGTCTGCCGTGCTCGCGCCAGATTGCACGCAGCCGATCCAGGGCGAAGCGGGGTAGGTAAACGGTGCGCTCGCTCTTCTCGGTCTTCGGAAGGTACACGTGCAGCAATCCCCGCACTTCCTGCAAAGTCCTGCGTACATGCACGGCACCACTGCGCATGTCGATGTCGCTCCAACGCATCCCGTAGGTTTCGCCCGGTCTCAATCCGAGCACCGACGAGAGGACCACGGCAGGCTCCAATTCGTGCCCCCAGAACCCGCGAAGCGTGGTTGCCACCTCCTCGGCTGTGAGGACGTGCTTTTCCGCTTTCGGCTTGCGGGGCAGCTCGATGCCGATTGTCGGGTCCCAGATACGTATGCCGAGGTTGGCAATCGACCATCTGATTACCTGCCGAAGCGTCTTGAAGGCTTTGGCTGCTGCACCCGGCAGCTCGAATGAGTCTACCCATTCCTGGATCGATTCGTGGGTGATGGCTTCCAGTTCCATGTGCCCAAATCGCGGGATCACGTGAAGGCGCAAAGCACTCGCATAGCCCTCGCACGTGTTGGCTCGGCGACGCTTGCGCTTTGCGGGCAGATAGTGGCTGTAGGCAATTTCCTTCAAGTTCATTTCGGCATTTCCTTCCATATTTCGGTTCTAAATCCCAGACGCAAATGCGCTGTTTCTAGCGTGCGTGCGCCTGGGATTTTTCTTTTACCCAGGGTCGATGGGCAAGTCGCGAATGTCCATTGGCAAGCAAAACAGCGATCAAAGAAAGGAGGTCTGCGCATGGAGCAGATCCTAAGTGACGGTCAGGCTTGGGCGGTGTGGATCACGGTGGCCTTCATCGCGCTGGACGTGGTGTCCGGCATCGCCAAGGGCGCGAAGCAAGGGCAACTGTCCAGCTCTAAGATGCGAGAGGGCATCTGGCACAAGGCGGGTTACGTCCTGATCATCGCGCTTGCCGTGCTGATCGAGGTGGGCAGCAAGCACATCGACCTCGGCTTCACGGTGCCGCTGGTGGTTCCCGCCTGCGTTTACATCATCCTAAGCGAGGTCATGTCCATCTTCGAGAATGCGACGGCGCTCAACCCCGAGATCGGCGGCAGCGGACTGTCCAAGCTCTTCAACGTGGGGAAGGACGGTCACAAGCATGAATAAGCACCAGAGGAAGGCGTTTGCCGAGCTTGCGGCGCTCATACTGGCGCTGATCCTCGGCGCTACGCTGATGCTCCCTGGCACGGCTCATGCCTATGAGCAGAAAGAGGCGATTTGCAACCAGGGGCACGGCTACAACAGCGCCCAGTATTTGACAGTGCACGAAACCGACAACCCAGGCGCTAGCGCCTACAACCATTACCGCCTTTACAGCCGCGGCTATGCCTACGCCGTCCAGTACGTGATGGACCTGGACGGCTCCACCGTGTACCACTGCATGGAGGATAACCGCAAGGCATGGGCTGTTGGCAACGGGAACAGCCGTTGCGTCAACATCGAGCTTTGCCACGCAACAAACCGCGCCGATTTCAACAAGCAATGGGACGAGGCCGTTAAATGGTGCGGCGACTACCTCAACAAGCGAGGTTGGGGAATTGATCGTCTTATCAGCCACAACGACGCTAGGATGCGCTTTGGCGGCACCGACCATACCGACCCCCTGAGCTACTTCTCGAGCTACGGCAAGTCGTGGAACCAGTTCAAGGCCGAGGTTGCGGCCTACATGAAGACTGGTCAGACTGGCGGCACCGTTGAGCAGGGGACTACCGAGACTCAGGCACCGTCAAGCTACAGCGGCTCCAAGAGCTATAGCATCGGCAGCACCTACACGGTGACCGCTTCCGCGCTCCACGTCCGCTCTGGCGCTAGCGTAAACTACGGCATCGTCCGCACCTACCCGCACGGCCTGCGCTTCACTTTGCTCGAGACCAAGGGCAACTGGGGGCGCACACCCTCTGGCTGGGTATGCATGGACTACGCCACGAAGGCAGCCGCTAAGTCCGGCGGCACGATCAAGAGCACGGGCAACGGAACGTACCGAGTGACCGCATCTGCGCTCAACGTCCGTACGGGCGCTGGGCAGGGATACGGCAAGGTCTCTTACCGCAACCTCACCGCCAACGCCAAGCAGCACGCCTGCACGAACGGCTGCCTGAAGCGCGGAACCCGCGTCACCGTCATGGAGGTTCGCGGCTCCTGGGCGCGTATCCCAAGCGGTTGGGTGTCCATGGACTACCTGGCTCGCGCCTAATTGCGCCTAATTGCGCCGAACCCGTGTCGAATCACTTAAAACAATTCGGCTTGTCACTAAAACCTCACTAAAAGTTTTTAGTGATAGATTCGCCCGATGCGGCTTATCGGGCATAAGAATGGGGCACCTGGCTTTTTGCGCTGGGTGCCCTTCTTTTTTTGTTTGTGGCGGTTCTGGGTCAGTAATTCAATTCTTCCATGGAAGAATTCATGGAAGAATTGTCCGCTTTCGTTCCTTTCGTCGGTTTCGTCTGTTTCCTCCATATGCGTTTGACCTGCTGTTTTAGTTTCGTCTGTTTCGTCGGTTTCGTCAGGATATGCCTAAAAACGGAACTTCAAGTTCAATTAACTGTTGTGCCGCCTTCTGGGCGGCACTTTTGCTCCCAATGCGGTGCGCTACGCATCGCATTCGTTTCTAGGGATTTTAACCGGGGTTGAGTGGGGGCTAGCGCTCGATAGCTTAGGTGTCTGGTTTTCGGAAAGAACATTCCATACCCGTCGATAATTTCTAGCCTCATGCTTTGAGGCGTGAGTGTGGTTAGTCTTTATAATCTTCTGGGTTTTTGGCGCTGCTTCCTGTGGTTTCTTGGTAGGTACGCAATTCGTGGCCGAATCGTACAGCATTTTCTCCGAACCTTTGGGCTATCAGGTCGTTTGCCTCAAGTAGTTTCTTGTTTGCTTCAGCATTTCTGATAAGGGGGCTATCAGTGCTGTGGTCGTTTGCTTCGGTGATTGGCGCAATATCGAATAGGGTTTCCTGCACTGGTTCACTTTCGAAGCCGCTTACCCCTACACCCACTAGGCGCAACGGCTCCCATCCGTCCCAAACCTCGTTGAGCATGCTGTAAAGCTCAGGGAGCCATGTCAGATCGTTGGTTCCGAGGTTGGCTTTATGCCGTTGGCAGGTGCGCACCGACAGATCTTCTTTTCGGATCTTAAGGTGAAGGGTGGTGCCCTCTATGCCTTTACGGCGCAAGCGTCTGCCCACTTTATGGGCCATAGTGGCAATGCGAGCCTGTAGCTCTTTTCTGTCGGTTAGGCTTATCGCAAAGCTGATTTCGTTCGAAACAGATTTGGCGGGCTCGCCGGTGCTCACAACTGCGGTGTCTACACCTCGGCAGCGATCTATCATCAGCTGCGTGTTCTTGCCGAAAACTTGTTTCAGCAGCGCCGGATCCGCGTTGGCTACATCCCCTAATGTGCGCAAGTGGTAGCCAATTAGCTTTTTTTGCGCCACGGGCCCAATTCCACTCATTTCAGCTACGGGGAGAGGGGCCAAAAATGCAGCCGATTCACCGGGATACACCACGGTAAGGCCTCGGGGTTTGTTTTGGTTTGAGGCGATTTTTGCTACCGCTTTTGATTCGCCAAGACCGATCGAGCAGGTGATGCCAAGCTCGGCAACACGTTGCTGAATGCGCCTTGCTATGGTTACAGGATGCTCGCGGTTGGCTCTCGTTGGTGTTATGTCGAGAAACGCCTCGTCGATGCTTACTTGCATAAGATGGGGTGATTCGTCTTGCAGGATGCCCATTACCTTCTGTGATAGCTCGCGATATCGATGGAAGTTGCCGGGCGTCCAGACGGCTTGCGGGCACAGGCGTGCTGCGGTGGATGAGGGCATGGCTGAGTGCACGCCGTACTTACGTGCTTCATAGGATGCCGTGGATACGACACCGCGCTTTGTGGGGTCTCCTCCGACGATAACGGGTTTCCCTTTCCATTCTGGATGGTCGAGTTGCTCGACTGACGCAAAGAACGCATCAAGATCCATGAGGATTATGGCAGTTCCAATCCAGGGTCGCAGTTGGCGGCTATGTCGTTCGACTTGAATCATGGCACCAGTGTACCAGTGAGTCCCTTGGAGCTACTGGATTGTTATATCTCTTGGGCTTGCCCAGCGCACCATGTGAATGGCTGTGTAGTGCGGGGATTCAGAGGCATCAAGAATGCACGAAATAGCCGGATTAGCGTTCGCTAGCCAGGAAGAACAGGGCAAGGGTGCCAGGGCCCGAATGGGCGCCGATTACGGGGTCAACGTAGTTAACCAGGTATTTTGTGACGCCAAATTTTTTGGTTATAAGGCTTTGGAGATACTCGACATCTTCAATACAGTCGCCGTGTGAAATGCCTACCACCTGATCGGCAACAGGGGCATTTGCTGTAGCTTTCATGTGATCGACCAGGCCCTGGATGCTCTTTTTGCGTCCGCGTTTCTTTTCGAGGGGGATAAGATGGCCTTCGTTGTCGACATGCATCACCGGTTTGATTTTAAGCATGCTGCCAGCAAATGCAGCGGTTCGGGACACGCGTCCGCCGCGATAAAGAAACATCAGATCATCTACGGTGAACCAGTGAGCCAGATGTAGTTTGTTGTCGCGTACCCACGTAGCAACTTCAGCCAGGGAAGCACCCTTTTGTTTCATTTTTGCAGCATAGTACACAAGAAGGCCTTCTCCCATGGATGCTGCAAGCGTGTCAATGCATTCAATGGTACGCTCAGGAAAACGCGTGCGTAGGTTGCGGCTCAGGGTTTCTGTGGAATCGTAGGTACCGGAAAGACCGCTGGAAAAGCCCAGGTAAAGGATGTCTTTTCCCGATTCGAGAATTTCAGTGAGCAGTTTTTCTGAGTTGGAGAGATTCGGCAGTGATGTGGTTATCACTTTTCCTTCGCGCATCATAGTGTAAAACTGCTTCAGGTCAGTGGTTTCTCCTTTGAGGTAGCTTTGGTGCTGTACGCCGTCGACCATGAAGGTTAAGGGGAGGATTTCCAGTTCGAGCTCATCGATGAGAGCCTCGGTGAGGTTGCAAGAAGAATCGGTAACAATCTGATAAGGCATAGTGCGTCCTCCCCATAAAGATGCGTGTTTCCATGTAAGGGTAGCATATCGCTGATTGAGTAAAACGAAACTTTCACCTGCGCTTTGTTGGTTTATGGGGCGATTGTTGGTGGCGATTGCTTGGTTGCTGCAGACCGAATAGGGAAGTGCAAATAGCGAAGTTCTGCATTTCTCCATGATCTCATTCAATTAGACTGCCGCCCGATTGAAATTTGTATTAGACCAGGTGCTGCTGTTCGAGGAATGTTTCAATTAGCAAATTCACCTCAGTTGGTTTGTCGCTATTTGCGTTATGGCCAGCCCCCTGAACCCAGCAGACGGGAATGTTCTCGTCTGCCGCCCACTGCCGATTGTATCGAGCGGTAAATCCTGCCTGGTCTTCCTTCCCGCAGATGAGCAGTGTGGGGCAGCTGAGTTTATAGGTTTTGTTCTTTTCGATTTCCTGCGATAGCGCTTTATATCCATGGCTGACGAGCTTGCAGTACTCCATTTTGCGATAGGCAAGCATCATTCTTTTCATCGACGACTTCCCTTTGGCGGTTTCGGCACATCCGTTTGAGCCGGCCCAGAGGAGAAGCTGCCAGGGAAGGCATAGGTAAAGCAGAAACGTATGTTTAAGACTCCAAAGCTCCCATGAACGGTAATGGCTGCGCCCGAGAGGTGCGGAATCGATTGAAACGAAGGCCAGCGTTTTTTCGGGAAAGTATTTTATGAACGCCTGGGATACGTAGCCTCCCATGGATTGGCCGATGAGCACTGGGTTGCCGATATCCTCCGAGTTCAGGATGGCATCGAGCCATTCTGCAAGTTGCTGAATGCTCCAGTTGAGTTTAAACGGACGGGATGCTCCGTGTGATGGCGGATCCCATACAAATAGGTTAGCTTTTCCCTTGAAGTGCTCAATTTGATCTTTGAAAAGGTGATGATTGGCCGTAAGGCCCGGAAGGAAAACGAGCCATGGTTTCGATGGGGTTTTAGAGGCAGTGATCCAGTAGGTTATGGATCCCAGCTCGGTAGGAAACATTTTTTGAATCATGATGGCGCCTTAAAGAAGCGGTTTGCGTTTAGGCAATTGTATCCCGTTTTGTCTAGCAACAATTTGTTGCTAGCTTTGCTGGGTGCTGGACAATACAGTGGATATAGCCTGGTGGATCGATGGAAAGGATAATGATAATGAAGCTAAATGAAACGATAGCGGAAGCAAGAAAACGCAGGGGACTCACCCAGGAACAGCTCGCTGAAAAGCTTTTCGTGACGCGTCAGGCGGTTTCTTTGATGGGCGCTGTGCTTCCTCACCTTAAGCGCTGGAATGTTACCCATGCGAATGAAGCCTCGTAGCTAATTCGCATGAATTTTTTTGCGGG
>ERZ506979.225-NODE-225-length-44164-cov-20.039130_pt1 | contig 44164 bp, 38 predicted proteins | sample MGYA00512887_ERZ506979 | MGnify/ENA metagenome assembly ERZ506979 | reverse complement strand
GAAGATATCACACTCGAAAACTAGAATTCCAGAAAAACAACAAAATAAACTAAGGTTCTAAGAGAAAAAAATAATGAAAATAGACATCTTTTTTTAGTGCGCCCAAAAAGGCAGTAAGGTTAGATGTGTATTTTCATTTTTTATTTATATTAAAGCTAATCAAACAAAAAGAAAGGAGCTGAACTCCATAAGCAATAAAATTTACTTATTCGTTACAGCCACTTTTTAAGTATTAACACTTGATTGACTTATATACTTTGCATGATACAATTTAATTAAAAGTGAACGTGATTCATTTTTTAGAAAAGTTATATTTCTTTTGCGATAGAAATCAATATTTCAAGAGTAGTCGTTTCATCAAAATCATAATCAAGATTTGAATAATTCGATTCAGCAACTGCATTGATAATTGAATGGATAGCACTTGCATATGTGTTTAATCGAATTTCTGAAGCCGAAGGATTTTCTTTTCTAAGAATGTCTACTAATGTTTTTTGAAAAGCTCGCGTTGCCGGAGGAGTAGAGTCATTTATATCATTTTCTATAAGAGCTTCGGCATAATATTTATAAATGGGGTTAGCACGGAATTTTTTGACGGATATAAGAATAGAAGATAATGTTTCCTCCAAAGTGGCGTTAGTTTCCTGGATACGAACAATGGATTTTAAACAAGAACTTTCAATATAATTTGTCCATAATTCGACAAGAATATCTGTCTTAGTCTTGTAGTGTTTGTAGAAAATACCTGTAGAGTAGCCAGCACGAGTAACAATATCTGTAATTGTAGTATGATTAAAGCCTTGTTCTATAAATAAGGAATGTGCAGCTTTCAATAATTCGTTATGTGTAATTTTAGATTTTTCAGTTTGATTCATAAGATACCTCATTGTTTCTTGAGTATATCAAATTATAAAATCAAAATCACGTTAAAAAGAGGAGAAAAATATATGAACCAGAATTACCCTACTTTATTATCGCCTGCAAAAATTGGAAATGTTGAACTAAGAAACAGAACAGTAATGGCAGCCATGGGAATGAGCCAGTCCACAAATGGCTTTGTGAATGATGCAGTTGTGAACCACTATGCTGAAAGAGCCAGAGGTGGAGTTGGTATGATTGTTGTTGAAGTAACATGTGTGGATGCACCCCTTGGCTTAAATACGGCACAAATGTTAGTGATTGATGATGATAAATATATTCCAGGAATGACTCGTTTAGCATCTGCCATTCATGAAGAAGGGGCGAAAGCTGTACTACAAATTAGTCATACAGGTCGTGGTGCGCGTCGTAAAATTACAGGGCACCAGCCAGTTGGACCTAGTGCGGTGGCGATGCCATATTCATTTATGATGGGGTTGAGTAATGAAGAGCCTCGAGAATTAACGATTGATGAAATTCATGATATTGAGGAAAAATATGCACAAGCAGCGTTACGTGCAAAAAAAGCTGGATTTGATGGTGTTGAAATACATAGTGTTGGATACTATATGGGACAACAATTCTTATCATCTACCGCAAATATTAGAACGGATGAATATGGTGGAAATCCAGAGAACAGAGTTCGTTTCCATTTAAATATTATTCGTCGAATTCGTGAATTATGTGGAGATGATTTCGCAATTATTGTAAAATTTAGTGCTGTTGAAGCTGGAGAAAACGCTGGTATCACAATGGAAGATGGTATGTATTATGCCAAGCGTTTCCAGGATGTGGGAGTAGATGCTTTAGAAGTACTTGCGGGTACTTGGAAAAAAGAAGCATCGGCAGAAGATATGCCGACATCGGCTGCTAAATCATGTCAAGCTGTTGGTCTTTGCCAGGCATTAAAATATGGAATTTATAAGATGACGGGGGCTCCTGCAACTATAAAAATGATTGGTGGAGGTCGTGCTCAAAATCCAGAAGCAGCAGAAAAGGCTTTGTCTGAAAATATGTGTGAATTTATCTTTATTGGCCATGGCTTGATGGCAGATCCTCATTTAGTCAGAAAGATTGCAGAAAATAAAGAAAAAGAAATTCAACCATGTTTAGGATGCGATATGTGTATTAACTCACAACTACAAGATGGAATGGCACTTTGTTGCTCAGTAAACCCAGTAGCTGGACAAGGCGATAATGACTATACTATCAAACCTGCAGATAAGAGTAAAAAGGTTATTGTAGTTGGTGGTGGTGTGGCTGGTGTTGAAGCAGCTCGAATTGCGGCAATGCGCGGACATCAAGTCGATTTATACGAAAAAAGTGATCGAATTGGAGGTCAATTTAATTTGGCAATTGCACCACCAAATAAAGATAATTTCAAACCACTCCTTCCATGGATGGAATACCAATTAGAAAAATATCATGTAAATGTACATTTAAATACAGAAATAAATGCAGATCAAATTTCTGAAATGAACCCAGACGTTGTGATTTGTGCAACAGGTTTAAAACCAGCCAAGCTTCCTATTACTGGATTTGAACGTGCAATAAACGCAAAGGAAGTTCTTGGTGGAGCTAAAACGGGAAAAGATGTTGTGATTATTGGTGGAGGTAGTGTGGGTATTGAAACAGCCGAATTAATTGCACAAGAAGAAGATAAGAATATTACAATTATTGAAATGACAGATACAATTGCATTGAATATGGTAAATTGCACAAGAACAGTTGTATTAGGTCATTTAAAAGCGGATGATGTCCATTTTGAAATGAATAGTATGTGTAAAGAAATTAAGGAAGATGCAGTTGTTTACATAGATAAAGAAGGTGTAGAACATGAGCTTCATGCAGATACTGTAATTGTTTCAGTTGGAGATGTTCCAAATACTGCATTATTTGAAGAGGTCAAAGATAAAGTTAATGAAGTTTATAACATTGGCGACAGTAATGGCGGTGGATTGGTATATAAAGCTATGCAAGAGGGTTATCGAGTTGCATTAAAAATTTAGTTAAAAAAACGAGGCGCATTGCCTCGTTTTGTTGTCTTATGAGTCGTTACAGCTTTTATTCATGCCTTAAAGCTTCAATTGGATCTAGATTTGCAGCCTTATAGCTAGGTAATAATCCAAAAATAATACCTATAGCCATAGAGAATAATACGGATAACAACATGGCAGGAATACTAATGGATACAGGAGTACCATTGAATATTGATATTAATTTAGCTAAACCAATACCTGTTAATACACCTACAATGCCTCCAATCGAAGTCAGTACTACAGCTTCAGTCAAGAACTGGAATAGAATGGCTTTTTTTCTAGCACCAATCGCTTTTTTAAGACCAATTTCTTTTGTTCTTTCCGTTACTGTTACTAACATGATGTTCATAACACCAATACCACCTACAAGTAAGGAAATACCGGCAATCCAGATCAACATCGCATTTGTGGATTTAGAAAGATTTTGAATATCTTTAGCCTGCTTTAATAAGTCTTGTGCTTTATATTGAACACTTGAAGAAGAGACATTTGTATTTAAGATAGTGGCTGCTTCTTTGCCAACACTTGTCATATTTGAAGTCGCATCCACCTTCAGTAATGCACTTTGCGGTTCATCAAACTGATAGAATAATGGCCAAGACTCACTAGGAACATAGACTTTAGAACCAGTAGATTGATTGTACGTATAATAATCATCAATGCTTTCCATTGTAGGCTCAAACTTTTCTTTATTCGCACATACACCTACAATTGTGAATGGTGTAGAAGCAATTTCAATTGTTTTACCAATCGGATTGGTTTCACCAAAGAGAAGCTGAGCACTTGTTTCATCTAATACAGCTACTTGTCTAAAGTGTTTGTTGTCTTCATCTGTAATGCCTCTTCCTTTTTTTATAGTTAATCCAGCAATAGAGAAGTAGTCTTGTTGAACACCGACAATATAACCACCATCTAAAGATGTGTTATTTCGATAAATGGCTTGATAGCTTTGTCTAGAACGATAAAGCGTTGCACCTTGGACATGATCGATGTTTTTTAATGATTCAAGTGTATCTTTTGAAACTGTAGGCACACCATCAGGAATTCCTGAATCAAAGGAATATTCCCAATCCTCTTGGTATAGAGCCACCTTTACGGTGTTATCACCTGAACCAATTAAGTTTTTTTCAATCTGATCATTTGTCCCTTTGATTGTAGAAACAATCGCAATGATAGAAGCAATTCCAATAATGATTCCTAACATTGTAAGGAAGGAACGCATCTTATGCGCAAAAATGCCTTGAAATGATAATCTTATATTTTCAATCATGATGCATCCTCCGATGATTTTTTGACCTTAACCCCCTCTTTTGCGTTTTTACCATACGCAAACGCAATATAATCGGTATCTGTAAGACCTTCCTTGATTTCCATTGTATCTCCCCAGACAATTTTACCAATTGTGACATACTGCTTTTTCAATTTGCCATAAACATCTTTAAGTACATAGTACTTGTTTCCTTCTTGTTTAACATAAGCCTTAGAAAGCCAAATGGAGCTTGGCGTGTCTGCAGAAATATTGAAGGTTAATTCTAAGGATTCTCCTGTCTTTAAAGAAGAAGCATCTTCAGCATAGGCTTCAAATCCATAATAGCTCACATTTGGATTACCAGAACCATTATAGTAGCTATTTGAAGAAGGAACGGTATCAATACTTTGAATCTTGGCATCAAACGTTTCTCCGCTTGTCCAGGCATATGCAGAAATTGAATCGTCCTTTTTTATTTGATCCAACATCAATTCACTGACAGTTCCTTTGATGTAGGTTCCTTGACCACCTGCAACTTCTAAGAAGGTATTTCCATCCTGTAAAGAATCGGATGTGTTTTTGACATTGCGAACAACGCCACTATGTGTTGCACGAATAATTCCATCATTTAATAGATTCTTATTTTCGCTTAAAGAAAGCTGGGCTTTTCTTAAATCTAAATCAAGATTTTTTAATTCTTGTTTTTTATCACGGATTGCTTGTGCAAGTTCGATTTCTGTATAACCCGAAGTGCTATCTTGACTTGATTCTTGTTTAATTTCTTCATATCGTTGGTCTTCTTTTGTATGTGAAGTAACTGAATACATATCGCCTTCATTCATAGATTGTTTTGTCGCAAATGTATCGCAGCGAATAAGCCATGAAGAATTTACTTCTCCCTCTTTTGTATATACATCGAATCTAAAGTATTGATTTAAATTTGCATTATCTAAAAATAGCTTTCCATATACATACCCTTGATCTTCGCTTAACTTGAATACATAAGGATTCTTTTTTGTTCCAGCTAAAGAAATATCTTCATAGGGAATTTGTTGTTTATTACTATAATATTCTATCGCATCCTTTGAATTATACGCATTGGTTGAACCATCTGTATATGTATATTCAATCCAGTACCAACATGCATTATCTGAAGCTTTTTCAACTCTTTCTTCCTTCCATAAGGAAGAAGCATCACTAGGCCCTTTTTCAGGAGCTTCACTTTCTGTGGAAGCATAGTAGATTTTATAAGCTGTAAAATTGTTTTCAGCTTGAGAAAGCGAAAGAATATAAGGATATGAACCATTCCCATTCTTATTCGGAATACCAGGCAAAGGTAGAGGCTTTGATTCTGGTGTTTCTGGTTCAGGTGTTATTTCTGGAACAGGTGTAGTATTTAATAATTTCTTTAATTCATGCTCGGCAAGTGTAATCGCATTCTGTGCTTTTTCAACTTCTAATTGGCTAGAGTCCACCGAACTTTTTAGTGTAGTTAAGTCATATGATAATAAAGAATCACCCGCATTAACTTGTTGGCCTTCTTTGACAAAGACATTTGTGATTGTTTTAGAAGAATCATATAGAACGGATTGTGTTGCACTATTTGATACAAAGCCAGATGATGAAGCTGGATTATCCCAATAGCCTGAATTTAAGGTTGCGACAGAATGTACATCAATTACCTTTGTGGAATGCATATACACTTGAATTCCAACTAAAGAAATAGCACAGACTGAAGCAGCTATAATTCCTTTTTTTATAGAAGGTTTCATGCGGCACCTCCTTGTTTATTTTCAATGATTTCTCCATCAATAATATGAAGAATTTTTTTGGCATGACTTGCGACATTGGCATCATGGGTAATCATAATAATTGTGACACCCTCATCATTTAAAGCTTTAAATAATTCCATAACCTGCTTTCCACTCGCTTGATCAAGAGCTCCCGTAGGTTCATCGGCAAGAAGAATTTTGGGGTTATTAATAATGGCACGGGCAATCGCAACACGCTGTTTTTGACCACCTGATAATTGGTTTGGCTTAAATGTTGTACGATCTGCTAAACCTACTTTACTTAATGTAACATTAGCCCTAAGATTTCTTTCTTCTTTATTGATTCCTGCATAAATTAAAGGCAAGGCTACATTTTCTTGAGCAGTTTGAGAATTTAGAAGGTTGAAATTTTGAAATACAAAACCAATTTTGTTCAATCTTAGATCACTTAAAGCATCATCATTCATTTCAGAAATGTCTTCCTCTTCGAAAAGATAGGTTCCTTCACTTGCTCGATCTAAACATCCAATAATATTCATCAGTGTTGTTTTACCAGATCCACTAGGTCCCATGATCGCAATATAATCTCCTTGTGCTACTTCAAGACTGACATCCTTTAAAACAGGGACAAACAAAGGTTCTTTACCATAGTTTTTATCAATATTTTGAAGATTAAGAAGCATTTGTTTCACCATCCGTTTCCGTTTGGATTTCAGTTGTTGTCTTCATACCTTCTGAATATGAATCATCAGCCCAAGCTATATAGTCATCTTCACTTAGTCCAGACTTTATTTCTGTAGTATATGTTTCTTCATCAGTGTTGCCAAGCTCTACTTTTCTTTTCTTTAATTTACCACGTTCAGATACTCATACATAGGAATTTCCATTATCATCCGAAACTATAAAGCTTGCATCAAGCCAGATTCCTTTTTTCTTTGTAGATTGTCCATTATCTACTTCAATATATACATGTTGACCTAACATTAATCCTTTATTGTTTTCTAAAGAGACAAAGAAAGGGTATTTAGATGCAGTTTCACCTGAATCGTTTCCATAAAAGTTATTGTTTGAATTGGATTGAGGATCTGTTTCTACCTTTGTGACAGTTCCTTTATACACTTGATCTTCATTCACACGACTTCGGACAATGACATTGCTTCCTTCAGAAATAGATCCCATCTCACTTATTGTACCCTTGACTCTTAAATCGCCAGTTTGAGTAATAGATATAAGTGGTTTTTGGTTGCCACTCTCATCTGTACCACCATCCTTATTGATTTCTTTGACAATTCCATCAATAGTTGAAACAACAGTAGAATTTTCGATTTGTTTATTCAATTGATCTATTTCTGTTTGTGTGGATTTTATTGTGTTTTGAGCCTGACGAATCGCATAACTTGCATCATTGATTCGTGCCTGAATCTCAACCTTATCTCCACTTTTATTCAGTTCAGCTTTATAATCGGCGATGGTGTTATTCTGAGCAGCAATTTCATTGTTCTGTGCTTCAATATCCAATTTTTTTTGGGCGATGGAATTTGAAGCTTCCGTTGTATCATAAGTAAATAATCGATCACCCTTATGTACTTTTTGTCCTGCTTCTACATAAATATCTGTGATGCTTTTATTTCCATCTTGATTGATGTCTAATGTTTCCTGGGATTCAACTACACCAGAATAACGGCTTTCAGTATAGGAAGAACCAATGACTGAGGATACCTTTTGAACGTAGATGTTTCCATTGTTGGATTCTTTTGGAAACAAAAAATAAATGCCGATAAGGGCAATTAAGATGCATACTGAGATTAAAATTATAATTTTAGTCTTATTTTTCATATTATTCTCCTGAAATTTATAGTTATATATTTAGTATATCAAATACTATTGTAGAAAAATCCTTAATATTCCTTAAATTATGGTATACTTTAAAGGTTGTTAAAAAGAGAGGGATATTAACAAATGAATTCACTAAAACCGATGTTACTTTCATCACTGAAAAACTATGATAAGTCTCAGTTTGTCAAAGACGTGACAGCCGGAATTATTGTCGCTATTATCGCATTACCATTATCGATTGCATTAGCACTTGCTTCTGGCGTTGGACCGGAAGCAGGAATCTTTACTGCAATCGTAGCAGGTTTTGTCATTTCAGCATTAGGTGGAAGCAGTGTACAAATTGCAGGACCGACCGCTGCATTTGCGACGATTGTTGCTGGAATTGTAGCCCATGATGGAATGGATGGACTTATTGTTGCCACTATTCTTGCGGGTATCTTTTTGATTTTAATGGGACTTTGTCATTTTGGAAGTCTAATCAAGTTTATTCCATTTACCATTACAACAGGTTTTACTTCGGGTATTGCCGTTACGATTGTGATTGGTCAATTAAAAGATTTTTTTGGATTAACCTTTCCAACGGGAGTAAAGCCTATTGAGACGGTTGAAAAATTTGAAGCTGTAATCAACAATTTTTCTACAATCAATATGGATGCCGTAATTGTAGGTGTGGTATCTTTAGCTATCTTGATTATTGCTCAATATATTTTTAAAAGAATTCCAGGCTCACTTTTAGCCGTTATTGCAGGAATTTTGATGGTTCAATTCTTGCCTTTAAAGGTAAATACAATTGGAAATCTTTATACAATCAGTAATGCATTACCCACTTTACATTTTCCAAGCTTATCATTAAACATGATTCAAAATGCATTACCAAATGCACTAACCATAGCCGTGTTGGCTGCCATTGAATCATTACTTTCTTGTGTTGTTGCGGATGGCATGATTAACGGTAAACACCGTTCAGATATGGAACTTGTTGCGCAGGGTGCTGGGAATATCGCATCCGCATTATTTGGAGGAATTCCTGCCACGGGTGCTATCGCTAGAACGGCTGCCAATATTAAAAATGGTGGAAGAACACCAATTGCTGGTATGGTTCACTCCATCACATTGGTGATTGTATTAGTTGTCTTGATGCCATATGCCGGTATGATTCCGATGCCTACAATTGCAGCGATTCTATTTATCGTCGCATACAATATGTGTCAATGGCGTACCTTTGTGAACTTAGTTAAAACTGCGCCTAAGAGTGATATTATTGTGCTTGTCACTTCATTTGTACTAACTGTAATCTTTGATTTGGTTGTAGCCATTGAAGTGGGTATGGTACTCGCATGTTTATTATTTATTAAACGTATGAGTGAAGAAACAAAAGTCAATGGATGGACATATGTAGATGATGATACACCAGATGTAGATGAACATCTTCAGAAGCTTCCACTTCAGATTCGTGTATATGAAATTTCAGGACCTTTATTCTTTGGTGCTGCTGGTGTTATTGAAGAAATTGCCGTCAAAGATTTTACAACATGCCTCGTTCTTCGTATGCGCAGTGTTCCTGCATTAGATAGTACGGCATTAAATGCATTAAAAGATTTAGTTCAGGTTTGTGAATCAAAAGGAATTACGATTGTGTTCTCACATGTGAATGATCAACCGATGAAGGTCATGGAAAAGGCAGGCTTTATTGAACTCGTTGGAGAAGAAAACTTCCAACCAAGTATCAGTGCTGCACTAGATCGTGCGGAAGAAATTATTCATAAATAAACAAAAAAACGCGTTTGCGTTTTTTTAATTTGTTTCAAATAATTTCATCCTATCGGATACAAATTCATTATCATTGATCTTTTGTTCAATATTCTTGTTGAGTGGACAATGTTCTCGTGTAATTGTATAGTTGCTTCCACTAAAATTAAATGTGATGTATTCAAGATTGTCAATCAATTTGAATAGAAATACAGAATTGTACACTAGAGCTTTATCTATATATAAGTTTTCGTTGTTGTACCAATCTGTATAATTATGGTTTATTGTAAGTCCATAAATTTCAGAATCAATTTCAAAAACATAGCCATATTCCGACAGGGGTAAGGCATTTAGTAAATGGGAAGTATTACTGTTGTCTCCAATATATTTACTTTTATATTTTTTTAGTTGTTCAAATGAACTTTTATCCACATTAAAAGGACTCGTTGGAACGGTATCAATGGTATATTGTTTCTTGTCGTCAATTAGGTAATATTCATTGGGTGTATCGGCATTGATGCGAAATACATTATAAAAAGGATTTTGGTATTCAATCATTTTATTGCCATCATCACTAAATATTGTGGTCAGTCGATAGATGGGTGGTTGTTTAAACTGGGTTACACTGGCATAGTCGAAAATAAAGAAGATGCCTAAAAGTAAAACGAATAGAATTGTTGAAATCAATCCTTTCTTGAGTAGAGAAGTAAATTTTAATTCTCTAAATATTCCAACTATAAATAAGAACAATCCAATCATAGAATAGATGCTGCTCCAGCTGCTTTCAGAAGGGAAAACAGTAAATGCGCAAAGGGATGTGAAAATACCTATACCAATAATGAATAATGATATTTTCTTATGTTCATTCTTGATTTTCTCGTCTGTATAATCAATGGTTTGGATTAGGTTTTGTTCAGAATACTCCATAGTCTCTTCTTTAACGATTTCTTCTCCAGCTAATAATTCATTTAATGTGATATCTAATTCTTTACTTAAAGGTTCAAGTAAAGATAAGTCTGGCATATAATGACCATTTTCCCATCGCGAAATGGTTTTATTTGTTACACCTAATTTTTCAGCTAACTGCTCTTGTGTATATCCTTTTTTCTTGCGATTCATTGCGATAAAGGCTCCTATCTTTTTAGTGTCCATAATTAGCCTCCTTTCATCTAAAACATTACTATTTATATTATAAATTGAACATCCCACAAATGGCGAATTAGCTGATTCTTCTTGACTTAAATAACTATGTTCCATACAATAAATTGGTACATTTAAATAACGTTCACTCTTCACCGGATGAGTGGTTAAAGCGTCTAGGATCAAATCGTAGGTGCAGTGATTTCACTGTAAGATTTGGTCTTAGGCGCTTCTTTTTTTGGGAGGTAAGTATGAATAAGACAAAAGAATTATTGGTACAAATGATGTGGGAACTTGTTGGCAGTATTTTTGTAGCCATTGGTATCTATAACTTTGCCGTACAAGCTAAGTTTCCTATGACAGGATTTTCAGGGATTTCGATTATTCTTTATCGACTATTTAATATTCCCATTGGTTTTTCAACTATTTTATTAAATATACCTGTTGCGATATTATGTTACAAATTATTAGGAAAGAAGTTTTTTATAAGTTCGATTCGCTGTATGATTATATCTTCATTGATCATTGACTATGTAGCCCCATTATTTCCAGTCTATCAAGGAGATCGACTACTCGCTGCATTATGTACAGGTGTGTTTGGTGGAATTGGCTATGCGATGATTTATACAAGAAATTCATCTACAGGAGGATCTGATTTTATTATTATGGCTGTAAAGGCATTAAGACCACATTTATCTTTAGGAAATATCGCCTTTTTATCAGATGTTGGAATTATTCTAGTGGGTGGTATTCTATTTAAAGATGTGGATGGAATGATTTATGGAATGATTGTTAATTTATTATTTGCGGTTGTAGTCGATAAAATGATTTATGGTTTGAATTCAGGAAAGGTTGCTTTTATTGTGACAAAACAGGGAAAAAGAATTTGTCAGGTGATTGATGAAGCAAGTCAAAGGGGAAGTACGATTTTAAATGCACAAGGTGGATATAAACAAGATGATATGCAAGTGGTGATGTGTGCATGTAATAGTAAAGAAATGTATCAAGTTCGAAAGGCTGTACAAGAAGTGGATCCTGAATCTTTCTTTGTGGTTGTCGAATCGCATGAAGTGCATGGAGAGGGGTTTAAAATGACAAATATAGGAGAAGCTCAAAGTTAAATTCATGAACGTACTGAAAACGCTTGCGTAATTGATAGTTCTTTGTTATGATTTGAACATCATATGACTGACGGAAGTGGAGTTACCACATGAAGTATGATGTTATAGGCCGACCGTCTGGGCAAGTTTACTTTGTCTTTTCGGTGGGTCTTTTTAATTGACTATTCGAAGGAAGCATAGTAGACTTTAACCATCTGTTAGTTTAAACTAACTGTCATTAGGAGGAGGCAATTATGAAAGAACAATGGCAAGGATTTAAAGGCAGTAAATGGCAAGATGAAGTAGATGTTCGTGATTTTATTCAAAACAACTACAAACCTTATAATGGAGATGAAAGCTTTTTAGAAGGTCCAACTGAGTCAACGAATACTTTATGGACTGAGCTTCAAAAACTACAAAAAGAAGAACGTGCCAAAGGTGGCGTGTTGGATATGGAAACAGAAGTGGTTTCGAGTTTAACTGCGTATGGCCCTGGATATTTAGATAAAGATTTAGAGAAGGTTGTTGGTTTACAAACAGATAAACCATTAAAGCGTGCATTCATGCCATATGGTGGTATTCGTATGAGTGAAGAGGCATGTGAAACGTATGGTTATAAACCAAGTGAAAAATTACATGAAATCTTCACAAAATATCATAAAACTCACAATGATGCTGTATTTAGTGCATATACACCAGAAATGCGTTTAGCACGTCGTAATAAGATTGTTACTGGTTTACCAGATACATATGGTCGTGGACGTATCGTTGGCGATTATCGTCGTGTAGCACTTTATGGTATTGATTATTTAATTGAGCAGAAACAAAAAGATTTCGCATATTGTGGCGATGGCACAATGACAGATGATGTAATTCGTCAGCGTGAAGAATTGGCAGAACAAATCAAGGCGTTAAAAGAAATGAAAATTATGGCATCTAGCTATGGATTTGATATTTCTCAACCTGCTAAAAACTCTTTGGAAGCTGTACAGTGGCTATACTTTGGATATTTAGCAGCTATTAAAACACAAAATGGAGCGGCTATGTCAGTAGGTCGTATTTCGACATTCTTAGATATTTATTTTGAAAGAGATTTAGAAAATGGTGTCTTCACAGAAAGTGAAATTCAAGAAATTGTTGACCATGTGACAATGAAATTTAGAATGGTTAAGTTTGCAAGAATTCCTAGCTACAACCAATTATTCTCAGGAGATCCAGTTTGGGCAACTCTTGATATTGGTGGTTTAGGTATGGATGGAAGAAGTATGGTTACTAAAACTTGTTTCCGTTTCTTACATACACTTGAAAATATGGGCCCTAGTCCAGAACCAAACTTAACTGTATTATATTCTTCTAATTTACCAGAACCATTCAAGAAATATGCTTCAAAAGTAAGTATTGATACAAGCAGTGTTCAATATGAAAATGACGATGTAATGCGTCCTGTATGGGGAGATGACTATGCAGTATGCTGCTGTGTAAGTGCAACACAGACAGGTAAAGAAATGCAATTTTTTGGGGCTCGTGCAAACTTGGCTAAATGTTTACTATACGCTATCAATGGTGGTGTGGATGAAAAGACAAAAGTGCAAGTGGCTCCAGAATATAAACCAATCACAAGTGAGTATTTAGATTATGATGAAGTTATGCATAAGTACGATATCATGATGGATTGGTTATCAGGTTTATATGTAAATATATTGAATTTGATTCAATATATGCATGATAAATATTATTATGAAGCAAGTCAAATGGCTTTAATTGATACAGATGTTCGTAGAACTTTCGCAACAGGTATTGCCGGATTCTCTCATGTAGTGGATTCATTGAGTGCAATCAAATATGCAAAAGTTAAGACGATTCGTGATGAAGATGGATTGGTCGTAGATTATGAAATTGAAGGGGATTTCCCTCGTTATGGAAATGATGATGATCGTGCGGATGAAATTGCCGTATGGTTATTAAAGACATTTATGCGTAAGATTGAAAAACACCACACATATCGCGATAGTGAACCAACTACTTCAATTCTTACAATTACTTCAAATGTTGTATATGGTAAAGCTACTGGTGCTTTACCTGATGGAAGAAAGGCTGGAGAGCCATTATCACCAGGTGCTAATCCTGCATATGGTGCAGAACAAAATGGATTGTTGGCATCGCTAAATTCTGTCGCAAAACTTCCTTATGAATATGCGTTAGATGGAATTAGTAATACACAAACAATCAATCCGGATGCATTGGGTCATAGTGAAGAGGAAAGAGTAAATAACTTAGTCAATGTATTGGATGGTTATTTTGATCAGGGTGCTCACCACTTGAATGTGAACGTATTTGGGGTAGAAAAATTAAAAGATGCGATGGAACACCCAGAAAAAGAAGAATATGCAAACTTTACAATTCGTGTTTCTGGATATGCAGTTAAATTTATCGATTTAACTCGCGAACAACAATTAGATGTTATTAGTCGTACATGTCATAAGAGCCTTTAATAAGGCTCTTTCTAGTTAGGAGGATATTATGTTAGGATCCATTCATTCGATTGAAACATTTGGCCTTGTAGATGGGCCAGGCGTGAGATATGTCATTTTTATGCAAGGATGTCATATGCGTTGTAAATTTTGTCATAATGCGGATACATGGAAAATCAAAGAACCAGATCAGAGTGCGGAAGTTGTATTAAAAAAAGCTTTACGATATCGTCCTTATTGGAAAGATAATGGGGGCATTACGGTTAGTGGTGGAGAGCCTTTGCTTCAAATTGATTTTTTAATTGAACTTTTTACTTTAGCAAAAAAAGAAGGAGTTCACACAACACTGGATACTTGTGGACAGCCCTTTACTTTTAAAGAGCCATTCATCTCTAAATTTCAACAGTTAATGGATGTTACTGATTTAGTACTATTAGATATTAAGCATATTGATGAAATGGCCCATAAGGAGTTAACGGGGCATACAAATCAAAATATTCTAAAACTTGCAAAATATTTATCGGATATTCAAAAGCCGGTATGGATTCGTCATGTATTAGTACCAACGATTAATACAGATGAAAAAGATTTAGAAAGACTACACCAATTTATAAATACATTGAAAAATGTAGATCGTGTTGAAGTGTTGCCTTATCATACGTTAGGTGCATATAAATGGAAAGAGCTTGGCTTAGAATATCCTTTAGAGGGTGTTGAACCACCTACAGAAAAACAGCTTAAAATCGCAAACGCAATATTAGATACAGGGAAATAATCCCTGTTTTTTTAATAAAAAAAGTGCTCAATCGAGCACTTTGTGTTGTTATAGTCTATCAAAGATATTGTATAGGTTTCTTCGATCAAACCAGACATAACCTGTTGTATTTTCTGTTGAAGTGTCAGTACCTGTACCTGTATCTGGTGTAGTAGGTTCTGTTGTTCCAGGATTTGGTGTTGGGACTTCTGGCTCTGTAGAAGGATATGTACAAGCACTTCCATCCCAGGTTCCACCATTATTTATACATGTTTCTTCCGCTTTTTTAGTTTCATCTTCTGTATCATCTTCTGTTTTACATGTACCGGCTTCTTCATCCCATTCACCACCAGCAGCATCACAAGCTTCTTTTTCTTTTGCTTCTGCTGTTTTACAAGTTCCAGTTTCTTCATCCCATTCACCACCACCGGCAATACATGCATCTTGGGCATCTGTAACTTCAGAAGTTGTGTCACCTTGACTCTTAAATTCGTCTTTGATGTATCCGCCTTTGTAGTCAGAAATACCACTTGGTCTTGAAATAGCTGAGTATGTCGCATATTTTTGCATATAATCTAACATATAGTGTGAAATATGGAAAGCAGATGCAACCTGTAAATCATGATCTGTTACATAATAACCTTGTTGGATATATTCTGTTGTATAGCCACTCCAGCAGGCAATCGTATATTTATTTGTATAACCAACAGACCATTCGTCTTTAGCGGCACCAGTTGGAATTCGATATTCGTTAGCTGGCCAGTCTGTTGTTCCAGATTTACCATATACGGTATAGTTGCTAGCTAAGATTTCGTTGTAGTTCATATATCCACCTGTAACAACTTTTTCAAGTAATTGAGACATCATCCAAGCAGCTTGTTTACTAATGATTTCGTATGTTTTAGCTTTTGCCTTAAATTCTTTTTTGTCAGATCTACGAACTGCTTTTCTAACACGGTGAGCCTCTACACGATTTCCACCATTCGCAAGCATAGAATAAGCACTAGCCTGTTGAATTGGACTTGCAATCATTCCAGATCCACCAATTGAATACTGTTCGTTAAAGCCTTCGGCAACCTCATCGTTATAACCTAATTTTTTACAGTATTCAATCCAATAATCATATCCCTTGGCAGTTACAAGGTCGATCATGGCCTGAGCTGCAGTCGTATTTTTTGAAACACCTAATGCATCTTGTAAACTCATTTTACCGTTATATTTGTTATCTGAGTTTTTAGGGGCGTAAGAACCATTTTTCCAATAGTCTTTTTTCTTATCATTTACCTTATGTACTGTTGACCATCCAAGAACATCGAATGTACTTGCGTATGCCAATAATGGTTTCATACTTGAACCTGGCTGTTTTGTGTCAGTTGAGTTATCAATTTTAACAGAATCTGAGTGATAACGACGTCCAGGACCTACCGCAACAATTTCACCTGTATCATTTTCAATCATTGAGAATCCAACGTCAAAGGCATCATTAGGAAATTGTACAATATTTCCATTACAGATTTCATCCGCTTGTTTTTGGGCGTCTTGATTTAATGCGGTATAGATATCCATTGGAATAATGGCAGGATCTTGTCCAGTCAATTCCATAACTTCGCTTAGAGTTTGTGTGATATAAGCTTGGTTTGGATCATCGCTTTTTCTTTCAATATATTGTAAAGAGAATGATAAATCTTGATTTGAAGCAAGGTTGAATTCTTCTTCCGTAATATATCCATGTTGTAGCATTAACTCTAGAGTAACGTTTCTACGTTTTTGAGCAGCTTTTAAATGATCTAGCTTTGAGTTTGCTTCATTTAGATTGTTTAATGGATTATATGTATCTGGTGCATTTATACAACCAGCCAAGAAAGCAGCCTCACCTAAATTTAATTGAGACACGTCTTTATTGAAAAAGTATTGTGCTGCTTTTTGAATACCACGTGTGTTGTTTCCAGAACCAAACCAAATACGGTTTACATAGTATTCAAAGATTTGTTCTTTATTAATACTTTGTTCAGCTATTAATGATAAATAGATTTCTTGAACTTTTAATTTTAATTTTTGAACTGTGGTAACAGGACCTTGTTCCGTTTCAATTTTTTTCTCTTGGTTTTTCGTGAATGCATTATCAATCATTTGCATTGTTAATGTGGAACCACCTTGAGCTAAGCTACCAGATTTTAAGTTTGACATGGCAGATTTTAGGAAACGAGGCAAGTCAAAACCATTGTGATCAAAAAAACGTGAATCTTCGATTGAAAGAAAAGCATCGACTACAGATTGTGGAATTTGTGAATATGTGACATCTTCACGGATTTCGTCTCCAAGTTCATAGAATACGTTGCCTGAAGCATCGTAAAGTCTTGAATTGGATAATGTGGTTAAACCATCTTGAGAAAAGCGCATGCCATCTGGATCATTAATGATGTTGACAAGTACAAAGAATACGGAGATACATCCAACTAGGAAAATGGATAGGATGCATACAGCTAATTTATTCCATACATCTAATTTTCTTCTTGTTTTTTGCGTTTTTGGCTTTTTTTGTTCGTTTTGTGGTTGGGCCATTTACTTATCCTCCTTAAAATAGAGTTCATCTACAACTTTTAAATACGCTAACCTTGGATACAATCCTTCTTGAATTGGTGTTCCATGGGATTGAAACCAAGCATATGGTATAGAACTTTTGTCTATATTTTCTATTTTATCTATGAGCAACTTTGAATCTACAAGATAGGTTTCATTATAATAATTAAATCGAATGATGAAAAAACCTATACCCCCATGTAATACAACTTTTTTTAGATGAGTGATTTGATGCGGGTGAATCATAAAGAGGGGGAAACTTGTTTTGTTTTTGGTCTCTTTCGCCTCAAAATCAATATATTTACCTCGATATACACCATTATAATCGGTTGTAGAAGGCGTTTTATAATAAGCTTCTGTAATTTTTGCCCGTTGTCTTTGGGGGTAATCTACATGAACGACTTGTACAGGTGTAGGCTTTTTATAAATTAAAGCCTTATCAAGCTCTCTATAATATTTATTTGAGTCATTTATATCGTTTTCAAGGCGCATACCTCGAGAACTATAACTCTTTTGTTGCGTTGTATTTATGGTTGAAATTGCATTCGGATATTTAATAGTGCTCATCACGAACATTATATATGAAAAAGAATGAACATTCAATGAATCTAAAAAGTCGGAGTTGATTTTTTTGTGTAAAACATTCATAATACTTAGGTAGATATAGGGGGACTATATATGGCAAATGATATGAATTTAACAGCTCAGGAAATCTATGAAAAAGAATTCCATGTAGACTTAAAGGGATATGCCCCTGCAGAAGTAGACGAATTTCTAGATATGGTTATTGAAGATTATCAGAAATACGATGAAAAAGTAGAAGAATTAGGTGCTGCCGTTACTCGTTATGAAGAAAAAATTAAAGAGTTGCAGCAACAATTGTTTGCGTTACAAAGTGAGAATGAAAACTTAAATGAAAAAGTAAATTCAGATTTTGTGAATGGAAGCAGTAATACAGTAGATATTTTAAAACGTATTGCGCGTTTGGAAAAAGCTGTTTTTAATCAAAGTGAAGAATAGTAAATTAAATCGACAGTCGCTGGCTACATAGATAGTTAGAGGAAAGTCCATGCTCGCACAATCTGTGATGATTGTAGTGTTTGTGCTAGATGAATAAATAAGTCTAGGCAAGTTTTATACTTGACGGCTGCTTTGTTTGCTAAGGGAAACTATGCAAGCAGGCTTTAAAAGTGCCACAGAGACGAGTCTATATGGAAACATATAGGGTGGAACGGGTAAACCCCACAAGCGAGAAACCCAAATTTGGTAGGGGAACCGGCTGGAATGAACCGAAAGGAAGGCTGGATAGCATATGCTATAGATAAATGGCTGTCACCACGCAAGTGGAACAGAACATGGCTTATGATTTAAGGAACTATATAGAGCAATTTAATTTGCTCTTTTTTTTTATATTAAATAAGTGTATACTAATTTTGCATAAATTAAATCTTCAGGGTTGGGTGAAATTCCCTATCGGCGGTAAACCCCGCGAGCAATTTGCATGAACTGGTGAAATTCCAGTGGCGACAGTATAGTCTGGATGGAAGAAGATGTTTTTTGTACATTCTTTTATGTATTTGAAACGCGCCTAGGGGATTTTCTTTAGGCACGTTTTTTAGTTGATATATGAAGGGATGGATGATTATGAGTTCAACAAAGAAACTAACAACAATCGCAATTTTGAGTGCGATGGCAATGGTTCTAAATCTATTGATACACTTTCCACTTGTGCCAGCCGTATCTTTTTTAAGTTATGATCCAAAAGATATTATTATTGTGATTGCAGGATTTATTTATGGTCCGATGACATCTTTTATCATGAGTGTTTTATGTTCATTTTTAGAAATAGTATTTCGAGGTGGAAATTTATTAGATGTATTAATGGATGTAATGTCAACATGTACATTTGCGTGTGTTGCAGCATGTATTTATAAGTATAAACATTCGAAAAAAGGCGCTATCATTGGTTTGGTATTAGGAAGCGTTTGTTGTACATTGAGTTGTACATTATGGAACTACATTGTTACACCGATTTATTTTCAAATGCCAAGAAGTGTAGTGGTCGGTATGTTACTTCCAGGAATTGTGCCATTCAATATTATTAAATGTACATTGAATGCGGCATGTGCAATGTTGATTTATAAACCTCTTGTGAATGCATTGAGAAATACACAATTTGTTCCTCAATCAAATACAAATGAAGGTCTTACAAAAGATGTTGGTGTTGTAAGTGCATTTATTATCGTATCAATAGCTATATTAATATTTGTAATGAAAGGTTAGGAGAAAATATGGAACTTTTAGAAGCAAAAAAAATTATGGATGAAAAATTAGGAGATTATAAAATCATGGCGTTGGCTAGCTGCGTAGATGATTATCCTATGGTTAGAAATGTAAGTTGTGTTTTCTATAATGACAAAATTTATTTTAAAACAGATAAAAACTTCAGAAAAACACAACAATTATTTAAAAATGATAGAGTAGCAATGTGCTTTAATGGTGTACAGGTAGAGGGAACGGCTAAAAACTTAGGTTTAGTAGTAGACGAACCGGGTCGTATCTTTGAAAAGAAATATAAAGAATTCTTGTGGCAAAGCTATAATGCATATTCACATATTGATACAGAAATCTTAATTGAAGTAACACCTAAATTTGTTGAGATCTGGGATGAAGATGAAAATCGTAATGCATTCCAATTATTTATTGATTTTGACAAAGAAACAGTTGAATACAAACCTTATGACTAGTCTATACTAGTCATTTTTTTTGAAAATTTACAAGAATTTGACATGAATATGATACAATATTCTTTAGTAGAAAGTAGGTGGAAGCATGTCTCCAGACCCGAGTTATTTTAATGATAAAAAAGTATATATGTTCGGAGGCATGGGATTTGTCTTCGTTTAAATATAAGGAGGACAAATTGTGTTAGAGTTTTTTAAAACATTTGAAGATGGAACTCGCAAGATTCAAGAACCAGAACCAGGGTGTTGGATCAATGCGATTGCACCTACAGAAGAAGAGAGAAGTTATTTGATTGAACAAATCGGTGTTTTGCCGGAGTTTGTGAAGTCTTCACTGGATGAAGAAGAAAGTTCGCATATGGACTATGATGATGATTTTAGACAATTGTTGATCATCTTTGACTATCCAAGTGCTGAAAATGAAGATGATGATTCGATTGACTCTACATATTCTACTTTACCAATGGGAGTTGTTATTTTAAAAGGATATGTAGTGACTATTAGCTTATACGAAAACTGGAGTCTTTTAGAAATGTCACAAGGACGCGTAAAAGGAATGGATACACGTTTGAAAACGAGATTCTTTTTGCTTTTGGCTTTGCGTATTTCGCAAAGATTCTTGATTTGTCTACGTCAAATCGATCGTTTATCGAGTCGTACAGAGACACGTTTACATCAATCTGTAGAAAATGATGAATTAATTGAAATGTTAGGTTTGGAAAAATCATTGGTTTATTTTTCAACCTCATTAAAATCGGATGAAGTAACATTAAATAAGATTATGCGTGGAAAGCAGATTCAATTGTATGAAGAAGATGAGGATTTATTGGAAGATGTGATGATTGAAATTCATCAGGCTATTGAGATGTGTAATATTTATTCAAACACAATGGCAGGTACCATGGATACATTTGCGAGTATCATTTCTAACAATATGAATATTGTCATGAATAAATTAACGGTTATTACGATTGTTATGGCAATTCCAAATATTATTTTTGGTTTTTATGGAATGAACGTACAACTGCCATTTCCATTTGTATGGTTCCCAAGTTTTGTTGCAATATTATCCTGTGTAATTGCGACGGCATATTTTTTCAAACACAACATGTTTAAGTAAGGGTTTGATGTTTTAAACCCTTTTTTCTTTGGGTAAAAGAAAAAGAGCATATTCTAATTTTAGAATAATGCTCCTAGTGCTCCAAATAATCCCATGCTCGCAAGAGCCATGATAATACCTGCAAGTATAACGCCTAACATAACAGCTAAAACGCTAGATTTAAAATCCATATCCAAGATACTTGCGGCTAGTGTTCCAGTCCAAGCACCTGTTCCTGGTAATGGAATACCAACGAATAATAGTAGGGCAACAAATAATCCTTTACCAGCAGTGGCTTGTAATTTTTTTCCACCCTTTTCTCCTTTTTCTAAACACCAAGTAAAGAATTTTCCGATAACGGGTTTATTGGCTCCCCATACTAAAATTTTTCTAGCAAAGAAATAAATAAAGGGAACAGGAATCATGTTTCCGATAATCGCAATTATATAATATTGTATAAATGGTAATCCCATTCCAGCGGCAATAGGAATGGCTCCACGAAGTTCAATTAATGGTACCATTGATACAAAAAACACAATCAAGTATTTTTTTAACATTTAAAATCTCCTTTTTTGTAACATGTTAAAGTTTACCATTGATACAGTGAATTTACAATATTAGACAGATATTGAAATGTGTCTAGCACTGTTATATTGAAAGTGCTAAAAATAGTGTTATACTGAAACCATAAAGGAGATGTTAATATGAAATGGTTTGATTCAGATTATGATTATATTGACGAGTTTACTACACAATGGAATGAAAGATATAGAAAGACAAAAAGAATGGGTATAATATTAAGTGTAGTATTGATTCTAATTGGAGTCTTATGTTTTGTATTTCCGGAAAAAGTATTTACGACCATTCAAATCATTGCGGCTATAGGCTTAATTGTTTGGGGTGCTTGTGAAATCTATTCGTATATCACAACAACATTCTTTTTTAGAGATGCGATGTGGCTAGCTAGTGGTATCTTGAATATTTTATTAGGCTGTTTATTATGTACAATGCCTGTCACAATTACTGTAAGTACTTTAACTTTCTTGTTTGCGTTTGTCTTATTGGTAAATGGGATTCAAAAGATAACTTGGGGTTCAAGATTAAGTTTCTTTAGAGTTATCGATACAAAATATTTAAGCTTAACTGGCTGGGTCAATTTATTGTTAGGTATTATTTTTCTAGTAATGCCATTTCAAAGTGCGTTAATCATCAATTATGTGATTGCAGTCTATTTAATTGTGGCTGGAATTAGCTTGTTGATTGAAATGGTTTCAATGAAAAAGATTTAAAAAGGGGTTTATATGGAAAATTTTAAGTTTTATGCACCAACAAAGGTTTATTTTGGGAAAAATGAAGAAAAAAATGTTGGAAAGATTCTAAAGGGATATCATCCAAAGAAAGTGTTGATTCATTATGGAGGAAACAGTGCAATCAAGTCGGGTCTATTGGATCGCGTAAAGAAAGCCTTGGAAGAAGAAAATATTGCCTATTGTTTATGTGGTGGAGTGGTTGCCAATCCATTACTTTCGAAGGTAAATGAAGGAATTGAGCTTTGTAAAAAAGAAGAAGTGGACTTTATCTTGGCTGTTGGTGGAGGCAGTGTTTTGGATTCAAGTAAAGGTATTGCGTATGGTGTTTATAATGAAGGCAATGTCTGGGATTATTATGCAAGAAAGAAAAAGGTAAAAGGGGCATTACCTATGGGGTGTATTTTAACACTTTCGGCAACAGGTAGTGAAATGAGTAATTCGAGTGTCATAACCAATGAGGATGGAAACTTAAAAAGAGGTTTAAGTAGTGAATTTGGATATTTTAAATTTTCAATTTTAAATCCAGAATTAACATATACAGTTCCACAATATCAAACGATGTGTGGATGTACAGATATTATTATGCATACATTTGAAAGATATTTTACTCCATATGAAACATTGGATTTAGTAGATCAAATGGCTGAAAACTTGGTTCGTACAGTCATTAAAAATGCGAAAATTCTTATGGAAAATCCAACAGATGAAAAGGCTCGTGCTGAAATTATGTGGGCAGGTAGTGTTTCACATAACGATATGACAGGAGATCGATCGTTAGGGGATTGGGCTTGTCATCAATTAGAGCATGAATTGAGTGGAATGTTTAATGTGGCTCATGGTGCTGGGCTAGCAGCTATTTGGGATAGCTGGGCAAAACATGTATATATGGAAAATCCAACACGATTTGCCAAACTTGGACATCGCGTATTTGGCTTGGATGATACAGATACATTGGCTTGTGCTTTAAATACAATTGAAAAGATGGAAGAATTCTTTAAATCAATTGGTATGCCTACAAGTATTCAGGGATTATTGAAGCGTAAATGTACAGAACCTGAATTACATGAATTAACTTACAAATGTAGTTTTGAACATACGCGATCAATTGGAAAATTTAAAGAATTAGATGAAACGGATATGCTTGAAATTTATCGTATGGCAAATGAAAAGGAAGTCGATTGACTTCCTTGTTTTAGTTAAATAAGCTCTTTATGAAATTAATAATTTTGTCTAGCCATCCTTCAGATTGTGCTTTGTTGAAAAGACCAGATAATTGATTTTTAAGACTGCCCGATAATTTGTTTAATTGATCTAAAACTTCTTGTGAATCGATAGCAGAAGTGTTTTGGTATTTCTTTGCGAATGCAATCAATTTATCAATGTCATCTTGAGAAATAATATCACTTAAATTAAATTTGTTTAAAGCATCCTGTACAACTTGTTCAACTTGCTCTGCTGTTGCAGCGCTACCTTGATTTTGTTTGATTTCAGCAAGCTCCTGTTTAATTTCAACGATGGCTTGATCTAGATTACTTGAATTAAAATTTGAGTTATCTGAATTGTTTTCAGCAATTTCATTTGTTGTTTCTAATTCATCTTGAGCGACTTGTGTACGGTCCGCATCCAAAGTTTCACCGTTTGCCTCTAGTGCTTTATAAACACCTGTTAACGCGGATTCACCCGTTACTTTTGATACAGCGGCGACATCAATTTCAACATCACTGACACCTGCAGTAATAGCAGCGTTAGCATATTGATTTGAAGTGATTTTCGTGATGTTTTCTGGTGTAATGATCTTTACCTTTACACCTGTTCCAGCATCTTGTTTTTGTACCATGACACTTGAAATCAAGATTAAATTATCAGCACCTGCAACACCGAGATATGTGAATAAATCATTCGCATCTACACTGGTTTCATATACATTATTTGTATCTTGAATATCAAACAATTCTCGTGTACTTTCGATTTGTTCATCATTTAGTCCGCTGCCATATACAACTGTGGGTTTACCCCATTTTTCATCTATAACCGAAGTGTCAATTGCGAATACGTTAGATGCGCTTGCAGAAACGCTCATAACAGCGGCAAGGGATACTCCTAACAATTTATTACATTTAAACATTTCTTTTTCTCCTTTGAATAAATTTACTTTATAAGTGTATATTAACTTTAATTTTTGTGCAAAAGTTTTGAATCTTATGTGAAATTTTGTTATACTCATATGGTAAGTTAAAGCTAACCGGAGGTGTGTCTATGCGGCTAACACAATCGCAAGAAGATTATTTAGAAACAATATATGTGTTGAAGTCTCAACAAGAACATGTGCGTGCTATTGATGTAGCCGCAGCTTTGGGTTTTTCAAAGCCTAGTGTTTCGCATGCTTTAAAGGATTTGAAAGAAAAAGAGTTGATATATACAGATAAAACGGGATATATCTTTTTCACAGAACAAGGACAAGTAAAAGCAAGTCAGGTGTATGAAAGACATATCTATTTTAAGAATCAATTGCTTCATGCCGGGGTAGAACCTGTGCTTGCAGAAGAAGAAGCTTGTCGAATGGAACATACAATAAGTGAGGAAAGCTTTAAAAAGCTAAAAGGAAATAAATGCGATCGCTCTTGTATTGATTGTAAGGGAGATGGATGTAAATGAAAAAAGCGCGGTTTGCGCTTTTTTTAGTCTCTTCTTTGAGGAATGAATGGCATTAGTGCATCGGCTAATGAATGTAGGTTACGTGATTGGATGTATACTTTGCCATTGCCGTGGAAGACATTGACTAAGCCTTCGCCAGTTGTAAATCCGAATGTTCCAGAAGCAATCTTGATTTCATAATCTAATGAATCATCCCATGCAACAACGTGTTCATTATCAATTGTGATTGGGTGTGCATCGTCGACATTGATTTCCATGATGTCTCCGTATGCGTTGATTAAAAGGTCACCTTGGCCAGATGTATGCATAACGAAGAATCCGCCAGTTCCGCCAAATAAGGCTTTTCCTATATTTTGCGTTTTCATTTCATAAGCTACGCTTTGATCACAAGCTAGAAAAGCACCGTTATTTAAGTAATAGTGACATCCGGGTTGTACTTTTAAACATACGATTTTTCCTGGGATTGAAGGAGCAATGCCTAATAATCCGTCGTAGCTTGTTCCGGTAGCTTCTGTGATAAACATACTTTCACCACTGGTTACACTACGTCCTATGGCGCCTAATACACCTCCAAGGCCTTTTTTACTACTGTTCATTTTTCCTTCAATCACAACATTGGACATGTATGCCATTGAGCCTCTTTCGATTTTTACTGTTTCATTGTTTTGTAGATTGATTTCTACGATTGGGCAATCTGAATCCCCTTTGATTTTGTAATCCATAATATAATCTCCTTTTATTACTTTTATTGTAACAAGTCTATGTGAAATTAACATTAAATTCCGAAAAAAATAAATCGACATTTATAATGTCTGTATGAGAGATATTGTGTAGATAAAGGAGGTTGCACAAAATGAAAGGCAGAACGAAAAATTTATACAAATTAATTTACTTTAAAAAATAAAAAAATCGGTTTCCTTTATATAAAGGTCAAGCATTATTTTGTTGGATTGTAAAGTCTTGTTTTAGAAAAAAATATAAGTATACTTAAGATAGTCAATAAAAATAGTTGAACCTTCAACTATTTTAGGAGGATTTATATGAACGTTATTAAAAGAAGTGGAGAAGAAGTCATTTTTGATGCATCGAAAATTGAAAATGCAATCAAAAAAGCAAATAAAGCAACAACACATAATCAAATGACAGATGAGTTGATTCATTCTGTTACGCAAAGTGTGATCGATAAATGTGAAAATTTAAAAAGAAGTCCAAATGTAGAAGAAATTCAAGATATGGTTGAGGGCGAATTGATGGAGCATCGTTGTTTTGCGGTAGCTCATAACTACATTACATATCGTTATGAGCGTGCATTGGTTCGTAAGGCAAATTCAACAGATAAACAAATCATGTCTTTGCTTGAGCGTAATAATGAAGAGGTAAAACAGGAAAACTCAAATAAGAACCCATTAGTAAACAGTGTTCAGCGTGATTATATGGCTGGGGAAGTTTCTAAGGATATCACAAAACGTTTCTTGTTGCCTCAAGATGTTATGGAAGCACATGAAAATGGTATTATTCATTTCCATGACTCAGATTACTTTGCACAGCACATGCACAATTGTTGTCTGGTAAACCTAGATGATATGCTTCAAAATGGAACTGTTATCTCTGAAACAATGATTGAAAAACCACATAGTTTCTCTACTGCGTGTAATGTAGCTACACAAATCATTGCACAAGTCGCAAGTTCACAATATGGAGGACAAAGTATAACACTTTCTCATTTAGCTCCATTTGTGCAGGTTTCAAGAGAAAAAGCTCGTCGTGAAGTAAAAGAGGAATTGGAATCATTAAATCTTGATTCATCTGAAGATACAGTAAATAAAATGGCAGAAATGCGTGTTCGTAAAGAAATTGAAAAGGGTGTACAGATGATTCAGTATCAGGTCATTACTTTAATGACTACAAATGGACAAGCTCCATTTGTGACTGTATTTATGTATTTGAATGAGGTGCCTGAAGGACAAACACGTGATGACTTGGCTATTATTATTGAAGAAATGTTGAAACAAAGAATTAAGGGTGTTAAGAATGAAAAGGGTATTTGGATCACACCAGCATTCCCTAAATTGATTTATGTTCTTGAAGAGAACAATATTGAAGAAGATTCAAAATATTGGTATTTAACAGAATTAGCAGCTAAGTGTACCGCAAAACGTATGGTTCCAGATTATATTTCTGAAAAGAAAATGTTGGAACTAAAGGTAGATGCAAATGGAGAAGGACATTGTTATCCATGTATGGGATGTCGTTCATTCTTGACAACATACCTAGATGAAAATGGCAAACCAAAATATTATGGTCGTTTTAACCAAGGTGTTGTTACATTGAACTTAGTTGATGTAGCTTGTTCAAGTAAACGGGATGAAGATGCATTCTGGAGAATTATGGATGAAAGATTGGCTTTATGTAAAAAAGCATTGATGTGTCGTCATGAAAGATTATTAGGAACACCAAGCGATGTAGCTCCAATTTTATGGCAAAATGGTGCATTGGCTCGTTTGAAAAAGGGTGAACCAATCGATAAATTATTATATGGTGGATATTCTACAATTTCTTTAGGGTATGCAGGATTATGCGAATGTGTATATTATATGACAGGGCACCCTCATACAGAGGAACCAGGAACTTCATTTGGATTAAAAGTTATGCAGTATCTAAATGAGGCATGTGCTAAATGGAAGGCAGAAGAAAATATTGATTTTTCATTGTACGGAACGCCAATGGAATCAACAACATTTAAATTCTCTAAACATCTACAAGAGCGCTTTGGCATTATTCCACATGTAACAGATAAAAACTATATTACGAATAGTTATCATGTACATGTAACTGAAGAAATTGATGCGTTTACTAAATTAACTTTTGAATCGCAGTTCCAAAAGCTTTCTCCAGGAGGAGCTATTAGCTATGTAGAAGTTCCAAATATGGAAAACAATATTGATGCAGTTTTAGCTATTATGAAACATATCTATAGTCACATTATGTATGCAGAATTGAACACAAAATCAGATTATTGCCAGGTATGTGGATATACAGGAGAAATCAAAATTGTGGAAGATGAAAACCACAAATTAGTTTGGGAATGTCCAAACTGTGGAAATCGTGACCAGGAAAAAATGAATGTGGCACGTCGTACTTGTGGATATATTGGAACCCAGTTCTGGAACCAAGGTAGAACACAAGAAATAAAAGAAAGAGTATTGCACTTATAATCCTAGTTTCACTTGACAACATAACAATTTAAGAGCTAGATCCTAGCTCTTTTTCTTCAGGAGGCAATTTTAATATGTATTATGGAAATATAAAAAAGAATGATATCGCAAATGGTAAAGGTGTGCGTGTAACACTGTTTGTATCGGGATGTACAAATCATTGTAAGAATTGTTTCCAACCAGAAACATGGAATTTTGATTATGGTAAGCCTTATACAAAAGCGACAGAGGATGAAGTTATTGAAGCTTTAAAGCCCGGTCATATTGCCGGTTTGACATTGTTGGGTGGAGAGCCATTTGAACCAGAAAACCAAAGAGAATTGGTCAAGCTTTTACGTCGTGTTCGTAAAGAATTACCTGAAAAGAATATTTGGTCTTTTACTGGATTTATTTTGGATCAGGATTTATTAGATGGAGGAAGAAAACATTGTGAAGTAACCGATGAAATGTTATCTTTATTAGATGTTTTAGTGGATGGTCCATTTAAAGAAGAAGAGAAAGATATTACACTAGCATTTCGTGGGTCAAGAAATCAAAGAGTGATTGATATGAAGAAATCCTTAGAAGAAAAGGAAGTTGTATTATATATGGAATAAGTTGGAAGTTGAATCTTCCAATTTTTTTATCAATTGTTAAGAAAATTTGATATAATGATTCCATGAACTATAGTGTGATTGTTTTAGCTGCAGGAAGAGGCAGCCGAACGAATTTAGATTACAACAAAGTATTTTATACTTTTGAAAATGGGCAAACTGTTCTGAATAAGAGTCTGTCTGTTTTTTTATCAGATGATGATTGTAAACAAGTTGTACTTGTTTGTGCAGATTATGAAAAGGATTATGTCACTGAAAAGTATCTGTATGATTCTCGAATTCAAATTGTAACAGGAGGAAAAACACGACAAAGAAGTGTATACAATGGATTACAGATTGTAAATCAGGATTACGTCATGATTCATGATGGGGCTAGACCTTTTGTTGAGAAGAAATGGATCTTTGATTTGAAACAAACATTAGAAACTGAAGATGCATGTTTATTAATGGTTCCAAGTGTGGATACTACTAAAATTGTTGTGGATGGCTATGTTAAGGAGTCGTTGGAAAGAAAGCTTGTATATCATGCACAGACTCCGCAATGCTTTAAAACAGATTTAATTAAGGAATGTCATCAAATCGCAAGAAATAAACAAGTAGAAGCAACAGATGATGCCCAGCTTGTAGAGTGGTTTGCGGATGTGAAAGTAAAAGTAGTATTATCAAGTTTCACAAATAAAAAAATAACTTTGCCAGAAGATTTAAAAGGATAGAATAGAGGTATAAAGATGGAATATTCAGCGTTGGTATTTGATGATTGTAATGAAGTAGAAGACACGTATGACATGCTGCTAGAAACAATTGATTTGTTTGCGAATGATGAAAATTGTACACAAATTGTTGTGAGCTGTAAAAGTGTATGGACATTAAGACTTGCGACTGCACCAAAAAATAAGGTGATGCTTGTACAGAGACCGGATCGTCCTTATGTTGCTTTATTGAATGGCTTAAAGGCTATTAAACAGGAAAATGTAGTTGTGACAGGAATTTCGACAAAACATGCATCTGAAAATATTGACGAACTTCTAAATCATTTATCAAAGTATCCTGCTATTCAATTTGATAAAGATTTACAGGCATTCGATACAAGATTATTGATGTTCTGTTTACAAAAAGCAATTGAATCCAATTTAGCAATTACATCTTATGCTGAGGCGGTTACACTTGTGGATACACCACTAGAATTTATTTAATGATACGGCGATTGTCGTATCATTTTTAATAAAACTTTAATAATTAAAAAATATAAAAGGTAGTACAATAAAAATATGCATAAAAAAAATACAGTAGAACCCATAATCTCGAAAAGTTATCGTGAAATTATTCAGCAACATGTATTCACATTGTTTAATGGAATTAATGTGATTCTAGCAATTTTTGTCTTCTTTACTGGCTCTTATCGCAATATGTTATTTATGATTACAGTTATCTTGAACATGCTGATCGGCTTGTTTCAAGAAATACGATCAAAGCATATGCTAGATAAGCTTTCCTTATTAAATCAGGCAAAGATTCATATTCTTAAAGATAATCAAGAAGTTGAAGTTTATATTCAAGACGTAGAAGAAAAGGACATTCTTGTTCTTCATGCAGGGGATGAAATATGTTGTGATGGTCATATTTTGTCTGGAAACATTGAATGTAATGAATCGATGTTGACTGGTGAAAGTGATGCCATTTATAAAAAAGAAAATGATACATTGCTAAGTGGTAGTTTTGTGGTCTCAGGAAAATGTTATATGATGGCAGATAAAGTAGGACAGGATACCTATTCTTATTCAATCTTAAAGCATGCCAAACGATTTAAACGATATCCAAGTCAATTACGAGATTCCATTGATACCATTATTAAATGGTGTACCTATATCTTGATTCCACTTGGATGTACTTTATTTATCAAACAGCTTATTAAGACAAATTATACAACAGCTACATTGAATACTGTAGCTGCCGTCGTTGGCATGATTCCAGAAGGCCTTGTGTTCTTGACAAGTGTTGCCTTGGCAATCAGTTCGTTTAAGCTAGCTAAACAAGATGTTTTAGTGCAAGAACTCTATTGTATAGAAACATTGGCTCGTACGGATACATTGTGCCTAGATAAAACAGGTACATTAACGCAAGGAAAATTAAGTGTATGCCATGTAGAAGCCTTAGAAAAGGTAGATGGAATCATTGGGGATATGATGCAGGCTTTGCCAGATGATAACGCAACAGCCGTAGCGTTGAGAACCTATTTTAACAAACAAAATCATAATAAAGTGATTTCATTTGTGCCTTTTTCCAGTCAAAGAAAATATTCAAGTGTTACATTTGAAGATGGGGAATATAAATTAGGGGCGTATTCTTATATCGCAAAAAATAAAAGTATTCGTGTTGAAAAACAAATCGAAGAGTATACAAAACAAGCCATGCGCGTAGTTGTATTAATGAAAAATGATTTTGTTCTGGCATATATATGTTTACGAGATGAATTAAGGCCAGATGCTAAGGATACGTTAAATTTCTTTAAAAAGCAGGGGGTCGATATAAAGCTGATTTCTGGGGATGATCCCAAAACAGTACAAGCATTAGCTAAAAAAGCAGGCTTTGAATCTGAAAGTATAGATATGTCTTGTGTTCAAGATGTAGAATCTGTAGTCGATTCCTATTCGATTTTTGGACGTGTTACACCTGAACAAAAGAAAGAGCTCGTTCTGGCATTAAAGAAAAGAAACAAAACAGTTGCGATGACAGGGGATGGCGTGAATGATGTTATGGCTTTAAAAGAAGCAGATTGTTCCATTGCGATGGGAAGTGGTTCACAAGCATGTAAAAGTGTAGCTTCTTTGGTGCTGTTGGAAAATCAAATGAACGCATTACCTGTTATCTTATATCAAGGTAGATGTGTTATTAATAATATTCAAAGAACAGCTTCTTTGTTTTTAGTCAAAACATTGTTTTCAATTGGATTGTCCTTATTAACACTTGTCTGTTTGAAGAATTATCCATTTAAACCCATCCAATTAACTTTGATTTCCGCTTTGGCAACAGGAATACCTAGCTTTATATTGACCTTAGAACCCAATGGAAGCATTGTGAAAGGCGATTTTTTAAAGAATGTTTTTTCAAAAGCCATTCCAGGAGCTGTCTGTGTTATTTTAAGTGTCATTGGAGTATCGATTGTAGGACATTTTGTACCAGTTTCTTCTAGTCAATATTCAACAATGTGTACTATTCTGGCCGGTGTGAATGCACTAGTCGTATTGATACGTGTCTGTGTGCCGATGACGATACTTAGAAAAATACTTGTCATTGTGATGTGCTCTATTTTCTTATGTGCTATGGTACTATTTAAACATTTCTTCTACATTGTAAATTTAACGTGGTATCAAGTTGTATATGTTGTGATCAATATATGTTTGATTCCATATATATTAAATGTAGTATCCTTTTGGGTAAAACATAAAATACGGAATTTTAAATAAAAAAAGTCTGGTTTTCCAGACTTTTTGTCTATTCCCAGACTTCTTCCGCAATTTCTTTAACTAATTTCACTTTAGCCCATTGTTCTTCTTCAGTCATGACATTACCTTCTTCAGTAGAAGAAAAACCACACTGTGGACTTAGGCAAAGCTGTTCTTTTGGCACATATTTTTCTGCCTCTTTAATTCTATTCTTAACCTCATCTTTATTCTCTAATTCTGGAAATTTTGATGTGATCAAACCCAAAACAACCTTTTGATCTTTGATATAACGAAGTGGAGAAAAGTCTCCTGATCTTTCTGAATCATATTCTAGAAAGAATCCATCCACTTTACAATGACCAAATAAAATTTCTGCCACAGGTTCATAACCACCAGATGAGAACCATGTGGATCTGAAGTTCCCTCTACAGATATGCATTGTGATTGTCATATCTTCTGGCTTCGCCTCTAATGCAAGATTAATCATATCCACATAAGCTTTTGCGATTTCTTCTAAATCTAAGCCTCTTTCTTTATATGCTTTTCTTTTGTTTGCATCACAAAATTCACCCCAAGATGTATCATCTAGCTGTAAATATCTGCATCCGGCATCATAGAATGCACGAATAGCTTTTTGGTAAGCGTAGGCAATATCGTGATATAAGACGTTCATGTCTTGATAACAATCAATTGGTGTATATTCTTCACTACGCACGCAACAAATCAAATGTAACATAGATGGAGATGGAATAGTCATTTTACAAAGTGTGTCTTGCGCAATGCTTTTCAAATATTTGAAATGTTCTAAAAATGGATGATTTCCAAAATCAATTTTATCTACAATCTTTAATGTTGCAGCCTTTGGTTGATGCCCTTTAAAATGCACAGACCAATGATCGGCCTTAATTTCTTCTACGCCATCTAAATTGGCAAGAAAATCCAAATGCCAATATCGTCTTCTGAATTCTCCATCCGTAACGGCTTGAAGCCCTGCTTCTTTTTCTTTTGTGACTAGCTCCTTGATGGCTTTATCTTCAACGGCTTTTAATTGTTGCGCATCAATCGTTCCATTCGCAAATTCTTCTCTAGCTTTTTTAAGGTAGTCAGGACGCAAAAAGCTTCCGACTACATCATATTTAAATGGTGCTTGTACTGTCATAATCAAATCCTCAACTTTCGTTGGGTTAAGTCTACCATATTTGTAGAGTATAGAATAATCAAAATAATCTTTATGTTGTTATAGCTAAAAACTATAAAGAAAAAGTCTGGATTTCCAGACTTATCTTATCCCCAGACTTCTTCAGCAATTTCTTTGACTAATTTTACTTTAGCCCATTGCTGCTCTTCTGTTAGTTTATTTCCAATTTCACATGACGCAAAACCACATTGTGGACTTAGACATAAGTTTTCTAAAGGTACATATTGACTTGCTTCTTTAATACGAGCAATAACGGCATCTTTGTCTTCTAATTCAGCAGATTTTGTAGTGACTAAACCAAGAACAACTTTTTTATCTGGTGTTACTTCTTTTAAAGGTTCAAATCCACCAGAACGAGCATCATCAAATTCTAAGAAGTACGCATGTACATTTTCTTTTGCGAATAAAGTTTTTGCGACGGCATCATAAGCACCACTTGAAGCATAAGTCGAGTGGAAGTTACCACGACATACATGGGTGTTGATAACTAAATCTTCTGGCTTTCCTTCAATGGCTAGATTGTTGATACGTAAGAATAATTCTTGCACCTTCAACAAACCATCTTGATCTGTTTGGAAGAATAAAGGTGCTTTTTCATCCACTAACATGCCCCAAGAACAATCATCGAATTGAATGCATCGACATCCTGCATCATATAATTGTTGAATAACTACTTTATAGCCATTCGCAATATCTTGAACCAATTCTTCTGTATCTGCATAATATTTTTTAGTATTTTCCATCGCAAAAGGAAGAATCATTTGTTCTAAAAACTGTGCAGGAGCTGGAATGGTTTGTTTGGCAATTGTGTTTTCATCTTCAAATTGCTTCACAAATTTAAAATGCTCAACAAATGGATGTGTCCCATTCACACCTACTTTTCCCGTAATATAAGTGTCATCAATCATGGCAGCCTCACCGTGGAATGGAAGGCCAGTCTTAGTTGGGGTATGAGATACGCCATCAAATCCCCACATGAAATCTAAGTGCCAAGTTGCACGTCTGAATTCTCCGTCGGTAATAACATGAAGTCCTGCTGCTTTTTCTTTTTGAATCAAATCTGTGATGCATGCATCTTCAATTTTTGTAAGTTCATCCTTTGTGATTTTTTTTGCCTCGAAATCTTTACGAGCCTGTTTCAATTTTTCAGGTCTTAAAAAGCTTCCGACTACATCATATTTATATGGGGTTTGTACTGTCATAATCAAATCCTCAACTTTCGTGTGTGTTAAGTCTATCATATTTGTAGAGTATAGAATAATTGAAATATTCTTTAGATTGTTATAACTAAAAGCTATAATAAAAGACCAAATTATTTGGTCTGTTCAATATATTGTATTAGGTGGTTTAAGTAATTTTTAGCCATACTTGATAATGAGCCGTCACATATATATCCAATTTCCATAACTTCATCACTTTCAAGAGGAATGGAAACAATATTGTCTCCATTTAGATCCGTACTTAAAATACCAGAAGAAATGGTATATCCATTCAATCCTATTAATAAATTAAATAAGGTAGCACGATCGGAAACAATAATACTCTTTTTCGAGGGTTGCGTACTATGTAATTCTTCTGAGAAGTAGAAGGAGTTGTTGATTCCTTGTTCATAAGTAAGTCGTGGATAGTTTTCTAAATCTTCCATCTTTACTGTTTTTTTTCTAGATAGAGGATTTGTCTTAGATACAAATACATGGGGCTTTGCTTCAAACAACTTTGTAAATGTTAGATGTTCTTTCTTTAAAATACTTCGAATGACTTCTTTATTGAAAAATGAAAGATAAAGAATGCCCAATTGGCTTCGATGATTTTTTACATCTTCAATAATATCATTGGTTCTTTGTTCTCTTAAAGAAAATTCATATTCATTTTGATTGTATTCTTTTACTAGAGCAACAAAGGCATTAACGACAAACGCATAATGCTGGCTCGAAATCGCAAATACAGTTCTGGCTGGTGCTGTGTTTTTGTATTGTTCTTCTAAAAGATTAGCTTGTTCAATGACTTGCCTTGCATAACCAAGAAATTTTTCGCCTTGTTCAGAAAGCAAGATTCCTTTGTTTGTACGTGTAAATAAACAGATGGACATTTCTTCTTCTAAATCATGAATGGATTTAGAAAGAGAAGGCTGAGATATATATAGGACTTTGGCTGCGGAATTAAAAGATCCAGATTCAACAACCTGGATCACGTAGCGCAATTGTTGCAACGTCATTAGTCAACAAGTGTGATTGTTTCAATCACTTGAGGATTTCTTGGACGGTCGTTGAAAGTTGTTGGAGTTTTTGCAATTTTATCTACATTTTCCATACCTTCAATAACTTTTCCAAACGCAGCATATTCACCATCTAAATGAGGAGCATCCTGGTGCATAATGAAGAATTGACTTCCAGCACTATTTGGATCCATAGCACGAGCCATAGATAAAACACCGCGAGTATGTTTTAAATCGTTTTTAAATCCATTGGATGCGAATTCACCATGAATTGTATATCCAGGTCCACCTGTACCATTTCCAATAGGGCATCCACCTTGAATCATAAATCCTTTAATGACACGGTGGAAAGTAAGCCCATCATAAAATTTCTTTTCGATTAAGTTCAAAAAGTTTTGAACTGTTTCAGGAGCAATCTCAGGATACAATTCAGCCTTGATTTGATCTCCATTTTTCATTGTGATTAAAATGTTTTTTGTTTCCATGTCTAATTTTCCTCTCTAATATATTGGATTGCGATACAACGTAAACCAGTATGTACGGCAATTACGGAACTAATATAGTTTATATGAATATTCTTTTCGGGTACACCCTTTTCGATAAAACATTTTTTAAAGTGATTGGCCCCCTCTAAAAAGTCTGAGTGAATAATATAAATATGTGTATGTTGTACATCAATCTTATCAATGATTGTATCCATCGCATATGCATCCGCTCTTTTTTCTGTACGCACCTTGTTTAATACATCAATTCTTCCTTCTGTACTTTTGTTTATATGTAAAACTGGATATATCTTTAATAAACCTGCAAGTGTAGCGGCCATAGGTGTTAATCGTCCGCCACGTTTTAAATGTTGAAGGTCTTTGACTAAAATCAAAGAATTTGAATCGTCAATGACAGGTTGAATGATGCTTAAAATCTCTTCGGAAGATTTATTCTTGTCAACAAGTTTTTTGATCCAAATGGCCACATGCTTTTCTAGTTCACACGTACTATAAAGATCAATAACATGAACATTCATTTCTAATTCGCGTGCAATACTTTGCATAGTTGATGCATTTGTAGATAATCCATTTGTCAATGGAACCGCAAAGACTGTATCATATTCTTTTTTCAGCTCTTCAAATAAATCATAGATTCTCTGGTATGCTACCATACTTGTTTTTGGCATTTTACCCTGTGCTAATTCTTTATATATATCCTGTGTAGAAATCTCAAGAGTATCTTGATAAGTTGTATCATCGATAGTGATCTGTAAAGGTAGCAGGTAGATACCTAATTCTTTTGCCTCTTCAAAAGATAGATTTGAACCTGTGTCTGTTACAACGGCAATTTTTTCCATTCTAGAATCCTCGAATGGTTTGGGCATCGATGTTTGTGATGATTTCAACTGCAAGCTTTACGGCGTTTTCATAGTCTTCTTGTGAACAAATGCCAAATGAGGCATGCGCAAAACGAACAGGAATACCAATGATAATGGTTGGTATGTTATAGCGATGTGTAATACCTGCGTTTGTTCCTCCACCTTTTCTTACACTTTCTTGAACAGGAATGTTCTTTTCGTGTGCTAAATCAATCGCATAACGCATAAAACGAGGGCTTGTGATGTAAGAACGATCGAACCAACGTAACATAGGACCTTTTTTCAAGGCAGATTGAATCATGTAGTCAGGTTCAAATGTATCATCACTAGGACAGCCTTCAAAACAAATCGCAATATTTGGATTTAATGTTTTAATAGCTGTATCCATACCTCTTTCACCAACTTCTTCTTGTGTTGTCAAAGTGGCTTCAATATTGTGATTTACATCCTTTAATTGGTGTAAAACATCTAAAACGGCTGCACATCCAATACGGCAGTCAAAAGCTTTTCCTAAGAAAATTTTGTGAGCTTGATCATATTGACAAGTTACGGCAGGACACATAAAATTTCCAATTGAAATATGGAAATCTTCTTTTACTTCTTTATCACTTGTAGCACCTACATCGATAACTAAATCATCAAAGTCAACTTTTCCATTACGCTTTTCTTCGGATAAGAAATGAACAGGTTGGCTGGCGACAATACCCGTTACTTTTTCACCCTGATTATTTAAAATCCATACTTCACCAGATACGATATTTTTTGGATCCCATCCACCAAGTGGTAAAAAGCGAATTGTACCATTTGGTTTGATGGCCTGCACAATAAAACCAACTTCATCCGCATGGGCATCCAACAAAATTGTTGTCTCATGTTTTTGATCTTGTTTAAAGTGCATATACGTATTACGCATTGTATCGTCGTGAACGTCACAAATATCTTTGACATCTTCCACCGCAAGTTTAGACACTTCGTCTTCCATGCCACTTGGACCAAAGGCAGTAGATAAGTCAATAATTCGTTTTATTTTTGAATTCATATACATTTCCTCCATAAATTTGTTAATATTATAGCACAGATACATAATTGTGGATGTGATTCTAGTCAATTGAAAGAAAATGTATTTGGACAAAGGACTGGGATAATTGTATCTTACTCAAAAAGGAGATTTTAAATGAAAAAATTAATGTCAAAATTCCAATTTAGAAGTATATATAAAACAATCGTATTAACTTTAATTTTATGCTTTTTATACAACATCGCATACGTATTCATGAGTGCTTCAGACATGAATGTATATGTAAGACAAAGTCTAGAAGTTGGGTTGAGCTTATTATCAAGTCTAGGCTGCTATTTTATTTGTACAAGAATTTGGAAAAAGAAGAATTTTTCTTTTCAGACAATATTTAAAGTGCTATTGCTTCAAGCCATCTATATTTTAATTGTGAGTGGAATTCTTACAAATTTAGTGAATATCTGTACAAAGAATATGGGGTTAATGTTGGTATTGCAGCTTATGAGTGCATTTTGTTTAGTCGTAATGGTGCCGTTCCAATTGATTTTTTATTATGGTTTGATCCATGATAAAAATTTAAAAGAATTCATTCCTATGGCTATCAAGAAACATCAAAAATCGATGTTGAACTGGTATTGTACATTATTAATTTGCATTATTATATTTGATACAATGACAGGTGGCTTATTTAGTGCGGCTCAAGGCTTTAATGCACAAAGTATTTTGGTTGGATCTATGTATATGGGCAATCCAATGATGTCATGGATGATGTATTTATTTTTGGGTGTCAGTTTTTCATCCACTTTGGCATCGATGTTTACTTATTTATTTATGAATTTTTTAATGGGCTTTTTCTATTGCATTCTAGAATTAAATTATGTTTCATATGTAGGAAGTCTTTTAGATGCAGATTAATGAGTTAAAAATTACAAGTCGAAGACTAGGTTTACTTGTAAAGATGAATATTCTAACTGTAGAGGATCTGTTGAAATATTATCCTTTACGCTATGATACAGTTCAGATATTACCATATGCAGAGTGGAACGAAAAAGAAAACGTTGTATTCCAAGGCTTGATCTGTTCACCAGCTCGTGTGATTCGCTTGTCGAAGAATCGTTCAATGACAAAATTTAAGGTGATGTCATGGAATGAAGAATTGAATATTACTTTGTTTAATCGTCCTTGGCCATCTCAATTTGGCTTTGGTAAGACTATTACGATTTTTGGACAATATCAAGGGAATAATAATGTGATAGCTACTACATATAATTTTAAACCACTTGATCAACAATTGGGTTTACATCCTGTATATCCATTGATTGAAGGACTGAAACAATCGGATATTCAGGCTATAATGAAGGAAGCTTTAAATCATGTGGATGTTATGCCTCAGCGAGTTCCTCAAAGATATATTGAAAAGTATAAATTGTTGGATATTTCTACAGCCTATAAGTGGATTCATTTTCCGGAAAATGAAAAGCAGCTGCACGCAGCGATTCGTACTTTAAAATATGAAGAATTTTTATGTTTTCAATGCGTAATGCAGTCGATGCATGAAAAGAAAGAAATCAAGAAGGCGAAAAAATTCCCAGTTCGTACAGTGAAAAAATGGATTTCAGATTTGCCTTTTGAATTAACAAAGGATCAGCTTTCGAGCATCGATGATATTCTATTGGATTTAAAAAGTACAAACGTTATGTTTAGACTTGTCCAAGGAGATGTTGGTTGTGGAAAGACAATTGTTGCCCAGATTAGCATGTATGCCAATCAGCTGGCAGGGTATCAATCGGCATTACTTGCACCAACGGAAATTTTGGCAAGACAACATGTGGAAAACATGCATAAATTAGGCTTAGAAGCAACTTTATACGTATCAAGTTTACCTGTTAAAGAAAAAAAGGAAATATTGGAAAAACTTGCGGATGGACACATTCAAAATGTAGTTGGAACTCATGCTCTATTTCAGGGAAATGTAGCCTTTCATAAATTAGGTTTAGTGATTGCGGATGAGCAGCAGCGTTTTGGTGTGAAACAAAGAAGATCTTTACTAGAAAAAGGTAAGTGTGTGGATTTTTTAATGATGTCCGCAACACCAATTCCTAGAACATATGCTCACTTTTTATATGGCGACATGGATATTAGCTCCATTCATACGATGCCTTCAGGAAGAAAGCCGGTTGTCACAAAGTATTTTAAAACCTCAAGTATGAAGCCTGTATTAAAGGATGTCTTAGACTTTATTCATGAAGGTAGACAATGCTACGTTGTGTGTCCAGCTATTGAAGAGAATGATGAATATAAAATGCGAAATGTCTTTGAAATCTATGAGGGAATGACAAAAACATTGAAGGATGTACGTATTGGTTTACTGCATGGAAAAATGTCGAGTCAGGAAAAAGAAGAAACAATGGATAAGTTTTCAAGACATGAATTAGATATTTTGGTTTCGACCACGGTTATTGAAGTAGGAATTGATGTTGCGAATGCGAGTGTCATGGTTATTTATGATGCACATCGCTTTGGATTAAGTACGCTTCATCAGTTAAGAGGGCGTGTAGCACGTGACAAAAAACAAGGCTATTGTTATTTATTGTCGGCTTCAAGTGATCCGCAGGCCGTTGAGCGTTTAAAAAAGATGGAAGAATTAAAAGATGGGTTTGAAGTATCCAATTATGATTTGCATATGCGAGGTCCAGGTGATATCTTAGGAATAAGACAGAGTGGAATGCCTTGTCTTGTGTTTGGCGATTTTGAAAAAGATCAGGCCATGATGGAAATGTGTATTCATGATGCGAAAGAGATCATACAAGATCAAGTGGATGTAGATCTATTGTTGTATATTTCAAAGGCAATTGAGAATGCGCAATATTTTGATTAGGAGTTTGAGAATGGATAAACAGAAAATTGAGAATAAAACAATATATTTTATCAGCTTATTAAGCATGGTATGTATCCTTGTTTTGATCGCATATTTCTTTTTTATGCGTAATGTTGAAATTGACATTATGGAAAATGCACAATATAGCTATGTAGGTGAAAATGGCAATGCGAGTGTTGTCGTTAATCCAAAACAAGGGGATTTAAATCAAAGAATGCAGGATTTTTTGAATTCTGTAAAGTATGAAGTGAGTCCGAATACGGATTTATCAAATGGAGATACCATTCATGTTACGGCAACCTATGATGAGGCTTTGGCCAATCAATACCATTACAAGCCTAAAAGTATAGAGGCAGACGTTAAGGTGGAAGGACTTGCCAATCGATATAAGGCATTAGAGAATATTCCTAAGTTTTTGATTACAGATGGAAAAGATGCCGCTATTGAATATGTTAAGGCCAATGATGATTCTATATATAGCTTGGAGGGTAAAAAAGAAAAGACGCCAAATCTTGATAAAGTGAAGATTGTCTGTTCTGCCTATTTAAAATCGAATCAAAAAAATAACAGTGATCGATTTGTATATATTGTGTATATGAATTATTCTTCAGAAGTTCTTTACTATATGGTTTGTATTCCAAATATCAATGATTCAAATGAAATTGATACGCATAATATATATGGAGAAAAGGCGTATCTTACTCAAGATGAATTGGATGGCAAGGATTTTGCGGGATATGTGAATCGTGTGTATTCATCGAAATATCAAATCGAGGAAAATAAATAAGAAGCCAAGCGGCTTCTTATTTTAGTTTATTCATTAATTCTTCAAAATCTGGTTTTTCAATTTCATGAAATTCAATCGTTACACTATCGTTTTCTTTATAACGAGGAATCAAGTGAACATGGAAATGATTCACACTTTGTCCGGCTGCTTCATGTACGTTAGTTAAAACGTTAATGCCATCGCAATGTAAAACAGTTTCTAATTTGTTAGCAAGCTTACTTGCGACTTCAAATACATGGTTGCGTGTTTCATCCGGACAATCTAAGAAAGAATCGCAGTGTTCTTTAGGGACAACTAGAGTGTGTCCATAAGAAGTTGGATTGATGTCTAGAAAAGCAATGACGCTTTCGTCTTCATAAATTTTATTGCTAGGAATTTCACCTTTAGCGATTGAACAAAAAATACACATAATTTAAAGTCCTCCTTATTTAAAATGATACATCGTTTTATAAAAAATGAAAAGCCAGACTAAGGGGGTGTCTGGCTCTTCAATAAGGGGATAGAAAATAGTATGAATACCATTAACTGATTTCATACCGGCAAGGTCTTCAAACTCCTTGCTTGTATAGAAGTATATCATAAGTTGTGTCAAATAAAATGTGAAAAATGTGGGAAAATATGTGATATTAAATAAAACTAGTAAACCACCCCCACTTTTGGTGCTTTTTTGTCTTTTTTTGGAAGAATGTATGAGCTTGTAAAGGATAAAAATGGGAAAATTTGGATTTTTCATGAAATATAAATATTGAGAAGTAGATTTATGCTATAATGTAAACTAAGCGGAGGTTTTGAGATGATTGTAAAAACCATTCATGAAATAGCAAATATGATGCATGCAAGTGTGCATGGTGATATTGATGATACAAAAAAAATCCATGGTGTTGTGATTGATTCACGACAAGTGACAAAGGATGTTTTATATGTACCAATTATTGGTCAAAGAGTTGATGGACACACTTTTGCTAAACAAACAATAGAAGATGGTGCTTTGATTAGTTTGTGGCAAAAGGATCATCATCCATATCCTGATTTTCCCGTTATCTTAGTAGATGATACATTAGGTGCAATGCAAGAACTTGCGAAAGCCTATCTAGATGAATTACATCCATTAGTTATTGGAATTACGGGATCTAATGGAAAAACAAGTTGTAAAGATATGTTATATAGTATTTTCTCACAGGAGAAAAAGACGCAGAAAACATTGGGAAATCGTAATAGTGAAATTGGTCTTCCATTAACTATTTTTGAATTCGATGAAGATATAGAAGTAGCAATATTAGAAATGGGAATGGAAAACAGGGGTGAGATTACTCAGCTTACATCGATTGCACAACCAGATATTTCTGTGATTACATCCATTGGTTCGGCTCATATGGAAAATTTGGGCGGAAGAGTGCAGATTGCTCAGGCTAAATGTGAGATTTTAGAAGGCTTAAAAGACAATGGCTTATTTGTTTATAACTATGAAAGTAAAGAGATGCAAGAGGTGCTTCCTACATTAAATACGGGAAATAAAAAAATTGTTTCCTTTGGGCAAGGTGGAGATGTTTCTATCACAAGTCCAATTGAATATGGGAAGGATGGAATTGTTTTTAACTGTAATATTTTAGATGTGCCTGTACATTTACATGCGTTTGGTGATTTTCAGGCAATGAATGCATTGCCGTGTATCTATATCGCAAAAGCATGTCATCTTAAGGAAGAATCAATTCTTAATGGATTAGCGCACTTAGAAATGACTAAGATGCGTACACAGTTGATTCCAGTTCAGAACGCTTATATTTTAGATGATACATATAAATCGAATCCAGAAAGTGCAAAAGCAGCCATTGATACGCTGATGGTATTGCCGGCTAGAAAACATATCGCTATCTTATCGGATATGCTGGATTTGGGTAGTGAAGAAAAACAGTTGCATTATGATGTAGGTGAATATGCCAAAGAAAAGGGTGTAGATGCATTATACTGTACGGGGCCTCTTTCTAAAGAAACAAGTGATGGTTTTAATGGAAATTGGTATGAAACAAAAGATGAGATATAT
>ERZ506979.216-NODE-216-length-44797-cov-17.812235_pt1 | contig 44797 bp, 36 predicted proteins | sample MGYA00512887_ERZ506979 | MGnify/ENA metagenome assembly ERZ506979 | reverse complement strand
AAGGAGAAGTATATTGTAGTCGACCAGTTAGATGGGTCAATTACAATATACCAGGAAGTATTGTATGGAAGGTCCAATTGTAAGCATTGATGTTTCCAATGGAAACAGTCATTACATGTGTTTTATCAAGAACAATAAACGTTTTGGCAAAGTAAAGAAAATTGATCATGATATTGAAGGATTCAAAAGACTTCTAGAAGATATTCAAAAGCTGGAAGCTGAAACCAATGAAAAGGTATGTGCCGTATTTGAAGCAACCGGTGTTTATACAAAACCTTTAGAAAGATTTCTAAGTAAGAACAGTATAAAGACATATATGATCAATCCTTTAGAATCTGCCAGAAAACGGAAAGAAGAAATACATAATAAGAAGACGGATAAGCTTGATCCAATATCTATTTCAAAAGTTTATTATGATAAAGAAAAAATGATGGAACTAAAAAAGAAGGATGAAACATATAACTGGCTCAGGAAAAAGAATCGATTGTATGAAGATCAGTTGAATCATCTTAGAAAATACAAGGTTACATTTCAAAATCAGTTAAGCATCTGTTTTCCGGGATATCTTGATTTATTTAAGGATGGATACAGTGATATTCCAATGACAATCCTAAAAAAATATCCACATCCGGATTTATTGAAGAACAAGAAGGCTGAAACAGTTGCCAGATATCTTGAGAAAAATACATGTCATAATCATAAGGTATCTTTAGAATATGCATTAAAAATAATAGAATTTGCAAAAAAGACATATCCCGGGTGTGAAAAGGATGATGTAGAAGTTGAAATATTTAAAATATTACTTGATAAGGTAATCGAAACACAGAGGGAATGTGAAAAAACATTGAATGAAATGATAACAGTTGCTTCTACTTTAGAAGAATATAGATATATCTTAAGCATTGATGGAATAGGAACCAATCTTGTTGCAAGGATCATTGCAGAGATTGGAGATATAGAAGAATTTAAATCAAGAGAAGCACTTGTGGCATATGCAGGATTGGATCCGCATATATATCAGTCAGGAGACCAGGATGGAAAACATTTAAAGATATCCAAAAAAGGAAATAAATATCTAAGGTGTCTATTGTTTCTGGCTGTAAGATGTTCTATAAGAGGAGCTAAAGATAATCCAGTGAATCGATTCTATCAAAAGAAAAAGCAGCAATCGAACCCGCTAAATTCGAAAGCTGCCAAAACCGCATGTACCGCCAAACTGTTAAAAATAATATACGGTATATGCAAAAACAAGACCACATATGAAGGGTAGTCTTAAATACATTATAAACAAAAATTTAAAAAATTGGAGAAATCCAATCTTTTTGTCGTGGAAAATCATCAAAAAATGTGTCCTTCATGGAAAGACACAAAATTTTATGAATTAGGCTTGATTTTTATTATCTAATTTTTATATTTTAAGATTTTGGTTTAACAGAAATAAATATAGAAACTTTTTGTTCATACATGAAGCTAGAAATCGGGAATATATGAAAAGAAGAATTTTACTATAAAAGTATTTTCTTCTTGTTCGTTGACAATATATAAATGAAATATTTGAGTTTTATTTGATTGATAGTGAATAATATATATTTTATTTGTGAAATTTCAAAAAAAACTATCACTATGTAAATTTGTGTGTTATAATAGTTTACACATGTAAACGGTTACAAATAGGAGGTAAAATAATATGGATAAAAAATATGTCTATGAATTTAATGAAGGCGATGAAACGATGCGTGAATTGCTAGGTGGAAAAGGTGCTAACTTAGCTGGAATGTCTAAATTAGGTATGCCTGTGCCTTATGGATTCACAATCACTACAGAAGCTTGTAACCAATATTATGAAGATAATGAAACTATCAATGATGGTATTAAAGCTCAAATTATGGAATATCTAGATTTATTAGAAAAGAAGTCTGGAAAAAAATTGGGGGATGTAGAAAATCCTTTATTAGTATCTGTTCGTTCTGGGGCACGTGCAAGTATGCCTGGTATGATGGATACTATTTTAAATTTAGGTATGAATAAAACAGTTGCAGAAACAGTCGCTAGTTTAACAAATAATGATCGTTTCGCATATGATTCATATCGTCGTTTTATTCAAATGTATTCAGACGTTGTTATGGGGTTGAGTAAAAAACGTTTTGAAGAGATCATCGATGAAGTAAAGGCGGAAAGAGGTATTACAGACGACTTAGACTTGAATGCTGAGGACATGAAAAAATTAGTAGAATTGTTTAAAGCGTTCTACAAAAATGAATTAAAATCAGAATTTCCAGAAGATCCAAAGGAACAATTGATGGGAGCTATCGAGGCGGTATTCCGTTCTTGGAACAACCCTCGTGCAATTTACTATCGTAAGATGAATGATATTCCTTCAAGTTGGGGAACAGCAGTTAACGTACAGATGATGGTATTTGGTAATATGGGGAATGATTGTGGTACAGGTGTTGCCTTTACACGTAATCCAAGTACTGGTGAAAATAAATTATATGGTGAATTCTTAATGAATGCACAGGGTGAAGATGTTGTTGCGGGTATTCGTACACCTCAAAAAATTGATCAATTAAAGAAAGTGGCTCCAGGTGCATATGATGATTTCGTAGAAATCACAAAGAAATTAGAAACTCACTATCGTAATATGCAGGATATGGAATTTACTATTGAAAAAGGTAAATTGTTCATGTTGCAGACACGTAATGGTAAGCGTACAGCGCAGGCTGCCTTAAAAATTGCGTGTGACATGGTAGATGAAGGTATGATTTCTACAGATGAAGCCTTAATGATGGTAGAGCCTAAACAATTGGATTCTTTATTACACCCAATGTTTGATGCAGAAGAATTAAAGAAGGCAGAACCAATCGCATCTGCATTACCAGCAAGTCCTGGTGCTGCTTGTGGTCAGATCGTATTTAGTGCTGAAGAAGCCATTCAAGAAGCAAGTCGTAACCACAAGGTTATCTTAGTTCGTTTAGAAACAAGTCCAGAAGATATCGAAGGTATGCACGTATCTCAAGGTATCTTAACAGTACGTGGTGGTATGACAAGTCATGCTGCCGTAGTTGCTCGTGGTATGGGTGCATGCTGCGTAAGTGGTTGTGGCGATATCAAGATGCATGATGATGAAGGATATTTTGAAATCAATGGTGTGAAATATCATCGTGGAGATTGGATCAGCTTAGATGGTTCAACTGGAAATATTTATGGTAGTGCTATTAAAACAGTTCCTGCAAGTATTTCAGGTGACTTTGAACGTTTCATGAACTGGGCGGATGAAAGACGTACATTAAAGGTTCGTACAAATGCGGATACACCTCATGATGCAAAACAAGCACATGAATTTGGTGCACAGGGTATTGGTTTAGTTCGTACGGAACACATGTTCTTTGAAGGGGATCGTATTAAAGCGGTTCGTGAAATGATTGTTTCGAAAACATCTGCACAAAGACGTGTTGCCTTAGAAAAAATCTTGCCTATGCAAAGAAGTGATTTTGAAGGAATCTATGAAGCTATGGAAGGTCTACCAGTGACGATTCGTTTCTTGGATCCACCTTTACATGAATTCTTGCCTACAAACTCATATGACATTACACAATTAGCTAAGGATATGCACATTGGATTGGATGAATTGAAGTCTGTTATCTCTAGCTTACATGAATTCAACCCTATGATGGGTCATCGTGGATGTCGTTTGGCTATTTCATATCCAGAAATTGCTGAAATGCAGACAACGGCTGTAATTCAGGCTGCATTAGTTGTCAATGAAAGACACCCAGATTGGAAGATTGAACCTGAAATCATGATTCCATTGGTTGGTGATGTTGCAGAGCTTCGTTATGTTAAGAAGGTTGTTTGTGATGTGGCTGATAAATTGATTCAAGAATCAGAATTAGACATGAAATATCATGTTGGTACAATGATTGAAATTCCTCGTGCTGCCTTATTGGCGGATGAAATCGCAAAAGAAGCTGAATTCTTCTCATTTGGTACAAATGACTTAACACAGATGACATTTGGATTCTCAAGAGATGATGCAGGTGGATTCTTACAAGACTATTATGATAAGAAAATCTTTGAATCAGATCCATTTGCACACTTAGATCAAAGAGGTGTTGGAAAACTTGTTAAGATGGCAACTGAACTTGGAAGAAGCACACGTCCAAATATTAAATTAGGTATTTGTGGAGAACATGGTGGAGATCCAGCAAGTATTGAATTCTGTCATAGAGTTGGATTGAACTACGTTTCTTGTTCACCATATCGTGTACCTATCGCAAGACTTGCTGCTGCACAGGCTGCCATTAAATTCGATAAATAGTACACTTAGGAGTTGATGGATTTCAACTCCTTTTAGTATACTGATTTTGAGGTTTTAAATAATGGATTATGTATATGTGACAAAAGAAAATATAGAACAAGAACACATTTGTTGTGCAATTAGTAACAATTCAGACGTTCAAGTAAGATCAAAGAAAGACTGGTTGTGTGATAGTTTTGAAGATGGGCTTGTGTTTATTAAATCATCTGTAAGAGGGAAATGCTTTATCGAATATATTCCTGCAAAGAATGCGTGGATTCCAATTGATGCAGAAAATTATATGTATGTTGATTGTCTATGGGTATCTGGATCTTTAAAGGGACATGGATATTCCAATGAATTATTAAATATGTGTATCAAGGATAGCAAGAAGAAGGGGATGGATGGCATTTGTATCTTATCCTCAAAAAAGAAAATACCGTATCTTGCCGATCCTAAGTTTCTTGCTTATAAAGATTTTAAGGTGTGTGATGAAGCGGGTAATGGTATTCAATTGTGGTGCTTGAATTTTAATGGTTCTAGAGTTCCTCAATTTAAATCTTGCGCAAAAGAATGTCATATAGAAGAGTCAGGCTTTGTCTTATATTATACGAGCCAATGTCCTTTTAATGCGAAATATGTTCCAATTATAGAGAATGTTTCAAAAGAACGGAATATTGCATTTAAAGCAATTCATCTAGATGCAAAAGAAAAGGCGCAAAGTGCGCCTACACCTATTACTACCTATGCCTTATTCTATAATGGAGAATATGTGACAAATGATGTCATGAATGAAAAGAAGTTTTTAAAAGTTGTTGAGAAACTAAAATAGTAAAGAATGAAATTATTGATTATCTTGAGACATGATAGTTTTAAATAATAAATATACTAAGTAGATTGTATTAAGTACAAACGGAACAATAAGATTGGTAGTAATTAAGCTTTCAAAGAAAAGAATGCGGGATAAAGAATTATCGTAACTACTTACAATCACATATGGAGATATTGACATTGTTAAAAAGATTAGAAAATAGATAGCTAAAATGACTAAGAAATGATTCTTGTATTGTTTCATTCGTAAATTCCTCTTTGATCTCATATTTGGCTTGCACTTTAAATTGTTTTGTACTAAAATTTTATATGTAGTAAATAAATCTGGGGAGCTATTGCTGAGAGGAAGTTCGACTTCGACCCATTAAACCTGACGGATAATGCCGGCGTAGGAAGTATAGATGTTTTTTTGACCTGTCTTTTTACGTTGCAGGTCTTTTTATTTTATTGCCTTACTGTAGGGGAGCGCCTAGAGTATAGAAAACAAGCGAGGGAGCCTGAATTAACAGGATGAGAGAGGACTGTTTGTCTAATACCGAAACCACAGATGGTTTTTTGCGTGTTTTCTAGGCCATCTGTGTCTATAGGAGGTAGTATTTATGAATAAACACAATTACTTATTAAGCTTAGTCTTTTTTTCAATGATGGTAGCTGTTGGAGTGGTTATTTCACCAATTTTGCGTGTTGAAGGAATGTGTCCTATGGCACACTTGATCAATATCACAATGGCCGTATTTATGGGGCCTTGGTATTCATTTCTTTGTGCTTTAGCTATTGGTTTAATCCGTATGACTGTTATGGGAATTCCACCATTGGCTTTAACTGGTGCTATTTTTGGAGCTACGCTATCAGGCATTTTATATCGTGTAAGTAAAGGAAAGATTTGGGCTGCCGTACTTGGTGAAGTCATTGGTACAGGTTTAATTGGTTCTGTTGTTTCATATCCTGTTATGACATATTTATGGGGAAGAACAGGACTTACATGGATGTTCTATGTACCAAGTTTTCTAATGGGTACAATCATCGGTGGAAGTATTGCGTATATCTTATTGAAGTCGATGTCTCGTAGTGGTATTCTAGAAAATATTCAGAGAAAGTTAGGAGTGCAAAAATTTGTTGAAACAAACGAATAATTTGATTCACTGTATCACAAATCCGATTTCAATTAATGATTGTGCAAATCTTATATTAGCTTTGGGGGCAAAGCCAATTATGGCTTGTCATCCCGATGAAGTTGAAGATATAACCTCTAATTCTGCGGCTTTGGCATTAAATCTAGGTAACTTTGATGACATAAGAGCTAAGTCTATGATGATTAGCGCTAAATGTGCTAAAGAAAAAGGAGTTCCATTCATTTTAGATTTAGTTGGAGTGGCTTGTTCAACACTGCGATTGAATTATGCCAAAGAACTTGTTTCTTTATATTGTCCAACTGTCATTAAAGGAAACATCAGTGAATGTAAAGCTTTTTATGGAATGACAAGTCATGCGCACGGTGTAGATGCGGATGTTCTAGATGAAGAGGATATTCATGAAAGCGCGAAGTGGCTAAAAGAGATGGCTATAAATCTTGGTTGTGTAGTTGTTTGTAGCGGTAAAATCGATGTCATTACCGATGGTAAAGAAGTGAATTTAATTTCAAATGGTTGTGACATGCTTTCAAGAATTACAGGAACTGGATGTATGTTAAATGTGGCGATCGCTACATTTTTAGCTAGTTATTCTCCATTATCGGCTTGTGTGAAGGCAACCTGTTATTATGAGGTAGCTGCTGAAAAAACGAAAGGTGAAGGCCCAGGAACTTTCCATATGCATTTTATGGATGAAATCTATAAGCTTACTAGTTTTGATGAATCTTTGTTTAAAATTGAGGTGTTAGGATGAAAAAAGTAGATTATACATTGTATTTTATTACGAATTCAGATGGTTATGATGATGAAACATTCTTGCGTAAAGTAGAAGGAGCTTGCTTGGGTGGAGCAACTATTGTCCAGCTTCGTGAAAAGAATAAATCAACATTGGAATATTATGAATTGGCATTAAAGGTAAAAAATATAACGGATGCCTATAATATCCCATTAATTATTGATGATCGAATTGATGTCGCAATGGCTGTAGGATGTGGTGTTCATTTAGGAAATGAAGATATGCCTATTTCAGTAGCGCGTAAAATCATGGATCCAGATTGTATTATTGGGGCTACCGCAAAAACAGTAGAAGTTGCGAAAAAAGCAGAGGCTGATGGGGCTGACTATTTGGGTTGTGGTGCCATTTATCCTACAAAGACGCATGTTAAGACAAAGATTACAAGTGTTGAAACATTAAATGATATTTGTGCAGCTGTCAATATTCCAGTCTGTGCGATTGGTGGATTAAATAAAGATAATCTTTCTGTATTAGAAAAGAGTCCAATCCAAGGTGTTTGTGTTGTATCGGCTATTATGGATCAAGAGGATACAAAAAAGGCAGCTGAAGAATTGAAACAATCTATCAACAAGATCGTGGCATGATAAAATGCCACTTTTATTTTATGGAAGTATAACCTAAAATAGTAATTATGAGGAAGAGGAAAATTTTAGTATTATCAATCACCATTGTTGCCATCGCTCTGATTCTTGAAACGTGTATTTTAAGATATGTGAATGAAAAGAATGCCCAAACTACATCAAACGTATTATTAGATCGGGTGATTGCGGTGATTGATAAAAATGAGTCAAGTGAAAAACAGTTTGTGAAATCGTTAAAGGATGATTATATTGTTCGTGCAAAGGCTATATCTTATATTGTCGATGCTAAGCCGGAAGTGGAATATGATATTGATGAACTCCAGAAAATCGCATCATTAATGTCTGTGGATGAGATTCATTTGATTGATGATACGGGAACAATCTATTCGGGTTCGATACCTAAGTATTTTGGATATAGCTTTGATTCTGGTGAACAAATGGCTTTCTTTAAACAAATGTTAAACAATTATGATTTAACATTATGTCAGGATGTTACACCGAATACGGCCGAAGCTAAAGAGATGATGTATGCGATCACTTGGAATGAATCGAAAACGCATATGGTTCAAGTGGGTATTACGCCTAAGCGTCTTTTAAAGGAATTGAAACAAAACCAAATCTCAAATGTCGTAGCCGATATGCCTGTGTATAAGGGAATGGAGATTTATGTCGTAAATTCAAAGACAAAAGTGATTGAGGGAGCTACCGATCAGAGTAAGGTAGGAAATAAAGTTAAAAATAATAAGAAATATCAATATATTACAAAAAAACATGGGGATTATATTGTAGCTGTATCGATGTCTGATTCGATGTTTTCTCAAAGTAATCTTGTAGCGATATTGATTGTTGGTATTTATTTAACACTTGCTTCTTGTTTGTTGGTGTTAATGCTTTCTCAAGTGTTAAAGGAAAAGTATGAAAAAGAAAAATATATCTATACTTCAAATACGGATGAACTTACAAAATGTTTAAATCGACATGCATATGAGGCGGATATTCAAAAGTTGGATTTAAATAGTGAATGGGTTTATATTTCATTAGATTTGAATGGTCTAAAACAAACCAATGATAAAATGGGACATAGTGCTGGGGACGAACTGATTTGTGCAGCTTCAAGTTGTATGAAATTTGCGTTTGCCTCTTATGGAAAGATCTATCGCATTGGTGGAGATGAATTTGTGGTCTTATTGAACCAATCCGTATCCGATTTACAACATATATTAAAAGTATTTGATTCAACCATTTCAAATTGGCATGGTAAGTACTCAAATTCGATGTCTGTATCGTATGGTATCGTTCAATCATCTGAACAAGAGTTTGATTCTATACTATCTGTTTCTAAGCTGGCCGATGAAAGAATGTATAAGAATAAATCAAATTATTATAAAATAAGTGGTAATGATCGAAGAAGACAATATCTGTAATTGTTGTTAAGCATAAATTATTTGCGTTAAAGTACAAATTGAAGTATTATTTGTGTGTATCACGATGGGCAGGCATCGTTAAAAATTGTATTCGTAAGGAGGAATTCAAGCTCCTTCCCTAAATCCACTAACAAGAGGTAGATTTGATTAAGGGGTATCTTGGAAAGCCAGAGGATGTCTTTAATCCTCATCGAGTCCGTGCTACCTACATAATGCACGAAAGCCTGACAATCAGGAGAATAAACCTGCATAATGATAAAGCGAACATCTTATGGTGTTCGTTTTATTTTAAAAATGATGGCGAATCTAAGATATCTATAATTTTTGAAAACAAATACAATATAACTGTAAAAAGCGTACAGAGCTTTGGAGGAGATTGTATATGACAGATGATAAAATGGGAATGATTATGGAAGTGGTAATTCGATGGATAATTTGTTTTGGGATTTCAATTGTAATCGAAATGGCAGTAGGTGTAAAATTTGATATGGCATTTGCGCTTGGATGTACCTCGTTTTTATATTTCGCATTAAAATTCAGAAGACTTACAATTTTGGGTGTATTTGTACTTGTATGTGTTCCAATTGGAATGGCACTGGAGAATTGTGGTTTATCCGGGGACGTATTATTATATTTCTTAGGAATTCTTCCAGTTTTAGAAATAGGATGTTGTTTATTATTTGGCTAAAGCTAAAGAGATTTGATCAGGTTCTGATTGAATCTTTTTTTTATTTTTTTGAATGATGGCGAATTGCATGATGAATAAAACACGATTTTGGAAGATGATATACATGACAAGAACGAGAGATGAAGGGTTTTTATCCATCAAGAAAGTAGAGGAAGATAAAATGAATAAAATGACAATTCGGAAAAAGGCAATGTTACTTGTAGCGGCTGGGATGGCAATGCAATCTATGGGACTTACGGTATATGCAAAAGAAATCACTGAACCAACAGATTTCACGAGTACTGTAAAACAAACACAAAGTAAAGAAGATGTATTGGCAGATGCTATTATCCAAGCACAGGATGCAGTGAAATCTAAAAAGGCATTACTACTAGAAGCTAAGGCTGAATTAGAAAAAGTTCAACCAAAATATGATGCTACAAAACAAGTTTATGAAAAAGCTTCTTATACATCCAATCAAATTGAGTCTAGTGCAAATGAGGCTGTATTGGATGCGATGAAGTCAAATCTACAAGATATTAAAAACAAGAAAGAAGATTTAAATCAGGTAGCTACGGAAATGGCAAATGCTGAAACAGCTAGAAAAGAAGAAGAGGATACATACAACAAGGCGGTTTCTGAATTAGAAAAAGCGCAAAAGACTTATTATGAAGCGGTACAAAATTTGGATGATGTTTCTTTTAAAGAAAACGTAGAAAAGGCAAAACAAGCTATTGATGAAGCAAAAAATGCTGTAATGCAAGCACAAACAGAATTGAATAATGCTAAGACTCAACGAGAAGAATTAAGTTCTAAGGTTTCAGAATGTGAAGCAGCATTAAGTGATGCTCAAAATAAATTACAAGAAACATTGGATGCGAAAACAAACGCTGAAAATACATTAGCTTCTTTGCAACAACAATTATCTGAGGCTAATGGAAAAGATAATTCTGAACAGATTCAAACTATTCAAACTGAAATTCAAAATTTAGAATTGGAAGTAAATAACTATAACTCTAAGATTGAATCTATCAATAGTGAAGTAGCTACACTTCAATCTTTATTATCAAAGACACAATCGGATTTAGATATTGCCAAATCAAAGGTTGAAGAAGCAAAATCAAATTATGATACAAAAGTAGAAGAACAAAATAAAGCGCAAGCAGAAATGGATGCGATGGAAGAACAGGCAACATTAAAGGATGGTGAAATCGCAAAACTTCAAGAAGCAGTCGAATTGACTAGAACGAAATTTGAAGAGGCTAAAGCAAAGTTTGATGCAGAATCAAGTCAATTGGATGATAAAAAAGCAGCGGTAGAAGCAGCACAAAAGAAACTAGAATCTTTAAATGATGCATATCAAGATGCTTTGAATCAATGGAATCAAGGTTCTTATGGCTATTTTAAATCGATCCATGCAGAGTATCCTTTATATATGATGGAAGATGAAAATCTTACAAATAAGGATAATTTATATGAATGTAAACTAGGTGTAGACACAGATCCAACAAATTTAGATAACATGATCGCAACGATTGATTATATTAAGCAGTGCAATGCGCTTCGTAAAGAAATGGTTTTAATGAATTAAAGGTGGATTTAAGCTTAGTGGTCATTGCACAAATTGATGCATCTGGAAATATTGCTCAATTAGAACATAATTCAAAATGGGATCATTTAGGTTTATATACTTGTGGAGAGAATATCGCATATGGATCAAAACATTATAATCCATTTAAAGTATGGTATGATTCTGAATATAAGTTGTATCAAGATGCGATTGCTTCTGGTAAGTATCCAAATCTAGAAAACATGACAAGCATGGAAGTATATAGTACATGGCCTGATTTATGGGAAAAGATTGGGCATTACTACAATATTTTGGATGAAAGATATAACTATACAGGTTTCGCATTAGGACAAACAGTAAAAGTGAATCCTGGTTGTAATGATTATTCTCAAACATTTGACTTTACTGGATCTGATTATACTATGACAGTGGATGAAAATGAAAAATCATTAACATCCTATGTGAATGGACTTAAGGATGTATTCAAACAACACGAACAGGCTTTAGAAGAATATACAAAGGCCAATGAAGAGTTGTTGAAAGCACAAAAGGAGATGGCTACATATAAAACTGTAGAAGAAGCTCAACAAACATATTTAAAAGCTCTTGATGATTTGAGTAAAGGACAAACAGAATTTAATACGTTTATGAATGGATATTTGGCGCAACAAAAGAACTTGGAACAGGCAAAAGCAAATGTTCAAACTGCATTGGATGCGATTGACTTGGCAAAATCACAACAAGAAAATATTAAAAATCAGATTCATGATTTAAATAGTTCTATTTCAAATAAAATAGATGCGTTAAGTGAAACTAAAGAATTAGCAGCACAAGCACAAAAATCAATTCAGGATAAAGAAGCAGAGATTCAAAAACTAAATCAATCAAAATTAGATGTAGATAAAATTAAGGCTAACATTTCAAAACAAGAATCTATTGTCAAAGATAAAACGGATGCATGGCAATTGGCATTGAATGAAGTGGATCAAAGACAAGTAGAATTAGATAGTGCAGAAAATGATGTAAAAGATCAATTGGTTGTGGTTGATGAAAAGAAAGGAGTGTTAAAAGATAAAGAGTTGAATTTAAATAAAAAACAAGAGGATTATCAAAACTTATTAAAACTAAATCAAAATGTGAATGATGCATCAGTAAATTTAGAAAATGCTAAGAATGCAGTAGTCAAGGCTGAAACAGTAAAAACAGACTTAGCAGCTAAAGTTAAAACATTAGAGAAATCTTTAGAACAATTGACAATGGAATATACTAAATTAAATTCAGAAAAGGATAAAGTGGATAGTTTAGTAGCTTGTTACAACAATTTGAAAGAGAAGAAATTGGATACAGAAGTTTTAACTATTGATGGTTATGAATCGATTTGTACATTATTAAAACAGTATAAAGCAGCATTGTTAGATTTGAATGAAAAAGAACAGGTTTATCAAGAAGTAAAAGATAAATTTGATGTTTTGAATACTGCATATCAAAATGCGAAAGCAGATTATGATCAAGCAGTCATTCAAGAAACAAATACGAAGAATGATTTGAAAAAGCATTTAGAAGAAAGTAATAAAGAAGTTGAGAAAAAGGAAAATGATACAAAACAATCTAGTTCAGTAAATACTGGTGTAGAAACGGCGATTGCAGGATTTGGTATGACTACAATGTTAGGTGCTGCTGGAGCTGTGGTTGCGACTCGTAAACTATCTCGCAAAGAAAAACATGCAAAAAAATGAGAAAGCTAACTATGAAAAACAAGTATAAAGATGATGTAGATGAAAATGGGTATCCATTGGATAAAGGATATTTAGAAGTTGGACTTCCAAGTATGTTGCAGGAGTCGATTGATTAAAGAAGGTAAACAATGTTTAGACTGGGATTGCGACTGGTGTGAGTTAAACAGTAATATTAATATATTTGAAGTAGAAGGTATTATATCCAGTGAACAAGCGTGGTATCTTCGAGAAAAATATTTAGGAATGAAAAAGGAAGATAATATAGGATGATAAACAAAAAAATAGGATTGCTCGAATATGAGGAATCCTATTTAACTCAGTCATTTTTTATTCTTAAAAATAGATCTAGAATTCATGATGATTTAAGAGACATATATATATAAGATGATCAAGCAAGTAAAAAAAGCATCTCTAGGGATGCTTTTTGTTTTGATATTATCTATTTACGGCTTCTTTTAATGCCTTGGCAACTTTAAACTTAACAGATTTGCTAGCTTCAATTTGAATTTTTTCCTTCGTTAGAGGATTGAATCCTTCTCTCGCTTTTCTTTCTGTGATTTCAAATTTTCCAAATCCTGCAAGATCCACTGTTTTACCTTCACTTAAACCTTCAAAGATTTGTGTAAGTGCCAAGTCTACAACTTCAGTGATGTCCTTTTTAGTTAAATGAGAGTCCTCGGCAATGCTTGAAATGATGTCCTTTTTAGTTAATTTTTCCATGTTTATAAGTCTCCTTTACATCCCTATAATACGCTATTTTTAACCATAAGCCAACCCATTAGATGAATTGGTTGAACAAATTCGTTGCTTTTGATAAGTTTGTTGATTTCATCCTCGCTATATTCTTTTACCTCAAGAAATTCAGTGGAATCTAGATGTTGATTTGATACTTTTTCACAATCATCCGCATAATATAAAAATGCGTAATTATCGGCTATTGTAGGATTGCTTGGAATGGTATATATATGTTTCCAATTATTTGATATATAGCCCGTTTCTTCTTGTAGTTCACGCTTTGCAGCAAGTAGGGCACTCTCTTTTTCATCCCCCTCAATACCTCCTGCACAAAATTCAGTGGTAATTTTATTAAGACCGTGTCTGAATTGTTTGACTGTTATATACTTATCATCTTTTGTTCTTGCGATAATCACAACGAAGTTTCTTCTTGAATAGTTATAGAAAGGGGAGAATTCCTTTCCGTCTGGAAGAATAAAAGATTCTTTACGAAAGTCGATCCATTCATCTTGTACAATATGTTCTGTTTTATTTAATTTCCAATTTAAATCCATTTTTATCACCCAAATTATTATAATCCAAATAAAAAAAATAGTGCAACCAAAGTTACACTATTCATTGACTATGCTTGTTGAGCAATTCCAACGTATCTTGAACTTAATGCAGTCGCTAAAGCCATATTTGAAACAACAGCTACGATGACTTCAGGAATCATATTTGTTCCGATGACACCAGCCATAACACCGTTTAGTGCTGCTTGGCTAATACCTAAAGCTTTAGAGTATTGAGGACCGAATAAGATAACGATCAATCCTAATACCATGATTGTGTGGCATACTGTCGCAACAGCTGCTGCAATACCTGCAGCGACTGGCGTATTCTTTGCGTATTTTTTCGCAAAACGGAATACATAGCCTGCGATAACACCTAATAAAATACGTGGAACTAAAGCTATAACTAAACTAAAGAAGTTACCAGAAATACCACCAACTGTGATAAATGGAGAGAAGACAAAGCTTGTGATTCCAGGTGTCATTGTAGCTCCAATTACTGAAGTACAACCAAATACGAATCCTAAGAAAGCACCGGCTGCAGGTCCCATTGTACTCGCAAGGATAATTACAGGTACGTGCATTAATGTAACACTTAATGCGTTGATACGTAAGTATCCAATTGGTGTTAAATACATGATGATTTCGATGGCTAAAAATAAAGCCAAAACGCACATCTGGCGTACTGATAGTTTTGATTTGTTCATATTTCCTCCTACTTTCGTTTCTTTTTAAGAATACGATGTAACTAATCAAATTGATGTCTTCATACATAGATTATGGTCTTGCGATCCATATCCACAAAAAAACATCTTAAATAGTGTACTATAAAAAAAAACAGGAATCAAGTCCCTGTTTTAGTTCCAAAAATCGAATGGAAATGTAGCATCATTTTCATCATCTTCATTATTTTGTTGATAATAAGAAGAGGAAGGCGTATTACTAGATGTACTTACATCTTTTCCTTGAAGCATTGTATTGATTGAATCTTTGACATCACTGATCGCAATCGCATAGCCCATACCTTCTACATCTGTATCACTTAATTTGGCAGAATTGATGCCAATAAGCTCACCACTCATATTCAGTAGGGCACCACCCGAGTTTCCTGGATTGATGGCAGCATCGGTTTGAATATAAGATTTTGATGTATCTGTATCTGAACTTGTTGAAACACTACGATTTGTCGCTGATACAATACCCGTTGTAACACTTTGGCCATAGCCTAACGCATTACCAATCGCAACCACTTGCTCACCGACTTGTAGTTTATCACTATCGCCAATTGTTGCAACCGCAATAGCTTTTAAAGTACTTTCACTTAAGTCTTTTGTCTTAATGGAAATCACAGCTAAATCGCGATCTTTATCGACGCCCTTTACAGTCGCTTCTACATTCGAGTTATCAACTAATGTACAAGTTAAGGTCTTGGCATTTTCAATAACGTGGTAGTTTGTCAAAATATCAATTTCACCATTTTCATTATTGATAATAACACCACTACCAACACTTGTACTTTCTTGTTGAGTAAATGGATTACTTCTTGAGTTATTTCCATACATGCTGAAATAGTTTTGTACATCCGATACCGATACATTGGTAATCGCTACAATGCTTGGCATACAGTTTTGAGCTACTTTACTTACATTTGAAGTAGTTGAACTTGAAGTTTTCACTACATTTGTATTCTGAACCGTTGTATTCTCCTTATTATAATTATCAACGACATAATTTACGCCTTGAAAAGATCCGGCTGCCACAACACCAAAGGTTGCTGCACTTAAAATTAGTTTTGATCCTTTCTTTAATAATTTATGGTTTGTATTTGGAATTCTTGGCATTTCTTGTTTCATGTCCTTGTACCTCCTTGTTTACACTACAAGGATATATCGACAACCTTAAAACAAGTTTAAATTATTCCATATTTGTATAACCCATTAAATACGTATCAACCTCTTTGGCACATTCCTTACCTTCATGAATTGCCCACACAACCAATGATTGTCCTCTATGACAATCACCAGCCGCAAAGTATTTGTCCTTTACATGATATGAATCTGGTTCTGTCACAATGACATTTCTTGGTGTGACCTCAAGTTTAAATTTAGATTTTAAATCATCTTCCACACCAATAAATCCAGCCGCAATCAATAATAAGTCACAATCTAAGATTTGTTCTGTACCCTTAATCTCTTCAAGCTTACCATCCTTAAATTGCACTTTCACTGTCTTGATTTGTTTCAAATTCTTCTTTTCATCTAAAATACATTCCTTAACTGTGGTTTCATAAATACGAGGATCCTTTTTAAAGACGGCAATGGCTTCTTCTTGACCATAATCTGTTTTACAGACCTTAGGCCATTCAGGCCAGGGATTGCTTTCTAATCTTTCATCTGGAGCTTTAGGCATCATTTCAATTTGTATAACACTTGCACAACCCTGACGAATACTTGTACCGACACAATCATTTCCCGTATCACCACCACCAACAATGACAACATGCTTATATTTGGCAGAGATTTCATCGGTGTTATCTAATAAATGCTTTGTTGCCTTAGTAAGATAATCTACCGCAAAATAGATACCTGTACAATCACGATTCTTTACACTTAAATCACGTGCTTTTTTAGAACCCGTCGCAAAGACAATCGCATCAAATTCTTTTTCAAGCTCTTTTTTAGTAATGTCTTTTCCAACATTAATACCTGTTTTAAATTGAATACCCTCTGCTTGAAGAATATTTAAACGTCTTTGAATGACATTCTTCTCCAATTTCATATTTGGAATACCATACATCAATAATCCACCAATGCGATCTTCCTTTTCAAAAACTGTCACATGATGGCCACGATGATTTAAATCATGCGCAAGAGCAAGTCCTGCAGGCCCTGAACCAATGATCGCAACCTTTTTATCTGAATGAACCGTTGGCACATAAGGTGTCATCCAATTGTTTTTATAAGCTGTTTCAATTGTATATAATTCATTTTCCTTGATTGTGACAGAATCCCCGTCTAATCCATTTAAACAAGCTTTTTCGCAAAGAGCAGGGCACACACGACCTGTAAATTCAGGGAATGGATTGGTTTTTAATAATCTAGATAAAGCACGTTTATCGTTGCCATTATAGATTTCATCATTCCATTCCGGAATCAAGTTGTGTAAAGGACAGCCTGTCACCATATTTTTTAATTTGATGGCCGACTGACAAAAGGGAACGCCACAATTCATGCAGCGCGCACCCTGTTTACGTCTGGTTTCTTCATCTAAAAAAGGATGAAATTCATTAAAGTTTGTGATTCGACTAAGCGGCTCAATCGCAACGTTTTCTTGTCTTTCATATTCTAAAAATCCTGTTGGTTTTCCCATAATCCTTCATCCTTTCCTAAGCGTGTACCTGTTCAAAAGCCATTAGGCTTGCTTCATCTTCATGATAGCCCTTTGCCTTTAATTCTTGAATCAAAGTTGTGATCTTTTCATAATCCTTTGGAACAATCTTTTTAAAGTTTGATAATTCATTATCTAAATTAGATAAAATTCTTTTAGCTACATCTGAATCTGTATATGTATAGTGCTTATTTAGAAGCTCTTCTAATACTTCTTTATCGGCTTTGCCAGTCACTTCATATGTGTTGACTAATTGCTTATTTAAACGCATATATAAATCATGATTTGGATCATATACATACGCAATACCACCCGACATTCCGGCAGCTAGGTTTTTACCCGTTCTTCCTAAAATGACAACAGTACCACCTGTCATATATTCAAGTCCATGATCTCCAACACCTTCAACTACGGCTTTAGCTCCTGAGTTACGAACCGCAAAACGCTCACCAGCCATACCACGAATATAGGCTTCACCACTGGTTGCTCCATATAATGCAACATTACCAATAATGACATTTTCATTTGGTTTAAATTGTGCTTCTTTCTTTGGCTGAATAATCAATTTACCACCCGACAAACCCTTGCCAAAGTAGTCATTCGCATCACCATGTACATCTAAAGTAATTCCTTTTTGTACAAAAGAACCAAAGGATTGTCCAGCACCACCGTTACAATGAACCGTATATGTATCGTCTTTTAATGTATTATTAAATTGTTTTGTGACTTCACTCGATAAAATGGTTCCCACTGTACGATCCGTACTTGAAATGTCGATTGTTTCAGAGTGTGGTTTTTTCTCTTTGAAATAAGGCTCAAATTTAGGAAGCAATGTCTTCACATCCACAGTTTTATCTAATTCAAAGTTATACGTATCTTTAGACTCATAATGAATATTGTGTGGTGTCATCAAAATGTTTGAATAATCCAAAGACGCATCTTCATTTACTTCAAGATTATCTGTATGACCCACCATTTCATTAATTGTGTGATAGCCAAGCTCAGCCATGATTTCTCTTAATTCACGAGCAATAAACAACATGAAGTTCATGACATATTCGGGTTTTCCTTTGAAACGTTTTCTTAATTTTTGGTTTTGTGTCGCAACCCCAAACGGACATGTGTCCAAGTTACATACACGCATCATCATACATCCCATCGTAACTAGTGGTGCAGTCGCAAAACCAAATTCTTCAGCTCCAAGTAAGCATGCGATCGCAACATCTTTACCCGTCATTAATTTCCCGTCGGTTTCAATTAGAACACGACTTCTCAAACCATTCTCAACAAGGTTTTGATGAGCTTGTGCCAAACCCAATTCCCAAGGAAGACCCGCATGGTGGATACTGCTTTGTGAAGCCGCACCTGTACCTCCATCATAGCCTGAAATCAAGACGACGGTTGTACCGGCTTTGGCAACACCAGAGGCAATCGTACCAACACCGGCTTCTGAAACTAGCTTTACACTGATTCGAGCTTGTGGATTGGCATTCTTTAAATCGTAGATCAATTGAGCTAAGTCTTCAATAGAATAAATATCGTGGTGAGGAGGAGGGGAAATCAAAGATACACCTGATGTAGAATATCTTGTTTTCGCAATCCATGGATAGACCTTCTTACCTGGTAAGTGCCCACCTTCACCTGGTTTTGCGCCCTGTGCCATTTTGATTTGAATTTCCTTAGCACTGACTAAGTATTCTTCGGTAACGCCAAAACGTCCACTAGCTACCTGCTTAATAGCGGAGTTCTTTTCTGTACCTAAACGCTCTGGTTTTTCGCCACCTTCACCCGAATTGGATTTACCGCCCAAACGATTCATGGCGATGGCCATACATGTATGGGCTTCTTCAGAAATGGAACCATAGCTCATAGCACCTGTTTTAAAGCGCTTAACAATTTCATATTCACTTTCGACTTCAGATAATGGAATGCTTTCTCTTGTCTTTTTAAAGTGCAATTGACTTCTTAAATGATGCTTCTGAGGATTAGAGTTTATTTCATTTGAATATTCCTTAAACAAATCATAATCATTGTTTTGTGTAGCCCTTTGAAGCTTCACAATTGTTTCAGGTGAATATAAATGATCCTCTTTTCCTTCACCCTTTCTTAGTTTATGGAAGCCAATAGAGTCTAGACTTGTATCACAAGAAAGTCCAAGTGGATCGTAGGCACGATCGTGGTGATAGATCAAATCCTTTTCAATATCCTCTAGCGTAATACCATCTACTTCACTAATGGTATTTGTGAAGTAAGTGTCAATGACTTCTTTAGAGATTCCAATGGCCTCAAAGATTTGGGCACCTTGGTAGGATTGAAGGGTAGAAATACCCATCTTAGCCGCAATCTTAACGATACCCTTTAAAATGGCTTCGTTATAATCATCAATCGCAATATTGACTTCTTTATCTAACATATTTAACTGAATCATTTCTTCAATGCATTCATGTGCTAAATATGGATAAATAGCGGTTGCTCCATAGCCTAAAAGTGTTGCGAACTGGTGTACATCTCTTGGTTCACCACTTTCTACGATAATGGATACATCGGTTTTCTTTTTCGTTTTTACTAAATGCTGTTCTAAGGCAGATACAGCCAATAGGCTTGGAATGGCCATAGGACCTTCATCTACACCTTTATCAGAAAGAATCAAAATATTTGCGCCATTGCGGTATGCTTTGTCACATTCAATAAATAAATTGTCTAAGGCTTCCTTTAAGGATGTACCACGATAGAACAATAAGGAGATTGTGGCATTTTTAAAGCCAGGCTGGTTTAATTGTCGAATTTTATCCATGTCACGAGATGTCAAAATTGGATTGTTGACTTCTAAGACTGTACAGTTATTGGATTGATCCTTTAATAGGTTTCCATCACTTCCAATATAGATTGTTGTATCTGTGACAACTTCTTCACGTAAAGAGTCAATTGGTGGGTTGGTTACTTGGGCGAATAGTTGTTTAAAGTAATGGAATAAGCTTACATGATTTTGGGAATAAATTGCCAAAGGGATATCGGTACCCATCGCACTGGTTGGTTCAAGCTTGACGCGTGCCATTGGTAAAATGATGTCTTTTACATCTTCGTAGGTATATCCGAAGACTTTATATAAAATGTCTCTTTCTGGTTGAGAGTGGATGTGTGTTTTCTTATCAGGAGCTGGCAAGTCTTGAAGGTGTAATAGATAGGTGTCTAGCCATTCTCCATATGGATTTGAATTCGCATACTCGTTTTTTAAATCATAATCTTCAATTAATTTCTTTTTCTTTGTATCCACAAGTAACATCTTGCCTGGTTCCAATCTTGATTTTTTGATGATCTTTGTTTCATCTAAATCTAAGACACCGACTTCACTCGATAAAATCAACATGTTGTCGCTTGTAAGATAATATCGAGAAGGACGTAATCCGTTACGATCTAAAACAGCACCAACTTTATCACCATCACTAAATAGAATAGCGGCTGGACCATCCCATGGCTCCATCATTGTGGCGTAGTAGTGATAGAAATCCTTTTTCTTTTGGTCCATATCTTGGTGTTTCCATGGTTCTGGAATAAGAATCATAATGGCTTTTTCAAGTGGCATGCCATTCATAACTAAAAATTCAAGGGCATTATCCAACATGGCAGAATCGGATCCTGAAGTATTGATGATTGGTAGGATCTTACTTGAATTTTTATCTAAGAAGGAAGAGTGCATGCTTTCTTCACGTGCTAACATCTTGTTGACGTTGGCACGGATGGTGTTGATTTCACCATTGTGGGCAATAAAACGGTTGGGATGCGCTCTTTGCCAAGATGGTGTGGTATTGGTAGAGAAACGTGAGTGTACGATCGCAATAGCGGATTTATAGTTTTTGTCTTGAAGATCTAGATAAAAGTTTCTTAATTGGGATACGAGAAACATTCCTTTATAGACAATGGTACGACTGCTTAAGCTAGCTACATAGGTTTCTTTACAGCTTTTTTCAAATTCGCGTCGAATCACATATAAAATTTTGTCAAAATCCGCATCACTTGTAATATTTTCTGGTCGTTCAATAAAGGCCTGATAGATATTTGGCATGCAATCCTTAGCCTTTTGACCAAGGATGGATTCGTTACAAGGAACTTTTCTCCAAGTGATAAATTTGCAGTCTTCCTGTACTACAAATTTTTCAAACATTTTTTTGTGTTGGTTTAATAAAAGCTTTTTGCGAGGTAAGAAAAACATTCCAATACCATAATGTTCGGGAAGTTTTGTGCCTTCCTTTTTAAGTGTGGCATGAAAGAAATCATGACTGATTTGAAGAAGGATACCAACACCATCTCCAACTTTTCCGCTGGCATCCTTTCCAGCTCTATGTTCTAGCTTTTCAACAATGTGCAATGCTTTATCGACGACGTCATAGCTTTGTTTCCCATCGATTTGGACTACGGTACCAATACCGCAGGCATCGTGTTCAATTTCAAAATTCATAATTTACACAACCCTTCTATTTTCCGCTGTCTCCATAGTTTGATAAATATCGAGCACTTGGATCGTTGACGTTACATCCTTCCCAGTTCTTGTTTGGCATCCAGAAATCTTTGATCATACTCGCTTGATTTGGATAGTAGGATTCAAAAATCTCTCGATATAATAGGGATTCTTTTGTGAATGGAGTACAGTATTTGTATTTCTTTATTTTTTCTTCAAAGTCAGAATCGGAATAATAATTTTCAGCATATTCTTTAATGTCATCACTCAATGAGTGTCCTACCGCATCGGAGAAGGCGGCTTTTTCACGCATCAAAATGTCATAAGGTAGAATTTCATCCTTTTCAAACGCATGACGAAGTAAATATTTTCCTTTGTTGTATGTATTCATTTTCTTTTCAGGATCAATCGACATGACATATTTGACAAAGTCTAAATCTCCAAAGGGAACACGAGCCTCGATGGAATTAACGGAAATGCATCGGTCGGCTCTTAAAACATCATACATATACAATTCATGTACTCGTTTTACACTTTCTTGTTGGAATGCATCTGGGCTAGGGGCAAAGTCGGTATATTTATAGCCGAATAATTCATCGCTGATTTCTCCGGTCAATAATACACGAATATCACTTTGTTCATGAATAGCTTTACAAATTAAATACATCCCGACGCTGGCGCGAATCGTTGTGATGTCAAAGGTTGCTAAAGTTTTAATGACGGGTTTAATGGCATGTAAGACATCTTCTTTATTAATAATAATTTCATGGTGGTTACTGCCAATAAAGTCAGCGACTTCTTTGGCATATTTTAAATCAATCGCATCTTCCTCCATACCAATCGCATAGGTTTCAATGGGTTTGTTTAATAACTTTTGGCTGATGGCACAAACTAAGCTGGAGTCTAAGCCACCGCTTAATAGAAAACCAAGTGGCGCATCGGCATCTAGACGTTTTTTAACACCTTCTACTAATTTGTCGTGAATGTTAGAACAGATCGTTTCTAAATCTGAATCTACAACTTTATCTACCTTCGTAATATCCAAGTAACAAGTGAATTTACCATCGGCATAATAGTATCCTGGAGGGAAGGGAAGAATTTGTTCAACAATTGAAACAATATTCTTTGCTTCTGAAGCGAATACAATATTATGGTTTTTATCATAGCCATAAAACAATGGACGGATGCCAATGGGATCACGAGCGGCAATAAAATCGTTTTTCTTGGCATCATAAATGATGCATGCGTATTCGGCATCTAGTTTTTTAAACATGTCTAAGCCGTATTTTTCATAGAGTGGTAAAAGAATTTCACAATCACTTTGTGAAATAAAGGTATAGCCATCTTTTTCGAGTTCTTCTTTTAATTTTCGAAAGCCATAGATTTCACCGTTACATACGACTGAGTTTCCATTTCGATTAAAGGGCTGCATCCCCTCTGGACTTAGTCCCATAATGGATAGTCTTTGAAAGCCAAGATAGCCACATCCTACGATTTGAATTCTTTCATCGTCTGGACCTCTGGAATATGTGCTTTCTAAAGCTTTTTGTATTGTATCTTTACTAATTTTTAATGATTTATATCCAATAATTGTACACATAAATTACATCTCCTTAGAACGGAAAAGCCGGCAAGTGCCGGTTTATAGAATTCCGAATAATAATTTTCCATATGTTGGGAATGGCCAATCTTCATTTGATGTAACAACTTCTAATTCGTCACATGGTTTTCTTAATGCAGCCATATCCTGGATAATGAAGTCACGTACATAGAAGGCTGATTTTTCAACATCATCGATCGCATGTAGTTTTTCAACATCCTTTTCTAATGTAACCATAGCTTGATAAGCTTCCGTTAAGGCTTCACTTACTTTCTTCGCTGTTTCAAGCTCATATGTTAAGTCAATGCCAATGGCTTTTTTATTGGCAATAGTATCTGTTAATTCTCTAGAGAATTTACTTGCGGCAGGCAAGATATCCTTCTTTGCGATATCTAACATAGTTAAGGCTTCAATATTGATTTCCTTTTCATATTCATCCATCAAGATTTCATAACGAGATTCCACTTCTTCTTTTGATAAGACTTTTTGTCTTTCAAACAATTCAATGTTTTCTTCTGTTTTAAAGTATGGAAGTGCATCTGGTGTTGTTTTTAGATTTAATAAGCCGCGTTTTTCAGCTTCTTCAATCCAAGAATCATCATAACCATTGCCATTGAAGATAATGCGTTTGTGGTTTTTGATTGTATCCTTGATTAAAGCGTGCAATGTTGTTTCAAAATCATCTGCACCTTCAAGGATGTTCGCAGATTTTTCTAATTCATCCGCAATAACTGTATTTAATACAATGTTACATCCGGCAATGCTAGAGTTTGATCCTGGCATTCTGAATTCAAATTTATTTCCGGTAAATGCGAATGGAGAAGTACGGTTACGGTCTGTAGAATCCTTAGGGAATTTAGGAAGAACTGTAGCACCAATCTTCATTAATTCTTTTTCTTTTCCATCATATGGTTGATCGGCTTCGATTGCTTGTAAAACAGCCGTTAATTCATCACCTAAGAAGATTGAGATAATGGCAGGTGGTGCTTCGTTTGCACCTAAACGATGATCATTTCCGGCTGTCGCAACACTTAATCTTAAAAGATCTTGATGTTCATCTACTGCCTTGATAATAGCTGCAAGGAAGACTAAGAATTGCGCGTTTTCATGTGGTGTGTCGCCTGGTTCTAATAGGTTTAGACCTGTATCTGTTGATAAAGACCAGTTGTTGTGTTTACCACTTCCGTTGATTCCTTCAAATGGTTTTTCATGTAACAAGGCAACTAATCCATGTTTCTTTGCGACACGCTGAATCAATTCCATTGTTAGTTGGTTGTGGTCTGTCGCAATGTTTGTCGTTGTAAAGATTGGTGCTAATTCATGTTGGGCTGGAGCTACTTCGTTGTGTTCTGTTTTTGCCAAGATACCCAATTTCCATAGTTCCTTATTTAAATCGGTCATGAATTCTTGAACACGTGTTTTGATAGTTCCAAAATAGTGATCTTCTAATTCTTGTCCTTTAGGGCATGGTGCACCAAATAATGTACGTCCTGTATAGATTAAGTCTTTTCTTTGTTCGTAATATTTTTGATCGACTAAGAAATATTCTTGTTCAGGTCCAACGGTTGTTTTGATTGTATGTACATCATCATGTCCAAATAATTTCACAATACGTAAGGCTTGTTTATTAATGGCCTGCATACTTCTTAATAGTGGTGTTTTCTTATCTAGGGCATGTCCTGAGTAAGAGCAGAATGCGGTAGGAATACATAGTACGCCGTTTTTGATGAAGGCATAGCTTGTTGGATCCCATGCCGTATATCCTCTGGCTTCAAATGTGGCTCTTAAACCTCCATTTGGAAAGCTGGATGCGTCGGGTTCACCTTTGATTAATTCTTTACCACTGAATTCCATAATGACTTTGCCATCTTTGTCTGGATTGATAAAGCCATCGTGTTTTTCAGCTGTAACACCAGTCATTGGCTGGAACCAATGGGTATAGTGTGTAGCGCCTTGTTCGATGGCCCATTCCTTCATGGCATGAGCTACGGCATTCGCAATTTTTATATTCAATTGTTTTCCATCGCGAATAGTCTTTTCTAATTCGCGATAGGTATCCTTTGCGAGCTTTTCTCGCATGACGGATTCGTCAAATACTTTACTTCCAAAAATTTCTTCTACGATCGATTTCATAATGGCTCTCCTTTTCATAAAAAAAGGGCAAGGACACGAAAAACATGAGGTAAATTCCTCTGTTTTATTGGCGTCCTTGCCATGTATGGACATAATTATATGCGGATATTTTGAGTTGTCAACAGGAAATTGTAAAAATGTAAAAATCATTGAAAACAACATGAAAATAGTGTATTAATTATTCGAGGTGAATATTATGACTTATGAAGATGTGATTGAATTTTGTGAAGAACAAGACGTACGATTTATTCGTCTTTCCTACTTTGACATTTATGGTATACAAAAAAATGTATCGGTTTTACCAACCGAATTAAAACGTGCCTTTACAGAAGGGATTAGCTTTGATGCGAGTGCCATCGATGGCTTTTTAGATGAAGTGCATAGTGATCTATTTTTATATCCCGATCCGAACACAATGAGTATCTTGCCATGGCGCAGTATGGATGGCAGTGTCATTCGTATGTATTGTGATATTAAATATCCAGATGGAACGCCATTTGAAAGGGATGTGCGTTATATATTAAAGAAAGCAGTCAATAAAGCGAAAGAGATGGGAATCAGTGTCAATTTTGGTTCGGAATTCGAATTCTATTTATTTAAGCAGGATGAAAATGGAGAGAATACTTATATTCCATTGGATCAGGCGGGTTATATGGATATTGCGCCTTTGGATAAGGGGGAAAATGTTCGTAGAGAAATTTGTTTGACTTTATCTGAAATGGGTATTGATCCGGAGGTTTCGCATCACGAGATGGGGCATGGTCAAAATGAAATTGATTTTCGTTATTCGAGTGCTTTACAGGCAGCGGATAATGCGGCTACTTTTAAATGGGTCGTACAAGCGATTGCGAATATGCAGGGCTTGGTTGCGGATTTTTCACCAAAACCTATTAATGATCAGCCGGGTAATGGTATGCATATTAATATGAGTGTTGAAAACCATGAAGAGTTGATGATGCCTTTTATGGCGGGTATTTTAAATCGTATCGAGGAGATGACCTTATTTTTAAATCCGACAAAGAATTCGTACAAGCGTTTAGGCAAGGATAAGGCGCCACAATATATTTCGTGGTCCTACCAAAATCGAAATCAATTGATTCGTATTCCGGCAACGCATAGTACGAATCGTATTGAATTAAGAAGTCCGGATTGTAGCTGTAATATTTATTTGGCCTATGCCCTTTTGATTTGTGCAGGTCTTGAAGGGATTGAAAAGAAATTGGAAACAATTCCATGTACGGATGTTGTGACGAATGATTTGAAAAGACTTCCTCAGGATTTAAAAGAGGCAAAAAGAAAAGCAAGTGAATCTGAGTGGTTAAGAGATATTTTAGGAAAAGATGTAGTGGATATCTATGTTGGGTAATGGCTTATGGAGGTTAATAAAGTTTTAGTGCTTGGAAATGAGAATTTCTTAACTTTATTAAAGAATACTGCCCACATGCATTATGTGCTTTCATCAACGCATAATGATGCCTTAAATAAGCTAAGAGAGACTCAATTTGATTATGTGGTTATATTGTATACGGGGAATAGTGCTATTTTAAATTTTGCGAAAAGTATCGCAATCACAAGGAATATGGGTGTTTGTCTAATTTGTAAGAAGGATATTTATGATCAAGTTTTATATCAATGTAAAGATAGTGGTATAATAGTTTTGTCGTATCCCATCAAGAAGGAGGTATTGCTTCAGGCTCTTCTTGTTTTGCAGAGTATGCAAGAGAAGATTTTGAAGTATGAAAAGAAAATTACAAGCTTAGAGCAGAAATATTTGGAGTTGAAAATGGTGGATCATTGTAAGCTGGTTTTGATTTCGAATTATCATTGGAGCGAGGAAAAGGCGCATCACTATATTGAAAAAATGGCGATGGAGCAAAATAAAACGAAATTCTTGGTGGCAAAGGAATTGTTAGAGGAGTTTTCACAATGAAAAAGATTCAAAAAACAAATGCGATGCGTTTTCTAGATCAGCATAAAGTGGAATATGAAGCGCATTCCTATGATCATAAAGAGGGGGATCCAGTGGATGGTGTGCATGTTGCGCATATCTTAAATCAACCGGTTGAAAAGGTGTATAAGACATTAGTTACACAGGCAAACACAAAAGAATTTTTGGTGTATATGCTTCCAGTAGAAAAGGAACTGGATTTAAAGAAGTGTGCAAAAGTAGCAGGAGTCAAATCGTGTGAGATGATCCATGTGAAGGATATTAATAAGATTACGGGTTATATTCGTGGCGGTTGTTCTCCTTTAGGGATGAAGAAGCAGTTTCGCACCTTTATGTATGAGGATGCATTAAATCAGGATAAGATCTATTTTAGTGCAGGTAAGATTGGTATGCAGATTGAAATGGATCCTAAGACATTGATGGATTTAATTCAAGTGCAGGCTGTAGATATCATAAAGGAGTAACATAGTATGTGGGCAAATGAGAGTGTATTTTATCAGATCTATCCTTTTGGAGCTTGTGGAGCACCATTTGAAAATGATCATGTTCTAGAACATAGAATTCATAAGCTGGAGGAATTTATTCCGCATTTAAAGAAATTAAAAGTGGATTGTATCCTATTGAATCCAATTTTTGAAAGTCGTACGCATGGTTATGATACAACGGATTTTAAAACATTAGATACAAGACTTGGTACTAATGAGGATTTAAAGAAAGTTGTAGATAAATTTCATGATAATGGTATTAAAATCATTTTAGATGCCGTATTTAATCATGTGGGACGTGATTTCTTTGCGTTTCAGGATGTATTAGAGAAGAAGTGGGATTCGCCATATAAAGACTGGTTCTATATTGATTTTAATGGAAACAATCACTACAATGATGGCTTCTGGTATCAGGATTGGGAAGGCAATGACATTTTAGTAAAGCTGAATCTTCAAAATCAAGATGTTGTGAATTACATTTTAAATGTAGTGGATTTTTGGAGAGAAGAATTTAAAATTGATGGTTTAAGATTAGATGTTGCATATTGTCTAGATAAGAATTTCCTTCAAACATTACACAATCATGTTGATAGAGATTTTTTCTTGTTAGGTGAAACGTTACATGGTGACTATAATCAGTGGATGAATGAGAACATGTTGGATTCGGTTACGAATTATGAGTGTTATAAAGGATTATATTCAAGTTTTAATTCAGCAAACTTCTATGAAATCTTATATTCATTGAATCGTCAATTTGGTAGGGATCCATGGTGTTTATATACAGGTAAGCATTTATTTAACTTTGTCGATAATCACGATGTAGAAAGAGTTGCATCGATTCTAGAGGATACAAACCAATTGCCTTTAATTTATACGATGTTGTTTACTATGCCTGGTATTCCATGTATCTATTATGGCAGTGAATGGGGTATGGAAGGTAAAAAGAACTGGAATGATACCCAGCTTAGACCAGAAATCAAAGTGTTTGAGTGGAATGAATTGACGGATACAATCCAAAAGTTAATCAACCTGAAACATCATCATTCAGCCTTATCCTATGGAGATTATACACAGATTGGCATTACGAACACGGCTTGTATTTATCAAAGACAAGATGAAAAGGAATGTCTATGGATTTGTATGAATATGAAGAAGGAAGCTCAAACATTAGGTTTTAATGGGAATGGTAATTTTATCGATATTGAAACGAATGAAGAAGTACATATTGATAATGCACTTGAGTTCAAGCCTTATGAAGTAAGAATATTAAAGAAAGTATCGTAATGGATACTTTTTTTCATGTGATATAATTTGATAGAGGTATTTGTATATGGAAAATTGGATACGTAATCATGATTCGTTTTATATAACGAAGGATGATCAAAAAATAAATTTTAGGGATGATTTCATTTCATCCGAAGAAAGAGTGACTGGCTTAGGTAGGGGTATTTATAATACGTATAAGTATTTTGATACATATATTTGGAAAGAAAACAGTACGAATCATTATTATTTTGAGTGGATTCCCAAAGTGGATGAGAATATTAAAGAGGTTCATTTTCCAGATAGTTTTGTGTGTGAAGACAAGGATGGGTATTCAACCATTCCTTATATGCAAGGTTTATTGATTCCCAATCGATATGAGTATGATTATAGTCATATTGCCTTTGATGGTCAGTTTACGAGTTGTGCGGCCTATATGCCTTGGCTTAGTCAAACCAATAATGGAAAAGGGTATATTGCGATCAATGAAACGCCTTGGGATTCTAAATATACAATTGATCATGATGATAGGGGTACACGACTTCAATTTGTGTGGTTAACAAGTTTAGGTAAGATGCGATATAAGCGTGTTGTTCGATATTCTTTTGAAAGTAATATGGATTATAACCGTGCATGTAAGGTGTATCGTGATTATGTTAAAGAGAGTGGTTTGTTTAAGTCTTTAAAAGAGAAGGAAGTAAATCTTAATAAAATATCAGATCTTCAACAGTGTGCTGTTGTACATACGGGTATTAAGGCACATACGGAAAAGGATTCACGTTTCTATAATGGACAGAAGGATGTGATTCATTCTTTTGATTCGGTAAAAGAGATGATTCAAAGGCTTCATAAATTAGGTTCAAACAAGCTCTATCTTCATTTGGATGGCTGGGGAGGTCCTGGCTACGATAATTGTCATCCGGATTATTTACCGGCATGTGTTGATGCTGGTGGATGGTCTGGTTTAGAGAATCTTCAACAGAGTTTAAGTGAATCGAATGATTTATTTGGTTTACATGATCAGTATCGTGATTATTACTATAAGGCGAAAACACATGATGAAAACCAAGCCATTCAATTAGAGGATGGTAGTGTGTTTGAACATGCGAATTGGGCTGGGGGAAGACAAAACTATTTGTGTGCGAGTCTTGCACCGAAGTATGTAAAACGTAACTACACTAAAATCTTAAAACATATTGATTTGGATTGTGTGTATTTAGACGTCTTTTCTTGTAATGAAATGGATGAGTGTTTTAATTTAGAACATTTGATGACAAGAAAAGAGTGCATGGAATATAGAAGGGCTTGTTTTCAATATATGATCTCAAAGGGAATCATTCCTTCAAGTGAAGAGTGTAGTGATTGGGCAATGCGAGAGCTTGTATTTTCGCATTATGGGCCTTATGAGTTTATGATGAAAGACGAGAATGCGAAAAGAATGGGAATACCTGTACCTTTATTTAATCTTGTATATCATGATTGTTTCATTTTGCCTTGGCCAATGGATAAAAAGCAAGAAGACTACATGTTGTATGCGTTACTGAATGGTGGTATTCCTTATGTGGTAAGAAATGCGCCTTATGATAATGTGGATGGTAATTTTGGTTCAGATGGTTTGTCCATAGAGGATCGAATTCAACGTGCCAATATTGTTCTAGATTTTTATCAAAGAATTAAAAATGAAGAGATGGTAGAACATAAAATCATTAATGATCATATTCAACAGACCACTTTTAGTAATAATATCACAATTGAAATCAATACGAAGGAGAATACGTATACGATACTATGAAGAAATTAGGAATAATTTTACTAATGCTACTAACTGGTTGTACAAAGGCACAGCCAGAACTTAGAGAGACTAAAGAAGTTGTGGATGCCATTCCTTATTCTGATGAGGAGTTAATCACTAGCGCTAATAAACAGCTAGCAAAGGAAGGTTATTGTGTAGATTCTGTTACTATGCAGTCGGATACAGAGGTGTGGTTTTCAATAAAGAATGAAGAGAACAAGCAATATGTTTTCAAATATGAAAATAAAGAGTTAGTTCCAGATCGAATAGAGTAGGTAAGAAGTATGTTAAGTAGAAAACAAATTATTGGACTTGCGATTACTCGAATGATGATGCAGGATAAGTGGGCTGAAAAGTATGATCCGGATAATCGTTTTGGCATCAACCAATATGATTATAATTCGGAAAAAGACTATTTATTCGCACTTCAAAGGGAATGGAAGAATTCTATTTGGGATTCGGATAAGGTTGAAAAATATGTAAATGTGCTAGACTATACAAGCTTTGATGAGTATGAAGAGGATGTTGAAAAGTGTTTAGAACGTCTTAAAGAACAAAAAGCTCCTAATTAAAGGGGCTTTTGTGTGTTTCTAGACTTTTTGATATGTTGATATTCACAGATGGCAGTTTTATTGGAACTCAATTGATTTTCAACATATTGTTTAAGATTACGATATCGATCAAGCTCATTTGATTTTTCCTTGGCTTCTTTTCTTAAGCTTTCTAATTCAAGACGTTCTTGATTTAGCTGTTGATCAAAGCTATTTTTTCTTTCTTGAAGCTTAACCATATCTTCAAGATTTACTTTGTATTTATCAAATACAGTAGGTGCATCCATCAGCATTTGCATATCAATCTTTTGTTGTGTTTCATAAATACAAAGAACGCTATAATCAATGTCTTTTTGTTTGTCCATGATTTGAATATCTGTATAATGAAGATCATTATCGAGATAGTCAATCTTTTGATGAATCACATTTAGCATGTCCTCTAAATACTTGATGTTCAAGTAACAAGCTTTACTCGATTGATTTAAAGATTCAAGCTCACCATTTCTTTGAGTTTCAATCAAAGGCATTACGCGCATTACTTTTTTAATGGGATTCCCATTTTCATCTTCAATTGTATTGACGTGTCCAATAATCTCAAAGTCGGTTTGAAGAAGCATATCCGTTTCTGGATAGAGTGTTAAAAAATCTCCCTTAAAAATTTCGTCCTTTGTATAAGGAATTGTCAGAATGTCTGTTTTTCCTTCGATCAAGTCAAAATACATGGTTTCTTGTACGGGAATTCTAAAATTGTAGCCGATTACTAAAGTCATTTTCTTTGTCCTCCTTGTTTCTGGCTACATAATACTTTAGATTGAGAGAAAGAATTATTTAATGAGATTAGTTTCCCACATTGATGTATAATCAGAGTATGAAAGAGCTAGAGAAGAAAACGATTCGTTATATAGAACGGATGATTGAGTTGATTAAATTTACGCAGTATCCTCGTACCAAAGAGGATATGGCAAGATTCTTATTCAAAGAAAATACAAGTAATAAGAATAAAGAGTTGAATGTTTATTTAAAGTGGGATCAAGATTTTAATTTATTCAATACAAATGTACCGATTCATTTTGAAGAATTTAAAGAAAAGGGTAAAAGAAAATCATTGTGGTATTCTGGCACTCGAAGTGTACATCCGATTTTTTTGGCTTTAAATGCTTCAGAAGTATTCTTATTAACACAAGTCTTATTGACAATTGCATATGAGAATGATTCGGCATATTTTGATTTGTATAAAGGGATTGTAGAAAAGATTCAAAGGCAGCTATCGCCTTATATGCAGAATAAAATAGATTGGTCACTTCTTCATAAATCGTGTAATTGTTCAAAAACAATACTTATAAATGAGTCTATGCGTTCTCGAGTAGAAATGAATGATGAAGAATTAGATTATTGGGATATGATTGAAGATTATAGTTCGAGTGTTACGTTTCAAACATTAGAGCGTGCAATATCTTTAATGAAGTTTATGCATTTGCCTAAGACTCGAAATGAGATTAATGAGTTTATGGGGTGTAATGTGTTTGTTAAGGAAATTACTTTAAATGGTGGTTTGAAACAAAGAGGGTATTGGAAGAGTAAGAATCATAATAATGATTATTGCTTCTTAAATGTGGTTTTTCCTTTTTGTAAGACAAAGGCTTATGATAAGGATAATCATTATAAGGATATTGGTTATGTGTCTACGGCAGGTGATGTTGAAGAAGAAAATTTGGATTATCAAGAAGAAATCAATTATACCCAAGATAATGTTTTTGATAAAAGGAATCATTTGCGCTATCAACAAACGGTGCATCCAATCTTTTTGGTTTTAACCTTAGATGAAGTATATTTATTGACAAATCATTTGTTGAAGCTAGTGCAAAAGAAGTTTAAGAATGAAACTATGCATGAATTAAAACGATATAAGGATACAACGTATGCTCAGTATGAGAATGTTGTTAGTAAGATTACGCATCAATTGTCTAGATATGCAAGAGATGTACTTGATATTGAAATAAATACGAATGAGAAAGATTTTGCATCTGAAAAGCATTATAATTTAGAGCATGGTATTACAGAACAAAATCTAATTATGTTTTTAAAGACAGGAGAAGCCTATAGTGTAGATACAGTGGATGGCCTTGTATATGGAAGCATTACTTGGATACACGATACCTTCTCTGTTGTAGATAATAATGGAAAAAGTCATAGAATTATTCCGGCAAAGGATTGAGTGTGGGAAATGAATCTCATTATTCAATCTTTTTTTTCAATTGAATTTAAAATACAGATAGGAGGTAAAAATAATGGAAAGATTATTTGTGTACGGAACATTAATGAAGGGGCAAAGAGCTCATGATCTACTAGAAAATTCAAAGTATTTAGGAAAGGCAACACTAAAGGGATATAGAAAGATGGATTTGATTTATTATCCAGGTATTGTAAAAGAGAAGAATTCTATAGTAGAGGGTGAAGTGTATGAAGTAGATGAGCATACAAAACAAAGAGTGGATGTATATGAAGGTGAGGGATACTTGTTTAAATGTATAGATGCAAAGATCGATTTAAATAACAAGCCAATTAAAGCCAAGGTGTATGAGTATATTGTTCGTAATAAAAATTAATTTTGTTAAATAATTTGGTTATATTTCTAGATTTATATTTCACATTTATATTATGTACAGAATTTGCTGTGATATACTTATAGTATAGAATTTTAGAAAAGGTAGTGTAGTATATGAGTCAACAACTTTTTAAAAACGTACCTTATGATTTACGTACTCTTTTGAATGATGTAAATATAGGTAGAATTGGTTTGCCTGATCTTCAAAGGCCATTTGTATGGAAAGATAATAAAGTAAGAGAATTACTTGATTCTATGATTAAAGGATTTCCAATTGGTTACATAATGTTATGGGAATCTCCACAGTTTTACGATTCGAATAAATCTGGTCATATAGGTATAGATGCAAAGAAAATAGATGTACCTAAAAGCCTAGTTATTGATGGACAACAAAGATTAACAGCACTGATAGCTGCAATCTATGGGATACAAGTAAAAGATAAGAATTATAAAGAAAGAAATATTCGTATTTCATATAATCCGATTAAAGTTAAGTTTGAAGTCTGGACACAGGCGTACGATAGAGATCCAGAATGGATTTCACAGATTTCAGATGTTTTTATGGCAGATTTAAATCATGCATTACCATCATTTAGAAAAAAGTATATAAAAGAAGTTAACGAATCTCGTGAAAAAAATGGATTAGACGAGTTAAATGATCAAGAAGAGGAATTGATTGAGTCAAATTTAAATAGATTGTTAGAATTGTTAACTTATAATTTACCTGTTATGGAAATTAGTGAAAGGGCTTCTGAAGAAGATGTATCTGATATTTTCGTTCGAGTGAATTCCGGTGGTGCACAATTAACGGAAAAAAACTTTATCGAAACATTATTAGCTGTATATGATAACGATATTTTCAAAAAGATAAATAAGTTTTGTGAAGATTCACATACAACGAAAAACGGAACGTCGTATAATAATATTATCGTTCTTGAGCCTTCCTTTGTATTGCGTACAACGATAGCATTGGCTTATAAAAGAGCGCGTTTGAAATATGCATATATGTTAATGAGAGGTAAGGATTTAAAAACGGGAGAGTTTGCAGTAAATATACGAGAAGATAATTTAAAATTGTTTAGAGAAAAATTGGATATTGTAATGGATTTAAATAATTGGCATTCTTTTTTGAATCTGTATGCGCAGGTTGGTTATTTAAGTAAATCGCAAATATCATCAAATATTGCAGTAGTATATTCATATGCATTATATTTAATTGGTAAATATGATTATAAAGTTAAATCGTTGGAGCTGCAGAAGGTAATAAAGAAATGGATATTTATGACTACTATAACAGCGTTCTTTTCAAGTTCGACAGAAACAACGGTTGAAAAAATATTAGCGGATTTGCGAGAAGTTAAATCTGATAAAGATTTTGTGAATTATTTAGATTCTCAAATCAATAATAAATTTACAGATGATTTCTTTAATGTAACATTACCTGATTTGTTTAAAACATCTGGTAATCAATCGCCTGCCTGGTTTGGCTTTGTAGCATCTTTAATTGTTTTAGATGTACCAATTTTATTTGGAACAACTACATTAGCTCATTTCTTTATACCGGGAATCAACGGTACAAAAAAAGCTACGGATAAACATCATATATTCCCTAAGAATTATTTGGCTAAACAAGGTATCACAGACGATAGAACAAGAAATCAAACAGCAAACTTTACTTATTTAGATTATCAAACAAATATTGATATTGGTGATGCTGCGCCAATTGAATATGTAAGTCGCTATAAAGAAAAATTAGGTGAATATGCTTATAATTTAACTTTATCTCAGAATGCTATTCCAATTGGATTTGAAAACATGAGTTATGAGGAATTCTTAGAAAAAAGAAGACAACTTATGTCAAATACAATAAAGGAAGCATTTAAGAAAATTAGTTAGTAATGGAAGGATTAAAGTATGAATAAACAACAATTAGCAACAAAAATATGGGAATCAGCAAATAAAATGCGTTCTAAGATTGAAGCCAGTGAATATAAAGATTATATTCTTGGTTTTATTTTCTATAAATTTTTATCTGAAAGAGAAGAGAACTTCTTAAAAGGAGATGGTTATAAAGAAAATGATTTAGTCACTATAAAGGAAGATGATGCAGAAGTTGTAAATTATCTACAAACTAGAATTGGCTATTTTATTTCTTATGACAATTTGTTTTCTACTTGGTTAAAAATGGGAAGTGATTTTGATGTATCAAATGTTACTGATGCTTTGTCTGCGTTTAGTCGATTAATCAGTAATAACTATAAAAAAGTTTTTGATGGAATTTTCCAAACTTTGGAGTCTGGTATATCAAAATTAGGTTCAAGTGCAAAAGAGCAGAGTAAAGCTATTAGAGATTTAATTTACTTAATTAATGATATTCCTATGGATGGTCAACAAGACTATGATGTATTAGGCTTTATTTATGAATATTTAATTTCAAATTTTGCGGCCAATGCGGGTAAAAAAGCCGGAGAGTTCTATACGCCTCATGAAGTTTCTTTGCTTATGTCAGAAATAATTGCTGAACATTTAAAAGATCGTAATGAGATTAAAATTTATGACCCATGCTCAGGTTCGGGATCATTATTAATCAATATAGGAAAAAGTGTTTCTAAATACATGGATGGACAAAACAATATTAAATATTATGCCCAGGAATTAAAACAAAATACGTATAACTTAACACGTATGAATTTGGTTATGCGTGGTATTTTGCCTGATAATATTAAGGTTCGAAATGGAGATACTTTAGAAGAGGACTGGCCAGATTTTGATGAAAATGATCGAATAAATACTTATGAGCCTTTATATGTTGATGCTGTGACAAGTAATCCTCCATATTCACAAGATTGGGATCCTACAGGTAAAGAAACTGATCCACGTTATGCAGAATACGGTCTAGCTCCAAAAGGGAAAGCAGATTATGCATTCCTACTTCATGATTTATATCATATAAAATCAGATGGCATTATGACTATTGTATTACCACATGGTGTTCTTTTTCGAGGTGGTGAAGAGGGCGATATTCGTAGAAACTTAATTGAAAAAAATAAGATTGATACGATTATTGGCTTGCCTTCTCATATTTTCTTTGGGACAGGAATTCCCACAATTATCATGGTTTTAAAGCAAAAAAGAAAAAATACTGATGTGTTAATAATTGATGCTTCAAAAGGTTTTGTCAAAGAAGGAAAGAATAACAAATTAAGAGCATGTGACATTAAAAAAATAGTGGACACTATTAAAAACAGATGTACTATTGATAAATTTAGTCGAGTTGTAACAAGAGATGAAATTCGTTCAAATGACTATAATTTAAATATTCCTCGATATGTTGACTCTTCAGAGAAACCAGAATCTTGGGATATTTACGCATCTATGTTTGGAGGAATTCCAAATAGTGAAATTAATGAATTAGAAGATTATTGGAAAGTTTTCCCATCTTTAAAAAATGAATTATTTAAGGCTAATAATGTACAATATAGTTGTTTTAAATCGAATAAATTAAAAGAAACTATAAAGCATAATAAAGAAGTAAAAGAATTTATTAATAAATATAATCAGTCTTTATCAGGCTTTGATTCAACTTTAAAAAAATTTTTGATTGATAACTCGAATAAATTAAATATTACAAAAACAGCGACTGTTATTAGCGATGAATTATTTACAAGATTAAATTCTTTAGATTTAATTGATCCATATGTAGCTTATCAGGATTTTGATAATAAATGGACTGAAATTTCAACCGATTTGGAAATGATTCAAACTGAAAGTTTTGAATGTACAAAAGTAGTTGATCCAAATATTGTGACTAAGAAAAAGAATAATAAAGTAGTTGAAGTGCAAGAAGGATGGTTAGGACATATCATTCCTTTCGATATTGTACAAGAAAAGTATTTAAAAGAAGATAAACAAACATTGTTATCTAAGCAAAATAGAGTTACAGAAATTGAATCTTCCATTGAAGAAATTTTTGAATCTTTAACTGATGATGAAAAACAAAGTGAATATTATGATGAAGAAAAGAATAAATTTGATGATAAATTAGTGAAAACAGCTTTAAAAAAATCTGATTTGGATTTAGAAACTAAAAATAAGTTAAAATCATATCAGAATTTGGTAAATGAAAAGAAAGCTTTAAACAAGGAAATTAAATTAGAAAGTGAATCTTTAGAATTAAATACGAAATCAACTATTGAAAATTTATCTGATGATGAAGTAAATACATTATTGTTTAATAAGTGGATTGAGCCGTTAATGGATTCATTGCAGAATATACCAATGAATATCATTAATGAATTGATTAAAACACTTGAGAATTTATCAAAAAAATACGAAGTGACTTTTGAAGATATAGAAAAAGATATTAATCATACAGAACAGGAATTAATTTCTATGATTGATGATTTAGAAGGCAATGAATATGATATGCTTGGATTACAAGAATTAAAATCTTTATTAGGGGGGGATGTACATGAATGATAAAACTCCTAGAATTAGATTCAAAAGCTTCACTGATGCTTGGGAACAGCGTAAGTTGGGGGAACTATCTTCATCTTTTGAATACGGACTCAATGCAGCAGCAAAAGAGTATGATGGTGAAAACAAATATATAAGAATTACAGATATTGATGATGAAAGCCGAGAATTTAAACAAGAAGACATCACTTCACCAGATACAGATTTATCTTCTGCTGAAAACTACAAATTATCTGAAGGAGATATTTTGTTTGCCAGAACAGGAGCAAGTGTTGGAAAAAGCTATATTTACAAGGCTTCTGATGGATTGGTCTATTATGCAGGTTTTTTGATTAGAGCAAGAATAAAGCCAGAATACAATTCGGAATTTGTATTTCAGAATACACTTACAGGCGATTATGAGAAGTTCATTAAGGTTACTTCGATGCGTTCAGGGCAACCGGGAGTTAATGCTCAGGAATATTCACAATATCAAATAATGATGCCAAGTAAACCTGAACAAGATAAGATTAGTGACTGTTTAAGAAATCTCGACAACCTTATCACCCTTCATCAGCGAGATATATTTCTGTTAAAAGGCACAATTAAATGGTTAGTTTTTCCCGTAAAAATAAGAAAGAAGGAGTTTGTTTTATGGTTTTTAACAAAGAATCAGAGTTTGAAGAGGCTCTAATAAAAATATTATGTAAATATGGATGGTCAGATAAGGTATTAAAATATCCAACTGAGGAAGATTTAATTCAAAATTGGGCTGATATTCTATTTGAAAATAACCGTGATATAGATCGTTTAAATGATTATCCTTTAACTCGTTCTGAAATGCAGCAAATCATTGCACAAATAACTGAATTGCGAACTCCTTTAAAGCTTAATGGCTTCATTAATGGCAAAACGGTATCTATTAAACGTGATAATCCGGATGATAAACTACATTTAGGGAAAGAGGTAAGCTTAAAAATATATGATAGGATGGAAATTGCTGCAGGAAGTTCTAGGTATCAGATTGCTCAACAGCCTATTTATAAGTCAAAAAGCAAAATATTAAATGATAGAAGAGGGGATTTAACATTATTAATAAATGGTATGCCAGTAATTCATATTGAATTAAAGAAGAGTGGTGTTCCAATTAGTCAGGCTCAATATCAAATTGAAAAGTATGCTAAAGAGGGTATATTTACTGGATTATTTTCTTTATTACAAATTTTTGTTGCAATGAATCCTGATGAAACGACTTATTTTGCTAATCCTGGACCTGAAGGAAAGTTTAATTCTAGTTATTACTTTCATTGGGCAGATTTTAATAATGAAAGAATAGATCAATGGGATAAAGTTGGTGCGACTCTTTTAAGTATTCCAATGGCTCATGAAATGATTGGATTTTATACTGTCGCTGATGATTCTGATGGAATTTTAAAAGTCATGAGAAGTTATCAGTATTATGCGGCCAGTCGTATTTCTGATAAAGTGGCTAAGAATAAGTGGGAAGATAAAAATCAATTGGGTGGGTATATATGGCATACCACTGGATCCGGAAAGACTTTGACGAGTTTTAAATCGGCTCAATTGATTGCTTCTTCTAAAGATGCTGATAAAGTTGTTTTTTTAATGGATCGTATAGAACTAGGTACTCAATCATTAAAGGAATATCGAGCTTTTGCTGATTTTGATGATGATGTTCAAGATACAGAAGATACATATGTGCTTGTTTCAAAATTAAAAAGTGATGATCCAGCAAATACTCTTATTGTAACATCAATTCAAAAAATGAGTAATATTGGTAAAGATTCAAATGGATTAAAACAAAAAGATTTAGACAAGATGTCTTCAAAAAGAATAGTGTTTATTGTTGATGAGTGTCATAGATCTACATTTGGGGACATGCTTTTAACTATTAAAGAAACCTTCCCTAAAGCCTTGTTCTTTGGCTTTACTGGCACACCAATCCAAGATGAAAACCAAAAGAAAATGAATACAACTACGGATATATTTGGTAATGAATTACATAGATACAGCATTGCGGATGGCATAAGAGATGGTAATGTCTTGGGCTTTGATCCATATAAAGTTTTAACTTTTAAAGATATGGATTTAAGAGAAGCGGTTGCATTGGCAAAAGCTAATGCGAGTAGTCGTGAAGAGGCTCTTAAAAATGAAAAAAAGGCAAAAACATATAATCATTACATGGATAAATCTAAAGTTAAAATGATAACTTCTATTGATGAAAATGGTAAAGTAATTCATGGTATTGAGGATTATGTTACAAATCAACAATATATGGAAGATAAACATCAAAATATAGTGGTTGATGACATTATTTCAAATTTTGACAGGTTAAGTCATAATAAAAAATTTCATGCTATTTTTGCTACAAGTAGTATTCCAGAGGCGATAGAATATTATAGGTTATTTAAAACAAAAGCACCAACTCTAAAAGTAACTGCTTTATTTGACCAACATATAGATAATGTTGATGGTTTTCAATTTAAAGAAGATGGTTTGGTTGAATTGATTGAAGATTATAACAATTTATATCATCAGGATTTTAATATAGCAACATTTGATAAAATGAAAAAGGATATTGCAGCTAGACTTGCACATAAAAAGCCTTATGAAAGAATTGGATTGGATTCTGATAAACAAATTGATGTCTTAATTGTAGTGAATCAAATGTTAACTGGATTTGATTCTAAATGGATCAATACATTGTATTTAGATAAAATGATTGAATATGAGAATGTTATTCAGGCATTTTCAAGAACAAATAGATTGTTTGGTCCAGATAAACCATTTGGAATTATAAGATATTATAGAAGACCTCATACAATGGAGGAGAATATTTCAAAAGCTATAAAATTATATTCAGGAGATAAGGTTTTTGGATTGTTTGCTAATAAACTAAATTATAATTTACAAGTACTAAATCATTTGTTTGGTCAAATTGAGTTATTGTTTAATAATGCCGGAATTACTAATTTTGAAAAATTGCCTGGTAATTCGTCAGACCGAAGGCAGTTCGTCAAACTGTTTAACGAATTTAATAAATTAATTCAAGCTGTATATCTACAAGGCATGGTATGGGAGAAGAGTGAATATATTTTTGACATTAAAAATAATCAAAAAGAAATTATTGTACGTTCGTTTGATGAAAAGACATATTTAATCTTAGTTCAAAGATATAAAGAGTTGTTTACGCATAGACCAGGTACAGATCCAGAAGATAATATTTTTGATATCGAATCCTATATAACTGAAATTGATACAGGTTTTATCGATAACGATTATATGAATTCTAAATTTAATAAATATATAAAAATATTATTTCAACCAGGTGTTACGGCAGAAGAAATTGATAAAGTAAAGGCTGAAGTACATAAAACATTTGCTACTTTAAGTGCTGAAGAACAAAAATATGCTAACATCATTATTCATGATATTGAAGCTGGTGATTTTAAGATAAAAGATGATGATAAAACACTTAGGGATTATATTACAGATTATATGAACCAAGCTAAAACTGATCAGATACATAAAATAGCTGTTACTTTTGGACTTGATGAACGTTTGTTAAGAGAATGTGTTTTATTAAAATTAAATAAAACAAACTTAAATGAATTTGGACGTTTTGATAAACTGTTAAGTACTGTTGATAGAATAAAAGCACAAAAATATTTCGAACAAATTGAACAACAGAAAATAATACGACCAAAAGTTAATATGAAGGTATCTAATTTATTAACTAAATTTATTATTGAAGGTGGATTTGAAATCGAATAAGGAAGGGAGAGTCATATTGATTCTTCCTTTTTTGCTTGGGAACAGCGTAAGTTGAGTGATATATATGGTTCGATTGGAAATGCATTTGTAGGAACAGCTACTCCATACTATACAGAACAAGGACATTTTTATCTGGAATCTAATAATGTAAAAGATGGACAGATAAATCATAACTCTGAGATTTTCATAAATGGCGAATTCTATGAAAAGCAAAAAGACAAATGGTTACATACCGGAGATATGGTTATGGTTCAGTCAGGTCATGTTGGACATGCAGCTGTAATCCCTGAAAAATTGGACAATACAGCGGCTCATGCCTTAATCATGTTTAGAAATCCAAAAGAAGAAATTGAGCCTTACTTTTTGAATTATGAATATCAAACTAATAAAGCTAAGAAGAAAATAGAAAACATTACGACTGGTAATACTATAAAGCATATCCTTGCGTCAGATATGCGGGAATTTGTAGTTGATTTTCCAAATTATGAAGAACAGAAAGTAATTGCGGACTATTTCTGTAACATTGACAACCTCATCACCCTTCATCAGCGTGAGTAGAATGGAGGAAAATGTGATGATAGAACAATTTAATAAAGATAGTTTGTTTTGTGAATATTACAAATGTTGGGTTTCAATTTATAAAGAAGGTGCAATCCGTCCTGTTACATTACAAAAATACATGATGACTATATCCTGGCTTGAAAAATTGGTACCTGATGTTAAGTTGTGTGAATTGGATCGGATTTGTTATCAAAAATTATTGAATGACTATGCGCAATTCCATGAAAGACAAACAACGATGGATTTCCACCATCAACTAAAAGGGGCAATATTAGATGCAGTTGATGAGGGTTTGATTGATAGGGATCCAACTCGAAAGGCCATTATAAAGGGAAAAGCGCCAAGAGAAAAGAAGCCTAAATATTTAAATCAATTTGAGCTACATACTTTATTAATTAATTTAAATTTAGGTGAAGAAATGAGTTGGGATTGGTTTATTCTGTTGGTGGCTAAAACTGGTATGCGATTTTCAGAAGCACTTGCACTTACACCTAAAGATTTTGATTTCAGCAAACAATTGTTAACTGTTAATAAGACATGGGATTATAAAGGAGATGGAGGCTTCTTACCTACAAAAAATAAATCTTCTGTAAGAAAAATTCAATTAGATTGGCAAACTGTTATTCAATTTTCTCAATTAGTAAAAAATAAGCCGGAGAATGAGCCGATATTCACGAGTTTAAATCCTAAAATTTATAATTCAACAGTTAATGATGCTTTAACCAGAAAATGTAAACAATGTAATATACCTAACATTACAATTCATGGTTTAAGACATACTCATGCTTCACTTTTGCTGTTTGCAGGTGTATCTATTGCGAGTGTAGCTAGACGATTAGGACATGCGAGTATTAATACGACGCAGAAAACATATTTGCATATTATACAAGAACTGGAAAATAAAGATGTTGATTTAGTTATGCGTTCTCTATCAACGTTAAGTTAAAATTAGAATCACGCTGATGAAGTAATAAAAAGGTAATCCGCAATTAGATAGGGTCGACTAAAAGTTGGCTTCAAAAATTGTAGGGTTGAAAACCCTATGAGTGTTTAAAGGATTATTAACTAGGGAGCAGAGATGTTTGAATCTCTGCTCCTTTTATAATGGGTGATTTGAATCTGCACGATTGAAATCAATGTATTCTGTTAACTTGTCATATAATTCTTCGAATCTTATGTCAATGTATCCTCGTAGCTCTTCAATTTCAAATTTCATTTCAGTGTCTTGAAGATTTCTGAAGTATTCAATCAGTTCGATAATGTCTTGTGCATCCATGATCATTTCTCCCTTGGTTCCAGGCTGAATGTTGTATTTGGGTCGAGTACATACATTACGCGATTGCGGAAGCGAGACCAGTTAGTGTAGCCATTGGCGTTGTTCTTGATACACTTGATAATCTTGTTTCGATTCTCAATGATCGCATTATTCACTTTTTTATTGCAGACCA
>ERZ506979.213-NODE-213-length-45042-cov-7.664259_pt1 | contig 45042 bp, 38 predicted proteins | sample MGYA00512887_ERZ506979 | MGnify/ENA metagenome assembly ERZ506979 | reverse complement strand
TTTGTAGGGGCCACCGCTTCGCGCTGTCCCCTACATGCTTAAGCATAGATAAAAAAACGGGCCGAAACGGCCCGTTTCAGCTTGGCGAAAGCGTCCGGCGAGATCCGAACTTTTCGCCAAGCTGAACAAAAGTGGGGGATGCTCCCCCACTTTTGACGCCCGCGGGCGGGTTATCCGCTTCGCTCGACGCGGAGAGGGGAACCCTGACGGTTCCCCCTCCGCGCTTTTAGCAAGAAAGTGAACTACCGAAATAGATTTGCCGCTGCTAAACCGCAGCCGCCGGGGTATTGACTTCTATGTATTCCTGCACCCGGCGCAACTCGTCGGCAAACCGGAATACAATGCTGATATTGCCGCCCTCGTACACCTTAATATGGTCTACCAAGGCTATTAAAACATCCCGCGTCAGCTTTGTAATGTTCTGATATTGGCGGAACGACGCTATAAACGGGTTTTCATCATCCACGCCGTTCTCCATTTCTTCTTTTTCACTCCGCAGTCTCTCCAGCACTTCGCTCAGCGCTTCGGCCTGCTGTTCGTAGTTCTCTCTCATATGACAGTAATCGGCGTGGCTGATCTCCCCATCTTTCCAGTCCTGATACACCGCTTGCTTATAATGGAGAATTTTTGCAAGTTCTCGCTCTTTCTGCCCAATCATATCCAGCAGCTTTAACGACTGGCTTTTCACTAGCGGCGCACGGTTGATCTGTTCGATGGTTTTCGCGTAATCTACCGCCAGATATACCTGCTGCTGTATAGCATACAGCACAGCAGCCTCTAAACGGTTATGCTTAATCGTGTGCTTTGTGCAGGCAAGTTTGGACTGGTTCTTATAAGTGCCGCAATAATAATACACCTTTTTCCCGTCCGCATACCGGGCCATACCTCTGCCGCAATCTGCACACCGCAAAAAACCGCTGAACAGATAGAGTTTCTGCTGATTCGGGGCCGTCCGCACATCCCGGCGCAAAAGCTGCTGTACCTTATCAAACGTTTCCCGGTCAATGATCGCCTCATGGGTGTTCTCCACAATATACCATTCATCTTCCGGAACCCGTTCCTGAATATGTATCTTATAGCTTTTGATCCGGTAACGGCCCTGCACCATATCCCCGCAATACATGCGATTCTTCAATATGTTGCTGACCGTTCCGGCACACCAGAGTGTCGGCATTTTCGGGTCGGTGCTGGGATTGCGGTATTTCAGCCCCTGCCTCTCCTGCTTATACCGTCCGGGGCTTAACACCCCATGATCGTTCAGAAAATGGACGATCCCGTTCTTTCCCATGCCGTTTAAGAACATGCGGAATATGTCCCGTACCACGTCGGCGGCTTCCTCGTCGATTATCAGAGCGTTGTTGTCCTCGGGGAATTTTTTGTAGCCATACGGAGCAAATGAACCGATGTGCTCCCCATTGCGCCGCTTCATATCGAATACCTCCCGAACCTTGTCGGAGGTTTCCGCGCAATGGTTTTCATTTAGAACACCTTGGATGGGAACGGCGATATTGCGCATATTTTTGGGGTCAAGATAGCTGTCCACTGGCTGATGATACAGGGAGATAAAACGAACGTTGTGCCGTGGGAACCAGTCATCCAAATAGTAGCCCTGATCGCTGTAGTTCCGAAAAGAACGGGCAAGGTCTTTCACGATTACGCAATTGATTCGCCCGTGCTTGATGTCCGACAGCATCCTTTGAAAATCTTCACGTTCGTCGTCGGTGGTGCCCGAAATACCATCGTCCACATATTCGTCTACTATGATATACTCGTCGCCGTCCTGAAACCCGGTAATGTGTTCCTCGATGATTGCCCGCTGGTTGGAAATGCTCTCGGATTCGTCGTAGCTGCGGGCGTCTTCTTTGGATAGACGAATATAAATGGCGATTCTCCAAGTCTTGAATTTTGTTTTGGATAACTCTGTGATTATACGGCTTTTCCGTGCCATAACGGCCTCCTTCTCTATCACATTACACCCTTATTATACCATCCCCCAGGAATGGCCTGCAAGGTTGTCAATTCCGATAGAATCTTGTCCCACGGTGGAACCGATAGTTAAAGGCCGCTTTTCTTTATATATAAAAAATTGCATAAGCAATTTTGGAGCGTTGGGGCATTGTCTGCAAATTCCAGCTTTACACCCATATCTCCCACACGAAAGCAATATGGGTTTTTCGTCTTTGTCAATATCTGTTTTAAACGCTGGCTTTGTGGAATACCGACATCTAAAATCAGGCCGCTCACATCTGTAAGCATTTCCTTATCTACACTGTTGACATCCACACTGCGCAGTTCATTCAAACGCTGAATTTGCACCATAATTGACCTCCATTTCCAAATATGATTCTTTTAAATATGTCCTCCATGCTTCGGGCCAGGTTGGCCCTAAGTTAGTCAATAGGAACTATTACGATAGTGTTCGTCAGCCTCGTCGATGGTCTTTCTATCGAACACCCAATGTAATTCATCGACTACCCGCTGGATATCCTTATGGGCAAAGCCTGCGTTTTCCATCGCATGAATGACATATCCCCGGCAAGCGCCGTTGCTCCATGGTTCAATTTGCAGAATTTCAACCGGTTGCTTTTGTCCCATTGGTTCTCCTCCCATTCATAAATATCAGGAGCACCGTGTCTAACCGGCCTATCAAAAGACAGGTATAATCGACACAGTGCCCCTGCATAAATATGGTTTGCGGCAGCCCAACCCTGTATGGAAAATCCGCCGCTATTCAATTGTGGAGAGAAACAAAAAATTTCCTCTCATATACCTAGGACATCCAGACGCTGTTTTTTACCCCTCCCGGTCAAATTTTTTTAAAAAATTTTTCATAGATTCCAATCCCCGCCGGATGGAGATATGGACGGTTTTCACGCTTACCCCTTCGTCAGCGGCAATTTCTGTTTGAGAACGCCCAAGCAGAAAGTGTTCAAATACCCGCCGCCCCTGCGCATCCGGCAAGGCGTTAAGGGCGCAGCACAACTGCTCAAACTGTTCCATCCGCTCTATCAGTTCCTGTGTTGACGGCTCCATGAAGCTAGCCGTGTATTCAATGCCATCCTCCATATCCAGGGAGTACGCAGCTTTATTACGTCCCGTCCGTCTCTGGTGGGCAGCCTCATACAGACGGTTTGCACGGAACTCCGCCGCTACTTCATCCGAAACCTCGACCAAACAGTCCTTCATGTACCACGGATAGAAATGCCGCAGATTGATTTCAACCATTTCAACGTCCTCCGTTCATCGTTTTTGCATGGATACACAGATGAACGGGACGTGGCGGCGAACGGCAGCGTGGACACCTATGATTCGGTATCTTATAATCTTCGGGCCAACTTGGCCCGAAGGAAACCAACAAAAAGAGAGCGGAAATCCTCTATAAAATACATAGTTAATGAAAAGCCGTCCGATGTGGTTTCCTATCGCACATCGGACGGATTGCAAAAAACAATAGCGATCCATTTTTTCGCGGATTATCACCGACGAAAAGAGCAGAAATTTCCCCGTTATCCGGCAAAGTTAAAAAAAGATACGCCGCCCTCTCATTTCCTCCCCTCCAAAAAGCAGCATCGGATGCCGTGCCGTCCCCACGTCACATGACACATTTACAACCTGCCATTCCTCATCCATCATCCGCTCCACATCATCAGCAGGAATACGAAAGACGATTCCACCGTCACCGGGCCGGACGGGCAACTCTATGTGGTGCCCAACAAGTTCCGGCAGGCCCACAAAAACTATGAAAACTTGCCAATAGAGAGTATGTACGGCCTGCTGTGCGCCCAGCAGACCGCGGATCTGGGATATGGAATGTTCCGGCGCAATTCGTTGGCGGCCGATGTCAACACGCCTTATATGGATGCCGATTTGTTCATCGACGCCTGTCATTACACGGCTCCGGCCTACAGCATGGGCCTGGAAAGCCACTTCCCCAGGGATGCCGCCAAATCGGTCCACTATTTTGAGATCCTGCTGGAGGTATGTATGGACATCTTGAACCGGGACAGGTTCAAGTCGAATGACCTTTCTGTTATCTGCTCCTGCTGGGAGGAACTGGTCGACGCCTATTCGGCGGGCGATGGCTGCGCTGTGGATGTGGAAAAAGCCAAGGATTATTACAAGAGCGCCTTTTCTGCCGCCCAGAGCAACGAGGACATCCAAAAGCAGATGGTCATTGTGCACACCTTGACGGGCGGCTGGCCACGGCCCGGGAAGGTTTATGGGGTGCTGGCCCACTTGTTTGCGATGGACATGGTGAAAAACAGCGTGGTGGAAGGGGCCGCGCTGATGGAGGAATATCTCTACGGCATCCGTGAAATCGGCGAGGATAATCTGGGCCTAAATCCTGAGCAGGATTTTGCCCTCTATTACAAGGCGGCCGGTGAGAACGGCAACCTTTACGCCTGCTACATGCCGGGGAACTGCTATCTGAAGGGGATAGGCACCCCGGTCAACCGTGAAGAGGGCGTCCGGCTGATCCGCGCCGCGGCGGAAAACGGCAGCCCGTCCGCCGCCATACAGATGGTTTATCTGGGCAGCGACAACGAGGCCGGATGGCAGACCATAGTTCAACGGATCAAGGCGGATCTGCAGTCTCATCTGGCGGTGATGCAGGGCGTGACCGGCGTTCAGGTGAAGCCTGTGCCTTCCAGAGTAGCTGTGGAGTTACACGACCTGTATGAAGAGGAAGAGGCGGAGCAGGAGACGGCTGCCCCGGAGGAAGAGGAGGACCGCAGTCCCGCCTACGGCGACACCACCTACGATCTGTCCCGCATGCCGTCCATCGTCTATGACAGCGGCAACAACCGGTGGCAGCGCCGGGGAATCTACGGCGACCACGCGGTCTATTACAACGACGACGGCAACGAGGTGACCATCTGGAACGCGGAGGTTTCCGGCTCCTCGGCCAACACCAGCGCCGGTACCCTGCACTGGTACTGAGCCGCGGAACCGGGAGAAAATCACTTTCCTGCCCGACCCGGATCGGGAGCTGAGCGAATCAAGGAGGAACAAGCATGCCTTTTTTACTGATTGCAGCCGTGGTATTGATGCTGATCGGCTTTTTTGGATACAACCCTCTGTGCAGGAAATACGCGGGAGTCATTGGCGTGGGCGGCTCCTATGTCATCCTGATCGACCTGATGCTGCTGGTGTCCAGCGTGGGCCAGATCGCCCGTATGATCGCGGGCGATTCCAAAACCTCCATGCTGGAAATCATCCTGGGTCTGGTCATCATGCTTGTCTGTCTGGCATACATGGCCTATGTGATGCTGACGCGGTGTGAGACGGCGGTCCAGCGCATCCTGCTGCCCGTTGTTGCCTGCCTTATCGGCTTCGGCTTCTGCTGGGAGCCATCATCTTTCACATGCCCATGGAGAGCGGCAGGCAGACAGAAGGCGCAGCCTTTCCCTCTGTCCTGTATGACAACTATGAAAACCGGTTTGAGCTGCTCAACGCCGGCGGTGACAACGCCACCTATTACTGCCAGAAAACCGGACAGCAGGTGCTGTTCTATGAATCGGATCTGGCGGACGGGGTGCCCAACGGCTGGCGCCGGGGATAAACATCCGTTATATGGATGATACAGCTCTGAATATCAGCTTTGGAAGACCCCGCCTCTATCGTGCTCAAAAGCCGGCCAGATTGTCCATACAGGCAATGAAAATATCCTCCACATCCCGATTTTTCAACCCGTTCAGTACTGGCACCCAGAACTTAGAGTTTTTTGTTTTTGCTACCGTCTAAATTGACATCAATAGCGATGTAGACCGCTTTTTCACAATCTGGCCCTCGCTTACCGCACATGGCAGTGGATCGCATACAAAACACCACCGTGTATCCCCCTTCTAGCGGCCTCTGCTGCCATTCTATCGCAATGGGCAATTCTGTTGTCCGTAATGTGGCTCACGGTTGTATCCAAGACATAGATTCCTTTGTCGAATACTGGAAATCCTCCCGATTTTTACATCGGGAGGATTTCGCTCTGTCATACAACGACTATTTAGACATCGCTTGAATCTGCTCGTTGGCTTTCTTTACTGCGTCATCCACATTGGCCTTATAGGTGGCCAATGTAGTGGCAATCTGGGAAGGCTCCGTCTGGCGAATACGGTACATCATATCGAGATAATTCATACCGCAGTCGTCGTTCACCAGGTTGCCGGCCATTTCCGCCTGGATACGATTGGGGTTCGTCAGCATGGACTCATAAATCTCTTTGGATTCATTGTTCATGAACAACCCTTCTTTGTAATTGTCATAATCCAACATATAGCGAAGGAAATACGGCACAGCTTCTGCATTGGCCGCCCCTTTCGGCACACCCCAGGCAGAATTTTGGATCAAAGGCAGGTAGTCTTTTGCCCCATTTGTTGGGAAGGGAACGACTGCAAGCTGCTTCTTCAGCCGGAATTTTTGATACCGATTATGCTTGTTGTGGGCACCGTTGATGCTCTCAAAAAAGAATCCACACTTTCCGTCCATAAAAGCAGTTATATCATAGGGTGTGGAAGAAAAGATGCCGCTTTTAATGTACTCCAAATATTTGGCCATAGCTTGACGATAGGCCGCGGATTCCATCGTGTTGACATATTTTTTTCCGTCATACTCCACCATATTGGCCCCAAAGCTGGCGGCAAAGCCAAATTCCGAAGCGCCGACATATCCGCTGCCAAGCTTGCAGAATTCCTTGGCCAGCTTTTCGAACGCCGCCCAATCCCATTTACCTTTTTTCCACAGGGCATAGGGATCGTCCAAATCATTTTCTTCAAAAATGGACTTATTATACAGCGCAACCGCACCGTCCAGAAACACCGTGTTTTTCAGGTTGGCCGCGTAGGCCTTGCCGTTGAAGGTATAGTCTTTCATAGTCTGCTCAGACCAGATCGCCGTATCAAACGTGTAGTTGCAGTGTTCAAGCGGCTGAAGCGATTTGACGCAGTTGATCCCGTTGCTCAGCAAACGAATAACGTCGGGCGATTTTCCGGAAAGCACCTTGGCGTTGAGCATCGTGTAGAATTCTTCATAGGCGCCCTGCTCAACGTCCACTTTGATCCCCGTCTTTTGCATAAACTCCTTAATGATATCGCCCTCAGGCATGGACATCACGTCATTCCAGACAAAAAACTTAATCGTGGTATTTTTCAGCTTGCTGGGGATACTTTTTAACATGTCCTCAAGAGATTGGCCCTGCGTGCTGCCCTTCGCCGTAGTCTTGGTGCTGTTTCGCTTTGTAGTTTCCTTTATGGTTGTTTTTTCGCCCGAAGCCTGGGATGCCAACGTTCCATCCGTCGCAGCCAGCTCGCCTCCCGTTTCCTTAGAGCCGACGGACGTTGATTCCGCCGCATTTTTTTCCGTTGTGGCAGCCGTCGAAGAGGCACCGCCTCCCGCGCCTGTGCCACAGCCGGCCCCTGTCAGCAGCATCAGCACAGCGGCGCCTGCGCTCGCGGCGGACAGCCATAATCTTTTCGTCATGTTATTCTTACCTCCCTGTAACGCAGCATTTCGTATGTGTTCGGCTCTATTTTCGTTCAAGGCCCCTTCTCTTTTTGCTGACCATGGGCAGAACGGCCGCGGCCATGACAGCCATGCCAAAGACCAAACCGGTCGTTTCGGTACCGCCCGTGGCAGGAATATCGGGATTGGGCTTGGGATTCGGATCAGGATCGGGGGTGGGATCGGGAGTGGGCTCCGGATCACCACCGCTTTCTGTCAGTTTAGCGATCACCTTATCCAGCCCCATTTTAAAGGTATACGTTCCATCCGAAACACTCACGCTTCCGGTAATCCTTCCTTCCGCTGCGGTGGTTGCTGCCGTCACTTTGACGGAATCAGCGGTCAAGGTAATCGCATCGTTCAGCATGTGAGTCTTGAGCATGCCTAACAGCGAATCCCCTGTAGACGCATTGGAGAACTCTTCATATCCTACCAGTGCCTTGGCCATAATATAACTCTGAGCCGCATTCAAGTCCTCCAGATAAACCAGCTTTCCTTTAGCCGAGCCCACGCCGTCTGTCAGATCGCCGTAGGTCATCCAGGCGTTGCTGCCGGCAACATCAGCGGTAACCTCTCGGCCATACGTATAGTTTTCCTCCGATTTTGAGCCTTTTCCGGCATAAATCGTGCCATTGGATGCCAACACCTGCCGGAAGGGGAAGGAGTGCCCTTCAATGCCCTCGCGAACTGCATTGCAGATCACATCCGGGTTGGTTACATACACTTCGGTGGTCTCGGGATTGAAGGAATAGGAGCCTAAATACTTCACAGAGGGAGGCAGTACGAAAGTACCGTAAATCTTCCCGCTCTCCCCCATCGGGTTATAGGATCCGATGGACTCCAGTCCGCTGGGGATATTCAGATTGACCAGCGGGCACTTTTCAAAAGTACCTTCCGGAATCTGCGTGGTTTTGGAGGAAATCCGGACATATTTTAGTTTAATGCACTGAGCGAACGCCTTGCCATTACCCTCAATACCGGCCGCACCGTCGGGAGAAGAGGCCAGATCCGTCAAACTTTCAGGCAGGATCACAATTTCCAGGTTAGGAAGCGAGGAAAAATTCCCGTAGACCAGCGGACCGGTCATGCCTTCCGGCAGCACCAGCATCCGTACCGCCTTTTTCGATTCCTCCGTCAGAAAAGCTGCATCCACTGTCGCAATTCCCTCGGGTATCTTCACAACTTCTGCCGCACCGCTGTACTCCAAAACAGCATCGTCCAGCACGAGGAAATCCTCATCCTTGGAAGTGGATGCAAAGGTGTAAGTCTCCATAGCAGGCTTTAGCGTTTTCTGGAAAACCACGGATTTGGCGTCGCTGCCTTTCTTCAGAAGAAGGCCGCCCACCGCTTCCCCTTCTACACCGTCAATCAACACAGTGCCATCCTCCAGTTGGCAGCCTCCCATAGCGGGCTGAACCGCACAGCCGCCTGGCCACGAGACTTCTATCTGTTCGTCGGTGACAGCCGCCTCCAAAGCCATCTGCAGACTGGAAGGTTTGCTGTCTGTAAAAGCATAGGCGTCCAGCGCGGACAAAATGGCGTCTTCGGCCTGTTCCAGCGTTTGAGAGGACGCGTCCGCAGAGAAGTTCAGCTCCTTAACCGTGATCGTATGGATCCCCCACGCCCCTTCATCCTTGAGAAAACCGACCATATAAATTCGAGCGGTGGATGCTTTGGCGTTGACCGCGGCAAATACGGGGCCAAGATCAAGCGAACCGCTTGGCGCGGTGCCTTTCGCAAAATTGTTCTCTTTGACAATAGCCGTGGGGAAAGCGGTCGCCGCTTCGCCGTTTACCGAGTCTATTCCCTCTTCATTTTCTGTAAACGTGTAGTTGGTAACGGCATAGCCGCCGTTTTCCGCGTCGCCGACGCAGAGGACGCCCTTTTCACCCGTATCCAGCACATAGGTCGTCACCAGTTTGGCAGGCGAATCGCTTCCATTCTCCAAATCAAAATTTAAGGACGACTGCACCGGAATGATCTTCGGCGTATCGCCATAGGCACTGTCCTGATTGCCTACTGTACCGAAGTAATAGGCCGGGAAGTAATAGTAGTCGCCGTAATTACCATTGTCCCATACAACATTGTAGCCGCTTTCCAGCGCCTCGATCTTGATGCCTTCCTTGTCGCTCCCTATACCGGCCAAGGGGTGGGAGACGCCGGCCGTGGGATTGTCCAAATTGTACCAGGTCTGCTCAACTAGCGCGCCGCGCCACCCCGTGGTAGAAAGGATATTCTCCCGGAAAGTGTTGCAGCCACCCAGATCCAGCACCGCTGTGTGGCCGTCCGGAACGGCCGCCGACGATGAAAGCGGACACATCGAGATCAGCAGGGTAAGTACAGCCAGTACTGCACAGATCGACCATTTGCTTCTTTTCATGCTAACCCTTCTTTCTTTTATTCGACCCGTTGGGTCAATTGAACCGAATCGTTGGGGCTATCTCCATGCCGCACTTGGCCATGGATTGTCCGATATGTTCGTCAAAGGTCAGGCACACGCATCCATAACGGCCTGCCTGGCCGTTTCGTTTCTGTATATAGGTGTTGCCGCTGAGTTTCGGCAGGCTATCCTCTCCGGCCCCGGCAAGAAATTCAAACACATCGTAAGAGGCCGTGTCCAGAATATTGCCGCGCACGACGAAATCCTCCGCGCGGTTCGGAGCTCCCCAGGATTTTATACCGGAGGCGGCATCCTTATCTGGCCGCTGGTTCCCCCAGCCATAGCCGATGAACCGGATGATGTTGCCTTCAAAAACCACATGAGACATCAGGGCCGACAAATCGCTGTGATAATACTCGATCCCCCAGGTGCAATAATCGATTAAATTATTCCGGTAGACAATATCTCGCATGTGTACATGCTTATCTCTGCCTTGATGAGTGATGCCGGTGTCGTAAATTTGATAAATATAACAATTTTCCACCAAAAAGCCGTCGCAGTTTTCCCAGCACTCGACGGCATTGCCGTAACGGGTCGTGTCGTAGAGGATCGATCCGCCGATCCAAGCCAACTCACAGCCGCGCACCGTGACATTCACAAAATTCTGACCGCCGATCCCATGTGCGCCGCCATACTTCAGGCAGAGGTTTTCCACCGTTACATCGGAGACATCCGAAATCATGATCAGGTTCTTTTTCTCGCACAGCTCAATGTCTTGGAATACCGAGGACGGGCTGCCCCTATCCAGATACAGATACAGCCGCCCGGTTTCCGTATCGTGATAAAAGTCGTTGTTGGCTGTCAGCGCCTGTTCCAGCTTTTTGAAGCCAACCTCTTCCCCATGATTAAACACGATATTGCCGATATCGTTAAACACGCCGGTATCCAGCGACCAGATATTCCCCGGTTCTTCCAGCCAGTCGGCACCGACGGCATTTTCCCTCGCGCCGTAAATAGCCGGCTTATCCCCGGTGCCGTACGCACCGTAAGACACGCCGCTTCTGGCCGTTATCGTCCCCCGGAAAATATCTCCACGATGGAACAGCACCGCATCTCCCGCCCGCAAGTTCCAGCGGTTTACCTTTTCGACAGAGGCCCAGGCCCGTGAAGGCGAATCGCCGGGATTGCTGTCGCTGCCGGTATTGGACACATAGTAGGTGGTACCGGACGCTTTCACTGTATCCTCCGCCGCCCGTACACACTCCCGCATCTGCGCTGCTTCGGCGTCAGACTGGCTGGCCATTGGCGCCATCAGGGCAGCTGTGTCTCCTGAAGGCTTGGTGTCTAGCGGATGGCGGCTGTTCAGCGGATTGTCGGTCGAAGCGTCTGCGTGATTCTTGATCATGGTTCTTCACCATCTCCTTCTCTTTTCAAATGTCGACGAACAAGCTCAATTGAATAGGATGGTGGGATTATGTTCCATACTGCAATTTTTCATGGACTGCGCAATATCTTCGTCAAAAGTCATGCGGGTGCTGCCGTAGCGGCCGGCCTGCTTATTCAGCTTTTGCACATAGGTGTTGCCGCTTAGCTTCGGCAGATTGGAAACGCCGGCTCCGGCGAGAAACTCAAACAGATCGAAAAAAGCGGTGTCAAAGGTATTGTTTCGTACAACAAAATTTTCTGCTCGGTTGGGATGCCCCCAGGATTTGATGCCTGAAGCATCGCTTTTATCCGGGCGTTGATTCCCCCAGCCGTAACCGGTGAAGCGGATTATATTCCCCTCAAAGAGCACATTTGACATCAGCGCCGAGCTATTACGGTGGAAATATTCGATCCCCCAGGTACAATAGTCGATCAGATTGTTCCGGTAGGTGATGTCCTTCATGCGGACATTCTGCGCCTCCCCCTGATGGGTGATGCCAGTATCGTAAATCTGGTAGATATAGCAGTTCTCGACCAAAAAATTGTCACAGTTTTCCCAGCACTCCACCGCATTGCCATAACGCGTTGTTCCGAAAAGAAGCGATCCGCCGATCCAGGCCAGTTCACAACCGCGTATGGTGACATTCACAAAGTTCTGGCCACCAATCCCATGTCCGCCACCATACTTTAGGCACAGATTTTCGATCGTGACATTGGAAATGTCGGAAATCATGATGATATTCTTCTTCTCACACAGCTCAATGTCCTTAAAAATCTTGGCCGGGTTTCCTTTATCCATATACAGATACAGTTGTCCCGTCTCCTTATTGTGATAAAAGTGATAGTTGGCAGTGAGGGTGTTCTGCAGCTTTTTGCGGCCCACTGCTTCGCCGTGGTTAAAGACGATGTTGCCGATATCATTAAAGACATATGAGTTTATCATCCAAATGTTATCTGACACCTTCTTCCATTCCGCACCGGCAGCATTCTCCCTCGCTCCGTAAATGGCGGGTTTGTCGCCAGCGCCATAAGCGCCGTAGGACAGATTGGCTTTTGCCGTGATGGTTCCTCGGAAGATGTCGCCCCGATTAAACAGCACCACATCCCCGGCACTATAATCCCAACTGTTTACCTTGTTGATGGTAGCCCAGGCATGTGAGGGGGATGTTCCGGAGTTATTGTCGTTTCCGGTGTTGGACACGTAGTAGGTGGTTCCGGAGGCCTTCAGTGTATCCTTTGCCTTGCGGATTCCGTCGCGCATCGCGTTGGCTTTGGCGTCGGACTGGCTGGTCATCGGTGCCATAAGCCCCGCCGTTTCACCGGAAGGCTTGGTATCCAGAGGGTTCCGAACTCCTGGCGGGGTGCTGTTCTGCGTCGAAACGGTGGTGGGCTTTTTCGTCGCGGCTGATGTTTTCCCCTTTGTTGTGGGAGAGGTCTTTACCCCCTCTGTGCTTTCGGTTGTTTCTGACGCCGAACCAGCGGATGCAGACGACGTTCCGGATGCGCTTCCCGCAGTACTGGTATCACGCGGGGAACTGGCCGTGCCGGAAGAGCTCTCCCGGTTATCCGGCGGACGGGAACAGCCCGCCATCAGCAGGCCACCGCAGATGAACAAGGCGGACAGCAGCGAACATAAACGGCGCATAGCGAATTCCTTTCCGGGGTTTACCCCACAATACCGACCCTGTCGATACTTTGAATAAACTTCTTCTGCAAAATAAGATACATTACCAGCATGGGCAGAATGGTGATCAGACAGGCCGTCATGGTGATGGCAGTTGCTTCATGATCGTACCGGTTATACCCCATCACTTCCAACTGGGAATAAATGTTGGAAAGAGCCGCAGAAATGGGGCGATTACGCGACGTGTACATAATGGCGAGAAAATAATCATTCCAGTGCCATATGATGGAAAAAATACTGACCGTTAAAATCACAACACCAGAAGAGGGGACGATCACACGCAGAAATGTCCGCAGCGGGCCGGCCCCATCAATCCATGCGGCTTCTTCCAGTTCATGGGGCAATCCCCTGAAAAACTGGGTGTATATAAAGATCATCAGCCCAGCGCGCAGGCCGACCGCAAAAACAGAGGGAAGATAGAAGGCCAGGGGCGTATCTAACACATTCGGCCTCAGTTCCTGTCCCACCAGTCTGCCCGTCAGCTGCAAGGCACCCAAAAAATCCAAATGATTAAAATTGAGAACCATAGGGATGATAGTCATTTGTACCGGTACCAGAATACTGAGCACCAGGATCCCATTCAGGAATTTCTTTTCAGGGAAACGGAAGCGCGCCAAGCCATAGGCTGCCACCGCACAGCTGCATATTTCGAGCCCCGCGCTTACCAACTCATACAAGAGGGTGTTCCAAAGAGTAGGCAGCAGATTTAATGCTTCTACAGCTTTCGCATAGTTATCCAGCGCGATATGTTTCGGAACCCAGGCAACCGTGGGATCCACAAAATCCGACGCCGATTTTAGAGACGAACTGATCATGAAAAACAAAGGGAACAGAAGGACATAGCTAGCGGCAATTAGAAAAACCCAGCGGAATATGGACAGGACGCCTCTCTGGCTTTTCCTTTGGAGAACAGACCGGCGTTCTTTCAGCCTTTCTCCACATGCGAACGTCTGCTTAATAAAATTCATGTTCTCCCCCTATTCCCAGCGTTTCAGAAGAAAGCGCCAATAAAGCCAGAACACAACGGACAGCAACAGCCCCACTACCACAAAATAAGCCCACAGCATAGCCGAACTCCGATCATAAATCTGCTGATCCTGGATAACGGCATACGCCTGCTTCATTATCGGATTATCAATCGACACAAACAGCTCGATCATGGTATAAATCAGCACCAGCAGCGTGACCCGGCCCAAGGCGGGAAATGTGATGAACCAGAACTCCTCCCAGGCCGTGGCACCTTCCACCCTGGAGACCTCATACAGCGTGGAAGGGATGGCCTGAAGACCAGCGATAAACAGAACTGTCTGGATGCCGCAGTTCCAGATCAGGTTAAAGACATTGCCGAAAAAGGTAGTGAAGATGGCATTGACGCTTTCCGGCATATTTAGATTTTCCAGTATCTCCTGAAAATCTATCAGTCCGCTGCCCCCTTCGCTGACCGCTGTGAACAGCGGTACCTGAATGGAGTCTGAGCGCATCAGATCCATCACCACACCCGAAGCTATGATGACCGGCAGGAAGAACACCGCCCTCGCCAAAAGCCTTCCTCGGAATTTCTGATTCAAAACGATGGCCAGCAGCAGGCTAAGCACAAGGGTTATGGGCAGAGAATAGGCGATGCTGAACAGCGCGTCTTTTAAATTCTGCAAATAATTCGCATCCTGCGTAAAAATATAACGGTAATACTGCAGACCCACAAACTTCGCCTTAACTCCGCCCGCCTCAAGGGTAACCTGTGAAAACGAATACCGCAGGGAGGAGAGTATCGGAACAATAAAAAAGACAATAAGGCCAATTTCCCAATGCAGAACAAACAGCCGGCCATATCGACGCTTAAGGGCCTCCAAGCCTTTTCTTCGCTTTTTCATTCTCCTCCCTCCCTAACGAAAAGAAATTGACCGGCTTCTAGCCGCCCCTCCTTCAGCACGGCCGTAGTCCCTCCCTGATTCGTATAAACGACAACGCCGTTGTCAAACCGCGTTCTTGTAACGCCATTTTCCAGCCGGGCATGCCCGGTGATAACGGCACCGTTGATCGCGTCATAGTAGGCCCGCGCCGCCTGAAGCTCCGCAGCCAGCCGATCCCGGTTGTCCGAGAACAGCGATCCATAGAACGCATACCAATCGATTCCCGCCAGTTGGGTGTCATAGAGGGCCGACAGGGTATAGCCGGGGGACGCCCCGCTTTCTATGGCTTTCAGAAACTGCGCCTCTCTGTCCGCCGCCAGGTTGATTGACGAACTGATCAACGGGACATAGCCTTTAAACACCATTTGATAAAAGGGAATGTCCTCGTCAAATCCGTCGTACTGGCCAGAGCACAGCGGTGTCTCAAAAATGACGGAGGCAAGGCTCGCCGCGTAACCATTGGCACAACTGACCGCCATGTTTACCTGATGCTTCTCCAGGGCTTCGACAATGGCTTGCATCTGACTCTCCACCCCGCTCTTCCCGCTGTAACGAATCTGCGCATAATCGGAATACGCGGTCTGGCCGAGAGTGCTCAGGCTAACGCCCTGTATGTTTTTGATCTGCGCAAACTCTGCCAATTTTTCCCCTGCATCGGTCAGCAATGCACGGCTAAGAAGTTTATCGGGCTTGGCCTCTAAGTCGGCACCATGCAGAGCCTTCAGAAAGGGAAACCGGCTGGACGCCTGTCCGTTCGCTGTCTGCGCCGTATCAAAAACTGTGGAATACCCACTACCGGATTTTTTAAAGAACACCAGATCGAAATCCCAATAAACCTTTGCCAGAACTTCTAAAACTTTCCGCTCTTTTTCCGACCCGAACGCTCTTTCAAAGCGATAACCTCCGGCGATTTTCCCGGCATCCAGGCCGGTCTGTGCAAAACCCGCCATCCGAACCGTCGGGCTGCCGCCGGTAAGTTCCTTCAGTTCCTCCAAGAGCGAAGCGGCCTGCACATAATTGGTCGTAACCTTCAAGGAATCATAGGGGATCCCCAGGAAATGTTTGGTTATCTGCGCCCCTCCCAGCAGCGTTATCCCATAGCCGACATCCTCTTTTCGCTCCTTTGTCAGGCTTCCCCGCTCCTGCAGATATTCCCGGTACGTTTTGGCCATGCCGATATAATTGGCATCTTCTCCTATCAGGGGGTAATACCCTACCTCGATCGTTTCACCCGCTGTAATGCTGTCGGTGAATATCTGTACGTCGGAGGTTGACCAGCTCACACGCGCCTCCACCGTATCACAGCCCCGCACATAAAAAGTCGGATAAACGTTGGAATACCCATTCCGGCTGTTTCCAGCCGTGGCCTCCAGGCAGGCCATTCCCGCGCCGGATTCGATGATGCCGCAAAGGGCGGTGTCTCCTTCTTTCGCGCCGAACACCGGGAGCAGAAGCGGCATTTCATTGGTGGCGTTCTCCGTCACCAGCTTCGACGGATCCAGCCCATACATTTCCCCGGAAAAGGTGCGGCCCCGCTCATATTCCTTCGTATACATAAGTGCGCCCGATCCGCTTGGAATGAACAGATATCCGCCCTCGACCTCATTTCTGGCACTGCAGAAGAAGGGGGCAAGGGATATGCTGGTCACCCTGCAGCTCTGTTCCTGGATCGCTGCGGGATCCACCTCGATTACAAGACCACTGTCTCGCAGGACGTAGGCAACCGGAATCATAATCTTGGCTTCATCAAAGAAAAAATTGATCCGCAGGCCGTTTTCTATAAGCTGGCTGGATACCGTGCTGGCGTCAATCGACGCGGAAAACGCCTTGAGCGGATGCAGCGAAGCTTCATTCACGTCGTAGTACTCAATGAAAATGGGGGAATCCACGTTGACATTGGTATCGCCCGCCTGATAGAATTCATAGGGAACCGTGCCCCAGATTTTACCCGTCGCTTTTTCCTCCAAAAACAAGCATATGCGCTCCTTATCAAAGCGGAGGAGAAACCGTTCGTTTTCTGCCACAACGGAAGATGGTACATTCTCATAGACTTCAGGTGCTGTATAAGCGGGCGCCTCATACGGGGCCTCTCTCTTCCTTAGCAGAAAAACCAGCAGAACCACCGCAGCTAGGAGCGCAGTCGCTCCCGCAGCAGCAAGCACACGCTTGAAAATTTTCATCGATACATCACCTCCGTGAACAGGGATGAGAGAAAGTCTGCAAACTGCTGAAGCAGGATCCCCAGCATAAACAGAAAAAATACAATCAGCAACATGCCAAAAAGCGTCAGGAGTGCTGTGCCCACAAACTTAAAAAAGTTGAATTCATGTATCACCATCGTTCCGACAATTAAAACCCACGCAGTCAGGATGACGGCCACCATGTAGATCATCTCCAAGATCATGCGGTCGTCGAAGGAAAGCATCTGAGACAACGCCAAAAAGAGAATCCTCTCAACAATCAGTGGAATGCTGCTGTAGGCCGCGACTGTCAGCACATCTTTAAAACGGCCTTTGCCTTCAAACAGCGTACAGACGGCCCAATTGGCCACACTCCAAAGCAGAACCACACCCACCGTCTGTGCCAACACATACAAAGAATTAAAGCTGTCGGCATCGTATTTTGAGAAGAGGAATCCGCCAAAAGCAGACGCCAATACGCTGACGACGTAAAACAAAGCCATCAACAGGAACGCCAGCCATACCGAGCCCTGCTCCTTATAGCGGACATCCGCAAAAGAACGAAATGGATGCAGCGTACTGTGTAGCATGGCGCGTACTTTCGCATTCTGAATGAGGACGCGCTGGCGCTTTGCGGTCAGGACCAGCAGAGTCGCCAGGCCGGCCAGCAAGAGAAGTCCAGCCGGAAACAGCCAGACAAAATTTTTATCAATAAAGTTCTGGCGCACGTATTCAAACGCCTGGTCGTACGTGACTTTATCATTTCCCAGCTTCGCATACCGGACGGCATCCGCATATTCTCCCCGGATGTAGGCCGCTTTTGCCATGCCGCGATACGCCAGCCGGCTGTTGCGGTCCAACTGCAGGCATCGTTCCCACAACGGCTGCGCCTTCTCATAATCGCCGTCGAGTGTAAGGCTCTGCGCCTGCATCACCAACCGGCCATACGCTGTCGGTTCATAAACCGTAATGGTGTTCTTCTCCCCGTCGCCCACCAAAAGCTTTTCCCCAGAGACCTCCAGAGAAACCGGGGTCTTATAACTGCCTGTTTGTTCCCCCCGGCCCGTTCCTCCCCCGAAGGCGGTCAGCAGGCTGCATGCCTGATCGTACACATAGATTTTACCGTATGTGGAATCCAGGCCAACCATATAGCCAGTTTCAGTCACCGCAATAGAACAGAGATTCTGTACCCGTTTCTTGTCGAACCGCTTCGTTTCGTCGTCTTCAAGAAAGTTAAATTCGTTGGAATCCACCGAAGCGCCGGCGGCCGTCTTCTTTTTTAAGATGTTGACGCCATTGGGTGCCAATTCCTTGATTTGTCCAACCCCGGTTTCCTGCAGCGCAGTCGCGCCGGTAACCGTATACACATAATTGTCCGCGCCCGTGCATAAATCCACGAATTGATAAGGGAGCACCTTGACCGCTCCCTCTTTTTGCTCCGTGGTAGTGAAAAGCCGGTCGAAAAATTCGTCTAGAAACGTGCTCAGCGTTGCCGTCACACGATTGGCACCAAAAAAACCGCTAAACGCCCCTTCCGGTGAATACAGTATCGCACCATAATAGGAGCCCTCGCTCAAAACATAAAGATAGCCATCCCGGTCCCGCGTCACCTTCATGGGCCGATATAGAAAGCCCTCAGGAATAAGCGAGGATTCCGGTATCAGCAGTTGCTTTTGCATCCGCCCGCTTTTGTCAAGCTGTACCACCCTGCCGTTTTCCGTATCCGCGAGGTATATCCCCGACGCATCCGCATAAATTCCCCGCGCACCAGTAAAATCGAGAGCCGCGCCGTCCGAACCAATGATCGTCAATTCCGCTTGAAAGGTACCGTCTGGTTCTAGAACAAGCAGACGGGACTCGTCGCCAAGGAGAACATAGACGTTTCCTTCCTGGTCACAGCAAATATCCGTCAGTTTTTCCATAGGTGTTTCAAGCTCCAGGGTTTCGGAGTTTATCGCCGCCTTCGCTTGATACATGGGCCGGCTGTACACGACTTTCTTGTCTCCGGGCGTATCCCAATGGGTATACACGTCGTTGGGAACGCCAACCTCCCCCTGAGCGAAGGCAGGGATGGATCCGAAGAGGCTGCAAGACAGGATAACGGCGAAAAAGCCCGCCGACAACTTCCGCTTATTCACCACTTTCGTCCCTCCATCAATCTTTGATGCCCGCGCTGCTCATGGTTTCGATCACATTCCTTTGGGACAGCATATACACCAGAATGGGCGGGATCATCAAAATGACCGTGGCTGCCATAGCGCTTCCCGCCCGCGCCAGCCCGCCCGCTGTGATGGTGCTCATCACATAGGGGAGGGTTTTTAACTCCTCGCTGAAAATCGTGCCGGAGGGAATAATGGCCCACATATCCCGAAAAGAAAAAAGAATCAACGTCATCCAAGCCGGTTTGATAATCGGCATAACGATCGACCAGAAGATGCGGAAAATACCGGCGCCTTCTATTTTACCCGCCTCCAACAGAGCGTCGGGAATGCTATCGTCCATATACTGTTTCATTAAAAAGGCACCCATAGCCGAAGGGATCGCCGGAATGATGTACACCCAATAGGTGTCGATCATATGCAGCTTGGAAAAGATGAGATACTGGGGAACCGCCAGCGTATACGCGTTATACAACAGTCCGAACTGAACCAGCAGAAAAAGCGGCATCCGGCAGCGCAACTTGGATTTTGAAAACGCAAACGCCGCCATAGATGCCGCGATCACGTGGAGAGCCGTCGCAACGCCACTGACGAATAGACTGTTGAACAGATACCGGGAAAGGGGAACCCGCAACTTGGCCAATAAATTGGGCAGAGCAAGATAATTCTCCCACGTCGGACGCTGAACAAAAAAGCGCGGCGGAAAAATCAACAGCTCATCCAGCGGCTTGAAAGATGTACAAATACAATAGATCATCGGAAGAATGGAGAAGGCGCCTGCCGCCAATAAAAAAGCAAAATAGAAAGCATTGCCGACCCGAGAGCGCGTATACCGCTTATATTGCGACGCGCCGGCGGCATACCGGCGGGTTTTGATTTTGAGCAGCTTTTCCACCCCTGGTTTCCCCCCTTGTTAACTACTTTCCCATGAGATCCAGCGCCTTGCCAACTAGAATCCGGAACAGCGCCATGAGCATGAACAGGAACACGGAAACCGCTGCGGCATATCCCAGTTCATACCGCTGGGTGCCCACGTCCATCAGATGCGTCACCAACGTATCCACCGAGTTGTTGACGCTGGGGAATCCCGCCAGCGCCATTGGAACCGCACTGATAGAAAAGGTTGCCTGAATCTGCATGACCGCGCCGAACAACAGGATACTTTTCATCGACGGCAGCGTGATGTACCACAGCTCATGCCAGCGGGTACGAATGCCGTCAATTGCACCCGCTTCGTACAATTCGGGATTAACATTCTGCAGACCAGCTATATCCGCCAGGAATGAGATGCCGATGCTCAGCCAAAGCTGTACGATCATCACGATGATCATGCTGAAACGCACATCCCGAAACCATAAAATCGGCTCAGTAATAAGTCCCCATGACAGCAGCAGGCTGTTGGCGTATCCATAACTGTCCGAGCTGAACGCGACCTGCCAAATATAATACACATTGCCGATAAGAGCGGGCGCGTAAAACAGGAACGCCAGCAAGCTGCGCATACCGGGCCGGAATTCATTGATAAGCCAGGCCAGCAGAAAGGCCAGGAAAAAGCTGACCGGTCCGGTGATCACCGAAAACAGCAGTGTATTTTTGACGGCCACCGGAAAAACCTCATCCGTCGTAAACATGCGCAAATAGTTGGAAAGGCCGGTAAAACGGGGGGTATTGATCATGTCATAGTCCGTAAAACTCAGCACGATCGATGACACAATCGGCAAAATCGTAAAGATAAAGAACAACCCCATAAACGGCATAAGCAACAGCAGGAACGCCCGATTCTCCGAACGGTTCGCCCGTCCAAGCTGATTATGCATCCCTTTAGCCAAGGCCATACTGCCCCCTTTTGCGCGAAATTTCTTCGTTGACCACTTTTCCCCATTTCAACAGCATATCCGTGGCGTTGGCGTCCATGTTCACAATATTCCAATACGCCTGATCGATCCCTCTTGCCACATAGTAGCCGCCCGGCACTTCCGGCAGCTCTTCCACATCCTGCCACTGCTCCAGGCATTGCTGAAGCGTCTCCTTGTCCCAGCCCATCTGCCTGAACGCTTCAATGGTTGCGGTGGGGTGCCGTCCGACCGTTCCCAAAACCGATTCCAGACTGTTGGAATAGGAAAGCTGCACCTCCTCCGAAGTCCACCATTTCAAGAATCCCCAGGACTCCTGGGCCACGTCGGTCAAAGCCAGAATGGAGCAGCCCGTTCCTGACCCTGCTTGCACGCGGTTGATTTCCCCCGTAGCACTTTCCACGCCCGGAATGGGAACTACCGCCCAGCGGCCGTCGATTTCCGGGGCAGCAACCGCCAGGGTGGTATAGAGCGAATACGTCTGGATACCCAGCGGAGCGGTTCCGGTTCGGAAGCGGTTGTAAAAATCCATCGCAACAGGAAATTTCTGCTTGGTATAAAAATCCGTCCAGAAAGTGAAAACCGATATGGACGGCGGCTCTTGAAAGGTGGTGGCTGACAGATCGTCGGCATACAGGTTGATTCCGTTTTGCAGCAGCAGAGTCGGGAACAGTGTCAGGCCGCCGACACCGCTGTTGATGGTCGTCATATCGACTATCTGCGTATAGGGTAGGTAACATTCCAAATTGTTCCGCTGAAGAACTGCCGATACTTCCAGGAATTCGTCCCATGTGTTCGGCACTTTTAGGCCTAGCTCCTGGAAAATATCTGTTCGGTAAAACATCATGAAAAAGTTCTGTGTATCTGGCAGGGCATAACAGCCCCCATTATACTCGTAGGGAAGCGTGGCCTTATCTTGAAAGCGCGATGCAACGTCTGTAAAATCGGGAAACCCCTTTAAATCCAGCAGACCGCCGCGGATGGCCAGATCCACGGGTGTTGTGCGGGACTGCTGCAATACGCAGTCCGGGCCGTTCCCCGACAATATGGCCTGCACTAAAGACGCATTGGTTAGCTTTACCTGAACGCCAATCCCCGTGTCGGGTGTAAAGCCCTCCTGAATCAGTGAATTGAGAATCTGCGCCTGATCCCGGCCCCAGTTCACCCATAAGGTGATAGCCTTTTCCCTGCCGTCGGCGCTCGTCACCGCGCTGTAATCCTCGACAAAGGAGCCGAAAAACTTTTGAACAGAAAAGGCCACGCGGCGAAAAAAGCCGGCGGTCGGTTTTACAAAATCCTGCTGAGGGGAAGCCAGCAGAATCCGGCTGATGTCCAGCGGCATACTGCTCATCTCATACAAACCGGCTGTCAGGCTACAATACACGTTGTAATAATTGGTGATAAAGCGATGGGCCTCATACGGCCGGTCGCACATATTGTCCAGCACCATCCGCATATTCCGCAGCAAGGAAACCGTGGAACCTCCTTTTTTACCGGAAATTTCCTCAACCTCATTTTCCAATTCGCTTATTGACTGGCGGTAGGCGTTCAGACTTTCAATAAAATTCGGTATCTGGCGATAAAGATCGTAATCGCGGTACACGTCAACGTCCGTTCCCGTGATCATCACCATATCAAGATACAAATCGCCCAATTTTTCACACAGAGTTTCCATTTTGGACACAACATCCGATAGTTCCGCTAAGGTAACGGCAAGACTCAGCTCATGGTCGCCAGCTTCCAGATAAATTCTGTAAGGTTCGTCTCCCCCAAAGGTGAAAAAGGCCCAGCCCACCCCATAAGGAAACTCTAAAATCTCAGCCTCCGCAAACGGAGTTTGCCCATCAATCTTTAACCAACGGTAGGAACTGCCATTCAAAACATAATTCTGCCGGTACTGGATCCCCAAGGTGTACCAGCCCGATTTTTCAATATGGAATTTCCACGTCAGCGTATCGCCTGGTCCATTCCAGTTTGTACCGCCTATGTAGTTCAACCGGCTCTTATTCGGCTCAGACGGCGAGAGCGACGCTTCATTTCCATCGGACAGCGGAATCAACGATTCTGTGGATTTCAGGCTGGCCTGTATGCCCTGGAGCTCGATCTGCTCTCCTGTATAATCCGACTTGCCGCTCTGGCGCTGTTCCTTATACACCGCTTCATACGGCAAGGCAACCTCCGGCGCTCCCAGGATCAAGGCTGCCAGTGCAAAAGGCGCGTCCAAAGCTTTTACCGTAATCACATGTTCTCCAGCCGTCAAGTCTATCGTGAACGGGTGCGCCCGACGGCCGGTAATATCGACGGCCACCTGCTGCGTATAAGCCTTTACCAAAATCTGTTCCGGTGCAAACTCATTTCCCTGCCCATCCACGCGGGGCTCGCCCGCATTTTCCCAGAGCTTGGGAAAGGTCAGCTTTTCCATATCCTCAAACGGATAGAGACCATCCACGGTGATGGCGGCTTCCACCGGCCGCCGTTTATCGTCTCCCGGACAGTAAAGCAGGCCCAGCGTGTAGGCGGCGTCTTTGGGGATCTGTACAGTAAAGGAGAGTGTCTCACCCGCTTCCAAATAGACCGCTTTTTCCCCATCTATTTCTCCGCTGGTTTCCGGCACGGCCGCTGTTATTGATTCGGCGGCCCCTTCATAAACGCCTGCATCCACCGCAGCGGCAGGAGTCGTGCCGGACGCTTCCACAGACGGCATGAAGCTGCATGCATATGCGAAGAGATACAACAAGGCTCCCGTTCTCCACCACCGTCTCTTCATATTTCCCTGCTCCTTTCAGTTGTTCGGCAGCACGTGATCCGGCCCTCGGAATATGCTGAAAAATCATTCTAAATTGTTATCGATTCTCTCTTGACAACAAACAGCAACAGAAGTATACTTTATACAACTACTCTCTTTTTGTATGAACTAATTAGATCGTTTTTGTATTTTCTCTATTTAAAGTATAGCTTTTCTCTTCGGATAATGTCAATTGTAGTGTGTGACTCATTTCTTCTAATATGTTGTATGATTCCGGAAATCCGAGAATATGTTACAGGCATTCAAAAGAATGTATCTGGTATCGAATCAGTATGGCTACCCTGCAAAAATAATTCTGTAAAGGAAAGGATGGGATTATAATGGCCTATCAGGATCCTATTTTGTTCTCCAGCTTACTGTCTCAAAATTCCTATCTTTATATGTGTCATGTGGGAAGGGACCGCTGTAAACCGCGCTATTGCTATGGCCCCGTAGTTCGCAGCTTTTATCTCATCCATCTGATCGTTTCAGGGAAAGGCTCCTACGTTGCGCGCAATACCACATATCATCTTTCCGCCAACCAGGCGTTTATTATCTATCCAAACGAAACCACCCTGTACGCGGCGGATGCAGAGACTCCCTGGGATTACTGTTTTTTTGCCTTCAACGGCGATTACGCGCGGGAATTGATTGAACGCACCGGATTCCGCGGCGGTAATATGGTGATCACCATCCCCCCGGAGATCGCAGTTCCACTGGCGGAGCAAATCGAGGCCACCGCCAGAACCCTGAACCGACTCTCCCCTAACGCGGATTTATACGCCTTGTCTCAACTGGTTTCTTTTTTCGCAATTCTGGCCGATTCTCACAGCGACAACATCCAGCCAGACGCTCTGACGCGGGACTTTGTCCGCCGGGCGGTGGGTTATATTCATTTTAATTATGCCAACCCCATCACCATCATGGAACTTTCAAAAACTCTCAATATCAACCGCAGTTATCTTTACCGCATCTTCAAAGAGGAGATCGGTTTATCCCCAAGCGAATATCTCAACAACTACCGCATCGATCGTGCAAGATATCTTCTGATCGAAAGCGACATGCCTATTTCACAGATAGCGATGTCAACCGGCTTCAGCACCTTTTCCTCCTTCTACCGTCTGTTCCGCCTAAAATACAACATGTCCGCGCGGCAATACCGCGCGAGGTACTCCAGGGAAATCAAAACGGATGAGAACGCGCGGGACGATCCCGCTCGTTCCTAAAGGCATACATCAGGTAACTTTCTGCAAGTATCGGGCAACATATTTCATTGTGTTTTCCTTTCTCGATTCGGTATACTTAAGACAAGCCTCTTTGTCACCATTTGGCTGCCAAAGTCGCAAAGCCGGTTGCCCGGCGAACAGAGAAAGGATTAACGACTTATGCTGGCTCCTACGCCACCCTTAGGTTGGAATTCCTGGAATACATTCGGTATCCAGGTAAATGAACGGCTGATTTATGAATCGGCTGAAATGCTTGTTTACAGCGGGCTGAAGGATCTGGGCTATGTGTATCTGGTTATTGATGACGGTTGGTCTCTGCGGCACCGGGATGCCGATCGTCGTCTTGTCCCGGATCCGGAAAAATTCCCGAACGGCATTCGCGCGGTTGCGGACTCTTTGCACGGCATGGGTTTGAAACTCGGCATTTACTCCTGTGCCGGCTGCATGACCTGCGGCCAATTCCCAGGCAGCTATGAACACGAATTTTTAGATGCCCAGTCCTTTGCGGAATGGGGTGTAGATTTTCTGAAATATGACTATTGCTTTAAGCCTGCTGATGAATCCGGGGCGCTGCTCTACCGCCGAATGGGCGTGGCGTTGGAATTGAGTGGTCGGGACATTTTATACAGCGCGTGCTCCTGGGGAGCGGACGATACAAAAGCTTGGATCCAAACGACAGGCGCACATACTTGGCGTTCCACAATGGACATATATGACACTTGGGAGTCCGTCAAAACGATTGCCCACCAGCAGCGTGAGCTTCAAACCCATAACAGTGCGGGCTGTTTCAACGATATGGATATGCTGGTCGTTGGAATGCACGGCAAGGGTAACGTCGGATTCCAGGGGTGTTCTTTTGAACAGTACCGCACACACTTTTCACTGTGGGCGTTGCTGGGATCGCCCCTGATGATCGGGTGCGACATTCGTCAGATGGATGAAGAAACGCGCAGGATTCTAATGAATCGGGAGATTCTGGCTATCAATCAGGACAGGGCATGTCGGCAGCCATTTATTATCGGCGGCTTCCAAACCTTCAAAGCGGGCGGCGATGATGACTGCTTTATCTGGGCCAAGCTCCTGGAAAACGGGGATTTTGCCATCGGCATGTTCAATCTTGCGGATGACAGTCGCCCCATGTATTCCTGCCTCGCAGAGCTGGGGCTTAATAACAGCTGCGGCAGAAAGCTGATTATGAAGGACTTGTGGAACGGAACCCAATTAGAGACGATAGACAGCCGTTTTACCGCCTTGGTAGATGCGCATGACTGCCTGATGCTTCGCGCCCGCGTCGTCGAGGATATGTGATGGCAAGCTGTAAAAGCTGCGGGAAGCTTTTAACGAACGACGCGATCGGCGTATATAAAAAAATGGTAAATCGCTTCGCAACTGAGTTTTTGTGCGTAGCCTGCCTGGCCCAGAAATTTGAATGTGAGACAACCTTAATCGAGAATAAAATCCAGCAATTTAAAGAACTGGGCTGCGCGCTTTTTTTATCGGAAAAATACGATTCTGCGCTCTCCGAAAAATGAAAAGAAACCGTGCGGAGGGAATGCCATATGACACTTGCTGAAAAAATCCAAAAACTCATTTTTGACATTGAAACGCTGGATACGGAGATGCCCGAGCAAAAGCTTCCTCAAAATGTGTACTATCTGAACGATCAAGACATCGTGTGTCTGGAAAGGAAACACGGCGAGTCCCGCTATCCCCTTTCGGCGGACGGTCTCGTTGTATGGGCGCGCTCGTCCGGATACATAGAAGCATACGAATCCACGTTTCATATTTTCAAACCGATCTATGCCTCGGATGACCCATCTGTCAATTTTTTCGCGGGAATCCCGTTGGAAAACGGCGGTTTCTTTCCTGTTTCTCTTTTTGAGATAAACAAACCGCTGTTTGAGCCTCTGCCTATCTCCCGATATGTGGTATACTCCACGTGCTGCGCCTATTACATAGCCAAGGAAAAGGGACATATTTTCGCCGTAAGGCTTCATGTTGACGCCCACAAACACATCCATTTTTCTTTTGTTGCTGTTAACATGACGGATAAACCGTTTCAATTTTACATGGCTTCGGAGATCGAGGCGATCCTGCGTTTTGCTGAAAGCGAAAATTTTTGGGAGAAACTAGAGAAAACTGGAAGACGCGGAAAAGACACTTGCCTTCTTCAATGCAATGAGGACTGCCTGGCCATCAATATGGCCGAACAAGGTGGCCGCCGGCTAGCTGAATACCATTCGGCGGGGCGTATGGATATGCTGGGCGGAAGCGGACGAAAACTGAGTAATGCGGAATCCCTGCGCAGCGGCAGACTCGCCGGCATGCGCCTTGCCGTCAGCACGACGGATGTCCCGGCAGCCGTAGACATGATCCATGTGGAGCTTGCCCCCGGTGAATCGGTACGACGAGAATACGATCTTTCGTACTGCCACAGCTTAAGCCAAGCAGAAAAAGCACTGGGAGCCGGTATTGATACGCGGCAGATCGATAAGGCACTGGAGAACCGCGAAAAGCACGAACTGGAACAGTTGTCTTGCCTGGACATCACCTTCGGTGATTGGAAAGGCAGCGTTTCTGTTAAGGTTTTGAACCGGTTTATCAAAAGCGTACAGAAGCAGGTAAACTTCTGCGCTCTTGGTAAAAACTACGCAGGCTCTTTTATCGGCATACGCGATGTCATGCAGCAGTTGGAAGGCAGCCTGATCTGGGAGCCTGCCCAAAGCCGTCAAAAGATTCTGACCGCCATGCAGTACATTTTGGAGGACGGCAGGCCTCCGAGACAGTTTTCCCTTCCCGCTTCTGCGGACGCGCTTCCGGAAATGGATTTACGCATGTTTATCGATCAGGGAAACTGGATCGTCTCTACACTGTACACATACCTGGCGTTCACGGACGATTATTCCATACTAAGCGAGCCGTGTGGATATTATATTCCAAACAAAGAAAATACACGCATTGTTGCCAAGAGCCGCATTGTCGACACCGTGCTGGATCATCTTCTCAAAATCATGGATTTTCTCGCGTGCAATCTCGACAGCGAAGGCGGGACAGGCTGTCTGCGCGCCCTATACGGCGATTGGAACGATTCCATTAACGAGCTGGGCGGCACCCGTGATCCCGGCAAGCTGTTCGGATCCGGTGTATCGGTCATGGCCACGCTGCATTTTTATCAGAATTGTAAGGAAATGGCTGCCATTTTGAAAAAGATCGGCCTACATAAAGAAAAGGCAGCCGGCTATTCGCGATATCGCCGCCAAATAGAAGCCGGTCTGTTCCAGTACGCCATCGATAGGAACGCCGCGCAGGAGAGGCGCGTCGTGCATGGCTGGGGGGACAAGCTTTCATATAAGATTGGTTCCTGGAGAGATCCCGACAACCGTGCGCGAATCAGCTCCACCTCCCATGCGTTCTGGGTGCTTTCCGGTATGATCCATACGGACGTTACCATGCGGGAAAGCATCCTGAAGGCCTTTGAACAGCTGGACTCAAAATATGGCTTAAGAACCTTTGACGTGCCTTTTCCGCCTTCCATGCGGCCGCTGGTTGGGCGGATCTGTACGACGACGCCCGGAACCTATGAAAACGGCACGGCGTATGTCCACGCCAGCCTGTTTGCCGTCATGGCGCTATTCGCATTGGGCGAAGGGGGGCTGGCATGGAAACAGATGGAGAAATCAATGGTAATTTCTCACAGTAATTGCACCATGACGCCCTTTGTGATGCCGAATTCCTATTGTTACAATCCGGCGTACGGAATAGACGGTGAATCGATGGGCGACTGGTATACAGGCAGCGGTACAGTACTGATAAAAGGCCTTATAAAGCATGGCTTCGGAATCGTGCCGGATTTAGACGGGCTGACAATCCAGATGCCGCGCGAAATGCCTTGCGATCACGCGGAACTGCGTATAGTCGTCAAGGGGCATGCGTTAACTCTCCTTTACCGGAATACACACAGCGGTGTGCGTAGCCTATATGTGAACGGCAGGCCAGTCGATTCCACTGAGGATCCTCTGCTGCGGACACCTGTATGGCATCTGTCCTCAAATTGGCTTCATGACGGAATGCGGATCGAGATACACGATTAAAACGCCGCCGTTAAAACAGGCAGGGCAGACGCGTTTCTTTATTGAGCGCGCCTGCCCTGCCTGTTTTTTCTCTATGTTTCTTCTGTGCTCTACGGAAGAAGCAGGATGCGAAAGCCCTCTCTTTTGGCTGCCTTTTCAAACCCGCGTTTCCATTCGGACAGGGGAAGAGTTTCCGAAATAAAGCTTTTGACATCTATGCGCGCCGATTCAACCAATCGTATTGTCCGCATCCAAGTTTCCCGGTCATATGCCACGCTTCCCACAATGCTGCGATCATGATAAACCAATTGCCCCAAATCCACCGTGGCATTTTTCGCGAAAATCCCCACCTGCGTTAGCTGCCCGCCATAGCGGAGCACCTGCAGACCGGCGTCAAGCGCCGCCTGGCTTCCGGAACATTCCAAGACCGTGTCCATACCCCGGCCGTCGGAAAACTCTTCGGCTGCAAGCAGGAGATCCTCCTCCATGACGTTTAGGGTTCTGTCTGCGCCCAGTCGCTCAGCCGTCTTCAACCGACTGGCATCCACAACGGTTCCCGAAACCATCACGCGGGCCCCCAGTTGTTTCGCTGCCTGCAGCGCACAAAGCCCCAGCACGCCGGGGCCTTCTATCAGCACGGAATCCATTGGCAGAATATGCGAATGATGAAAAACGCTGTTGACCGCCGCTGCCAGAGGTTCCAAAAGCGCTCCTTCCTGAAAGGAGATTGTATCGGGCAGGGGAAACACCCAGTCATTTTCGTTTTTCACTACGTATTTCGCAAAGCCTCCATTCATGCAGGCTACCACGCGATCCCCCACCTTAAATTTGCAGACGTTCTTTCCCGCTTCTACTACCACGCCGCAAAACTCATGTCCCAACGGCGTCCCCACTTTCCAAGGATAGGTCGCCGCAACAATATGTAGATCCGTCATGCAGATGGCACAGGCGCGGATCTCAATTTTGACATCCTCGTCTTTGCAGATGGGTTCCAAAATATCTCTGTAATCCACCTGCCCCGGCAATTCCCCATATTTCACAACCGCTTTCATTTACACAGCCTCTTCCAAACAGTGTTCCAAAATATTCATAGCCTCTGCCGCCTGTTCCATCGTGATGATTAGAGGCGGTTTGAGCTTTATCACATTATGCGCGTTCTGATAAAACAGCCCATGCTGCACGCATCGCCAAAGCAGCCGTTCCATCGTTGTGTCATCTACAGGCTCCTTTGTAACGGGATCTTTAACCAATTCCACTCCGATCGCCAAACCAGGGCCACGTACATCCCCAACAAAAGCGAATTTATCCTGCATCTCTTTTAGCCGAGATGTTATGTATCCGCCCACTTCGGCGGCGTTGCAAAGCAGTCGATCCCGTTCAATGATTTCGAGCGTTTTTAGGACGGCCGCATAGCTCAAGTGGTTGTTCTGAAAGGTCTGCATATCTTCCATGAGATCGTCAAAGCCGTCCAGCCGATCATGAACTAGAATACCACCAACCGGTATCCCGCCCCCAATGCCCTTTGCAAACGCGAGAATGTCCGGCTCGACTCCATAATAGTCTGCCGCAAAAAATTTCCCGCTTCGGGCAAATGTTTGTATTTCATCAAAAATCAGGAGCGTCCCCGCTTCATCACATATTTCACGAACGCGCTGCAAATACGCTTTGGGAAAAGGGATCTGGCCCCCTCCCGATTGGATAGGTTCCAGGATCACGCCGGCGGCGGGCCCCGCAACACCATACAGAATCGTCCTTTTCAGAGATTCGGCGCACTCCAGACCGCATTCTCCAGACTTCTTTCCATATGGGCACCGATAGCAGTAGGGTCTCTCCGCGCGGACAACGTGATGCTCGGCCATAGTGGCAAACCGGTAAAAGAATTCGTTTACCGCCGCGTCGGCGGCTCCCTTTCCTGCAAGAAAGGTGCCGTCCGCCGTGCCGAAGGTAGTTCCGTGGTATCCTCCGTATAGGGTTACAAAATTCCGCGATCCCTCTACGTTCTTCAAGGCTATCTTCATCGCCGATTCGATAGCCAGCCCGCCGCCCATCGTAAACGCCACTCGGTTCAAATGGCGCGGCGCTATAGAGGCCAGCTTATGGTACACACGATATCGAAGGTCTGTCTGATGGAGCGGCGCTACAACTGGCATATTTAGCGCCTGCTGATAAATGGCCCGCGCAACCTCGGCATTACCAAAGCCCAAGAGGCAGACAAACTGTTCCGAAGTGAAATCCATATAGCGTTTCCCATCCAGATCTTCTATGTAAATTCCCTCGCCTCCCCGAAGGGACAGCCCGCCCGGACGTTTGAGGCACGGCATCAAATGCCTGCTGAATTCCTCTCTTTTCTCCGGCGTTAATGCATATATATCCTTCATGCCCGGTTTCCTCCCTTCCCCAGCGGACACCGCCGTCGAGCCTACATCGGATCAATTGATGTTTTGACTTATATAAGCTTTTACCCCCGCCATACTTTGAAGCCACAGATCGACAACCTTGTCTTCAAACATCCGCTCTTCTGCTCCTTCAAAACCGCCCACCGACTCCTGATACTCCATAAAGTCCCGCACAGCGTCCGTCAGAGAGTATGTCCACTTAAAATCCGGAAATTCGGTCCGGAATTTGTCAACGGAAAAATACAGATTGAATCTGGCAAGATCCCCCAGAATACTGTCCGCCACCTCTTGACGGCCCAATGAAAACATAAAATCCGTCGGAATGTGCACAATATGCACGGTTTTCCCCAGCGCCGACGCAAACGCCTGCAGGTAATCGTCATAAGTAACCGCATGATCGTTGGCACAGTTATAGGCCTGTCCAATGGTATTCTCATTTTCACAGATTCTAGCAAGCATTCTGCCGGTGTTAAAGGCGGCCCCCGCATCGATCAAGGTCGTCCCGTCGCCGGGTGAATACACCGGCTTTCCCTGCCGGATTCGGGTAATGAGATGTTGGCCGCGGTTTCTTTCAAAGGACGTAAGGGCAAAGGTCTTACCCAGAGAATATCCGGGGCGGACAATCGTAAGTGCGGGCCGCCTGTTCCAAAACGCTCTCTGGTACAGTGCTTCTATGGCCTTTTTATCCTCGGCATACTTTCCGTTTGGCTTATTCCATGGATCGTCCTCATGCATCGGGAGGTTCGTCAGCGGATATCCGTAAACATCCGCCGTGCTTATGAAAATTAGCCTTCTGCATGGCACCGTGTATAAGGCGCGGACAACCGTTTCCGCCTGCTTTATCTCAAAGCAGGTACAATCGATTACGATATCCGGTTGAAATTCCGAGAATACGGGAAGCAGTACGTCCAGCCGATCCCGATCACCATAGTAGACGGCGATTTTCCCCTCAAAGCCCATAAGGCCGCCTTTTGTCCGCTTTATCACCGCAACCGTATCGCCATTATCCAGAAAGTACGAGATGGCCGATTCCGAAATATTGCCCGGTCCGCCTAAAAATAGAAGCTTCATAGTTACGACACGCCTCCCCTCCGGGCGGCGCTTTCTCCTTTCCTCGCTTATTCCATCAGGTGTACGTGTAGAATCCAGTCATCTGAGCCGTCTGCGTTGTGGCCTGGGATTTGCAGGACGTCACCCGGCTTTCCCACCAGAGCAAATGAACGCCCGCTGACTGGATCCACCCATTCCCCGGAAAATCCGTATTCTGGGAGGAGTGTAAATAAGCGGCGATCCGTCACATACGCCAAAATGCTTGTCCCATCCCTTGTCCGCGCGGCCGGAATCAGCCGAGAGGATGCATGTGGCATTAACGCTCTCGTCGTACAAAACAGCTGGCCCTGAAAATCCGGAACAAGCTGATGCCAGGGAATCCGCTCGAACAGTTCTCTTAAAACCATCATATTTTGAGAGGCAGCCGTATAGAGGGCGTCGAACAGGAACATGTTGGCCATCCATATGTCTTTGTTGCCGTAAGTTTGCCCCGCTCCTCCTAAGATAACCGATGTATAAGCAAATTTGCGTATAACCGATGGCGTAATCCCGTCGTTTCCGTCATAATGGGTCTCTCCAAGGAGCGCTGGCTTGTTGGGGTATTTTGTCCTGGCTCCCATCATCTGCTGAATACAAGCATCATAATCATAGGTATAGTTCATGCAAAAATCATACCAGTTCTCATCGCCGAAAAACGGATAGCTGGGGCCAATACCCGCATGAAACGTATGGAGAATATGCCGGCCATATTTTTTAAAGAGCGGTACGCATATTCGGATCTCATCATGAAGCGGAATTGCATCGTCATCCCCTCCATGAATAAAAGCTATCACATTGCGGTGCCTGCTGCATCTTTCGGCAACTTGTTCGGCATAACGATAAAGTGGTTCTCCATGATACAGCGTATGCCAGTCGTCTTCCCATGTGCTGAGCCACATAGGGGCAATTGCCACCGCCAGTCCCAGATTTTCCGCATACGCGATAACACGATCCACATTGACAAAGTACGCTTCATTCAAAGCTTCGATGTTTCCAGGCTTTTTAAACGGGTTTACTCCATATACATTGTTCTGATATAGCCGATGAGGAAGCATATGCGCCTGGATGACCGTAAATCCCTTTTGGGCGCGGTCTTCCAGATAGCGGCACGCTTCTTCAAAAGACATCATCCAGAAAATTCTCCAACAGGTATCCCCATGCCAGAAGAATGGTTTCCCATTCTGATCCTCAAAATAGCCGCCATCCTGATGGATTCTAATCGGCCATTTGACCGTTTCCGCCATGTTTTGCCTCCACTACGGACGATTTATCATCCTGTCGATCTGCCTGACAAAAATGCGGCAGCCTTTTTCTTCTTTTGGTTCTACCAAAATCTGCGTCAGTTCCTTTTCCGGATAAGGATTTTTAAAAAGATGCCTGTAATAGGTCTGCTTTCCATCCTGTACCGGACAGGTGCTGTAGGTCGTTTCTATTAGGTGGTTGTCCATCTTGTACATGGCCTGGGAATCATCCATAACGCGTTCCCAAGACGCATATCGAAACCCAATATTTTCTCCATATTTAACCGGGAAATCCGCCGTCATACCATCGGCATATAAGAAACGCACCTCTCCGATTTCATAAACAGAATCCTCCGGAAACACCCCGTCCACAAACCATTGATAGGCCGGATGATAATCCGTATTATATGTAATTTCTATAAAGGAGGGATGCGGCGAATCCTGGCAGACACGACACTCCTGCAATTCCGGGTTTTTTATATTATAAAGGCTTTTCATCACAGCGTCCCGAATGGTTTCAAAATTCTCTTCCCGGTAATCTGGATCCCAAAACATGACGTAAGAATACGCGATATTAAAGAAAATCCCATTGCGCTGCAAAATCGTTTCATTCAGTGTACTCCAATTGGAGATTATCGCCCCCCGGCTCCCCTTGGACATATGACGCCGCCAGTTCGGGAAAAGATAGCTTTCAAAATTTCCATAACGGATATGTAGATCCGCTTCAAAGAGTTCGTCCTCAAGATTTTCTGCAAGGCCCCAATTCCAGTGCAGGATTTCAATATCCTTATATATTTTATCGATCGCCTGATAAGTCGCCGGCATGATCCCAATGAATTTTCCGTCCTGTATGTGAAAGGCAGGGGTATACATTTTAATCTGTGCTCCACCAAAAGGGCCCGACCCAGGAACGATTGCATTTTTGAGCAGCTTATCTCCCCAAATCATCGTTCGGACGTTTTTAGCCGCCAAATAGTCTGCAATTTTATTCACGTCAGCCGAAAAAAGATCCGCTCCACTCTTCCCTCTGCACTTCTCGCAAACTCCTATGGTATAGTATTCATCATGGCCAATGTTCATTATCGAAGGCTCAAAGACATCAATGATCTCGTCAATGACATCGAACAATATTTGATAAGATTTGGGATTTGAGGGGCAATAGGTGTCCGGATACGGATCGTCGGCCCGCTCGGCAATATCGGGATTTCCCATCATCAAATAGTCGCAGTGTCCCAGAGAGGGAACTTCGGGAATCACTTCAAACCCGCGCTCTTTACAGTACTGAATCAAACCTCTTAATTCGTCCTGGCTCAAATAGCCGCCGTCGCCATTTTCCATATGAATGGCGTTTTTATACCATGGAAAGGTTTTGTCCTGTATAACCGTCGTTTTTCCGGAATATTCCGACATCTCCCTGCAATACGCCACCCATTCTTTATTGATTTCCGGATGCCGTTTGTATTCCATCGCCCCCCCTACTTCAATCATAATCGTATTAAACTTGTAAAAGACAAGCATATTGACAAACTTTTTAAAAAAAGGGACATTCCTCTTTGATGGAATAAATAGCTTTATCCCCCGCTCCTGACAGATAGGAGAATTATAGAAGCACAAGTTTTTTACGTAGCCCCCTTCTGACAAATGGAGAAGTGAAGCGGCGCCGTAAAGCAGCCCCCTGTCGGTGTTGGCATGCACGTATATCTCCTCTCCGCGTGCCAGTACTATATGGTCCTCAGCATTTGTAAGCGACGGAATGGCGAATTTTGCGCTGGCTTCTTTCATTAATGCTGGCGAGAACTCTTTTGAAAAGCATATCCTTTTATAAAAGGCAACCGTCGTATCGCTCCTCCTTAATTCATAACATGAAAATAGATCCAAGATTGCAGGAGTAGCATTTACAATTTCCGTATTGTCTGTTATGTACAGGCCGCCGTCAAATTCTGTCTTTGCCTTTGCAAACTCCGAAGCTTTCATGAAACTACCTCCCATATAATTCTCAATGCCAAGTAATAAAATAGCAGCAGAGTCCAACATGCTGTGCCTCTACGCTATGAACGCTAACCCTGGATCTCTTTTGTTTTCATAGACAAAGCATTTGTATAAAATCAGCATAACACATCGTAAAAATTAGCTTCAACAACATATGTTGCTCAATACTTGCGACACGTTGCCTGCGAGCATTTTTAAGTCGTCTATTAATAATAGAGCTATCTAAATGAGTTCAATGCGGAAAATAAATTGTAAGAAAGTGTCAGCACCAGTGATAAAATGTAGAAAGCGCCGGATAAAAAATGCAGTTTGTAGCGGAGGTAAATTTGGTGTTTAACATACTAGAGCGTATCTGAAAACAAAAAATTGCACAAAAGGTTATCATTTGCTACACTAAAAACAAATAGGAGATGATAGCCAATGGCAAAACGATATGAAATCAGCGATGACGAATGGGAGCGCATCCAGTATCTTTTCCCAGTAGCCAAAACAGGCCGTCCTGCGAAATGGGATAACAAGACTATGTTGAACGCCATCCTCTGGCTTGCTCGTAGTGGCTCTGCATGGGAGGATATTCCCAGCCGGTATCCTCCACATCAAAGCGTATACAGCAGATTCTGCAAGTGGCGTGACGATGGAACGCTGGAGGCTATTTTCCATGCCCTGAACGCAGATGCTGATATGGAAAATCTGAGCATCGACAGCACTTCGATAAAAGCACATCCGCAAAGTGCGGGAGCAAAAAAGGGGCTGTAAATTCAGAATATAACCAGTTTATCGGAACAAGCCGAGGCGGAAAAACCACAAAGATTCATGCTATCGTTGACGGGCTGGGAAATCCCGTTTCTTTCCTGCTGTCCGGCGGTGAGGTTCATGACTCTAAGATGGCTGTTCCTCTGCTTGAATCAACAACAATCGCAGGCTGCAATGTTCTGGGTGACCGGGCCTATGGAACAAACGAGATCCGCTCTTATATCACACAGCACAATGCTAACTATGTGATTCCACCAAAGCAGAACGCAAAAGAGCCTTGGTATGTTGATTGGTGTCTTTATAAGGAGCGCCTCCTGGTTGAGTGCTTTTTCAACAAACTTAAACAGTTCCGTCGTGTTGCCTCCAGATATGATAAACTCGCCACTTCGTTTTTGGCGTTCGTATATGTGGCTTCTATCTCCCTTTTGTTAAAATGACGAAGTTGTCTGACTTTTCAGATACGCCCTAGATTGGTTCATATCTATTTACATCACAGAGATATATTGCAAAATAATATTCTCCCCCCTTGACATTTGAACCACGCAGGTGTATTATCATGTACTTGCATAGAATTCTATCTGTATGACTGGAGTTGTGTACGATGGATGATGTAAAATTGATGGGAAAGTTCGACAAATTAACGAGAATGATGCGCCGCTATTTCATGCGTCAATTCTCAGATATGCCATTGACCGGCATTCAAGCCCATGTCTTGCATTACATCATGATGGAGTCCGGGCGGAAAGATGTGTTTACGAAAGACTTGGAAGAGTTTCTGGATATCAAGGGCCCCTCTGTTACAAGCCTGGTCAATAATTTGGTTCGGGGCGGCTATCTGCGCCGGGAAACTATTGCTGGTGACGGCAGATTTAAGAAGCTTATCTTGACAGACAAGGCGCTCAAAATGCAGACCGACATCACTTCACGCATTACCTGCTATATGCACAGTGTTTTTTACGGCATCGCCGAGGAGGATCTGCAGGTATTCGAAACGGTCATCCTGAAAATGACAGAAAACACCCGGTAAATTTTTTGCCCATATAGATAGAATTCTATTTATTAAAGCGAAGGAGGACTTTGCCATGAACAATGTACAAACAGCAAACCCACTTGGCCATGAGCGGGTCGGCAAGCTACTGGCAAGATATGCTATTCCAAGTATTATTTCACTGATTATCAATTCGCTGTACAACATGGTGGATCAAATCTTTATCGGTCAGGGCGTTGGCTTTCTGGGAAACGGGGCAACGAACATCATTGCGCCGATTGCCACGATCGCGATTTCGGTCGCAGCCCTGTTTGGCGATGGCCTTGCGGCATTTTTCAGTTTGCACCTGGGGAAAGGCGAACCGGAAAAGGCGGCTAAGGGAGTCGGGAATGCGGTCGCCTCATCCGCTGTGATCAGCGCTATTTTCGTTGTGCTGGCATCCATTTTTTTGAAGCCCCTCTGCCGGTTGTTTGGCGCGACAGATAACATTCTCCCCTATGTCCTGAATTATGGCCGCATCATTGTGTTTGGATTCCCCTGCGCCATTGTCGCGATCGTGATCAATTCGGCAATTCGGACAGATGGCAGTCCCAAATTTGCCATGTTCTCTATGATGATCGGAGCCATTCTAAATACGATCCTTGACCCTCTTTTCATTTTTGTATTTCACTGGGGCGTGGAGGGGGCGGCTCTGGCTACGATTATGAGTCAATGCGTCGGGCTGATTTGCAACGCAGTATATCTGTTCCGATTTCAAACAATCCGTTTGACGAAAGCATCTTTTGGATTGGATATGCAAATAATCGGACGGATCGCAAGTCTTGGATTTGCGAGCTGCTTTAACAATCTCACATCTACAGTTGTCGCTATGATTTCTAACAATCTGCTCACGAAGTATGGGGCGAGCTCGGTTTATGGCCCGGATATTCCAATCACCACTTTTGGATTGTGTATGAAAGTGAATGTGCTGGCGCTTTCCATCGGTATTGGCGTTGCCAGCGGCAGCCAGCCGATTATAGGTTTTAACTATGGCGCGGAGAAATATGACCGGGTGAAAAAGGTATTTCTGTTAAGCGCGGGTGTCTGCAGCGTTATTACTTTGGCGTCATGGGCGATTTTTCAATGTTTCCCCCTGCAGCTTATCCGTATTTTTGGAACTGAATCCGACCTGTATGAAGAATTTGCGGTGCAATGCTTCCACATTTATTTGGCGCTGGTATTTCTGGACGGGTTACAACTGGCTGCGGGGATATTCTTCCAGGCCATTGGACAGCCAGTTAAGGCTGCTATTGCCTCGCTCTCAAAACAATTGTTGTTTTATATCCCGGCTATGCTCATCTGCTCTTACTTCTGGCAGTTGTCTGGCATTCTCGTGGCGGGGCCTGTGGCGGATACCCTGGCATTTGTCCTTTGCGCAATTCTGTGCCGACGCGAGTTGAAAGCAATGAGCGCATTACCGCCGAAGAAATAGTGTATGTTTTTGAAGCGGATCGGAGGAAATCTACCTTAATATTCCCAGCAGCCGTCCGGCCTGCGTGATTGGGACGATGAGCAGATATGGTCAGTGCATCCCGGTTATCGACTCACACCGTAAGCTGAATACCATTCCGCTTACATTCTGCGACACACTTGGCATTTCCTGTGGGAAAAGTTGAGAATATCATTGTTGTACGCCTGAGTGCATACAGCCAGCTCCTTTGGCATTGCAGACAGCCACAGGCATGGCAAATGTAAAATAATTGACTATAATAATTTTCTGTTCCCGCTCATCGACCCTACAGGGTTGTTTCAAGATACAGAATGTGGCGAATCGCATTAAGCTGGATATGCGTTCAAGCCAGTCTGCGCCAGATCAGATATAATGACTAAACTATGATTTAGAATTTGGTAGTGGGTAGCGGCAAGCAGGGCAACTGTGGCCACAGTTGCAAGTTTTACACGGTTTGCCTTACGGCGAAACCGCATAAAACTGCTTGTTGGGGAGCCTCCCCAAACCCGGTGCTTCGGGCCAAGTTGGCCCGAAGTGGTTGCGTCGCTTTGCTCCTTATGCGTCCCATCCGCTATCGCTCCTGTTTCTTGTTTTTCTCCTGCCCGTCGTAGCCGAGCAGATAGTCGATGTTGGCCTTGGCGGCCAACACCTCCTGCATATCCCGTTTGACTTCCTGATAGTCCGCATACAACGCCTTTTTTCGGTCGGTCAGCTTACGGCCCTCCTCCTTGAGCTTGTCCATTTTCGGCAGCTTCGCCCCGTTCAGAAGCCGCTGAAAATCGGTTCGGGCGGCCCGGTAGATCGCCAGCTCCGCTTCATGCTCCGCAAGAAATTTCCGGCTGTAGCCCGCCGCCTTGTAGGCTTCAAAAACGGGACGGGTCTTGGCATATTTCACCGTGGCTGCCTTGAGCTCCCGGTTGACGGTCAGCGCTGCCTCGATGGTCTTGATCTCGTCCATCAGAGCATGAAACTGCCCGGCAGCCGCTTCCGCTTTTTCCTCAAGCTGTGCATATTCCAGCAGGTTGTTTTCCTGTAAATAGGCCAGCGCCGCCGCCAGCTGTTTGAGGTTAAAAACCTTGGCCCATCGTTCATAGCCCGGCCCCTTACCCTCTCGCAGCTTGGCCTGAATATCCACGATCAGGTTGACCTTGCGATCCGTCGCCTCCGTGATCCGTCGGCTACCCGATATGGCGGCCTGTATCTCCTCCGGCCCGTAGCCTTCCCCGAGGGTGGAGGCACGCAGACGAGTGGGACGTTTCTGGCCGGGAGCCAGAAAGCTGATGCTCCCGCTGCGACCGTGCTTGACTGTATATCCTGCCGCCTCCATGTATGAGAGAAAAGCGGCAAAGTTAGCAGGCTGTTTCGCCAGCGCCGCATCGATGACTGTCCGCAGCTGTTCCAGATAGGTCGGTTGTTTTCCACCTGCGTTCAGCCAATCGCCGTAGTGCTTGAATTTCCCCTGACTGTGCAGCTTTGGGTTGGTAATCACCGACAGGCCATGCTCAATACATACCCGGTCAGACAACCGCCGCAAGGCACGGCCCGACCCTAAAAAGTCCCGAAATTTCCGGGCGCAATCCAGCGAGGTCGAATTATAATAAATATGACAATGCGGGTGGGGACGATCCACGTGGGACACTACAAAAAAGGCATGATTGCCTTTTGTCCAGCGCATCGCCAGTTCATAGCTGGTTTGCAAGGCCGCCTCCGCATCCAATTCGCCGGGTGGAAAGGCTTGGCGTATTTGATAGCACAGCACGTCCTCGTCTCGCTTCTGCTCCCTGCCTGTAATTGCTTTGTACTTTGCCTTGCTTAAAAGAAATTCTGCGTCAGCCGTTTCGGGGTCACATTCGTAGGACAGAATCAAATCTCCGTCCTGCGTTTTGTACGGGTTTTGTCCGTAATCAAAACGATCCTGCATGGATTCCCGAATTGTCTTGCCGCTACTGATATGATGCGATTTTAGATAGGTAGTGGCCGTGTACGTCATCTCCTCCGTATTGTGAAAGATTTTGGAATGTGATAGACGGATACCAAAATGGGACGGGCAGGATGGATACACGAAGAACGGCGGCCCAAATCGGGCCGCCGTTCTTCGTGTTCGATACTTCGGGCCAACTTGACCCGAAGCTGTCAGCTCATAATGAAATCCCGCAGTGAGTAGTTGACGATCTGCAAATGGGCCAGAAGCCATGCCCCCACGGTGGGCAGCCCAAAGGGCGACACCAAAAACGCCAGCGCCATGTATACACCACCTCCCACATATTCCCCGGTAAACAGCATTGCCGCAGCGAGCAGCGCTATCAGCCCGGAGGCTATTCCCAGCAGCCATGCGCCCACATGAAGCAGGGCTTTGAAAACGGCAACCACCACGGTCAGGATGAGCATAATCGGCACGGCAAAAATCTTGAAAATGATACGCATATATTTGCAGCTCCTTTCAGTGGATATATCCTACCTATATTGTATCATCCGGGCCGTGGAGGACGCAAGGATGCCGATGGGGGTCGAGTCTTGTCCGGCCTGTCCCTTTGCCATCGTCATTTATCCACAATCGCCGCCAGCTGATTCAGCACAGCGGACACCCGGCTCCATAGCGCCTGATAGTCCCGTTGGAGCCCGGCGATCTCGTCCGGGTATACGCCGCAGGTGTTGGCATGGACAGCCACCTGATTCAGATTGTTGGCGCACCGCCGCTGCAAGGAAACCAGCTCCCGCACCGGCTCAAGATCAACATGAAGCACATACCCGTTTAGGGCCATTTTCCGCATATAGGCTCCGGCGTTGCGGATACCCGCATCCGCCATTCGCTCCCGTATCTGTGCAAGCTCCTCCGCCGACACCATCACATGGAGATGAATGTCCCGGGTACGCCGTCCCGTCATCTGTCCTCTCGCTCCATCGGCCTGTCGGCTTTGGACGGTTCCTGCCGGTCGGAAGCCTCTTTCAGCCTGCCGATAATGGAAGATTTTTCCTTGAATCCCATATCGCTGCGATACCTTTTCACACGGGAATCAAAATCGTCCCGTGCGCTTTTTTCGTCCGGGAAATAGTGTCCCCAATAATAATCCCGCTGGCTGTCATTCTCGGTATATTGCCATGTTGCAAACGGTGAGGGAGCCGCCGGATTTTCCCCGAAAGCGATCCCACGGTTGTTCTCAAACAAAACCACTTGCCGGATTGCATATCCCTGTACCATATCCATCGGCATACTCCTTTCGATGTTAGCTTTTTCGGCCATAAACCGGGGCGGGAGGTGAACAGATACCACCCGCCCCGGAAGTGTGACCGGGAAGCGTTGATACAGGCGGGCTTACGGGCGGCTAAAGCTAACGCCCGACCCGCCTTTTTCTCATGTATTCCCGCTGCCGTTTCCGGCGGGCGGCCTCTGCACAAATAACGGAGCAATATGCCTGTTTCCCAGCCGGAAGGAACGCTCGCCCGCATACCGCACAGAGCCGGGTGTCCGGGGCTGCTCCTTTGCCGGTGACAGCCGCTGCCAGTGCCGAATTCACCGGCAGCACCGCTGCCTCAAAGTAACGGCAGAAGCCGCCCGTCCACCACTTGTTCAGCATATAGCAGGGACAGTCCAGCGGCAAGCAGAGCCCCTCCGTCCTGTCATAGTTAGCGCATAGGCTTGTCACCAATCGCCGGATCGCCCGCCGCTCGTCACGGGTAAGCTCCCGCCGCATCTATCGCTCCGGGTCGGTCTGACCCCAAGCATCGGCCTGCTTTTCCCGCAGCGCCCGAAACCGTTTCCGGCACCGCCCCTTACAGCGGAAACGGTGGCGGCAGGTCTTGCAGGGAACCTCCTCCCGATAGGGGCGGGGGATTTCCTTCATCATCTTTTCATAGGGACTGTCGGTGAAATTCATTCGTCCTCCTCCGTTTCTTCGTCTATGTTGGTATCGTCATCCCACGGCGCAGGCTCGTCGCTGTCATTCTCGTCCAGATCGGGAACTTGATGCCGGGGACGGTATATCTTGAAGTAATACCCGATCCCGCCGCCAGCGGCCACCACGGCCAACACCGCCGCAAGAAGCCAGAGATTGCCGGAGCCCTGCGGTGCAGGCTGGGCCGGAGTCTCCGGCTGCGGGGCGGCTGTGGTCTGCGTGACCGGCGGTTTTTTCTCCGGCTCTGCCAAGGACAGCAAGTCCTTTGCGGCAACCGCATCGAGAAAATAGACATTCTCCGTTCCACGCTGCCGGTCGATGATGAGATAGAACACGGCCTTGTCGGGGGCCTGGATGGTGTAAAATTCCTTGCCGTCCTCGTCGGTGCCGCTGTCGATCACTGTTCCGGTGCCGGGCGGTGAAAGCGGCTCCGCACTGGCCGGAAGGATAAACAGGGACAGGGCGGCCAGTACCGTCGGAATACAGGCTTTAATCTTCATGGGCTGATTCCTCCTTGCTCTTGTTCGTGGACTTCGGGCCAACTTGGCCCGAAGCTGTCAGGTTGGCGGGATTCTGAAAAAAGGCGGCCAGCTCCTCCGGCGTGAGCTTCAGGGAGCGCACCGCCTGCACGATCTGGCTGTTTTCCTCCTCCTGCCGCTGCCGTTCCAGCTCCCGCACTTTGGCCGCCCATTCGGCGGCCTTATCCCGGGCCTTTTCCAATTCTCTGTCGATTTTTTCAATCTTACTGTTCATAGGCGCTCCTTTCATTCCATAGGTCGGGCCTGTTGCCCTTTAGTTCCAGCATGACATCGTAAAGCTCCTTCTGTTCGGCGTTCAGCCGGGAGCCTGCCAGATCGGACAGGCTACGGCTGCGGAGGGTGATGTACAGGACACGCCGCACATGGATATTTCCGTCGGCGTCCGCCCATTGCTCCTCCGCTTCGGTCAGTGTCAGGACATACTGCTCGCTGAATAAAGCCCGCAGCTCCTCCTGTACCCCTGCCCGGGTGTACGCACCATATTTGGCGGAAAGATAGGCGGCCAGCTCGTGGGGAGCGTGCCCGATACCGTCCACATCACGGCGATATTCGTCATAGCCGGTGTGTGCTGCCTCGATCCCGGCCAGCTCCTGACGCAAGGCTTCCTCCAAAGCGTTGTAGTCCGTTTCGGCTCCCATAATATCGGCATCCGCAGCGGTATATGCGGCGGCGCTTTCCACTGTGCCCGTCATCCCGCCTCCCAGCAGAGGGAACAGGGAGAACACCGAGCAGAGCAGATACCCCACAAGGACAGCCGCCGCCACGATCAGCGCTCCCACCGGATGACGCAAGATCACCCCGCCCACGGCACGGGCCGCCTTTTCCGTATACGATGCCACCTTGCCCGCTGCTTTGGCTCCCTGCTTGGCCGTCTGTCGTGCCTTTTTCGCATATTGCTGTTTCAGCTTGTGCTTCTGTACGGCCCGGGACAGAACATTGCTTTTCAACGTCGGATGCTCCTGCGCCATTTTCTGAAATTCCCATTTCGTATTTGCCCGAATATTTTTGCGTTCCCACTTCTCCGCCAGCCGGGCGGGGCGGGTGTTCCACCGCTTTTTCGCATAGCGTGACAGCCTGCGCAGCCCTCCCTCGGCGGTCAGTTCGGATTTGTGGGCACCCTCCACACCGGCGTTTTCCTGCTCCACCTGATGGATTTTGTCGTGAAGATATTGCCATGTCCCGGCCCGTATCTGCCGTACTGCCTTTTTTCCAATACCGGGCGGCTTCTTTGGCTTTTGAGCGGCCAGCCTTACTCTGGCCTGTTCCAGCTTGGATCCAGTCTTGTCTGCCCGCAGCTTTGATTTGGCGATTCCCGGCTCCTCGTCCGGCCGCAGCCGCTCGGATGGGCGTGGCTTTTCGCTGTCCGGCTGGAATTGGGACTTCGGGCCAACTTGGCCCGAAGTGGGATCATCCTGCCGGGTCATGCTGTACCTCCTCCGGGCGGGTTAATTCGACAAGTAACATTATTCGATAAGTCATAATACCTCCTTAAAAATAGT
>ERZ506979.204-NODE-204-length-47156-cov-24.215792_pt1 | contig 47156 bp, 44 predicted proteins | sample MGYA00512887_ERZ506979 | MGnify/ENA metagenome assembly ERZ506979 | reverse complement strand
TAGTACGTCATGTTGCACCGCTTCAAGCGTCATTCGAAACCGGTATGACCGCTAGGGGTGCACCGAATTAGCCGTCAATTGCAGAGCGGTCTGAGCTTATTTTCATGTAAGATTATTTTGGACATGTTAAATCAAAAAAAAGTTATTGAATAAATAAACTACAGGTGATATATAATATGTAAAAGGTTACAGTAAAATATCGTGCGCTTACATCACTATGTAAAATAGTTACAGTTAATCTATAAATATACATAGTTACTAGTTACTTTGTCGTGTATGATGTGCTGCTAGTAAAAAGAAAGTTGGATGAGAAAGATGAAAAATGTAGTTGAGGTGAAAAATGTAGTTAAGAGTTTCAAAGATAAAATTGTATTAAATCATGTTTCTTTTAGTATGAAACCTGGTGAAATAGTTGGCTTTGTTGGACAAAATGGTGCAGGGAAAAGCACATTAATGAAATGTATGTGTAATTTGATAAATATGGATGAAGGAACTATTTCTATTTGCAAAGAAGATGTAGTTAAACAAAGGGAAAAAGCATTATCATATGTTTCGTGTATGATTGAAGGTCCTGGATTATTTGAAAATATGACAGGTAAAGAAAATCTGGAATTAATGGCCACTTTAAATCATGCTTCAAAAGAAAAGCTGCATGAAATGATGGAGTTTACTCAGATTGGTTCTCAGCTGAAAACTAAGGCAGTATCCCAATATTCTATGGGCATGAAGCAAAGAACAGGTTTAGCTGTGGCTTTAATGAAAGAACCTAAAGTATTGTTACTAGATGAACCAATGAATGGACTGGATGCTACAGGGATTCAAGGCTTACGCGAAGAATTGATACGCTTGGCCAAGGAAAAGAATGTAGCTTTACTAATTTCAAGTCATCAGTTAGGTGAAATTGAAAAGATGGCAGATCGAATCATAGGTATCCATTTTGGGAAAATCAAAGAGATTTCCATGGAAGAAAAAGAAAATGTATATGTATTAGAAACGGATAGAAAAATACCAGATCAATCAGACTTGCAAATTATAGAACAAACAGGAAATACCTATAAATTAGAAGTGAATTCTGTTATGGAAGTACTTTCAAATCTAGAAAAGCAAGGGGTTCAAGTGAAGAATATTACTCAAATACACAAAACATTAGAAGATGTATACAATGAGTTTATTCAAGAGGCATCATTATGATGTACGAACTTAAAAAGTTTATCTTTAATAAACGAAATGTCGGTGTATTTGGATTTCTAGTATTCTTTCTCGTTTGTTTTATTGGTTATAACGTATATATGGATAAACACTATAATGAATCTCAAATCAAAATCTACCAAAAGGCCTATCGAATTTCTGAAAACAGAATGGATGAAGCAGGAAGTGAAGAAGAGTCTGAATTTTGGAAAAAGGTTTATCGCAATGCGAGTGGCCTGATCCACTTTTACTACAACAGTGAAAATAAAACAGATGAATTTATAGAATCAAAATTGAGCTGGAATCATTTGATGTTACAGGCAAATAATGAGGGGTATATCATCAATGATTTTGAGAAAAGAGATGTTCAAACTTTGCAGAATGAAACAAAGCAGTTGAAATATCTAAAGAAGAATCATATTGAAATGTTGAATAGTCCATATGAACCTAATACTTTTAATATATTCAATGAATTGTTTAATCAAAAATTGTATTTGGTTGTCATGTTGATCCTATGCATATTATTATGCGATATATTCGGTTTGGAAATGGAAAGTGGGTTTTATAAAAACTTATATGTTTCAAGAATTTCAAAGCAAAAAATACTGTTGAATAAGATGAAGTTTTCATTGTTTGCAGCTGTTTTTTTGATAATAGTAATGTTTTTGATTATCGTTCTTTCTGGATTGATTTTTGGAATTGGAAATTGTGATTATCCATACTTTTACTTTAATCAGATGTATACAGTGAAAGAAATTGTTGCGAAAAGTATTATTCTATTAGTTGTAGAAAGTGTATTTGTGGTAGGTATATCTGCATTGTTATTTACATTCAGTTTAAATAATGGATTTATTGTAGCTGTAAATCTAATTCTATATGCACTTTTCTTTGTCTTAGGAAATGTAACAGGCTATTCTAGATTCTTTGTGTATATTCCATTTTTACATATTGATTTTGTGAACTTGATTATTTATAAGCAGGTTGTCCTGGCTGCTATTATAAGCTTGATGTATTTTCTGTCTTGTAGTTTGATTTCATTACAATGTTTCAAAAAAAGAGAGTTGGTGAGATAAATGTGGACTTATGTGCTTTTCAATATCAAATCTAATTTAAAAAGAAAAGAAAATCTGATTCTAACCGTACTATTCATCATTTGTGAGATTGCTTTGTTGTTTATTTTGAATACAAGATCATTTACGGAAAGTCCATATCAAACATCACTAGGCATTGGTATAGCAAGTGTTTCACAAAAGAATGATCCCAAACTTTACCAAGAATTTATGGATGAAGTAAATTTGATACGTCAGACCATTGATAAGGGTGAGCAGGATGGAAAGGACAAAAATTGGAAGTCATATTGTGAATATAAAGTAAAGGTGAGTGTGTTAGAAGCACAGTGGTATATGGTGACTTCTAACATGCCTAATGATTCCTATTTTGAACATGCAGATGTTATAGAAGAATTAAGGAAGGAATATGGATTACCTGATTTGTCGCAATATGAGAAATTAATCGTACAAAAATCAAATGATATTAATTTATATTTTTGTTCAATGCAGCAGGCTCGTTACTTTGACTACTTGCTAAAACATGATCTTACTCCAATAACATATTCATATGTGGATGCATCCAGTGTTTCACTACAGATAGCTCGATATATATTGCCTGTAGTTTTACCTTTGCTGGTTGGACTTCTATTGTTTCAACAAAGAGAAAGACGAGCAAAGACAGAAAAAACAATTCTAACTATTTCTGGAGTAAAGAAAAAATATGTGAGATGGAATTTGATTTCTGACGTGCTTTTTGTTCTATTGGTTGTTTTCCTGCCTATTTTAGTTTATATGATAGTTCTTGTACCTTTTAAAGGTGTATCGAATCTGATCTATCCGGTTTTATATTATAAGCCAGGATTTACTGGTTTTCATTATTGGGATACACAAGGATTGGATCATATTGAGCTTGTGGCAAGTGGACTAACGAATATGAGTGTCAATCAGTTTACAACGCCAGGAATGGAATTGATGCCATTGTGGCAATGTACACTATTTGTAGCATTTGGACTTGTGCTGTCTACAACATTTTATGTCCTATTCATAACTGTATTATCTAAACTTATGAAAAACAAATACTTATCTTTGCTTGTATTTTTAGTTGTCTTGGGTCTTTGTTCTTTTGCATCTCCATTAGGAAACATGCAGAAGATCAATACATTCAATCCAATGTCATACAGAGATTTTGGAATGAACCTACTAGGTACTAGTTATTTTGGATATTTTGCAGGAATTGTAATTATTGGACTATATAGTGTGATTTTGTATTTAGTTTCGAAGTGGTGTGCTAAGAAAGTACGCCTTTAATGTATCATGATGAAACAATTGAATTATAAAAGTTAGAATAGCTGTGATGAAGAAGATTTAATTTGTTTTTATCGTAACTTGCGGTTAAATAATATATATTCTATGTGATGTACATAGAAAAAGCATCTTATGTTATTATTAGCTTAAACAAATAGTGTTGAAAGGTTAAATGATTATGAATAATCGGTTTTATGGTGAACTCATCCTTTTTTTGATTGCTTGTCTTGTTGCACTTCCACTTCAATTTATTCCTAAACTAAAAGAGAACAAGAAAGTAGAAATAATTTTTGGCCTCGTGGTTTTTGCTGTGTTTGGTATTTATGCTACGTATACAAGTATCAAAGATAATCCTAAAGTGGATGCTAAATTGGGCGAAAATTATATAGAGTTTAAAAAGAATGAAGTTATTTCGCTTAATAATATAGAAGATGTTCAGTTTTATGATAACGTAAAGTTTGAGATTGTAGCTAATGGCTATCGATGGGGTAATGATGATTATTATTCTGGAGATGCCAATGTAAATATAAAAAAAGGTGAAAAAACTTTAAAATACATATATAAGGGTAAAGTGTATATCAATAAGAATAATAAAAGTTATATTGTTCTTAATGAAAAAGGTACAACCAAGTTTTACGTGTTTAATTTGGGTACGAAAAAGAAGACAAAACAAATGTATTATGAATTACTTGAGCATGCGCATTGAGATTTATAAAAGGCAGAATGAATATGAGAAAATGGCGAAAAAAATTTATTATATGCTTGATGATTGTATTTGCATTTTTGAGTGGGATTTTTTATATAAATAGGAAATCAATAGGATATGTTTTAGATTATTTATATTTTATACGTGTGGTTGAAACAAATTCTTTTAGGTTAAATTCTATTCCGACTTTAGATACAAAACAAATATATTTAAATAAGATAATGAATTGTAAAAATGATCGTGAATTTTTAAATGACTTAATTGAATTTTATTTCAATTATGAGACAAAAGGCCATTTCAATATTGTAGATGTGGATTCATATCATAGAATACGTCAAGTGTATAATAATTTAATTCAAGACAAAAGAATCAGTAAGAATAATTGGAATTATAAGAAACTAATGGATAAAGAGGTGTTTGATTCGTATTTCAAACTAGGAAAAGACACTTCTTATTTGCATGAAGAAAATGATAGAGGTGCTGATTGCTATGAAGACGGAGAATTCTTTGTGATTGAGTTTCATTCTTTTGATATAAGTATGTTAAATTCATTGGCTCAAATAAACGAAGAGCTTCAAGATTTTCATGGGGATAAAATAATAATTGATATTTCAGATAATGAAGGTGGATCGGATATTGTATGGAAAAAGTTAGTGTCTTATTTAAGTGGAGCAGATTATAGATATAAATCTAAAATAACAGGTCATGGAAAGACATCGAAAAAATATGTGGAATCGTATGGCATAGATGTTCAAGGAAGTGAATCTAAGTTTTCATATATAGATTGCATAGATATTCAATCAGAGAAATTGTTTGATTTTAAAAAAGTTTATTTGATTATGGGTGATAAAACTTTTTCTGCAGCCGATTCATTTGCCAGATTTTCCAAGTCCACTGGATTTGCGACAGTAATAGGTAAAGAGAGCGCAGGATTTGGAACGGGTTTAGATCCTATGTTATTAAAATTGCCGTATACGAATGTGTTAGTTATGTTGGATTCAGTTGGTAAATATCCTGAAACAACAAAGCCAACATATCAATTAAATAATATTTGGATTAAAGATGTTGAGCAATATATCGTTACAAATAATATATAAAAAAAGCACCCGGCAAATGCTAGGTGCAATCTTTGACAAATGGTGGCCTCAGTCGGATTAGTCTCTGTTGCAGCAAGTGTAGTTGCCTACTATATTTGCAAATGGCTTGACGGAGATGACTGAGTAGTAAAGCATTGTAAAGTGGCCTGGTCAGCCGCTTTTTTTAATATAAAAGGAACTTGATGGTCAATTCAAGTTCCTTTTACGTGGCAGTTATTCTATTCTTAGCTTTTGCCTAATTGAATTATAGCATGCTTTTTAGCGAATACAATGCTCATGATTAGGTAAGATTTACTATTTGCATATGACGTATTAGGAATATAATGTAACATAATGAAACCGTTTATAATATAATGAAAAATAATTCAATACGAAATTGAAAAAAATTACATTTATGCTAGAATCTCTAATAAAGAAGGTGATACGTATGTTTAAAAGCTTAACATTTCTTTGGAAGTATGCGTGGAATGTACAAAAAAGCTATTTGGTTTGTTTGATTTTGTATCAAATAACGAACACGATCCCACCTTTATTGATTATGTTTTTTCCAAAGGTTTTGTTGGATGAACTAATGGGGCAAAATCGAATTTCATATTTACTTACATATATCATTATTTTTTCAATTGTGATTTTCTTGGTGAAGTTTTTAAGTGATTTTTTGAAGAATACGGCTTTCTATAAGCGATGTATTATTTTAGAAAAGTTTCAGGTGGAGTTAAATACAAAACTTTCTAAAGTGGATTATGCGTGTTTGGAAGATCCAGAGTTTTTAAATTTGAAACAAAATGCGGAAAAATTTTTATATGCGAATGGACAAGGCTTTAGTTTTGTATTAGATCGAGCAATGGAAATCATTAGTAAAGTGATGATTTTTGGTACAGTGATTTGGATCATAGCTTCATTGAATAAAGCAGTGTTGCTTGTGTTTTTATGTCTTGCCTATCTAAATAGTAAAGCGCAGATGCGATTTAAGAAGGCCTATGCCAGATTGGAAATGGAGAAAAATCCGAAGGAAAGAGAATTGTCTTATTTTATGAATGTGTTTTCGGATGTAAAGTATGGCAAGGAAATTCGAATGAATCAAGGTCAATATGTATTGATGGATTTTTTAAAAGATTGTTTACATAAGCTTTGGAAGTTTTATAAAAATCAGATGTATATTATGGACAAATCCGATTTCTTTATGCATCTTATGGATTTTATTCAAAGAATGGTTTCTTATGTATATATGGTTTTTATGGTATCAAAAGGATTTATATCCATCGCTAATTTTACATTGTATATCAATGCGATTGCGACATTTACAACTTCTATGGATGAAGTGATCGATAGTGTGAATGATATAAATCAGTATAGTTATTATTTTGAAGCTGTTGAGAAATTTATGAATTTGCCTATGGATATATATGATGGAAAGGTCAACCATAATATGCCTTCTCATTTTGAATCGTTAGAATTTAGAAATGTTGGGTTTAAATATGGCGGTAGCGATAAATGGGCTTTAAAAGACATCAATTGTTTTATGAAGGCTGGAGATAAAATTGCAGTGGTTGGAGAAAACGGTGCGGGTAAGACTACGTTTATTAAATTAATTTGTCGATTGTATGATCCAACTGAGGGAATGATTTTATTAAACGGGGTGGATATTAAAGAGTATGATTATGTGCAATATGTAAAATTCATTTCAACTGTATTCCAGGATTTCCAATTATTTTCAATGTCACTTAAGGAAAACGTGAGTTTATCGCGAAAAAGTGATGAAAATCGAATTCAAGATATATTTGATTCTTTGGGGATTTCTGCATTTGTAAAGAAATACAAGAAAGACTTGAATGTACGTGTGCACAAGGATTTTGATTCAGATGGTTTTGAACCTTCAGGAGGAGTTGCTCAAAAAATTGCGATTAGCCGAGCTATCTATAAAGATACACCGATAATCATATTGGATGAGCCAACGGCTGCATTGGATCCAAAATCGGAGTCGGAGATTTATGAACAATTTAATGAATTATCAAAAAATAAGTTGGCTATTTTTATTTCACATAGAATGGCATCGACAAGGTTTTGTGATAACATTATTGTTTTTAAGAATGGAAGCATTGAAGAAATGGGTAGTCATTATGAATTAATGAAGGCACATTCTGTATATTGGAAATTATTCAATATGCAGTCAAAATATTATATGAGTTCAGAAATGGGTGCGTAATGAAAACTTTGGAATTAGTAGAATGATTGGAATAAGCAATTGATAATTCAATTGAATGATGTAAAAGAGCAAAACTCAGTGTTACAGACAAAAGTGGATGGTCATGATCATAGTATGTTGACAATGAGTAAGAAGCTGAATAAGTCTGAAGCTAGAAATATTGCACTAACTCGATTTGTGAAAGAAACAACGAGAAATCAGATTCACTTAAAAAAATGGACAAAGCATTACGGTATATGATGCGATAATGAATAAGCTAAGCCCTGAAGATAAGACAAGGGTTAGAAAAACTATGGATTTAGAGGGAAATAAAAACAGTCGAAATCGATGAAAAAAGCGGATAATTTACTATCCGTTTTTAATATGCTTTGAAAATATTTTGTAGTTTTTTTGTAACTTTTATCTAAAAGTGAGAATGAATTCGCTTTTATTGATGACATTGAATATAACCATAATGTAGGAATATGCTTTAAATAAGGCATAAAAAAAGCACCTGGCAAATGCTAGGTGCAATCTTTGACAAATGGTGGTCTCAGTCGGAATCGAACCAACGACACAAGGATTTTCAGTCCTTTGCTCTACCAACTGAGCTATGAGACCACATGGTTGCGGGAGAAGGATTCGAACCAACGACCTCCGGGTTATGAGCCCGACGAGCTACCAGACTGCTCTATCCCGCGATGTGAATTAAATAAGATGGCGCAGAAGCTGGGATTCGAACCCAGGCGCCGCTCGCACGACCTACCGGTTTTCAAGACCGGACCCTTCAGCCACTTGGGTACTTCTGCATATGTATAATTGGTGGACCCTGTAGGACTCGAACCTACGACCCGCCGGTTATGAGCCGGATGCTCTGACCAACTGAGCTAAGGGTCCAAGTTAAACTCGTTGGTGGCTGGAGTGAGACTCGAACTCACGACCTTCCGGGTATGAACCGGATGCTCTAGCCAACTAAGCTACCCAGCCGAATTAAATAAAATAATGGTCGGGATGACAGGATTTGAACCTGCGACCCCTTGATCCCAAATCAAGTGCACTACCAAGCTGTGCTACATCCCGATATTTTTAGAAAAAAAATAAATGGCGCGCCCAGCAGGAATCGAACCCACAACCTTTTGATCCGTAGTCAAACGCTCTATCCAGTTGAGCTATGGGCGCATTTATTTCAACTGAGCTCATGTGTCTCGCTCAGTGCCCATTAAATATACCATCACTTTTAAATGATTGCAAGCACTTTTTTAAAATTTTTTTAATTTTTTTAAATTCGTGTTTTAAACCAGTATACGTAGTATAATTACCTATATATAAGTAAGAAGAAGGAGATTTAAATCATGAGTAACATTGAATCAGTAAAAGGACACTTAATCGTATCTTGTCAGGCACTTCCAGATGAACCTTTACATTCATCTTTTATTATGGGACGTATGGCTAGAGCTGCTAAATGGGGTGGAGCTAAAGGTATTCGTGCTAATACTGTAGAGGATATTAATGAAATTCAAAAGGAAGTTGATTTACCAGTTATTGGAATTATCAAACGAGTATATGGAGATTGTCCAGTATTCATTACACCTACAATGAAAGAAATTGATGAATTGATCGAAGGAGCACATCCAGAAATCGTTGCCTTAGATGCAACTTGTCGTGTTCGTCCAGATGGAAGAACTTTAGATGAATTGTATGCTGATATTCGTGCAAAATATCCAGAACAAAAATTAATGGCAGACTGCTCTACATTAGAAGAGTGTCTTCATGCAGCCCAATTAGGCTTTGATTTTGTAGGAACAACATTAGTTGGATATACAGAAGAAAGTAAGGGCGACAAAGTTGAAACGAATGATTTTGAGTTAATGCGTAAATATTTAGAACAATCAAACGTACCAATGATTGCCGAAGGAAATATTGATACACCAGAAAAAGCACGCCGTGTATTAGAATTAGGATGCTTCAGTGTAGTAGTTGGATCTATCATTACTCGTCCTCAATTAATCACAAAACGATTTGTAGATTGCATTGAGGGATAAGTATGTTAAAGAAGGAACAATTAGAAAAATTATTAGAACGTTGTATGGCTTCTTCTTGTGATTTTGCCGAAATCTTTGAAGAAGAGGGAACAACTGAATCTTTATCCATGTTAAATGGAAAATTAGAAGATACAAACGTATTGATTCGTGCTGGTATTGGAATTCGTTTATATAAAGGCGTGCAATCTGTATATGGATACACAAATGAAACAAATGAAGAATCATTAAATGCCTTGGTCGATGATTTGCGTGGAGGCTTTGGCATAAAGTCTAAATCTGTATCTATCTCTTTGATTGAAGAAACTCATGAAAATCTTCATCCTATCAAGGAAAATCCTGTCAAGGCTTCATTAGAATCGAAAGTTGCCTTGATGCTACGTGCCAATGATGCAGCTAAAGCCTATTCAGATAAGATTCAAAAAGTATCTGTAGGATTGGCAAGTGTATGCCAAAATGTACAGATTTCAAATAGTGAAGGAAGACTTGTACAGGATACAAGAATTCGTTGTCGAATGTCTGTATCTTCTTTTGCGCAAGATGGTCAAAATTTACAATCTGGCTATGAAGCACCAGGTGCAAGTAAGGGGCTTGAATTTTTTGAAGAAAGAACACCAGAATCGATTGGAAAAGAAGCAAGTCGTATTGCGTTAGTGTTATTAGAGGCTAAGGATTGTCCATCCGGAAAAATGCCAGTCATTATTGATAATGGATTTGGTGGAGTCATCTTCCATGAAGCGTGTGGACATGCCCTAGAAGCAAGTTCTGTAAGTAAAAACCAGAGTGTATTCTGTAATAAATTAGGACAAAAAGTCGCAAGTGATAAAGTCACAGCGATTGATGATGGAACAATTCCAAATGCATGGGGCTCACAAAACGTAGATGATGAGGGGAATCTTCAACAAAAACGTGTATTAATTGAGAATGGTATTTTAAAGAGCTATATGATTGATCGCTTGAATGGTCGAAGAATGGGGCTTGAATCGACTTCAAGTTCGCGTCGTCAGTCTTATAAATTTGAAACCACTTCGCGTATGACAAATACATATATTGCCGCTGGAAATGATGATTTTGACGAAATGTTTGAAGGCATCAAACGTGGATTGTATGCGAAAAAAATGGGTGGTGGAAGTGTAAATCCACAAACCGGAGAGTTTAATTTTGCCGTATTAGAAGGTTATTTAATTGAAAATGGTAAGATTTCTTATCCAGTAAAAGGAGCTTCTTTAATTGGAAATGGAGCGGATATCCTATTTAATATTGATCGCGTGGGTAAAAACTTAGAGCGAGGACAAGGTATGTGTGGTTCTAGTTCTGGTTCGATTCCTACAGATGTTGGTCAGCCAGCCATTCGTGTTTCACAAATTACAGTAGGGGGTACGGCCAATGAATAAACAAGTATGGATTGAAAAAGCACTTGGCCTAGGCATCCAGGAATTTGAAATCTATCAATCTACAACGGTAGAAAAAGAAATGACTTGGTTTCAAGGACAAATGGATACTTTAGTATCGAGTAAAGTTACGGGTACAAGTATTCGTGGAATTGTGGATGGAAAAATGGCTAATATGGCTTTGGAAGAAGTAGATGATGATCAATGTGAAATTATTTTAAAGTCATTGATTGAACAAGCACATATTATTTCTAATGAAGAAACAGATTCATTAAGAAAGCCAGAACCAATTGAGTACGTAAAAAAAGATGTGACTTGGAATATGGCTAGTACAGAATATGTGAAGGATATTCTTCAAAGCTTAGAAGCTAAGATTCTAGCCTATGATCCACGTGTCATTCAAGTTGGATATTTAGGATATTCACAAGGAAGCGGAAGTCGTAGTATTATGAACAGCTTAGGTATGGACGTGCAGGATTTTGATGAAATGCAATACATTGTTGCCAGTGTTGTTGTGAAAGAAAATGAAGAAATCAAAGATGCTAGTTTAGTTGAAGTTGTGTATGACTTTAATCAATATGATTTGGATTCATTTGTATCTCGTGTTTGCGACAAGGCTTTAAATAAGTTAGGAGCAACACCAATTTCAAGCTGTACGTGCCCAGTTATCTTTGAAAAGGATGCGATGACATCTTTATTTGCGGCATTTACAGGCTTGTTTAACGGTGAATTAATGTATAAGGGAATTTCACCTTTAAAAGATAAATTCAACGAACAAATTTTCTCTGAACAAATCACAATTATGGATGATCCAAAGAATACGGATTGTTTAAGTATTGCCAATTTTGATGATGAGGGTTGTCCAACATCTTCAAAAACGTTGGTGGATCATGGAAAATATGTTATGATGCTTCATGACACAAGAAGTGCCAATCGAATGCATACAAATAGTACAGGAAACGGCTTTAAATCGGGTTATGCATCTAGCGTAGGTGTACAGCCAATGAATTGTTACATTGTACCTGGAAGTGATAGTTTTGAAGATTTGTGTACAAAAATCAAAGATGGCTTTGTCGTACAGAATTTAGCTGGACTTCATGCAGGACTTGATTTTGTCTCTACAAACTTCTCACTACAATGCTCAGGCTTCTGGGTAAAGGATGGTAAAAGAGATAAGAATGTTACTCTAGTTACTGTCGCAAATAACTTCTTAAATATGATGAAGCATGTAATCAGTGTTGGTAATGATTTAGATTGGAGTTATCATCAGGTGGTAAGTCCAAGTATCGCATTTGAAGAGTGCACAATTTCAGGGGAATAATTATGGTAAATGAATTTAAAAATGAAAAACTACAAGAAACATTAGTTTTATTTAGTAAAGAAAAAACAGATTCAGCATTTAGAAACTTGTTGGATGCGTTTATTTCTACAAACTTTCTAATTCCAGCACAATGGGATAAAGATCCTACTCGCAATGAAAAAGGAGTCTTAGTCTTTGAACCAAATACACAATTCCAATTGTCTTTGATTCAAAATGATAAGGGAGATAGTTTCTTTCCTGTCTTTTCAAGTATGGATCAATTAAAAAAATGGGATCAAGATAGTGAAATCCATTCATTGGTCATGACTTACAATCAGTATATGCCTTTTGTGAAGATGGCATTAAACCAGATTCATGGCATTGTGATCGATCCATTTGGAGCGAATGTTTTATTAGACTGCAACTTATTGGTTGAACTTGATAAAAGTCGTGGTTCACAAGTGAGTGAAAATCCAATTCATAAAGGAGATAGTTTAAAGCTTCGTGATCCTGTCGCAAGTGTAACCGAACTTCAAAGAGCAATCTGTGAATTTGGGGATTCTCACCCAGACATTCTTTCTATTTATTTGAAAGAAAGAATTGTCAAAGATCAGCCTAGCCATTGGTTCTTAGTTGTGGATATGATCAATGATGATAAACAGACTCTACAAGATCTAGGAAACTTCTGTACGCCAGCAAGTTACGGAAAAGGTTTTGAATTTATGTTTGGAAGTATGGAACTTGCCAAGAAAATCATGGCGGATACAATTCCGACATATGTAAAGGTTACGAAGTAATTAAGGTGCAATTAAGCACCTTTTTCTTATATAATAGAAGTATGAAATTACCTAAATATATATTAGAAATCATTCAAAAAATAAATGATATTGGATATGAAGCGTATGTGGTAGGTGGATGTGTTCGTGACTATTTACTAGATCGACCAATTCATGATTATGATATTTGTACAAGTGCCAAACCCGAAGTGATATTAAATCTATTTGATCGAAGTATAGGGACAGGACTCAAGCATGGAACGGTAACGGTTTTATCAAATTCACCCGTTGAAATCACAACTTTTCGTTTAGAGAGTGAATACAAGGATCATCGTCATCCAGACAAGGTGAAATATGTATCAACAATTGAAGAAGATTTATCAAGACGTGATTTTACTGTGAATGCGATGGCCTACCATCCGGATCATGGCTTGATAGATCCGTATGGAGGACAATTTGATCTGAAAGCTAAAGTCATTCGATGTGTGGGTAATCCGAATCGAAGATTTAGTGAGGATGCTCTAAGAATGTTGCGTGCCTATCGTTTTTGTGCAAAACTAGGCTTTTCTATGGATGAAACAGTTAAAAAATCTATCGATACAAATGCATCTTTGATTCAATATGTATCAATAGAAAGAATTTTGCATGAATTAAAAGAAATCATGGAAACAAATCCACAAGTATTGGCGGACATGACACTTCTTTTAAAACCAATATTTAATGAGTTGGATTTGGCATTGAGGTGTAGTCAAAACTCAATCTATCACTATACGGATGTTTTGCATCATACTTTAGATGCGGTGGGCTATTTAAAACCATATGATGAAACTTTGGCCTTTGCACTATTATTCCACGATCTAGGCAAAGTACAAGTAAAGACAACTGATTCGAATGGAAAGGATCATTTTAAGCATCATGCGAAGGTAGGAAGTGAATTATCTAAAGAGCTTTGTCGACGTTTTAAACTTACAAATGAACAAAGAAAGTGGATTCCTTTTTATGTTTTGCATCATGATGATAAATTTACTTGTGATTTAGATTGTATTTATAAGTATCGTGTTACATATCGTTTGGATGAAGAACACTTATTGAACTTACTTCAAATTCGCTATTGTGATGCGATGGCCCATTCTGAATTGGGGCAAAAATCAGCTAAAGATGTAGAATTGTTCTATTCTTATTACATCCGAAATAGAAATCGCTGTATGAGTATATCTCAACTTGCATTGAATGGAAATGATATTATAGAAGCGACAAATTTAAGAGGAAAACAGATCCAAGAAGCTTTGAATGTGTGTTTAAAATATAGTTTTTATCATCCAGAAAAGAATAGGAAAGAAGAATTATTGAATATTATAAAAAATGAGTTATGATCGTTCATAACTCATTTGTGCTAATGTCTTTTTGAAGTTTTTAATAAATAACGTTACCGTTGTGCTTACCGCAATAAAATCTGCGATAGGTTCTGCAACAAATACCGCAAAGATATGATCGGATAAGATGTTTGGTAAGATAAAAATCAATGGAATTAAGACAATGATCTTTCTAAAGATAGCTAAGAAAACGGAAATCTTGGCATTTCCAAACGCAATGAAGGTTTGTTGGCAAGAAATCTGAAGTCCCATCAATAATACGCATGCCATATAGATACGAATGGCCCAGCTTGCCATAGACAATAATTCAGAATCATTTGTGAAGATAGAAATAAATACTTGAGGGAATAATTCCACTAGAAGCCAGATAATACTTGCGTATGTGAAACAACATAGTGTTTGAAGTAAAAAGCCTTTTTTAACGCGCTGGCCATTTTTAGCACCAAAGTTGTAACTGATGATGGGTTGTCCACCTTGCGTTAATCCTTGTATTGGCATCATCGCAAACTGCATAACACTCGTTAGAATGGTCATACTTCCAATCGCAACGTCCCCACCAAATTTAGAGAGTTGCATATTGAAACATAAAGAAATCAAGCTTTCTGTTGACTGCATCACAAAAGGTGCGATGCCTAAAGCTAAACTAGGAAATAATAGGCTTGGTACGATTTTAAAATTTTCTTTTTTTAACTTAAGAACCGTCTGTTTACCACTCAAGAAATGAATAACCCAGATTGCACTGATAGCTTGCGAAATAATGGTAGCTAATGCAGCACCTTTTACGCCCATATTGAATCCAAAGATAAAGATAGGGTCTAAAATAATGTTTAAGATAGCTCCAATTAAAACGGTCATCATACTTGTTTTAGAGAATCCCTGACAAGAAATAAAGGCATTCATTCCGAGTGTCATTTGGACAAAAATGGTTCCTAAGGCATAAATACCCATATATTGTTTGGCATAAACAATTGTTTTTGAACTTGCCTGGAACAATTGTAGTAATGGGGTTTGAAAAGCTAATAAACATACAGTTAGAGTTAATGAAATCATAATCAATGCGATAAAACAGTTACCCATGATTTTTTCAGCAGTAGGATTATCTTGTTTACCCATATAAATACTGGCTCTTGGTGCACCTCCCATACCGACTAAGCACGCAAAGGCGGATACAATCATAATGATAGGTAAACAAACGCCTACGCCTGTTAGGGCAATGGCCCCTACATTTTCAATATGACCAATATACATGCGATCAACTATATTATAGAGTAAGTTAACAATTTGACTTAAAATGGCAGGTACTGCCAACATAAAGAGTAATTTACCAACTTTTTCATGTCCTAAATCGACTTCTGACGCTGTTGTAAACTTCATTTTAATTCACTCCTTCTATTTTTTTATTCATTTTATTCATTGTATCAATCATACATTGAATATCTTTTGTGGGAATATCTTTGAATAATACTTGATTGATCTTTTCAATCTCAATAGAGTTTTTTTCTAATACAGGAATCGCATTTTCCGTTAATTCAATATGAGAAATTCTCTTATCATTTGGATCGGGTTTAACTAAAACGATTCCTTTTTGTTCTAAGCTTGTCACGCTTCGAGAAACCAAAGCTTTTGAAACACCCAATACAACACGAAGCTGTGTGCTTGTTGTGATGGAGTTATTGTTTTGTAGTAAAATTAGTATCGAAATTTCATTTGGGGAAAAGGTATATTCTGCAAATCGATCTTTGATTTGTTTACCATAATATTCACGCAATCGATTGGATAAGCGCAAAAATTCTTCAATTGTCAACATATGCCCTCCTAAAGTTCACTTGTAAACAGTTTGATTGTAAACAAGTGGAAGTATTCTGTCAACGAATAGTTAAAAAATATAATGTACTGTAATTGACTACACAAATAATGCGGATATAATTAGACTGATTAGGGAGGGATATGCATGACGTTAAAAGAGTTAAAAATAGGACAGAGTGCATTGATTAAAGCCGTTGGAGGAACGGGAGCATTAAGACAACACTTTTTGGATATGGGAGTGATTCCTGGAGCTGAAGTTACTGTTGTAAAATTTGCGCCTATGGGCGATCCAATGGAACTACAAATTCATGGATATGAATTATCGCTTCGATTAGATGAAGCTGAAAAAATATTGGTTGAATTAATTGATGAAAGAACTCGTAAGCACGAAAGTGCTGAGAATATAAATAACACCGTTCACCCTGGTTTAGGTGAAGATGGCAAATATCATGTAAAGGCAGATGAAAATCCTTTGCCGGAAGGAACATGTTTGACATATGCTTTAGTGGGAAATCAGAACTGTGGAAAAACCACTTTGTTTAATCAACTAACCGGATCAAATCAGCATGTTGGAAACTTTCCTGGTGTAACCGTCGATCGAAAGGATGGCCCAATTAAGGGGTATCCAAATACATCGGTGACAGATTTGCCAGGTATTTATTCGATGTCACCTTATACAAGTGAAGAAATTGTATCGCGTAATTTTGTGTTAAATGATAAGCCTAAGGCAATCATCAATATTGTGGATGCGACAAATATTGAGCGAAATCTATATTTGACTATGCAACTTTTAGAAATGAATATTCCGATGGTTGTCGCATTAAACATGATGGATGAAGTTGCGAATAACCAAGGGTCGATTGATATTAATGGTATGGAAGCAATGCTTGGTGTGCCTGTTGTACCTATTTCTGCAGCTAAAAACCAAGGCGTAGATGAGTTGATTGAACATGCGATTCATATTGCGAAATACCAGGAAAGACCAGGACGTTTAGATTTTTGTGGAGAAGATGATTTTGGTGGGGCTGTTCATCGTTGTATTCACTCGATTTGTCACTTGATTGAAGATCATGCAAAAAAAGCTGATATTCCTTTGCGTTTTGCAGCGAGTAAAATTATTGAAGGTGACAATTTGATTCTCGAACGTTTGGATTTAGATGAGAATGAGAAAGAAATGATTGAACATATTGTTCTACAAATGGAAAAAGAGCGTGGACTTGACCATAGTGCGGCCATTGCCGATATGCGCTTTTCCTTTATTGAAAAGGTTTGTGAACAAACGGTTGTAAAGCCTAAGGAAAGTAAAGAGCGTGTTCGAAGCGAACGAATTGACCGTATTTTAACTGGTAAGTACACAGCAATTCCTATGTTTATTGGTATTATGTTGCTTGTTTTTTACCTGACATTTAATGTGATTGGAGCCTGGCTTCAAGGCTTATTAGAATTAGGAATTGATTGGGTCACACAAGCTGTGGATGTCTGGATGACAAATGCTCACGTAAGTTATGCCGTACACAGTTTAGTGATTGATGGTATCTTTGCGGGTGTAGGTTCTGTATTATCTTTCTTACCTATCATTGTGACACTATTCTTCTTTTTATCTATGATGGAAGATAGTGGATATATTGCGCGTGTAGCCTTCTTTATGGATAAAATATTAAGAAAAATTGGATTATCAGGAAGAAGTATCGTTCCTTTATTGATTGGATTTGGATGTACGGTACCAGCCGTTATGTCTACACGTACTTTGCCTAGTGAAAGAGATCGTAAAATGACAATTTTACTGACGCCTTTTATGTCTTGTACCGCAAAATTACCTATTTATGCCTTTTTTGTGAATGCATTCTTCCCAAAACAAGGTGGTTTAGTTATGACAGGACTCTATGTTTTGGGCATTGCCGTAGGTATATTGATTGCGTTCTTATTTAAAAGTACTTTATTTAAAGGAGAAGCCGTTCCATTTGTGATGGAACTTCCAAACTATCGTTTGCCTGGACTAAAGAATGTGAGTCAATTGTTGTGGGAAAAGGCAAAGGATTTCTTACAAAAAGCTTTTACTGTAATTTTTGTAGCTACTGTACTTGTATGGTTCCTCCAAAGCTTTAACTTACATTTAGATATGGTAAAGGATTCTAGTCAAAGTATTCTAGCTATGGTAGCGGGTTGGATTGCCCCAATATTTGCACCATTAGGACTTCAAGATTGGCGTATTGTGACATCTTTGATTAGTGGGTTTATGGCTAAAGAAAGTGTTGTTTCTACTTTACAAGTATTGTTTGTAGGTGGTGTACATAGTGCGTTAACCACATTATCAGCGGCTTCCTTACTTGTGTTCTGCTTGATTTATTCACCTTGTGTAGCAGCTATCGCATCAATTAAGCGAGAATTAGGAGCAAGATGGGCTATAGGTGTAGTAGCATGGCAATGTGTGCTTGCATGGATTTTAGCCTTTATTGTTCATGTGATTGGTTCGGTATTATAAGTAGCTTTATGCTACTTTTTTTTTGAAAACTAATGGTTTATAATTTTTCCATGTCTATGGGAGGATATATATGTATAAATTAATTGCGTGTGATTTAGATGAAACTTTGATCAAACCTGATCGAACAATTGATTGTAGAGATATTGAGGCCATTAAGAAGTTGAAAGATTTAGGTGTTAAATTTGTTCTTGCGACTGGAAGAGGCTATAACACAGTTCAGGGTACATTAAAGGAATTGGATCTTTTTGATGAAGCCAATCAATATGTGATTTCATATAATGGTGGAGCCATCACCGAAAATAAGGACAATCGACTTTTACATTTTGAAGGTATTTCTTTTGAAAAAGCAGAAGAATTATATAAGCGTGGATTAAAGTATGATGTTGTGATTCATGTATATACGAAAGACACAGTGTATGCGTACAACTTAACAGAGGATGAGAAGCGATATGTACAGAATCGTCAAGAAATGACGGAAATTTTTGATCAGAACTTAGATTTTTTAAAGGGACAAGAAATTGTAAAGGTGTTATATACAAATACAGATTTTGAATATTTACAAGGAATTGCTCGGGATTTAGAAGATATTACCTTTGATATGGATGTTTCATATTCTAGCAATCGTTATATTGAATTTAATCATCAGGGAGTAAATAAGGGTGCTGGACTAAAAAAACTAGCCGCTCTATTACATATTGATATTGAGGATACAATGGCGATTGGGGATAACTATAACGATTTATCCATGATCATGGATGCTGGTTTAGGTGTGGGAGTGCAAAATGCTGCACCGGGTATCAAGCCGGATTGCGACTATATTACTCAAGCTACTTGTGAGCAGGGTGCTGTTTGTGAAGCTATTGAGAAGTTTGTGTTAAAAGGAGAATAAGATGAAGAAGTTAATTCAACTATATGTATCGTGGTTTAAGATGGGGTTATTTACTTTTGGTGGTGGATATGCCATGTTGCCAATGATTCAAAAGGAAGTGATTGAAAAGTATCACTGGGCTACAGAGGATGAGGTCATGGACTACTATGCGATTGGACAATGTACACCTGGTGTAATCGCAGTCAATACATCGACATTTATTGGGTATTATCAAGCAGGTGTTCCAGGTGCGATTGCAGCTACTCTAGGTGTAGTTACTCCATCGATTATCATTATTAGTGTGATTGCAGGTTTGATCACAAACTTTTCAAGTTTAGCCATTGTACAACATGCTCTAAATGGAATTCGTGTTGCGGTATGTATGTTGATGATCAATGCGGTATTAAAATTAGGCAAGGGCAATATTAAGAATAAGATTGGTTTCTTGATTTTTGCGGTGGCCCTGATTTTTGCGATGTTTACCAAAGTATCGACTGTATTACTTGTGATTGGTGCAGGAATTGCTGGGGTTGTGTTCTCTAGAATAGGATGGTTAAAGAAAAATGACTAAGTTATTATTGATGTTTTTAGAGTTTTTCAAGACGGGACTATTTGCGGTAGGAGGTGGTCTGGCGACTATTCCTTTTTTAAGAGAGATTGGGGTTCGCTACGGTTGGTATACAATGAGTGATCTATCTACAATGATTGCGGTAAGCGAATCTACTCCAGGGCCTATGGGTGTCAATATGGCTAGTTATGTTGGTTTTAGTCAATATGGTGTATTAGGTTCGATTGTGGTAACACTCGGTCTGGTTTTGCCAAGTTTGATTATCATTTGTATCATTGCCAATTTCTTAGAAAAATTCAAAGAAGCAGAACTTGTTCAACAAATTTTTGCTGGATTAAAACCTGCTGTAGTTGCCTTTATTGCCGTGGCTACCATTGATATTTTGGTGACAACTTTATTTGGGGATTATACATTTTCCGCATTTAACTGGAAACAATTTATTTGTTTGTTTGTATTATTGGCATTGAGTAAGTATAAACCTAAATTACATCCAATCTGGTTTATTGTGGCTAGTGCGGTTGTAGGAATTGTATTTGCATTTTGAGTCATAGGGAAACTTATGGCTTTTTTTTGTAAAATAAAAAGCAATGTCCGGGCTTGACATTGCTTTAGGGAGAGGAAAATTATTAAGATAAAAATGTATCTTGAGTTTATAGGGTTGAATAATTTTCCAAAGGGTTAATCATAAGATAAGGCATTTCTTATGACACTTAAAATATATATTTTTTTTTGGTTTAACGCAATGAACACATATTTTGATTTGTTCATTATAAGTGTATTCTTATCAACTTTGTGTTAAGCTACTAAGTAGAAGGAGATGATTATAATGTGTACCGCATTAAGCTTTAATCAGTTTTTTGGAAGAAATTTAGATTATGAATTTTCATATGGAGAACAAGTAGCTGTGGCTCCACGTAATTATGACTTTCATTTTAGACATTTAGATAAACATGAAAGTCACTACGCTTTGATTGGTATGGCTCACGTATTTGAAGAGTATCCATTATATTATGATGCCATGAATGAGAAGGGCTTGGGAATGGCTGGATTAAACTTTGTTGGGAATGCAAAGTTTTATGAAGTCAAAGAAGACAAGAACAATGTGGCTGCCTTTGAATTTATTCCTTGGATCTTATCACAATGTGCAAGTGTCAAAGAGGCAAAAGTAGTATTAGAAAATACAAATGTTTGTGCAACACCATTTAATGAACACTTTCCAGTAGCTGAATTACACTATATGATCAGTGATGAAAACGAAAGCATTGTCGTTGAGTGTATGGAAGATGGTATGCATGTACATGATAATCCTACGCATGTTTTGACAAATAATCCGCCATTTCCTATGCAGTTGTTTCGTTTGAATGATTATATGTATTTATCAAATAAACAACCGAAAAATAACTTTGGATTGAATTTAACGGCGTATTCACGTGGCTTTGGTGCCATGGGACTTCCTGGAGACTTATCGAGTGGATCAAGATTTGTGCGTGTTGCCTATACAAGAGCAAATGCGACAAGTGATAAGAATGATTTAAGTCAATATTTCCACATAATTGGTAGTGTTGAGCAACAAAAAGGTCTTTGTGAAGTAGAACCAGGAAAGTATGAATATACAATTTATACTTCTTGTTGCGACTTAAGAAATGGAATTTACTATTACACGACATACAATAATCATCAAGTCAGTGGTGTGAATATGTTTAATGAGAATTTGGATAGTGATAAGCTTGTTTCATATCCAGTGATTGAAGAAGAAATGATTTATATGCAAAATTAATTTCTTGATGACATGAACTTATATTAGTTATGTTTTGTTTAAGAGAGAAGAAAGAAAGCCTACTGGAAATGGTTCCATGTAGGCTTTTCTAATAGTTCATAAGCTGCTTTTGCGTTTCTGACATTAGTGCTTGAGAATTTATCAAATAATTTATAATTGTTGAGTCTGACCATTAACTTTTTATCTGTTCTAGGAAAATGAAGCGGGAATAATTTATCGAATCTTTCATTTTCACTGATAAGAATGGATGTTACATCATGCTTATAGGATAGATAAGTTAAGAGGTCTTGTATGGCTTGGGAATCAAAATATATTAAAGTTTCAACATGTGCCTGACCTTCTTTTGTTGAATAGATTGCGAAGCCTTTTGGCTGTTTTTCGTCATTAACCATAGTGACGATGAACTTACCTAATTTTTCATGATATTGAATAAGATTATTGAATTCATCTTCATTTAATAGAATGCTTCCATCAAAATACTGCATGAATTGAAAATATAATGGATATAAATTGTCTTTTTTGCGAACAATATGGAATGGATTTCCACTTTTACATAGAGGTGCGCCTATCCAGTATTCTTTAGTATTTGAAATATGTTGAAAGCTTTTGACTTCAAAAAGCTTAGGCATATTTGTGTATGCGATGGTGAATAAATCGTTATATGTAGCTTGTGAAACCACTGCATCTAATAAACTAGAGAATTGTTTCCTTTGTCTATAGTCGGGTAAGGTGGCAGCCATACCAATCACTGATACGCGTATTTGTTGGTCTAAAAACATCATATTTTTTTTAGAAACTTGTAGACAAGATGTAATCTTATCGTCTTGCCAGAAACAAAACATAAGATTTGGGTCATATTTATATTTCATCCAGATATCAATCTCTTTTTCATTCATGTTGAAGGCGGATTTAGTTAGTAAGTCTTTGATTTGTGCATCAAAGCCAATGGAATTGTGACAAATCATTGGTTATCCCCATTCTCTTCATCTTCGTGTTCTACATATTCTACATCAATGGCTCCATGCTTAGGCGCGGAGTTTGATTGTTGCTGGCGTGGATCATCATTTGATTCGTTTTTAAATGTATGTACATATACATGTCTTCTTCCAGTAAATAAGGAAATGATCCAAAATATAAAGAGAATCAAAAAAATGATTGGAAGAAGCCAAAAGGCTAATTTGAAAAGTATAACTAAAATGATAAATAGGGCAATATATGTAAGAATGCTATCCATAAATGTACCTCGCTTTTCTAAAAGTATATCATACTGATTGGATTGCTTTGTGTTTTTGTCTGTGTGAACTATATCACACATTCTGTTTCTATATCTTGTATGTATTTGATTTGAATCTTACCATTTGTTAGCTCCATAAGATCTTTTGAAATATCATCTTGAACTAGGAAATGATAAACTACATCTTCTTCATATTGTTGTTCGATGACTTCGATGTTCTGAGTTCTAAAATAATGATCCACTTTGCCGATTAAATCATAGGAAAAATGAATTTGATATTCTTGTAGTGTAGTCACAGTTGTTAGTGTTGCAACTTTTAAGGCTTCTTGCACACTTGAACTATAAGCTCTGACAAGGCCTCCTGTTCCAAGCTTAATTCCACCAAAATAGCGAACGACCACTGCTAAAACATCTTGCATTTCATTATGCATCAATACATCTAACATAGGATGTCCTGCTGTCTGACTAGGTTCTCCATCATCGTTAGAACGCATAATGTTTCCTATAATCATAGCTGTACAATGATGATTGGCATTTGGATGTTCCTTTTTTATAGCTTTTAAGAAGTCCTTTGCTTCTTGTTCATCCTGCGTTCTATGAAGGTAGGTAATGAATTTACTTTTTTTGATTTCTATTGTATTAATACAATCATTTTGAATTCTAGGCATAGTTGTATTGTAACGAAAAATACATTTTTCTACAAGTTTAGTACAAAAGAAACCATTCTAGTGTTGGCGTATAGAATGGCTTCTTTTGTTTATTATTTTTAGGAGAGAGATATGAATATTGGTTTATTTTCTATATTCATTGCCTTATCTTTAAGACATCTATAGAATACCATTCCATGTTGTCATAAATTTAGTATAACTTTGGTAAATATTGTGAAATCAGAAATAATTATGTGAAATTATCAAAATTTAGAAAATCCTTCTTTTTATTCGTATTAGAGAGTGGAAAGGAGGGATCATCTTAAATTCGATGAATATTGAGTCTAAGAAGTTTTAGGACAACTCAAAAACTTTGTCTCGATTTTCAATGCACTTTTATTTGATGGAATATCTTAAGGATGAAAACAGTGAACTTGTCATGAATGTTTCTAGTAAGCATGTGGATATCATCAAGCGGTATGACGATGGTATATATTTGGATTTGTTCGTGATTGAAAGCCAAAGCTATGTCGATCAGTCCATGGTCGCAAGAGTTATAATTCGTCAAAACTTTAAGAAGCATGTACCCATGCAAACAAGACTTCCAATGATTTTAACAGTCGTCCTATATGTGGGTGAATCCAAGTGGAATGTTGCTAAAAGATTGAGTGAACTAGAAATCATTCATCCAGGATTTGAAGGAATGTTCAATGAGTTTAAACTAAACCTGATTGAGCTAAACACAAATTGAAACTAAAATACAGGTGAAAAGGCAACACAGGACTTTTTTAATTTATTGCGTATGATCTATAGAAAACAGATTTCTAGATCGAGAGTTTAATCGTGATGCATTGTATTTTGCGTGTGTAGTGACTAAGAACAAAGAGTTATTGACTATCTACTAGAAAAGTGTGTAGAGCATTAGATGAAATGTTTGAAGAATCGACAAACAGAGGAATCCAGTTAGGTATCAAACAAGGTATTGAGCTAAATCGATTAGAAGTATACCAAACTATGTTAGATAAAGGATTTAGTGTTAAAGCTATCGCATCGATCTTTTCAGTGAGTGAAGAATCGATAAAAAAGCTTTTGATGAAAGTTTAATGATTAAGGTATGGATGTTCGTGTCCTTTTTTTTATTTGAAATTTAGCACTCAGTTGTTGACGGTGCTAAAAATTGTGATATACTAATAGCAGACAAGGAAAATGAGTGCTAGAAGGAGGTCTTCACAATGGAAATCACACAACGTCAAAAGATAATCTTTAAAACGATAGTTGAGGAGTTTACTCGTTGTGCAGAACCAGTTGGTTCGAAGACTTTGATGGAGCTTCTAGATTTCCCGGTTTCATCAGCAACTATTCGTAATGAGATGGCAACGCTTGAAAAACTCGGGTTATTAGAGAAAACCCATACTTCGAGTGGTCGTATTCCAAGTCAAAAAGGCTATAGGTACTATGTTGAACATCTTATGGAAGCGGATTTGGATTCTTCTACAAAGAATGCTTTGCAGCAAGTCTTTAGTGAAAGACATTATTCGTTAGAAGAGGTTGTTCAAAAAAGCTGTGATATTTTGTCTCATATGACAAATTTGACCAGTGTTGTTCTAGGACCTGATAGCAGGCATCAGACTTTACAACATGTACAGTTGATTCCTATCAATAATCAAAGTGCGGTTGCGATCATTGTGACTGATCAAGGGCATACAGAAAATAAGGTATTCCAATTTGGCACAGATGTTTCTATGCAAGATATTCAAAATTGTACAGATTTGTTGAATGACCAGTTAGTGGGAACACCAATTGAAAATGTCGTTGATAAGATGAAAGAAATTGAACCGATGATGGCGGCCAAGCTCGTTCGACATGAAGTTTTGTTTGAAGCGTTCGTTTCAGCCTTTATGCGATTTGCGACAGAAAAAGTTGCGGTTTCTGGACGAAGCAATATGTTGTATCAACCAGAATTTAGTGATATCAACAAATTAAAACAAATGATGCGTATATTAGAAAATGGAAATTTATTCCATCAATGGACGGATCAAGAAGGAAATGTTGCAATCCAGATTGGTGAAAGAAACGAGTTGTTACAAATTGGAGATTGTTCGGTATTAACGACAAAATTCCATTATAACAGCGATGAGGAAGGACAATTAATGGTTGTTGGTCCAAATCGAATGCAATATTCCAAGGTCGTGGCCTTGATGGATTATATGTCAAATGTCATCGAAGACGTCTTTGGAACAGACAAAAATGAAGGAGGTGCCAATGATGAGCAAAGAAGAAAATAAAGAAGTAAAAGAAGAAGTTGTTGAAGAAGTAACTGAAGAAGCAACTGAAGATGTAGTTGAAGAAAAAAAGGAACCAAGTTCAGATGAAATTATTGAAGGCTTGAAGGCAGAACTTGATAAGGCAAAAAATGATGTAGCACGTGCTTATGCAGATACAGAAAACATGAAGAAACGTCTACAGAAAGATGCAGATGCAACAAGAAAATATCGCTTCCAACAGCCAGCAACGGAAATCTTGCCAATTCTTGATTCAATGGAAATGGCTTTGAAAGTACAAACCGAGGATGAAACAATTAAGAATTATGTCAAAGGTTTTGAGATGATTCATAAGCAATTGAAAGGTGTGCTGGAAAAAGAAGGCGTACAGGAAATAGATGCAACGGATAAACCATTTGACCACAACACGATGCAGGCTTTAATGCAAGAGAAAAAAGAAGGTGTTGAAAGTGGAATGGTTATTGAAGTATTACAGAAAGGATATATGTTGAAGGATCGTATTTTACGACCAGCATTAGTAAAAGTAAGCGAATAGGGAGGTAATTATCATGAGTAAAATTATTGGTATTGACTTAGGTACAACAAATAGCTGTGTTGCGGTTATGGAAGGTAAAGATAGTAAAGTAATTCCTAACCCAGAAGGAAATCGTACAACACCAAGTGTTGTTGCGTTCAAAGATGGAGAACGTATTATTGGTGATGCTGCAAAACGTCAGGCAGTCACAAACAAAAATACAATTAGTTCAATTAAACGTTTAATGGGAACTAGCGAAAAAGTAGAAGCAGAAGGAAAATCATATACACCACAAGAAATTAGTGCAATGATTCTTCAATATTTGAAATCATATGCAGAAGATTACTTAGGAGAAAAAGTAACAAAGGCTGTTATCACAGTTCCTGCATACTTCAACGATGCTCAGCGTCAAGCAACTAAAGATGCTGGTAAGATTGCCGGATTAGAAGTAGAACGTATTATTAACGAACCAACAGCTGCAGCATTGGCTTATGGTATTGATAAAACAGATAAAGAAGAAAAAGTATTGATCTATGACTTAGGTGGAGGTACATTCGATGTTAGTATCCTTGACTTAGCGGATGGAACATTCGAAGTATTATCAACAAACGGAGATACTCACTTAGGTGGAGATGACTTCGATAACGTATTAGTAGACTGGATGGTTGATACATTCAAGAAAGATAACGCAATTGACTTATCAAAAGATCCAATGGCTATGCAACGTTTAAAAGAAGCTGCTGAAAAAGCGAAAAAAGATTTGAGTGGTGTAATGCAGACACAAATCAGCTTACCATTTATCTCAGCAGGTCCAGCAGGTCCATTGCACTTTGATACAACATTAACACGTGCTAAATTTGATGATATGACTAAGCATTTAGTAGAACGTACATTAATTCCAATTGACAATGCATTAAGAGATGCTAAATTGTCTAAATCAGACATCGACGAAGTATTATTAGTTGGTGGATCTACTCGTATTCCAGCTGTTCAAGAAGCTGTACGTAGAGCATTAGGAAAAGATCCTAACCACTCAGTTAACCCAGATGAAGCTGTAGCTATGGGTGCTGCTATCCAAGGTGGAGTTATCTCAGGTGATGTTAACGATGTATTATTACTAGATGTTACACCACTTTCATTAGGTATCGAAACTATGGGTGGAGTTATGACAGTATTGATCCCTCGTAACACTACAATTCCTACAAGTAAATCACAAATCTTCTCAACAGCTGCAGATAACCAGCCAGCTGTAGATATCCGTGTATTACAAGGTGAACGTCCAATGGCTAACGACAACAAAGAATTAGGTAACTTCCAATTAAATGGAATTGCACCTGCTCGTCGTGGCGTTCCTCAAATCGAAGTTAAATTCGATATTGATGCCAACGGTATCGTACATGTAAGTGCTACAGATAAGGGTACTGGTAAAGAACAACACATCACAATTCAAAACTCTAGTGGATTAAGTGATGAAGAAATCGATCGTATGGTTCGTGAAGCTGAAGATAACAAGGCTGAAGATGAAAAACGTAAAGAAGAAATCGATTTACGTAACAAAGCAGAAGGTTTCATTGCACAAATCGATGGTATGTTAGAAGACAACAAAGATAAGATTGATCCAAAACAAGCTGAAGAAACTAAGAAATTGCGTGATGATTTACAAAAATCTTTAGACGAAAATAACATGGAAGAAGTGAAGTCTAAATTAGATATGCTTGAAAAAGCAGCAATGCAGGCAGGTCAAGCAATGTACAATCAGCCAAATGGTGATGCAGCTTCACAATCAACACAAACTCATTCAGGTGATGATGTAGTTGACGGTGAATACACTGAGAAGTAAAATAAATAAGCAACATTTGAAGTTCTAGCCTTGCTAGAACTTCTTCGTATCGTATGGAGGGATTCACATGGCAGAAAAACGTGACTATTATGAAGTGCTTGGTGTTAGTAAAAGTGCGACACCAGATGAAATTAAAAAGGCCTATCGAAAATTGGCCATGAAATATCACCCCGATCGAAATCATGAACCTGGAGCTGAAGATAAGTTCAAGGAAATCAATGAAGCTTATGAAGTATTAAGCGATGAGAAAAAGCGTGCTACCTATGATCAATTTGGTCATGCAGGTATGGATGGAGCCTTTGGACAGGGTGGTGGATTCTCTGGAGGATTCACAGACTTTGGCGATTTAGGAGACATCTTCGGTTCGTTCTTTGGTGGAGGATTTGGCGGTGGAGGATCCCGTCGTTCAAGTAACCAGCCTCGACAAGGACAAGACCGTTACATGCAGATGCGCATTGATTTCATGGATTCAATTTTTGGTAAAACAGAAACGATTTCATTGGATGTAGATGAAACATGTAAACATTGTAATGGATCTGGAGCAGAAAGCCCTAGTGATGTACAAACATGTCCTACATGCCATGGTTCTGGATATGTTATGTCTCAACAAAGAACACCATTTGGTGTAATTCAGCAACAAAGTGTATGTCCAGATTGTCATGGTACAGGTAAAAAGGTTACGCGTGTATGCTCACATTGTCATGGTAAAGGCTATGAGCACCGTCGTGTAAAACTAGATATTAAGATTCCAGCAGGAATTCAATCTGGTCAACAGATTCGTATTCCAGGAAAAGGTGAAAGAGGAACAAATGGAGGACCTAATGGCGATTTATATATCGAAATTATGGTTACACCACATCCAACTTTCAAACGTGAAGACAACAACATCTTTATTAAAGTTCCAATTAGTTCAATTGATGCGACAATTGGATGCACAATTCAAGTGCCAACCGTTTATGGTGATGTTGAATTGAAGATTCCTGAAGGAACTCAGCCAAACACAAAATTCCGCTTAAAAGGAAAAGGTGTAAAAGCTCGTTCAGGTCAGGGGGATGAGTTTGTAGAAGTGCAGGTAGAAATTCCACGTAAAGTATCTCGTAGAGAAAGAGAACTATATGAAGAATTGAAATCAGGACAATCTGAATCTCCTTTTGAAAGATTTAAAAGAGCATTTAAATAGAAAAAGAGCAGAAGGTTTCATTAAGCTTTCTGCTCTTTCTTTTTCTTCATCTTGTCAGAATCCAAGAAAAACATTGTAAATGTAGCACGAGAAAGAAGTACATTTTCATCATTGAAGATAAACACTTCATACACTCCCGTTGTTCTTCCACTTGAAATCTCTTGGGCAATCCCAATCAATTTACCACCACGACCCGGTTTGATATAATTAATTGTTCCTGTAAGTGTGACACTATCTCTTCCTGTCGCAAAGCTTGCAGCTCCTGCAACTGTATCGGCTAAAGAGAAAAGGGCGCCACCATGTACAAAGCCATGTATATTTAAAATTTGTTCATCAATAATCATTTCTACTTTCGCAAAACCATGTCGTACCTCCGTAACGCGCATATCATTGCTTTGTAGAAATTGACTCGAACTATTAAGACGTTCCATTAAAGCTTGCATGTTTTCTTCCATAAACACCCTCCAACAATGCTTTTATTATAACATGAAATGATGTTATAATGCTTATTGTGATTAAGAAGGAGAATGATTTATGGATTCAAATAATATATGGTTTAAAGTCGTTGTGGGTGTTATATTGGTTGGATATATGGCATTCATATTCTATCAAAGCTTAAAAGGTGGAATTGCCTATAAAAAGGAATTCGAAAATTTTAAGAATTCACATAAGCATTATGAAACAGTAGTTGATGGCGGATATTGGGTATGGATCATGGTTGCGATGGCAGTCTTGGCTTTTGTGTTGATGTTTATGGCACCAAAATTAGCTCAAAATGATCAAACATATTACTACTACCTAGCATACGGATGTATTGGATTGGTATTCTTGGGATTAGCTATTGATTCATATACACATCGTCGTGTTTATTTAACAGAAGAAGGATTCTTTTTTGAAGATACGTATTATCGTTATCGAATGGTTGCAAATTTTGAATTTAAAAATGGTATTATTGCACACAATTGCAGCGTGTTAATGAGTAATCGTGATAAAATTGTTGTCACAAAAAAGATTGGTGAATTGTTGCAGACAAAACAAAAAGAATTTAAAAAAGCGAAGAAAGAACGTCGTAAATAATGATTTTTTTATCGGATTTAGATGGAACTTTAATGAATTCAAAAGGTGAAATCACAATCGAAGATGTTGAAGCCATCCGTCGTTGGACGCAAAAACATGCCTTTGGCTTTGTAACAGGTAGAGATAAGGCTTTTTGTGATAAACTAGCTCAAAAATACCAATTGACATGCGATTGTATGATTACGGATAATGGGGCAAATGCGTTTTATAAACAAGAAAATGTATATTCGTCCCTAATTGATTTAGATGATGGAATGCAGATGTGCAAAAAGATTTTGGATTCTAAAGTAGATGTATTCTATACAGATGAAAAAGGGAATCGATATTATCCAATTCAAGCGTATGGAGTGGATCGATTACATGTTTTTGAAAAGAAACAACCATCTTTAGGTACATTTTCAAATATAGACATCCTAGAATATTTAAAGAATCGTACTGTGGGCTTGGCTAAAATCAGTATGTATGTTGAAGCGGATTTGGAATTATTGTTGGATCACTTTAAAAGATTGTTTAAAGATTATGAAGTGATGGCAACTTCTAGGGATTATATTGAAATTACAAGAAAAGACACAAATAAGTGGGAGGCCTTTTGCCATTTACCTATAGATGATGCGATTTTTATTGGGGATGGAGAAAATGATTTGTGTATATTAAAAAATTTGAAAGATACCTATGTAATGAATCATGCACCAGATATAGTTAAGGCGTATGGTGTAGGTGTAATGAGTGTAGCACAAGCAATTAATATAGAAAGTAGGAAAGAACATGTCTAGAAAGAGAAGAAAAGGAGCAAAGGCGACAGCAGCCTCTATGGTAATGGATACATTGAAAAAAAGAGGAGCAATTGATGAGGCGCACGCAGTAGATGTAAGTGCATTTAAAAATCTTCCTTATGCATCTTCAACAATTAGTTATACAATTTCCAATTTGATGGAAGAGGGCGTTGTTGGAAAAACGCAGGATGATAAATTCTATTATGATGATTTAGGATTTAAAGCTTTAGAAACAAAGTTTGTACGTGGTTATTCAATGATTTTTATTGTTCCGATTGTCATTGCGATCCTTGTTTATGTTCTACAAAAAGTATTATTATAAAAGAGTGTCGCAGTAATGCGACATTTTCTGTAAGGAAAGGAGATTTGAATGGAGAAGCCAAAATCGTTTGTGTATATCATCTTCTGCTTAACAATTTGTTTAATTTTTGCGATTGGAAGCAATTATTTGATCAATACGACTACACAGGCGAATATGATATACAATTCGAATGAGCCACGTAAGATTGGCGCAACATATATGACCTACAACAATACGTTCTATTCGGTGGTGAATGAGGAAATCTCAAAAGTAGTCAAAGAGCATGGAGATCAGCTGATTACTTTGGATCCGGCCATGAGTTTAAAGAAGCAGAAGGAACAAATTCAATACTTAATGGACCAACAAGTGGATGCCTTAGTGGTTACGCCGGTGGATTATGAAGGATTAAAAGATTCTTTAAAGCTTGCCTATAAGAAAGGGATTCCTGTAATTGTAGTGGATACGGAAGTTAAGCATAATAAATATGTGAACTATAGTATTGTCAGTGATAACTATGATGCGGGCGTACAATGTGCCAAAGATATGATGAGTAAGTTGGATCATGCCAATATTGTCTTGCTTCAACATTCGACAACTCGTTCTGGCTATTTACGAATTAAGGGATTTGAGGATACGATTCAGTCCAACTCAAATTATAAAGTGGTTCAGAGAATGGAATGTGAGGGACAATTAGAGAAGGCCATGCCAAAAATGGAGTCTTTTATTGAGAAAGGAATAGAATTTGATGTAGTGATGTGTTTAAATGATCCAAGCGCAATGGGCGCAATGGCCGCACTTTCATCGAACAATATGTTGGAAGGCAAGTATGTGTATGGCATAGATGGAACGCCAGAAGCTAAAGAAATGGTGTTAGAAGGTAAAATGGAGGCAACGGTCGCTCAATCTCCCAAAACATTTGGAAAGAAGGCGTCAGAAGCTATTTATAAGATGTTTTCGCAAGAAACAATCAAGAATAAAAATGAAGTGAGTCCTGTGCAAATCATCACAAAAGACAATGTTCATGATTATTCTACGGAGGGCTGGCAATGATACAAGATATAAAAAAATATAATGTATGGATTGTCTACGTCTGTATGTGGATCTTTAGTTTTTTTACCGTTTGGTACATAGCGATTGTGATGTATTATACATTGGTTCATGTTACACAAAGTGGCTATGCCTCAGATTTTATTAAGAATATTTCCACACTTTCTAATGTTCCCATTCGATCCTTCTATGTAGCGGTATTTGGCTTTATTGGATTGTTTTGTTTCGTGAGCATACGAAAAAAGATTCGATTTTTTAATCGTCATCAAATTATTCCGATTTTAATTGAACTTGGATTGAGCCTATTGATCATGAAGAATATATCGTTTAGTACAACGTGTATTTTATTTTTGATTATTGCGGATAGCCTACTCTATGTGGATAAACCAGTTGATCGTTCAATTTGCATCATACTTGTCTTTTTAGCTTACATGCTATCCAATTATGGATATTTATCCAACTATATTCCTATGATTTCATTCCAGGAATATTTGTCGGTGTATAATCCAAAAACACAAGGCTTGTTGCTGGGGATTGAAGTGACTTTTAGCAATTCAAATATTGTTCTGTTTATTGCCTATATATTCTTGTATTTACAGAAACAAATGGATGAAACGCAGAAATTCGCGGCTTTAAATGTCGAATTAAAACGTTTAAATAATCAATTAAAGGGCTATGCGAATTTGCGTGAAAAAATGGGTGAAACCAAAGAAAGGAACCGTCTTGCTCGTGAGATTCATGATACATTAGGGCATACTTTAACGGGGTTAAGTGTTGGTCTTGAAGCGTGTCGAGTGATGATTGATAAGGATGTCAATGTCACAAAAGCACAATTGGGTATTTTGGAAGAGAGCGCAAAACGCGGTTTAACCGATGTCAGGCGTTCGGTGGATAAGTTGAAGCCAGATGCATTAGAGCGGTATTCTTTAAAAGAAGCATTGGATATGATGATCATGGATTATCAGAAATTGACCGATGTGACCATTCTTTATTTATGTCATTTGCCTTTGGTGAATTTGAATGCGGACGAAGAAGAAATTGTGTATCGTGTTGTTCAAGAAGGAATGACCAATTCAGTAAGGCATGGGCATGCGACAAAAATTTACGTTTCAATTGCACAGGCAGATAATAATTTGATTATAATTATAGAAGATAATGGTCAGGGTTGTAAGGATGTTAAACCAGGATTTGGCATTCATCATTTGACAGAACGTATTGACTTACTTCAGGGAAAAATACGTTATTATGGGGATAAAGGTTTTGAATTGATTGTAGAAATACCAATGAGAAGAGGAGAGAATAATGGTTAAAATTATGATTGCGGATGATCAGCAGCTCATTCGAGAAAGCTTAAAGATCATCTTAGATTCAGATCCGAATTTTAAAGTAGTAAAAGTAGTTGGCAGTGGACAAGAAGTATTGGATACATTGGAAACAGAAAGTATAGATGTTATCTTGATGGATGTGCGTATGCCAAATATGAGTGGCGTAGAGTGTACTCGTTTAGTGAAAAAGAAGAATCCAAATATAAAAGTCATAATATTAACGACTTTTGATGATGATGAGTATATTTATGATGCATTAAAATATGGAGCGAGTGGATATCTTTTGAAGGGATGTTCCTTAGAAGAGTTAAGTACGGCTATTCATAATGTTCTAGCGGGAGGAGCATGTTTCAACCCGAATGTGGCGGGTAAAGTGACACAGTTCTTTTCTCAGATGGCAAATTCGAATGGGGAATTTAATTTTGAACATGAAGGAGATGAACATATCGATTTGAGTGATACAGAATGTAAGATTATTGCCCAAATTGGTCATGGTTATTCGAATAAGGAAATTGCACAAAAATTAGGTTTTAGTGAAGGGACGATTCGTAACTATTTAAGTGTGATTCTGGATAAACTAGATTTAAGAGATCGTACACAATTAGCTATTTGGTATTTGTCTAGGGGAAATAAATAATGGTAAAAAAAAGATTAAGAACTTTTTTGATAGCCATGTTGGTGTGTTGTTTGTTAGGAACATTTTATTATATGCAAAAACCCGTTGTTTTAACGATTGGCGTATTTGCGGGTAGTAATTGGAATGTGCCAAGTCCAGATAGTGGTAAGATTATTGATAATGCGATCAAACGGTTTGAAAAAACACATCCGAATGTTCAAGTGAAATATGTCAGTGGTATCTTGAAAGATGACTATTCAGCTTGGCTTTCCAAGGAGGCTTTGGATGGAAAGCTTCCCGATGTTTTCATGGTGTTGAGTGATGATCTTTCAACTTATGCCAAAGTAGGCATGTTAGAATCACTAGATACATATATGCAGACAGATCCTGATTTTAATAAAATGCGATATTTTTCAACGACGCTCAATGCGGGTAATATTTATGATCAGCAGTACGCACTTCCTTATGAGAGTTCACCGACTTTGATGTTTGTGAATAAAACATTATTAGAAGAGAATGGAATTGAAATACCGAATGTCAATTGGACGTGGGATGACTTCTATGCGATTTGTGAAAAGTTGACTGTGGATACGGATGACGATGGAGAAATCGATCAGTTTGGCGAGTATGGCTATACTTGGCAGAATGCATTAAGCTCGAATGGACAGGCGTTATATGATGAAAAAAGTATGAAGGGTACTTTGCAGAATGCGGATGTATATTCAGCTATTGAATTTGTTCGTAAGTTAAATCGCTTGAATTATGGGCAAAGCGTGACCAGTGAATTGTTTGATAAAGGGAAAATCGCCTTTTGTCCGATGATGTTTAGTGAGTATAGAACATATAAACCATATCCTTGGAGTGTAAAAAAGTATTCAAACTTTGAATGGGATTGTCTTCCAATGCCGGCAGGCCCAAGTGGTTATAATGTTTCGCAAATGGATAGCTTATTATGTGGCATTAGTAAAATGTCTTCTAAGAAAAAGATGGCTTGGGAATTTTTAAAGTTACTTTGTTACGATGAAACAACACAGGAGAGCTTGTTTAAATATTCGCAGGGTGTTTCAGTGTTGAAGAATGTTTCGACATCTAAAAATGTGACAAAGTATATTCAGGAGGATGCACCATTGGATTCGAGTTATAATTTAGATTTTTTTGATGACATGATGGAACGGGCAATCACAATAAAAAAACTGGATGGCTATGATCAATTGTATTCGATGGCAGATAGTGAAATTCGAAGAGTCATTGATACAAATGAAGATATTGAGAGCGCAATGCAAAATTTGAATGATGAATTGAATATATTATTGGAGAAGCAGTAGGAAGTTAAATTTCTGCTGTTTTTTTCTTGTTTGATTCCGAAAATGACATTTGTCACATAAAAGTAGTGACATATGAAAATTGAAAAGGTTTTCAAAGAGATTATAATGAATGTGTATTCTATGTGATACTCATGTTTGAAAGTCGCTAAAATATGTGAAATTGTGTGCTAAAACACTTGAAAACGCTAACATATTTATTATAAAATGTGGGTATAAGAAAACGCGGAGGAAAAAATAATGAAATATGTAGTTATGGTAAGCCATGGTGAATTCGCCCCTGGATTACACAGTGCCGTTAAAATGATGACGGGAGATCGTGAAGATGTATTGTCTACAAGCTTAAAGGACGGAATGAGCGCAGACGAATTTGCATCTAACTTTGCTGAATTGGTTAAAGATTTCAAAGCAGATGATCAAGTTATTTTATTAGCTGACATCTTGAGTGGTTCTCCATTCACAAACGCATTGAACGTTTTGGATCAAAGAGGATTACTTGGAAATACATTAGTTATTGCTGGTATGAATATGCCTCTTGCGATTACTGCTGTATTGATGAAAGATAATTTCGATAATGTTCAAGATTTAAAAGATACATTATTAAGCGAAGGTCGTACAGGATTGACAGATTTCACTGTTGCTTCTGATGATGACGACGAAGATCTATAGGATTTGGCTATAACGCATATAGCGAAGGCATAAACAGAATAAAGGAGGACATATAATGATTAGTTTTATTCGTGTTGATGATCGTATTATCCACGGTCAGATTGTTACAAGATGGTCTAAAGAATACCCTTGTGATGGAATTATCGCAGTTAACGACAAAGCTGCAACTACTCCTGTATTGGCACAATCATTCAAGGCTAGTACAGACAAGAAAGTATTCGTATGGACAAAGGAACACTGGAGAGAAAAAGCAGAAACAGTTAAGAACTCTAACAAGAAATATTTCTTAATTACTAAAAACCCAGTGGATATGAAAGAATTGTTAGTAGACGATGGATTCGTACCTAACGATGTTAAAACAGTAGTTATTGGACCATGTAATGACCGCCCAGGAGCTACAAAATTAGGACAAAACCAGTCAATTACACAAGAAGAAGCTGAAGCATGCGAAGCTTTAACAAATGCTGGTTATACAGTATTGTTTGCATTATTAAAAGAAACTGCAATCGGTACTTGGGACAAATTTAGATCTAAATTTGGTTACTAATAGTGGGAATAGTAAACAAATTAAGATAAATAGAGAGAAAAAAGGAGAGATTAATAATGAGTTGGTTACAAGCAATTTTAATTGGACTTATGAGTTGTACAGCTGCTAGTACAATTGCTTGCTTAGGTACAACAGTAGGTAACTACACGTTGAACCGTCCTCTTGTTGCATCATTATTCGTAGGTTTAATCCTAGGTGATGTTTCAGGATGTATTCAAATTGGTATTCCAATGCAGGTAATGTGGATCGCATTGGTAACACCTGGTGGAACAGTCGCATCTGACTTACGTGCCGTAAGTTACATTGGTATTCCATTGGCTTATGTTGGAGCAAAAGCTGCCGGTATGGATTTTGGAGGAACTGATGCTCAAGGTTTAGCATCTAGTATCTCAGCCATGACTGGTGTAATCGGTATTACTTTATTCTATGGAACAGCTATGATGAACCTTATTTGGCAACACTGGGGCTGGGCTCAATTGGATAAAGGAAACTTAGATTGTTTAGGAAAAGTTGATGTTGTTCTCCCACTAATTTCACACTTTGTATTATCATTCTTGCCAGTTACTTTACTTTGCTACTATGGATCTGGAGCCGTAGCTGAATTGTTCCAGAGCTTAAATACTGAAGTATGGTATGTAAAAGCCATCTTATCAGTAGGATCAGTACTTCCTGCAGTAGGTATTGGTATCTTGTTAAAATCAGTAGTATCTAAGACTTCTGACTTGATTTACTTCATGTTCGGATTCGCTTTAGCTGCTTCTATGGGATTAACATTAATTGCTGCTACAGTTGTTGGTGGTGTATTCGCATTGATTAACTACCAAATGACAATGATGAAAGCTACAGGTGCTGTTGATGGTGCATCTGCAGACTATGATGACGAGGAGGACATTTAATTATGAAAAAGATTTCTAAGAAAACATTAAATAGTTCTTTCTGGCGTTGGTGGTATGGAAACTTAACATGTTTCTCACACGAACACATGCAGACATTTGGTTACATGTGGTCAATGCTTCCAATTATTAAGGAATTATATCCTACTCGCGAAGAACAATCAGAAAAAATGACTACTTACTACCCATTCTTCAATACTGAACCTCAGATTGGATCTATCGTAGTTGGTATCACAGCTGGTTTGGAAGAAGCTCGTGCAAACGGAGCTGAAGGAATCGATGATGAAATGATCAACGGTATCCGTGCAGGTCTAATGGGACCTTTGGCAGGTATTGGTGACTCATTGATCGTTGGTACTTACATTCCTATCTTATTAGGTATCGCATTAGGTTTCGCAGAAGGTGGATCACCTTTAGGACCTTTATTCTATATCATCGTATGGAACGCAACTTCAATTTGGTTCCAAAAATTCGTATACTTCAAAGGTTATGAATTAGGTGGTAGTGCTGTTGAATTGTTAGTAGGACAAAAAGCAACTGCGTTCCGTGAATCTGTATTGGTTATGGGACAAGTTATCGTTGGTGCGATGGCAGCTTCTTGGGTATCAATTTCAACTAACTTAGTAATTGCACAATCTTATGATGCAGAAACTGGTAAATTAACAGACGTAACATTAGGATCTAAATTAGATGGAGCTTTCCCTAAGATCTTAACAATGTTATTCGTATTGTTTGCTTGGTGGTTAATGGCTAAGAAAAACATTACTCCAATTAAAGTATTGTTATTGTTCGTAGTTATCGGATTCGTAGGATCTGTTGTAGGATTCTTAGGATAATCACTTAAGACAATTAAAGGCGGGCTTAACTTGTTAGGCCTGTCTTTTTTTCTTATAATAAGTATATGTATATTTGAAAAGGAGCGTTAATTATGAGTTTGAGCCGCAAAGAAAGAGATCAGCTTGCAGAAGTCATTCAAAGAGAAAATGAAATGGTATTAAAAGTGGGAAGAATGGTCAGAAATGCCTTTATTCTTACACTTGCTTTTGGTGCCGTTACGTATTGGGGATGGTCAGGGATGACAGATCCAATGTTTCCTAATATTCCAATGAGTGTACGTAATGTAGCTAAATGGATTGCTTTGATTGGTTTGATTTTATCGGGTTTATTTACTGTTTTAGGATTTATATCTCATAGAAATGGAAAGAAAAGTGTATTAAAGAAGATTGATTTGTACGAAGAAAAGTAAAGATTTGTATATTTTAGTTTAATACAATTTAATTTTAACTAAAAACAACAATAAATGTGTCAATTATACACATAATTTCACACAATATAACTATACCTATCACTTTATTCTTTAGTAAAATACTGTTGAACCAAAGATAGTGGCTCACTTCATAATCAAATTCCCTTTCTTAAAACTTTCTTGAGAAGCCCCGCTAAAGGGGCTTTTCATTTGCTTTTTTGAAAGTTGGACATACAAATAGTAGTTGCGATATAATAATATGGATGAAAGAAGTGTAATTTTTATGGAAGATAAAATACGAATTATAATGTATTCAAGTGCAGATAAAGTGGATGGCCAAGGTGTAGGTAGTGCCTATGAAGAACAGGTCAATCTAATTAAAGAAGGAGCTAGCGATATCTTTGAAGTGGGTATCAACAACTGGATCAAAACGCCAGATATTCAGCATTTCCATACAGTGGATCCTACTTTCTATGTGAAGATGCAAAATCATAGAGCCGCTAACATTGCCTATTGTCATTTTTTACCGGATACTTTAGAAGGTAGTTTAAAAATTCCAGCACCTTTATTGAATGTATTTCGTTCTTATTTGATTCAATTCTATAAGAGTGCGGATCGCTTGGTCGTTGTAAATCCAAGTTTTATTGATGCGTTAGTCGAATATGGTATTGATCGAGAAAGAATTTACTATATTCCTAACTATGTATCTAAGGAAAAATTTTATCGTAAATCCGATGAGGCGTGTGCTGCCATTCGTAAAAAGTATGGTGTAGACAAGGATGCTTTTGTGGTATTGGGTGCAGGACAGGTACAAACGCGTAAGGGTGTACTTGATTTTGTGAATGTTGCCAAACAAATGCCAGACGTCCAATTCGTATGGGCTGGAGGCTTTTCTTTTGGTCGTATTACCGATGGATATGAGGAATTGAAGAAGTTACAGGAAAATCCACCTGAAAACTGTAAATTCTTAGGGATTGTTCCTAGAGAAGAAATGGTGGATCTATATAATATGGCGAATGTGCTTTTTGTGCCAAGCTATAATGAATTATTTCCAATGACGATTTTAGAAGCGGTGAACTTACATGTTCCATTGGTGCTTCGCGATTTGGATTTATATAAAGATATCTTATTTGATCGTTATATGCATGCCGATGATAATGAGGGTTTTAAAAATTGTCTGTTAAAATTGAAAAATGATTCAGATGTATATGCGAAGTATCAAAATGAGAGTCGCATGTTGAGTGAGTTCTATTCGAAGGAACATGTATTGAATATGTGGCGTGAATTTTATTTAAGTGCTTATAAGGATAAACAAGAGGAATTGTTAAGTAAGAAAAAATAGGGGTTTTTATGAAAAAACAGAAATACGTACTAAATCTGTTACTTATTCTTGCTTTGACGGGTTTTGCCCTATGGTTTGCCCTAAAGGATAATTTTCATCAGGTTTTAAAGTGCATTTCACAAATGAATCTGTTAAGCCTTGTCATTGTTTTATTATGGGGAGTTCTTTTTACTGCGGTCTGGGGTCTAGTATATTATGTGCTTGGAAGAAAATATACGGATCACTATACGCCGGGAAAAGGTGTTCTTGTGGCTTTTATTGGTTCCTTTTTTTCGGGTATAACACCGAGTAGTACGGGTGGACAATTTGTTCAAGCTTATATTATGAAAAAACAAGGAATTAAAGTGAGTGATGGAGCAAGCTTATTATGGGCTGACTTTATTATTTATCAGACGACAATGATGGTTTATGTCTCGATTTTGTTTCTTTTGCGATTTGCCTATTATAGCGCACAGTCCGCATGGTTCAATATTATATTATTAGGATATATTATTAATGCGATCGTTGTCATTGCACTTTATACGATTGCGTTATTTCCAAATATTTATATTAAGCTTTCACGTAGTTTAGTTAAAATACTTTCTAAAATACATATTTTAAAGAATCCAGAGAAAACGTTGGATTCATGGACTTTACAAGTCACAAGCTTTACACGTGAGATTAAGGTTCTCGCAAAAGATAAAAAAAGTATTTTTCTTTGTGTATGTATAAATGTTGTGCGTTTATCACTCTATTATTCTTTACCTTTTGTGATTGCGCTAGCCCTACATATTCCGTTGAAGATGAATGAGTTTATTGATGTCATGGCTCTATCTAGTTTTGTGACGATGGCCAATAGTTTTATTCCAATTCCCGGGGCAAGTGGGGGTACGGAAGTTGTCTTTTCATTGTTGTTTAGTGGCATGATGAAAAATTTAACGGGTGCCGTTTTAGTATTGTGGCGTTTTTCTACGTATCACATAGTGCTGATTATAGGTGGAATTTTATTTGTGTTTGTGAAGAATCATTATGAGAGAAAAGAAAGTAAGATCAATTTAGAAGGGATGTAGTATATGCGAATCGGACTATTTACAGATGCATATTTACCGGATATTAATGGGGTTGTTTCAAGTGTGGCAACCCTTAAACACGCTTTAGAAGAGCTGGGGCATACGGTATTTATTATTACGAATCATAAGGGGACAAAGATTGTAGAAGATGAGGATGGTCATATTCTTCGTTTGCCAGGTCTTGAAATCAAGAAGTTTTATGGTTATAAGATGTCGAGTCCACTACAGTTTAGTGCGGATGCCTACATTGAAAGAATGGACTTGGATGTCATTCATATTCAGACGGAAGCGGGTGTAGGTATGTTTGGTCGTCAGATGGCGAAGGTTTTGCACATTCCTATTGTATACACGTATCATACGATGTATGAGGATTATACGCATTATTTTAATCCGCTTGATTTTGATTCAGTTGAAAAATTAGGGAAGAGTGTGATTCGTACTTTTTCTCGTGTCATGGCCAATGGTTCGCAGGCAGTGATTGCGCCGAGTGAAAAGACGAAGCAGGCTTTATTGCAGTATGGTGTAATAGCACCTATTTATATTGTTCCGACAGGTTTGGATTTGTCGGAGTATGATCGTAAAAATTTAGATGAAAATAGAGTTCAAAGTATTCGTGAAGAGTTAGGTTTTACAAGTGAAGATCGTATTGTGGTCTTTGTAGGGCGTATTGCCAAAGAGAAGGCAATCGAAATTCCGATTGAGGCGATTAGTAAGAATGCAGATCCACATTTACACTTAGTCATTGTGGGTGGTGGTACGGATATGGAGTATTACCAGGATTTGGCTAAGAAGTATAATGTTTCGGATCGTGTGCATTTTACTGGTAAGATTCCTAAGGAAAATATTGCCTATTATTATGCTGCTTTCGATTGTTTTGTATCCGCTAGTTTATCGGAAACACAAGGAATGACATATATTGAGGCTTTAGCGAGTGGCCTATTAGTGTTTGGGCGTCGTGATGAGGTGTTGAAGGATTTGGTGGATGAAGGCAAGTCTGGATATTATTTTGATGATGCCAATGAGCTAAGTCAAAAGTGGGATGTTTTCTTTAGTAAATCAAAAGAAGAAAGAGATGCATTAAGAGCGTATTGTATTTCTAAAACAGCGCCTTATACAGAGAGTATGTTTGCGCATAAGGCATTGAGTGTTTATAATCAGGCGATTGATGATTATAAGCGTGCCTATCATGTGGAGCGCATTCGTATGGTGGATGATTTTGTTCGTTTAACTGTGATGCGTGATTGCGACAATGAACCAGTCAAAGTAATGATTCCAACGGATGATTTCTTTGACTTAAAGATCACAAAGGATACAATGTTAGATGCATATTTGATTGACAACTATTTGGATATGCAGTTATTCTATAAGGCGTTTGAGTTAATGAAAAAGCGTGTTTTCTCAAATGATTATACGTCGTATCAAATGGTGCAATATGGAAAGAAATATTTGGGGCTAGATGAAGATCAGGCTTTGGATATTATTCATGAATTTATGGAACGTCATTGGATTGACGATAAGGAGTATGCCTTTGATAAGGCGCAGGCTTGGCATTCGTATGGTCAGCCTAAAATGCAGATTTGTCAAAAGCTAAAAAGAGCGGGCATCGCGGATGATGTAATTGGGGATGCTTTGGCAAGTTTGGATGTGGAAACAGAGCGTAGTAATGCGATCAAATTGGCTCGTCGTTTAGCGCATTCGCTAAAAGAGCAGTCGAGCCGCATGCAAAGGCAGACGCTAGTGAATAAGTTAGTGACGAAGGGATATTCGTTTGAATTGGCGAAACAAGTGTCGGAGTCGATTGAATTGGATGAAAATGATGATGAGGCACTACAAAGAACGATTGCGAAAGCGAAGCGTCTATATGCGACGTTTGATCAGCCTAAACGTAATCAGAAGATTCAGACGTATTGTGTTCGTAAAGGATTTAATATATCAGCTATAAAAGAGGTTTTGGAAGGGGAAAGTGAATGAGAATTAATGAGATTACTCAGGAACAAAAAGTAAATATTAAGTGTTTGATTTCAAAGTGTGACAAGGGAAAAACCGTGAAGGATACACCTTATTTGTCTTTGATTTTAGAGGATGCGACAGGTGTATTGGATGCGAAATTTTGGAATTTAACGAATGAGCAGATTGAGCAGTATAAGGTGGGTCAGATTGTTGAGGTATTTGGGGATTCGATCATTCATAGAAATGCCGTTCAGTTAAGAGTGAGAAAAATGGTGGTCTTAGAAGGTGAAGATATTTCGGATTATGTAAGATTAGCGCCTATGTCTCGTACTGAAATGGAAGAGGAAGTAAAGACTTTGATGAATGAGATCACAGATTCGAATTTGTATTGTGTGGTTGAAGAAGTATTAGAAGAAACGAAGGATTTATTCTATACATATCCGGCTGCCACAAGAAATCACCATAATTTTGTGGGAGGACTTGCCTATCATTCCATTAGTATGGCGCGTGTAGGACTAGATATTTGTCGTCAATATCCATTCTTGGATAAGGGATTATTGATTGCAGGTATCTTGATGCATGATGTTGGAAAGATTGATGAGTTGAGTGGTCCGGTTCTTCCTGAATATACAAATGAGGGGAATTTGTTGGGGCACATTAGTATTATGAATAATCGTTTGGATCGTGTGGCTGAAAAGTTGGGTGTAAACGATAAAGAGTGTGTTTTATTGTTGAAGCATATGATTTTGGCGCATCATGGAAAGATGGAGTTTGGATCTCCTGTCCTTCCTATGATTCCAGAAGCAGAAGTGTTAACTTTACTAGATAATCTAGATGCGCGTATGTATATGATGAAGCAGAGTTTAGATACAACGCAGCCAGGTCATTTTGGGCCTCGTGTCTTTGCGTTAGAAGGTCGTATGATTTATCATCGAAAAGGAGAAGATGAAGAATGAAAATAGGTTTTGTATCATTGGGATGTTGTAAAAACTTAGTGGATTCTGAACAGATCATGAGTATGATCAAGAGGGGTGGTCATGAAATTGTGGCCAATCCTAAGGATGCACAGGCTATTATTGTGAATACTTGTGGTTTTATTGAGAGTGCCAAAGAGGAGAGTATCAATACGATTTTCAAGATGGCGAAATATAAAGAGAGAAACTTAGAGAAGTTGATTGTGTGTGGTTGTTTGGCTCAAAGATATACAGATACTTTAAGGGAAGAGATTCCTGAAATTGATGCGGTTATCCCAATTCGTGAGTATGATACTTTGGCAAGTCAGCTACAGAAGCTTTTAGGTTCAGATACATTGTTAGATAAGGCAGAACGTGTGATTACGGGAAATCCTTGGCAGGCGTATGTAAAGATTAGTGATGGTTGTTCGAATCGTTGTGCGTATTGTGCAATTCCTTTGATTCGTGGAGATCAAAAGTCTCGTACAATTGAGGATATCATGGAAGAGGTCAACTATCTGGCAAGTGTTGGAGTGAAGGAATTAACTTTGATAGCGCAAGATACAACGAAGTATGGTTTGGATAATTATGGGAAGTTGATGCTTCCTGAATTATTGCGTCAAGTATCTAAAGTAGAAGGTCTTCATTGGATTCGTGTTCTGTATATGTATCCGGATGAAATTGTGGATGATGTATTGCAGGCCATGAGTGAGAGTGAGAAGATCGTTCCTTATTTTGATATTCCTATGCAGCATGCGAACAATCGTTTGTTGAAATTAATGAATCGTAGAGGACCCAAAGAGGATGTATTAAAGGTTGTGGATAAGATTCATACAATGTTTCCAAATGCGACTTTGCGTACAACTATGATTGTTGGTTTCCCTACAGAAACGGAAGAAGAGTTTGAAGAACTTGTGGATTTCATTAAGGAAATCAAATGGGATCGTATGGGTGCTTTCACATATTCGAAGGAAGAAGATACGCCTGCTTATGATATGGATGGTCAGATTGATGAAGAGATTCAAAATGAGCGTTTGGCTAGATTGATGGCGGTGCAGGAAGAGATTTCAAAAGAAAAGAATCAGGAAAAGATTGGTAGGGTCATTGAAGTTCTTGTTGAGGAAAAAGAAGGTTTGGTGGATCGTTATCGTGGAAGAAGTGCTGCGGATGCACCGGATGAAGTGGATGGTCAGGTCATCTTTACAAGTGATGAACCTTTAGAGTTGGGTTCTTTTGTGAAGGTGAAGATTACAGATGCCAAATCTTATGATGTTTACGGTACATGTGTAAGCGAATAGTTGGATTGGATCCCATTGTATTTGAGGATTCGAAAATCTTGATTGTGGGTTCTATGCCAAGTGCAATTAGTTTGAAGGAACAGATGTATTATGCGAATAAAAATAATCGGTTTTGGAAGATATTAAAAGAAATCTTTCAAACAGAAGACAAGATTGAATTATTAAAAGTATCGCACATTGCACTTTGGGATATTTGTCATTCGTGTATAAGAAAGACGAGTGCGGATAGTGAGATCAAGGATATTGAACCAAATGATATACAGGGATTATTGAATACATATAAGAATATTGAGAAGGTCATTTGTAATGGAAGGACAAGTCAGAATACAATGCAGAAATATTTTCCGAATATTGAAACGGTATATTGTCCTTCGACTTCCAGTGCCAATGCACAGTTTTCGTTAGAACAATTGATTGAAATATATAAGAAGGAGATTTATGAATAAATTATATTGGGCAAAGGTTAAGCCGGATGCGAAGGTTCCGCAAAAACGTTATGAAGATGCAGGGTATGATTTATACCCATGTTTTGAAGAAGATTATATGGTAATTGAGCCTCATGAAACAAAGTTAGTTCCATTGGGTGTGGCGAGTGCATTTGATCCAGAGTTTGTGATGATTTTAAAAGAGCGTGGTTCAACAGGAACAAAGGGAATTGCACAAAGAAGTGGCGTGATTGATTCGGGTTATCGTGGAGAATATATGGCTCCGGTCACAAATTTGAATACAAAGCGTGTGGTGATTAAAAAACAAGATGTAGAATATAAGGAAGATGCGATTATTTATCCTTATGAAAAAGCAATTTGTCAGGGTGTATTATTGCGTATGCCTCAATTAGAAAGTGAAGAAATTTCTTTTGAAGAACTTCAGTCTATGGAGTCTGAAAGAATGGCCGGAAAGTTAGGTAGTTCAGGAAAATAAGTGGGTTTATTGTCATAATGGCAATAAACCTTTTTTTATATATTAAGATTTTGGTTTCGGAACAGGGAAATGCGGTATGTGAAAAACTGTCGAATTGTCACAATTTGTTGATTATGAGGAACGACAAAAAGGACTATCGTAATAGCCAACATTTTGCATTTGCCTTTTAGTTGCTGAATTATTTTTTTACAATCATCTTATGATCACATTCAGGGCAGTG
>ERZ506979.201-NODE-201-length-47553-cov-21.656259_pt1 | contig 47553 bp, 48 predicted proteins | sample MGYA00512887_ERZ506979 | MGnify/ENA metagenome assembly ERZ506979 | reverse complement strand
GCAATCTTATTAGATATAGTCTTTATGCGTGTAGCAGAAATAGAATCTCTATATTTGCATAAAGATTCCTTGTTTTTGTAAGTAAGGAAGCAAGAAGATAAGAAGATATCTTGACAGCTTCCAAAAATATACTGAACAACACCAAGGTATACAGTATCATCCGTAGCTCTAAATGAACTGCGAATCAAATCACGTTTAAAGCTTGAAATAATGAAGTGACTCAATCCAAATTCGACATAGACAGGATGTTTAGAAACGACAGACTTAGGAATAAAACCATCAGGAGTGATCTTTCCAAGATAAGTCTGTATACTTTTAGGTTTTCCACCAGGCACATATTTAGAAGTACATGAATAAAGGCCATAACCTTGTTTTGTTTTTTTGATCGTGTGACCAGGAGAACGGAATTTTTCGACCCAGTCAGGATAAGTAACATATCTTTTCATAACAATAGTGTACACCAATACACTATTAAAGTGCATAAAAAAATAAATAATCTTAAATCGCGAAATTTTGAAGATCATTTCATGCGTAATCACTACTTTTTGCTTTTTTTGATTGACTTTTATATAGATATTGAATATCATATTAGGTGGCTAAACTCTGGCCTTTTGAGCCCCGGTAAACGCTCAAATCAAGGAGGAAATTAGATATGCGTCAAACTACTATGGCAAAACCTGCCGATGTAACACGTACATGGTATGTAGTTGATGGAAACGGACAAACATTAGGACGTTTGGCTTCAACATGTGCTCATGTATTAAAAGGTAAACACAAACCTACATACACACCAAATGTTGACTGTGGTGATTATGTAATTGTGATCAATGCTGACAAGGTCGAAATGACTGGAAACAAGTTGAATACTGAAAAGTATTACAACCACTCTGGATACTTTGGAGGTATGCGTGTGCGTACAGCTAAAGAAATGAAAGAGAAATACCCTGTTGAATGGGTTGAAAGAGCAATCAAAGGTATGTTACCTCACACTAAATTAGGTGATGTACAACGTGGACACGTATTCGTATACGCTGGTAGCGAACACCCACATGCTGCTCAAAAACCTGTTGAATTGAAGGTAAGAGGATAAGGAGGAATAGAATATGAAAAAATCTAACACTGTTCAATATCATGGCGTTGGACGTCGTAAAAAATCTGTTGCTCGTGTCTTTTTACGTCCAGGTACAGGTAATATCGTAGTCAACGGAAAAACTTTGGAAGAATACCTTCCATTGGAAACTTTACGTATGGTTGTTAAATCACCATTAGAAATCACTAACACAGTTGATCAATTTGATGTGATTATCAACGTACAAGGTGGAGGATACACTGGTCAATCTGGTGCTATGCGTCACGGAATCACTCGTGCTTTAATGGAAGCTAGTGAAGACTACCGTCCAGTATTAAAAGCTGCAGGATTCGTTACTCGTGACCCTCGTGCTAAAGAACGTAAAAAATACGGTCTTAAAGCAGCTCGTCGTGCTCCACAATTCTCTAAACGTTAGTATTTTACTTACTAAGAGAACACAAAAGCCTTTATATAAAGGCTTTTTTCTTTTGCCTAATTGTCCTAAATTCGTATGCGTAGGTCACAAGTAGGTCACACAAAAAATTAAACTAAAAACCTCGAAGAATATCACTTCGAGGCCATTTTTTATATTTTGTTGATCGCATCCAACAAGGTCTGATAATCCATATGAGTATATACTTTTTCAGTCAAGCTCATTGCACCTTTATGGCCAACAATCTTCTTGATTGTCGTTGGATTTACATCCACTTTTGTCAGTAATGATATACAAGTATGTCTTGTATCATGTGGAGTGTGCTTCATGTTTAATCGTTTCATACTCCTGCATCAATATTGACTTATCCGATTTTCTGATACCGGTAATAACTTTTATATAAGGCGTATTCTTCAGATTCTTTATTCGATTCAGGTATTCAGTTCGTTCAATGGTTTTCATATTGCCTCACTTTCAAAAAATGAAATTTTTTAAACTTTTGAAAGTGAATAGTATGCTTTTATTAATTTTTTTCTTTATATTTTAAGAATTCTTAGATATTATTGGAATAGTTGGAGGTGTATAACATGAAATTGGAAAAAAGGATAGAACTATGTGATTCTATGACACCGCTAGAGTCTGAAATCGCATCTTATATTTTAAATAATAAAGATGAGATTACGAAACTAAAAATTCAAGAATTAGCTGATATACTTTTTATATCAAAATCTGCGATTCATCGTTTTGTGAAAAAGATAGGTTTTAATGGATTCAATGATTTAAAAGTGAGTATCGCAAAAGAAAATGCTGATTTATTAGAAAACAATTCATATATCAATGTGAATTATCCATTTCAGGCAAAGGATAATCCAAGACAGATAGCTTTTAAGCTTTTAGAACTTTATGAGAAGGCTATTAAAGATACATTTGAATATGTTGATTTAGACCAAATCAAAGCAGTTTCACAATTAATAGATTCGGCAGATGTAATTGATGTTTATACTCATGCCCATAATTCAAATATTGCAGAAAACTTTCAAGATAAAATGTTGACTATTGGAAGAAGTGTAAACTGTCCAAGTAGCTTTTATAATCAAAGATTAACTGTATTGGCTTCGGACCAAAAACACGTAGCGATTATTCTATCTTATTCGGGAAAGGCTACATTTATATTGCCGATTGTAAAAAAATTATATGAAAAAGGTGTGAAAGTTATACAAATTGGAAAAGCAGGAAGTAATTATTATTCTCAATATGTGACATATCATTTATCTATTAGTGATTCTGAAAATAATCGAGATAGGATGTCTCAGTTTTCAAGTCATATAGCTATGCAATACATTATGGATGTTTTGTATGGTTGTATTTATAATGTGAGAAGAAAAAAGAATACAAAATATATTTATGATTCGATTGATTATATGGATGATCGACCAAAGGATTAAAAAAGATTCAAAAAGTTTCAGATTTTTTTGAATCTTTTTTATTTTGCTTAGAAAAAACTATCTTCGATTCTTAGGTATATTGAATAACAATTGGGTGAAATGTAAATTAAAACTATCAATAGAAAAGGAGAAAACATTATGGAAAAAGGATTGAAAATTGTTACGATTGGTGGCGGAAGCAGTTATACACCTGAATTGATGGAAGGTTTCATTAAACGTTATAATGAACTTCCTATTAAGGAAATCTGGCTTGTTGATATTGAACAAGGAAAAGAAAAAGTAAATATTGATGCTAAAATGTCACAACGTATGTGGGATGCAGCAGGCTATGATGTAAAAGTGCATGTAACCTTTGATCGTAAAGAGGCATTAAAAGATGCGGATTTCGTTACAACACAATTTAGAGTGGGCTTATTGGAAGCTAGAATTAAAGATGAGAGAATTCCTTTGTCTTATGGAATGTTAGGCCAAGAAACAAATGGAGCTGGTGGAATTTTTAAGGCATTTAGAACAATTCCTGTAATTCTTGATATTGTAGAGGATATGAAAGAATTATGTCCAAATGCATGGTTAATTAATTTTACAAATCCAAGTGGAATGGTAACTGAAGCAGTTATTAAATACGGGAAGTGGGATCGTTGTATCGGTTTATGTAATGTTCCAACGATTGCTATGATGAAAGAGCCTATTGCATTAAATGTAGATCCAAATGAGTTGATTTATCAATTCGTAGGATTAAATCACTTTCATTGGCACAAAGTATATGATAAAGATGGAAATGAATTAACAAGTAAAGTAATTGATGCTATGTTGGATGGAAAAGATGTTGGTCTTCCAGCAAACATCAATAACGTTCCTTTCTTTGGAGAACAAATCAGAGAAATGAATATGATTCCTTGTGGATACCATAGATATTATTATCGTCAACAAGAAATGTTAGAGCATAGTTTGATGGAATATGAAACAATTGGTACTCGTGGTCAACAAGTAAAAGAAACAGAAAATAAATTGTTTGAATTATATAAAAATCCGAATTTAGATCATAAACCAGAAGAGTTATCAAAACGTGGTGGAGCTTATTACAGCGATGCAGCGTGTGAATGTATCAATGCGATTTACAACAATAAACAGACTCATATGGTTGTCAGCACAAAAAATAGAGGAGCAATTCCAGAATTGCCTGAAGATTCAATTGTTGAAGTAAGCTGCTATATTGGGGCAAAAGGAGCAATGCCTGTTGCTTGGGGAAAATTACCAAGTGCACAAAGAGGATGGCTTCAATGTATGAAGGCAATGGAAGAATGTACAATCGAAGCTGCAGTTACAGGTAATTATGGATTGGCACTTGAAGCATTTACATTAAATGAATTGATTCCATCGGGAGAAAATGCAAAACGTGTTTTAGATGAATTGTTGATTGCACATAAGAATTATTTACCACAATTTAAGTCTACAATTGAAAAATTAGAAAAAGAAAATATAACAATCAAAGATTCAGTAGTGAACGAGATTATTGCTCATGAGTGTTAAAAAAGAAATATTTGGAATACATCCATCGGGCAAAGAAGTTTACAAGTTTGAAATCGTAAATAAGCAAGGTATGAAAGCCGTAATCACTAATTTTGGTGCTATTCTAATATCCTTGTTTGTTAAAGATAAAAAGGGTAATTTTCAGGATGTAGTATTGGGATATGACTCATTAGAAGAATATCTGGATAATCATCCAATGTTTGGGGCAACGGTAGGTCGCAATGTGAATCGTATATCGAATGCAAAATTTGAATTGGATGGCAAAACATATTTATTAGATAAGAATAGAGGAAACCATAATATCCATAGTGATAAAGAGCATGGGTTTCATAAAGTGATTTGGGATTATGAAATCACTGGTGACAATTCTGTATGTTTATCTTATTTCAGTTGTGATATGGAGCAAGGCTTTCCAGGCGAAGTCTATATAAAGATGACATATACATTGACAGAGACAAATGGATTGATATTGTCATACTTTGCGACACCAAATAAAAGAACGATTTTAAACGTTACGAATCATACATATTTTAATTTGGGAGAAAATATATTTTCTACAGAGTTCTGTATTCATGCGAAATCATTTACGCCTGTTGATGAAGATATAATTCCAACTGGTGAAATTAGAGAAGTAAAAAATACACCAATGGATTTAACAAAGTATTCATTTATTAAAGATAGATTAAATTCAAATTATCACCAACTACAAATTGAAAAAGGGTATGACCATAACTATGTACTTGATCATCCTCATACGGGATTTCGATTAATTGCTCAAACTAGAAATATGAAAAGTGGAATACACATGGATGTGTACTCGGATATGCCAGGAATGCAGTTTTATACATCAAATTCATTAAAAAATACAATAGGTAAAAATGGGGTTGTTTATAAAAAGTATGATGCATTTTGTATGGAACCGGATTATTTTCCAAATGCTATTAACACAAAAGGTTTTGAAAAACCAATCTTTGATTCAAATAAAAATTTTATTTCAACGACAATGTATCAGTTTTATTAGGAGGAAAATGAAATATGAATAAGTCTAAAGAGACTGGAAAGTTTTTTGCTACGATCCAGCAGGTAGGAAAGTCTTTCTTTTTACCAGTATCCGTTTTACCAATCGCAGGCCTTTTATTAGGGTTAGGTTCTTCGTTTACAAATCAAACAACGATTGAGACATATCATTTAACAGGATTATTAGGATCAGGAACTGTATTAAATGGTTTATTGACAATTATGTCTCAGGTAGGTACAGCGATTTTTGGAAATTTACCTTTGATTTTTGCATTAGCAGTTGCATTAGGTATGGCAAGAAAAGAAAAGGCAGTTGCAGTTTTATCATCTGGAATTGCGTTTATTGTAATGCACACATCTATTAATGCGATGCTAAAGATTTCTGGTTATATTCTTCCAGATGGAAGTCAGGCAGATTTTGTTTTGCAAGGACAGTTGTCTGGTGTACTAGGAATTACATCATTAGAAATGGGTGTGTTTGGAGGAATTATTGTAGGATTAGGAGTTGCTGCATTACACAATAAGTTCTACAAACAAGAATTGCCTATGGCATTATCATTCTTTTCAGGGGTCCGATTTGTACCAATAATCAGTACTATTGTGTATATTTTTGTAGGAATTCTTTGCTTCTTTGTATGGCCGTTTGTACAAAGTGGAATCTTTACATTAGGTAATTTAGTAACAGCTTCTGGATATGCAGGAACATTTATTTTTGGATTCCTTGAACGTGCTTTGATTCCATTTGGTCTTCACCATGTATTCTACATCCCATTTTGGCAGACAGCACTTGGTGGAACGGCAACTATTGATGGAGTTGTAGTTGCAGGTGCACAAAATATCTTCTTTGCAGAATTGGCATCACCTAATACGGTACGCTTTAGCGTAGATGCATGTCGTTTTATGACTGGTAAATATTCGTTTATGATGGCAGGATTACCAGCAGCGGCATACGCTATGTATAAATGTGCAAGACCTGAAAATAAGAAAGTAGTAGCCGGTTTATTATTTTCAGCAGGTTTAACTTCATTCTTAACAGGTATTACAGAACCTATTGAATTTACATTCTTATTTATTGCTCCAGGACTATTTGTTTTACACTGTGGTTTAGCAGGTTTATCATTCTTATTATGTCATCTGTTGAACATTTGCATTGGAACAACTTTCTCATGTGGTTTGATTGATTTTACACTTTATGGATTGCTTCAAGGACCAACAAAAACAAATTGGCCAATGATGTTAGTTTTATTTGTAATCTACGCAATTGGATACTATTTAATCTTCTCATTCTTGATTAAGAAATTTAATATTATGACACCAGGACGTGAAGAAAATTCAACAAATATTAAGTTGTATACGAAAGAGGATTTGAAAAATAAAAATAACACGAAATCAGAATTAATTCTAGAAGGAGTAGGTGGAGTTGATAATTTAGTGGATATTGATGCTTGTGCAACTCGACTTCGCTTAACTGTTGTAGATGAAAGTTTAGTGAATGAAGAATTGTTAAAAGAATCAGGATCAAAAGGGTTAATTAAAAAGGGTAAAGGAATTCAAATCATTTATGGTCCACAGGTAACAGTTATAAAAAGTGATTTTGAAGAATATGTAGAGAAAGTGAGTCAATAATGTTTTTTAGAAAGAAAGTTAATGAGTTAGAAATCTTTAAATGTGCGCAAGGAGACATTGTGCCTATTGAAAATGTTCCTGATTCAGTTTTTGCAGACAAATTACTAGGTGATGGAATCGCAATCAACCCTAGTAATGGAGAAATTATTTCACCTATTGATGGACAAGTTGTTATGATCCAAGATAGCCTTCATGCGATTGGGATTCAATCAGATGATGGTATTGAAATATTGATTCATGTTGGATTGGATACAGTCGAATTAAAAGGCGAAGGATTCGTTAAGAAAGTGAATATAAATGATAGAGTGAATAAAGGTCAGCCTATTGTATATTTCGATAAAGAAATGATTGAAGAAAAAGGCTATAATACGATCACGATGATGATAGTTGTTAATGATGAGCGTATTTCTAAATTAGAAAAAGGCGATCAATTAGATAAACCTTTAATAAAAGTTCAATATAAATAATAAAACTGTAGCGATATGTGAGTCGCTACAGTCTTTTTGTATATTAAAAAACAAAATATCACAATCCATTTCGAATACTAAAAGGATTATCGAAAGTGCAATTAAACTATGAGACTGAGTCCTTTTAAATGTGATTTTTCTTAGTGTTCCAAGTACCGATGACTTCATTAACTGTTGATACCGTTACAAATGCTTCAATATCACTCTCTTGAAGATAATATAGTAATTTTTTATATTCATTTGTAGCCATGATTGTGACAAGCTCTGTATGTTCTGTCTTATCATAACCACCTTTTGCCGAATATAAAGTAACACCACGCTTTAATGTGTTCATAATATAATCTTGAATGACTTCATATTCTTTGGATAAGATACAAATCTTCTTTTTCTTATTAAAACCATCAATAAAATAATCTACAGCTTGACCATTGGCTAGTGTTGCCAATGCACCAACCACTAAAGCACCAATATCATATACAATTAGACTTGTTGTACAAATGAGTAGACCGACTAATGTACAAGCTTTGCCTAAATCCATATGTGTATATTTATTTACAATTTTCGCGATGATATCCGTTCCACCACTCGATGCGTTTACACGGAATAGAATGGTCTGTCCAAAAGCTAAAATTAATATATATGTAGCCATGTCAAAAACAGCATTTTGTGTTAAAGAGATATTATTTGGATAGATTCTTTCAAATACAGCCAGAAATAACGGCAATAATAAAGAGGCATAAATCGTTTTTGCCAAATTCCTTTCCAATTAGAACAATACCTAAAATCAACAATAATGTGTTGATCACAAAGGTAAGGGTAGAAATAGATAAGCTTGTGATTTTAGCTAAAACCATAGCTAAACCGGTAACACTTCCGGTGATAACTTGACTTGGAATCAAGAAGAAATATATGGCGACACTGATGATAAACATGGCAAGTGTGATAGTCAAAAAGCTTTTAAATGTATTCGTTTTCATTTTCAAAACCTCCACTTTTTATTATGCCAAAAAAAGTGCAAAAAAAGAAGAGGATTATCTCTTCTTCGCATCGGTTTTATTAAATTTATCTCTACGCTTTGTAGATTGAATGAATAGGCGCTTCATTTCTTGTGTATCTTCTTGTTCTAAAGAATCTCTAAAGTGAGAGATTGAATCGATAAACTGATTGATTTCATCTAATAAGATATCTTTATTCATAATAAATAATTCGGTCCATAAATCTTCATTGATTTTTGCGATACGCGTTAAATCTCTAAAACTATCTCCTGTATATTCTACAAGATGAGCATTATCATGCGTGTTCATTAAGGATACCGCAATGACATGGGTCAACTGAGATAAGAATCCAATCATTTTATCATGCTCTTCAATAGATAGTGTACAGATTCTACCAAATTCCATTTTAGTAGCTAAGTCTTTTACGGCTTCAATTGTTTCCTCTTTATTCTTTTGAGTTGGAACAAGAATAAAGTTAGAACCCTTAAAAATCGTTTCATCACTAAATTCAATACCACGAGATTCTCTACCACACATGGGGTGAATACTCAATAATTCAAGATCTTTGCGTAATACATCTTGAAGGGGTTTAACAATATTTGTCTTAACACCACTGATGTCCATTAATAATGAATGTTTAGGAATATCATTCTGATAGACTTCGATCCAAGGAAGAATCTTAGTAGGATATAGGCAGAAAATAAATGTATCACTCTTAGAAATGACATCTAAGGGATTTGTGCTTCCATCTACAATAATATTTAATTCTTTGGCTTTATCGATTGTTTGCTCGGAAACATCAATACCGTAAACATTGTAGTTTAGGTGTGTTAGTTTCTTTGCAAAGCTTGCTCCCATTAATCCAAGTCCGATAATCGCAATGTTTGTCATAGAATCTCAACCTTTCCGCCTAAGCTTTGAATATCTTCAAAGAAAGTAGGATAACTCTTTGTGATGGCTTGGGCATCATCAATAATACATTCTGCATCAGCACATAATCCAAAAACGGTCATTGCCATAACAATGCGGTGATCGTTATGTCCAAAGATTTCTACTGTACTATCTGATTTATAGTGTTCTTTACCGTGAATTTGAATCGAATCAAATGTAGAAGTAATATCCACACCCCATTTTTTTAGTTCAGTTTCCATAGCTTCAATGCGATCACTTTCTTTCATGCGTAAACGAGCTGCATTCACAATGTTTGTTTCACCATTTGTGAAACTGGCCAAGACACATAAGATTGGACCTAAATCTGGACAGTTGGATAAATCAATGGTTTGTGGTATTGGCTGTTTTTTGGTGAATGTGATCGTGTCCTCTTTACTTGTATAACTAGGAATACAATCTAGAATTGTCTTGTCTCCTTGTTTACTTGACATGTCCATGTTGGAACACGAAAGAGTATTGTTTAAAGTGCCTAATACTGCAAAGAAGGCAAGCTGAGAAAAGTCTCCTTCTACAGAAACATCTTGTGCTTTATAGTGTTGGTTTCCTTTGATTAAATAAGAGTTTGAACTAGTTTCAATGATTTCAATGCCAAATTTAGCTAGCATTTGAATCGTTAAATTTACATAGCTCTTCGATTCATAAGGTTCAGTAATTGTAAGTGTACTATCTTGATTTAATAATGGAAGTACAAACATGAAGCCGGTAATAAACTGACTTGAAATATCTCCTTGTACAACATAGTCTTTTGCTTGTAGATTTCCACGTACAATGATTTCTTTATTGGATTGATTAAATTCAATATTTTGTTCTTTAAATTCATTCGCATATACATCCATAGGTCTTTGAAGCAATCTTCCTTGACCTAAAAATTTAACTTTGGCATTTGTACATGCAGCAAGTGGAATCAAGAAACGCAAAGTAGAACCAGATTCATTGGCATTACATGTAATATTTCCTTCTTGTTTAAAGAGATTTGTGCCGATTACTTCATATGTAGTTTCATCCAATTGTTTGATTTTGGCACCCAAGGCCTTCATGCAGCCAACGGTTGCCTCAATATCCTTTGAGTTTGTGACATTAGAAACAATACTTGTACCATCACTAAGTGAGGCGCAAATTAAAGCTCTATGCGCCATCGATTTGGATGCAGGTATTTTTATGTTTCCACTTACTTTACTTGGTGTTACTTTTACTTTCATTCAAAATCCCCCTGAAGTGGCTTAATGGCAAGCCTTGACATATATAAATCTAATAAACCAAACGCAACCACACTATCGACTACAATTCTTGCACGATGTAAGATGCATGGGTCGTGTCTTCCTTGAATTTGTAGATCAACATTTTCTTTTGAAAGATAATCCACAGATTCTTGCGTTTTAAAAATTGATGGTGTTGGCTTAATACAAGTGTGAATCAAAATCGGCATACCATTTGTGATACCACCATTGATTCCGGCATTGTTGTTGGTTTTTGTTTCAATTTTATCATTAAAACGGAACGCATCATTAGCTTGAGATCCTTTTAGTTTCGCAAAGCCAAATCCTTCACCAAAGGAAACGCCTTTTACGGCTGGTACAGAGAAAATTAAGTGAGATAAAATACTTTCCACAGAATCAAAGAAAGGTTCTCCTAGTCCTGCAGGAAGACCAGTTACAGCTGTTTCTAATATACCACCTAATGAATCACCTTCAGCGGCGGCTTTTTCGATTTCTTGAATCATTTGATCTTTAATTTGATCGTCAATAACCGCAAATGTTTTCTCGTTGACTTCAATAATTTGTTTTTCTAGAATACTCGAGTTTTGACTAAAAGAAATATCCGAAAGGGTGTATAAGTTTTCGATGTGAGATCCAATCATAATACCCTGTGATTTAAGAATCTGTCTACAAATACTACCAGCTGCAACAATGCATGCGGTAAGTCTTCCAGAAAAGTGTCCACCACCACGATAGTCTTGGTAGCCATTGTATTTTTCAAAGGCTGTAAAATCAGCATGTCCAGGACGTAATCTGCCATGAAAAGCAGAATAGTCTTTTGATTTAGTATTTTGGTTTTCAATAATAATCGTTAATGCCGTTCCTGTTGTATAGCCATTATACATTCCAGAAATAATATGAACTTCATCTGCTTCATGTCTTTGTGTTGAAATCTTTCCTGTTGCTTTACGCTTATCCATGTCATCTTTGATTTGTTCCATATCCACTTGAAAGCCTGCAGGAAGACCATCTAATGTGATACCGATGGCTGGACCATGGCTTTCACCAAATAAAGTCCAAGATATATTTGTACCGAAGTTATTTTTCATACGGGCCTCTTTCTAATACTTCTTGTATTTCTTCAAAAGAAAGTTCTTTGATGATATAAGAACCAGATTGTTCAACTAAAATAGTAGATACTGTGTTATGACTGCTTTTCTTATCATGAGTCACATATTCTAATAATGTGGAAGTATCATAGTCAGGTACTTGAGGTAGATCTAGCTTTTTATATATATTTAATACGCGATTTTTTAAGGCTTCATCTTCAATAAAGAATAACATACCCATCGCAACACATTCTCCATGAAGGTATGTATTTAATCCATATGCGGATTCAATGGCGTGTCCAATGGTATGTCCAAAATTTAATATTTTTCTAAGATTACTTTCTCTTTCATCTTGTTGAACAACATCACGCTTTAATTCAATCGAACGCGTAATAATCGCATCGATATCTAATGTGTCTTGTTCAAATAAAGAGACTAAGTGATCATCTAAAATCAAACCCATTTTTAAGGCTTCACAAAGACCGTTGTGCTGTTGGCGAAGAGAAAGTGTTGATAATACGTTTGGATCGATGATAACGGTTTTTGGTTGCCAAAAAGCACCTACAATATTTTTATAGGAACCCATATCAATGGCTACTTTTCCACCTACGCTGGAATCAACTTGGCTTAATACGGTTGTAGGGATGTTGTAGAAATCAATGCCACGCATATAGCTAGCAGCTACAAAGCCGGCAAGATCTCCGACAACGCCTCCGCCTACCGCAATAATGGCATCTTTTCGAGACATGTTGTGTTGAATCATTTCTTCTAAAAGATGTTTATATTGGTCGAAGCATTTGGATGGCTCTCCTTGTGGTATTGTGCATACAAAAGAATCTGGACATTGTTCTTTGACAGTATTGACCCATTTTTCAGGTACACCTGTATCTGTGATAATCGCAATCTTTCTTGATACAGGAATATATTCATGTACTTTTTGAATTGCGTTTCGTTCAATATATATTGGATATGAATGATTTTGTAAATCGACATTTAGCTTCATAATAAAAAACTCCTTTCGTATATCATACCATGAACACGGATCTTTTTCAGAAAATTTCTGAAAGAAATAGTATAATAAATTTATGGAAAACTTAGTTAAAGCTCAAGACTATTTGAAATCGAAAATAAAGGATACGTATCGTTTGGCGCATTCATATCGTGTCGCAAATATTGGAAAGGAAATTGCTGAAAAAGAAGGGTTGAATGTAGAAGATTTAATGATTGCGTGTTTGTTGCATGATGTAAGCTATTGTACACCTTTTAAAACACAAGATGAGTGGCAAAATCATGGAAGGGTATCTAGTAAAATGGTGCATGAATTTTTGGAATCGATTGACTATTCGAAAGAGCGTATTCAGAATATATGTTATGCCATTGCGATTCATGTAGATTTAAAAGCGGATTTTGATGGGGAATATAATGCGTTTACATTGAGTGTACAAGAAGCGGATAATATTGATCGTGTAGGTGCGTATCGTCTATATGAAACGTTAGAAGCTATACATTTTAGTAAACAATCAATCGATGTACAGATTAAGTATGTAGATTCGATGTTACAAACATTGAATGAATATGCTTCTTATGAGTGTACAACCCCAACGGCACAAGCATTGTGGTTGGATCGTATTCAATTTCAATTGGATTATTTTGAGCGTTTAAAAGATCAATTAAAAATATCCACAGCCTTATAAGCTGTGGATAAATGTTTCTACACGATGCATGATTTGTTTTAAATTCTCAATATCGGTTTGAATATTTCCTGTTTCCAAGGAATGATTTCCATCAACAATACTATGAAATTCAATCAAGTGATAAATACAATATTGTTCGATTTTATCATAGTTAGCCCACTGATCTTTGGTTCCAAAATACACCAAATCTTTTTGCTGAAGATATTCCAAAGTAAAGTCTAGTGGTGTGAAATAGATATTGGCAGTTAACTTATATTCATGGGCAAGCTTAGCTGCGCAATAAGTACCTATACTTTTTGAGATGAGAAGAATGGAATCATATGTGCCTAAATCCATTTTTTCAATTTGATTTTTGGCTTGTTTATACGCCTCATCTTTAGATTTGTTTAAATCAAAGTCTAAATTCGTAAATTGAATTTCTTTGATCTCATAATCCATATTCTTTAATATCTTCTTTGAATAATATAGTAATGGTTTATCAGTGTGATATCCAATTCCAGGAAATAATATAGCGAGTTTCATGCCTTTAGTATAGGATTATTCATCTAAATTATCAATCGCATATTGTGCTTCTTCAGCTGTCAGCACCTAAGGGAATTTCGAAAGTGTCCAAAAATAAAAAAAGCCTCTATTTTAAGGCTTTTCATCACTCTTTTGTTCGATTTTTGAAATTGGACACTTTTTCCTGTGCCAGATGCCATTTTACCTACTTTTTTAAGGCTAAATTTTTACTAAGGGAATTTCGAAAGTGTCTAATTCTCTATATATCTTTGGATACTTTTATAAGATATTCTTGATATTCTTCGTCAAGGTCAAAGCTTGCTGAGAACTTCTTACCTATAAGAAAGTCAGAACACTCACCATCTCTATCACTGACTAAAGTTTCATCATCTACATCTTTTTGTACATATTCAGCCTCGAACATAAGATCATAAAGCACTGAATATCGTTCGACAATAGCACACTCGATTGGCATCGCTGTAAGGGTTGTATTGGTTTCTTCTATGGAGTCTGGCATCGTCAAAGTATAGTTATTCAGCTTAGACAGCTCATTCAACACATAGACGTATTCCTCCTTAGTAATGTACAGGTCCAGACCTTCATCATTGTTTAGAGCTGTATGCATGTTTGGAAAGATTTCTAGCAATAAATTTTGCACTGTCTTTGCATCAAGAATACTAGGATACAATTCAAAGCAGTTTACAGTTTTCATTCTCATTCACCTCTCTTCCACGCATATTATAGGAAGGAGTTTTGTTTTTGTACTCGACCGAAAATTGATAAACGGTCGATAAAAAGATTATATTCGGGTACTATAAGAAAGATTGAGTTATGCATAAAGAAAAGGACCACTTCACATTGTAAGTAGTCCCATAGTTTTATTTTGTTTGTTCGTATTTCTCAAAAGCTTTTAACAAAATCCTTTCCACTGCAACAGTTTTACTAAGCCCAGTTTCTTCACAATATTTCTTTAATTCATTGTAAACATTACTTTGAATTTTGATATTAAGAGCTTTCCAGTCTTTCTTAGGTTTAGGCATTGTTGTTACCTCCGAATAATTCATCAAGCTTTTCACTTAAAGTGCCAGCTTCAACATATGGCAATGCATCCAAGTATCTTAAGTTATGCTCTCTGATGATATCGTGTTTGTAATCAAATCCAAAAACAAAACTTAAAGTAATTTGATAAATAATTTCAGTTGGAGCCAATCCATATACCTGTTTTGCAAAAATATGTTTTAACCGTGCATTGGAATCAGGATATAACTCTATCATTTTTGGACTGTTGTAAAGCTTCTTAACAATCTCAGTAACATACAATCCAGACTTCATATACAAGTCGATAAAAGTCTTGTCAGGATCATCGAAACATCCAGGATTTTCTTTCTCAAGCAAATCCACCATCTGTTTAACAATTTTCTTTGGAGTAAAGATTTGGTTCGTCTTCTGAGGTGGGATGTAGTCAAAGATATCTTCTGGAATAGACTCGTCAAAGTAATCAGCTAACTTGTCCTTCAATTCAACAAACTCAGTAATAGAATCATTAAATACCATTGCATCAAAGATATTTCCGTTGAAATGCTTTGTATTGCCGTCTTCATCCGTGTAGTCACCACCATCACGAAGGAAACGGAATTCATCTAATGTGATACTTGTTACTTCTTTAAAGACGTTGTCTGGAATGATTGTATCGAATGTTTCCAGAGTTACATCCATATCTCCATAAGCCATCAGGAAGGAAGGGATTGTACGTGTAAATCCACGCAAATGGTCACGCACATCGTCTTCAATCTTACGTTTCTTTTCGTTTTGAATGGATTCGTTAACTTTTTTAACGGATTCTTCAGCAACATCTTGTGCGAATGAAGCAAGGTCATTGCTAATAGCCTTTTGCATGTCTTGTACAGCTTCTTCCTTGATTGTCTTGTATGTATCACGAATGGTTTCTTTTTCTTCAACAGATTTAGCTTTTTCTAAATCCTTGTTCATATTAATATCAATCAGTCTTGAGTTCTGTTTATAATCTTCAACTTTAGAAACAATGATATCATTCGCTTTCTTCTTTAGAGTGTTTTCAAGTTCATTCTTTTCGGACTTTCTCATTGTCTGATTCAAAGCTTCCTCAGTCTTTGTAATCATAGGAGCAATTACGTTTTTTTCTACGGATTTGTTCAGAGTTTCGGACATCTTATCAACTTTGTTGATGATTTCGTCTGTTTCTTCTTTCTTAACCGTATTTTCCAAGATAGTCTGTACCTGCTCAACAGGTTTTGATTCGTAGATTTTTGAACCAAAAATGTCTTTAGCCTGTCCAATTATGATTTCCTGAGCAATTTCTACTTCACCATCTTCATTCAAAGTAACATCATCTATATCATCCATAGGATTTTCGTCTTTTTTGCGAGACTTAGAATCTTCAGCGGGTGTGAACTGATTCAAAATGTCTAGAACAGTCTTTGGTGCTGAGAATACAGTTCCAATGTCTTTGAACAGGAAGTTACTCATAAAGCCTCGTCTTACAACTTCAGTAGAACGAATCTTACGAGGAATCTTTAGAACCTGTTTAGCATCCAGTTCAATCATTTTACCTTCTTTATCTTCACCATAGACAGGGAAGAAGTTAAGAAGTTCTTTGATATTGTCTTCGTGTTCTTTTTTAGTACCACGACCATCCACGGTTGAAAGCTTCAGGTTGTTTGCAAACTGCTCATAGATATCCAGTGTTCTGGCTGGGTCAAAGTCAAAGATGTAGGAATTTTCTTTTCTTTTGTATTCAGAGCCATTCTTGAATAAACAAGGGTTCTGAGCTCTAAACGCAGCCTGCATATACAATGACGGAGTTGAAATGTTACTCAACATCAATACAGCCGTCCACTCAGGAACCGTTACACCTGTTGTCAGCTGACCAACAGACAATGTAATGGTTTTATCATGCTTATGGATTGCGTCGATGACCTTTGCATATGCTTTCTTGTTCTTAGTATCGTCATCTTCATCAATACGACCATCACCAGCAACTGAAACGATTTCATAATCCTTGAAGACAGGGTGAGCTTTTAGCTTTTTAGCTAAAGCAACAGCACTGTTGATACGATTCAGCACCCAGAATGTATGTTTCAATTCATCACGAAGCTCAGGTGTAGAGAAAGGGAATTTCTCCTGTGTAGCCAGAGCATCTAAGAACTTATTTACTGCATCATCATGAATAAAGCGTCCACTTTCATTCGTTGCAAAGAATTCATTCAAGTCAAAAGCAAAATCAGCTGTAGTATCATCTAAATCCATACCTTTTGATACCTTTTCTCGAACGATATCCGACATTTGATAGGTGAACATAGTTAGTTTTGGAAGGTCAAAATAAGGGTTAGCTGACTCCTCATTCCAGCTTTCTTTTGCGTTTTGTTCATCGGCATATGTCCAGTTAAAGATGGCGTCATTTGCAAACTTGTTGCCTGCAATCTGTTTGAAAGGTGTTCCAGTAAGGTGAAGGGTATAATCCCTTCGAATATTATCAAAAGCTCTATCTGTTTTATAAGTGTCAACACCTTCATGGGCTTCATCAATAACTAACAAGTCCCAATGTTCACGTCGTTCTGCCTCTAATTTGTCAAACGTTCCTCCAAAATATACAGACCCTTTCATGTCCTGAAGACTCATAAATTCAATCAAATTTGCCTGTTTTGTTGGATTGTTTTTATTAAAAGACTCGTATTCATCTCTAGAAAGAACAAGAGGCTTGTCTTTGATGTTTTGGTCAGTACTTACAAAACGATAGCCAGACTCTGTTCCTAAGAACTTTTCATAGTCAGCATACCAAGAGGTAGCTGTTGAAGGTCTGTTCGTTACGATAAGTACTTTTTTAGCTTTTACTGTTTTACAAAGATCATATGTAGCCAGAGTTTTACCAAAACGAGGCTTACAGTTCCAAAGGAATTCACACTGAGGGTGTTTTAAAAAGTAATTGCTTGTATATTCCACAGCAGCTTTTTGTTCAGGTCTCAAGTCGTAGGAAATTACGCCACTTCCTTGGCTCAAGATTCCACGATTTTCTCTGAATTCGTAGAACTTCATTTTACCTTCAGCAACACCAATTTTGATCCATTCCTTATTTGGAACTTTCTCATAGCCTTGTTTTACAAGGTAGGCGTGAAGCATTTTATCTGTAAATGTATCGTTTGAATTCTCGAAAGTAGCATTGCCAGACCATTCATATTTACCCTCAACATCAATGGTATTGCACTGCTGTTTGATTCGATCTAAAACATCATCTTGTTCAGTGTAACCAATCTTTAGCCATCCATCATGTTTCCTTACTTCTGGAGTAGTGTAGGCGTATATTTTGGGGATGACCTGTTTAGCAGTTTGAAGATTGATACCATTCATCTCTGCCATGTCAGTTCATCTCCTTTACATTTGTCTCAATAAAGTTGATTTCTTCTTCAGAAAGACCATATTTACGGTATAATTGTAGGTCGATTTCAGGAATTGATTTTGAAGTTTCCCAAACAAAAGGATATTAAGAAATAACCTGTGTTTACCTGCTTGCATAATTGTAAAATTCATGGTGTATATTGAGAAAAGAATGGTAAACGCAATAAAGAGATGTTATAATAAATTTGAATTTAAAGTTACACATGGTATAGATTATTGTTTAAATTTGTGTTAATATTAAATTTTGAATTTTATGTAGAAAGGTAGGCGTTTTATATGAATCCGGTTTTAAAATACCGTGGTGGTAAATCAAGAGAAATTCCACGTTTTCTTCAATATATTCCAGATGATTTTAACCGATATATAGAGCCTTTTTTTGGTGGTGGTGCGGTTTACTTTTATCTCGAACCAGATAATGCAATTATTAATGATTTGAACACTCGTTTAATGACCTTTTATCAAGAACTTAGGAATAATTATCCAGAAATGAGAAAACAACTGGATGAATTGCAGTCGCTATATGAAAAAAACCAAAAGGAATACAAGCGTTTAAAAACACTTTCACCTAATGAGAGGGTTCCCAATGCCAATGAAGAATTGTATTACAAAATGAGGGAATTATTTAATCATCCTAATGGAGAATTTTTAGACGGGGTATTATACTTTTTTATAAATAAAACGGCTTATTCAGGTATGATTCGTTATAATAACAGTGGAGAATATAATGTTCCTTTCGGACGTTATCCTAATTTGAACACTCGTTTAATTACGGAACAACATAGTGAATTACTTCAAAGGACTGAATTATATAATTTAGACTATAAGAAAATTTTTGATATGGCACAAGAGGACGACTTTATTTTTCTTGATCCACCATATGATTGTGTTTTTAATGATTATGGAAATATAGACATGATGAATGGTTTTGATGAAGAACAACATAGAAGACTGGCTGAAGAATTTAAAAAATTACCTTGTAGAGCATTGATGATTATTGGTAAAACTCCTTTGACAGAAGAACTTTATAAAGACTATATTTTTGATGAATATTACAAAAATTATTCAGTAAATATAAAGAATCGTTTTAACAATGATAAAATGCATATCGTTGTTAAAAATTATTAGAGGTATATTGTCATGGCTACAATTAAAAACAGATTATTATTTTTTACTACTTCGCCAAGAACTCCATCGAAAATGATACCAGAAATTAAATTGTTGAATGATAATTTTGAAGATGAGATATGGAACGTAAGTACACAAAAAGAGTTTATGGATAAACTTTCAAAAAGTGATTTTTTTGAGGGAAAAGGTTCAAGTTCAAATAAAGATTTTAGTGCACGTGATAGAATTACACGTGCTCCAAAATCGTTAGGTTTTGTTGATTTAAAGCCAGTTATTAAATTGACAGAAGCAGGAAATGCTTTGGTATATGGGAATAGACCAAAAGAAATTTTTTTGAGACAACTTTTAAAATTTCAATTACCCTCACCTTACCATGTAGAGCATAAAAGTATACAGGGAACATTTTATATTAGACCATATTTAGAAATTCTACGACTTATTAGAGAGTTAGAATATATATCATTTGATGAATTTAAAATATTTGCTGTCCAAATGACAGATTATAGAAAGTTTGATAGCATTAAGAATAAAATTCTTCAATTTCGGAATGACAAAAAGAATAATGTAGGAAAGTACAAACAGTTTGTTGGGATAACATGGGAAAATGCTATTTTAGAAATCTATAAAGATAGAGTTGTTAAGGGACAGACAAAAACAAGAGAGACTCAAGATGCAAGTTTACAAAAATTCATCAAAACTCAAAAAGGAAATATGAGAGATTATGCAGACGCATGTTTTCGTTATTTGAGATATACTGAGTTAGTTGCGATTTCTCAAAAAAATCGTTCAATTTCTATTTTTAAGGACAAACTCATCGAAGTGGACTACATTTTAAAAAATGTAGAAAGAAAACCCGTTTTCATTAACGATTTAAAGAATTATAAAGAATATTTATTTTCTTCTTCAAATCCAGTGCTATATACAGACAATAAAGATAATCTTATGGATATTTTAATGCGAGTTGGCTCATTCACGAAAAGAGAGTTAATTGACAAAGGAATTGAAGAATTAAAAGATTTAAGAGATGTAATAGTTAAACAACACAAAGAGAATGTAATACGTAATCAGGTTACAGAAATAAAATCGTATGCTTTATATTCAGAAATTATAGACACGTTTAACGAAATAGTTTCAGATGAATACTATGATGCTCCATTAATGTTGGAATATAATACTTGGAGAGCAATGACAATGCTTAATGGAGGAAATATTAAAGGTAATTTTAATTTTGATGATTTAGGGCAACCACTTTCTACTGCTGGAGGCAATATGCCGGATATCGAATGCGATTACGAAGATTTTTCATTATCTGTAGAGGTTACTATGCAATCTGGACAACGACAATATGAAGCAGAAGGAGAGTCGGTGGCTCGACATTATGGACAATTAAAAAAACGCTCTGGAAAAGAAACATATTGTTTATTTATTGCTCCAACCATAAATCCAGCAACATTAGCACATTTTTATGGATTAAACCATCTTCGGATTGCTTTATATGGAGGGAAATCACGGATTATACCTTTAGAATTAGATTGGTTTATGAAACTTGTAGAAAATTCTTATAATTATAAAACACGACCAGTTCCAAATGATATACGTTCTTTTTTAGATGAAGTTTTGAAAGAATGTGAAACTGCAACAGATGAAAGTAATTGGTATCAATGTATTCAACAATGCGTTGATAAATGGCTGGTTGCTTAACTTAATATTATGATGTTGGGGTCAAAAGGTATTTTGACCCTGGTATCATATTATAAAACCATAGCATTCATTGAAGTGATCCAGACACGGTGGCAGGAAAATCTCTCAGATTTTTCTGCCATGTCTTGCAAGTGGCTGGTTCACTTCGTCTGTGAGTGAGCCTGTGGCGAGCGAATATTAAGCCCCCGTTATCTAACAGGGGGGTACTATTACAAAAGACAAGAGAAAAAACAAATACAAAACTGCTGATATGCAACGATTTATAAGGTTATAAGAACTTATTTCACTTCACACCCTATTCTTTCTACCCGACAGGTCTAAAACAGCATATCAATAGAAAATAAATATAAGATACAAGGTGTATGCTCCTATGAGTATATGCCTTTTTTGATGTAATCCTGCCATTTTCTATCTCCAAAATGAATTGGTTCTTCATTTGTAATCCAAGTTCTCTCGTTTTCTTTATTAAAAACATCTTTATATCTAAACCAATCCTCGTCTAGATAATTATTCATGTTGTTGATTATCCATCCTGGAGTATACACCTCGGCCTTAGATTTAGTACGAGACTGCTGTTCTTCCAATGACTTTAGAACACGAGGCTGAAGATCAATCGGATTAAGGCCGACTAAAGTTCCAATTTGAATCTGTTTCGTATCCTGATATTCGGGACCTTTGTCAGCGTAACTGGTAGTAGCCCAAATAATATTCTTTTTTGTTGTCTTGTCTTGAAGCAGTGTTTTCAATGTTGCCTTTACTGCATAATGATTCAAGTCAATCAAATTAGCTTCCACAATATTCCTCCAATCTTACAAATCTAACCCTAGCAATACCCATACTTCATTTATAAAAGCATGTAAAGGATTTCATATCCACCTACATTATAACATAACGTGTAGCAAATTGTAGCTTTGATATATAGCGTTTTGTCATCAAATGATTGTTTTAAGTGCTTACGCCGGCATAAGAGAGTAAATACGGACAAATTTTCGGCCTAAGCTTAAAAATAAATGCTTTTTAGTTGAAAGAATACGTTCATTTTGATGAGATATGTGTTAACTATTGACTTTTAATCAGCCAAAAACGAGCGTAAAATCGAATTTTTGTCCGTATCAGCTGAAAAAGTTCGTTTATCCGAGAATTTGTTTGTATTTAGCAAAAGCCAAAAGAAGGAGCGACTGCTCCTCTAAATTAAAGGTCTATATCTAGTTCAATCGGACAATGATCCGATCCGTAAACATTATCTAGAATTTTTGAATCTATGACTTTATCTTTAAGTTCAGTTGATACTAGCCAATAATCTAAACGCCATCCATAATTTTTCCATCGAGCACCACCACTATAACTCCACCACGTGTATTGCACCTTGTTAGGATATAAATAGCGATATGCGTCGATGAAACTATCTAATACATTATCTTTAAAACTTTGACGTTCTTCTGGCGTAAATCCTGCATAGTTTGTGAACATAGGATTGATAATGTCGATAGGTTCGTTAGCTACATTCAAATCCCCACAAATCATCACTGGCTTATCTAATGAATTTACGTAGTTTCCAAAGACAATGTCCCAGTCTAAACGAAAACTCAAACGTTTTAACCCTTGACTCGATGTAGGTGTATATACTGTCACTAGATAGAATTCAGGATATTCCAATGTGATTACACGACCTTCTGAGTCAAAGTATGAATCATCTATACCATATTGAACAGATAATGGTTCCTCTTTACATAACACCATTGTGCCACTATATCCTTTACGCTCTGCACTATTGATATATTGATATGGATATAGACCGCAATAGACTTCAATCTGATCACGTTGGGCTTTAGTTTCTTGAATACAAAATACATCTGCGTCCAATTCATATAGAATATCAATAAATCCTTTTTGCATCACCGACCTCAAGCCATTTACGTTCCACGAAACACATTTCATACAAAACCTCCTGTCATTCATTAAACTCATGGTACATCATAATTATGACGTATTCCACTAGCCGTTCCCGTCGCTTACGAGGGTGCTATTCTTGATATATAGCGTATCAAAATGACAATTGTTTTTTAATTCGATGGCTTAGTGATTTAGTAGCTGATTTAAATTTTATTGGAAAGCCTTATGCCGGCGTAAGCTTTTTCCAGTTTCGTCAAAGTGCCTAAAGCCCTTTAAAACAAGTACTTTTCCTATGCTGACTTTTCTGGATATTATCAAAAATCACAAACCTTATTTTTTGTTTTCGAACATTTTCTCGAGAAAGTCAACATATTTTTTAACCATAACCAAAAGATTGCTAGGCTATGAGCACAAAAAAAGAAGACTATTTAGCAGTCTTCTCGTTGTGTTTGATTTCTCGTTTATATTTGTAATAAGTAGTTCTAGGTATGCCTAGTTTTTCGATGAGCTCTACATCAGACATATTTCCATTAAATGCTTTCGAATGCATTTTGATTTTCTCCTTCAAGCTGTCTGCCTTTGGATTCTTAAAAACGGTTCCTTTCTTTACACCAATTTGTACCCCATTTTCTTTAGCTGTTTGAAGTGCTGTACTCTTAAGATTAAAAGCCATGCTTTGGTTGATTTTTGCCTGCTTGATGTTGTTTTCAATAAGCTTTTCCACAACCAATTCTGTTTCACCGTCACGTGGATGTATATCTAACACGGTCAGAAGACTCTTTATGTACGATATGTTGCATTCTGGCGTGTTAATGAAACAAACATCAATGTTACTGTAGTAGCATTCCATATAAAAAAACATAAAGAATTGAGAATCTTCTTTAAAATCATCCAATAGCTTGAAATAATCGTTAAAGTATACGGTACTTCCCGTTTTTATCTTCTCTCGATAATTGATTAAGTCTTCGGTTGAGCCTTCAATCAGCACGATATCTGGATATAGATTCTGAAGGTTGTCAAATGTTTTACTGTTCCTTTTTGTTTCTGCTGATGTTTTATAATAGTATTTTCCCATGCCTTTATTATATCCTTTCGTGAACATAAAAACAAATCGTTTAAATGTGATTCCACCGTTGTTATCAACCTGCATCCTAAAAAATGTCCGACAAATAGAATGAAATTGCAGTACAAAAAAAGTGACGGATTATCGACTTGATTTTATGTACTATTGTGTTATTATGTGTATGTAAAGTTCCAATGTTTGAAACGTTTATATGTACTATATACAATATAACGCACTAAGATTCCAAACTTGACGAGAGGAGAACAATATGATCACGATTATTGAAAATGGTTTAACCGACATTAGTTATACGGTGCAACAGATTGTTGATGATGTAATTAAGAATGAATATACAGTAAAATGCAAAGCTACATGCATCGAAAAAAACGGTACTACTTACTTTGTTTTGTTTGATGATAGTTATTCAATCATTCTTGATGTATTTCAATATTTAAACACATACATGAAAGATAACACTGTACAAACTCGTGAGAAATCTATGGTTGCTTTGAAGTATTTGTATTCGTATTGTACGTTATTTTCAGTCGATGTTGTACATATGACAAATCAAGAATCAACAGCATTAATTGATTTCTTGCTAGGAATATCACGTGCTGGCGTAGATGTCTCTTTCAAATTCAACAAGGTTCGCTCTGTTTCAACAGTTAATGATTACCTTGCATGTATTAGATCATATTTAAAATTTTTAGGAGTAAGACGACACCCTCTTCTCGAAAAAAGAGGAAAGAAAAAGGTGTTAAACAACTATCGAAACACGGGATATGTTACAAATTTAAGAACAATGAGTCGTAGACATGTTCCGGCATATATTAATCAGGAAGAATTTGTTCGTATGGTACAGAAATGCCGTGAAAAGGGTGATTTGCGAATGGAATGTATCATTCGCTTAATGTATCAGTCTGGGCTTCGTATTGGCGAAGTGTTGGGATTGACATTTGAAGACATCGTTGAAGAAAACGGTTTATGCAAAGTTATTATTCGAAATAGATTCACAGACAAAACCTTTCAAAAGGCAAAGTTCTTGATGACTATCACTGATAAAAACCAATATAAAAGCTCCGATTATAGCAGAGAATGGTATGGGTGGAATACGATGGCAATTACTCCTGATATGTATGAATGTCTAATGGATTATATTGATGAAGCTCATACACCAGAAATGGATAAACATTATGAACAATGGAAAAAACGTGTAAAAACCGATATTGTTTCGGATACGTTTAACGAACACGATAATTTCTACGTGTTTATCAATAGTCATCACACACCACTTTCTAACAAGACACTTGAGAATGAAATTCGAAAGCTTTTTACGGAGTGCGGTGTTCCACTTAATGCTGATGGTGGTAAAACAGATGGTCTAGCTCACCGATTTAGACATGGTTTTGCTATGTATCAAGTTACTGTAAATAAAGTTGACAAACTTATTCTTTCTAGGCTTATGCGTCATAGAAGTATTAATTCATGTGAAGCATACTATAACCCAGAAACATCGGATATCATTCGTATCAAAAATGATATTTCAGAAACTGTTTATGACTTATTACCGAGGTGTGAATTAAATGAATAAAAGATTCGAAAGAGAACTAAAAAGCATTCAAGAAGATTTGAATAAACTTTCTCCAGAATATGCGAAATATTACAAAGGGTTTATGGACCATGTGTTAGCTAGCCACGTAGAAGACTCAATACGAGCAACTGGACATCTTTATAGGAGATTTATATCTAGTGTTGATCCGACAAATAGAGATGAAAGATATATCCTTGAAACAATTTTAAAGCATCGCTCAATAGCTTGGGGTTTTTATCGTTATTTATATGATAATCAATATCTTGGTGATGAGTACAAATTCCTAACAAGTAATGCTTCCTATTCTATAATTGAAACTATTTATAGTAAAGGCTTGTCTGTTAAAAACATTATCCATTTGCGATTTGACAACAAAAATTATCGTCTTGTTTTGGACACGAAAAACAGAAATATTATCAACATTGTAGAGGGTTACTATAGTAATTTACATAAAGTAAACTATCATGCACCATTTGTACATTATATTACTTCATTTTTAGACTCTTATAACATAAATTCTTTAGAAGATTTGACTGATGATACTTTGATAGAAAGCTGTATTTTAAATGCTCCAAATTATGTGATTGCATGCAATTGTAGGCATTTTTTTGCTCACTGTATTACAAATTTGAAGAATAAAGAACAATTACGATACTATCCAATGTCTGTTCTTTCTATGACGTTTCTTGTGAAATTTCTCTTTGACGGATTCAGAACTGTACTCTATAACAGACAAGATGCAGTACCTAAACTTGATAAGTGGATGCTTTTACCAAATGGCGATGAAAAGAAATCTACACAAATCACATCTGAATCTGTTATAATTGTTGACTTTTCAAAAGTAGAAAATGAATACTTAAGAAAGCTTGCTAAAGAATGGTTTTGGTCTTCTACAACTTCAATTATGACAAAAAAAAAGGAATTAAGTAGAATTGCTGACTTCTTAAACATGTTCTTTCCTAAAGATGCAGATTCATTTAGAATTACTCAAGTAATTTGTGCAAATTATAAGTCATTTGTGATGTCTAAATGGCGGATAACAGAAACACGTAATGGTCGTATTTATCCGATTCTTGGTTTTATTAGATATCTAGACAACTATACCTCAGTTACAGTTGAAAAAGAAAGTTATTTATATATGGAGAGTCGTGGCACGATGAGTAAATTAGGCCCTGTAGGGGTAAAAAAGGAAGACTTAGAACTTATTGCTGCTTATATAAATGATCACAAAAACGATAATCATAACTCTTTTTGCTATTATGTCATGTTTCATATTGCTCTAAACACAGAATTTAGAATATCACAGATTGTATCGCTTCCAAGTGATTGTGTAAAAGAAAGCATGAAAAAAAACGAGTATGTGATTAGATGTAACATGAAACAATCAGGATATGAAGCAATTGACCAACCGTGTGCTCGTGTGGTGAAAGATATAATTTTTGCTTATCAACAGACTACAGAGGACTATCGAGCGGGGATTGATGTTTCGCTTAGAAAATATCTATTTATTCATGAAGATGGAACTGGTAGAATCAGACAACCATTTAAGGCTACTCAGTTCAGTGATTACCTTAAAGCTGTTTGTAAAAAATTAGGATTACCAACATATACAGCGAAAAACCTTAGAATCACTTATATCACGAATGCAAAAGAATACGTCATGCGTAATGGTTTAAGTGATTTGACACTATTAAGAATCACTAATCATGCGAATGTAAATACTGTCAATAATCATTATATTCAAGAAAAAATCACTGATGCACTGCAAGCAACAATTGGAGTAATTATTGGAGATGTGAGTATTGACGGCACAATATCGGCAAATAGTGAAGGATTTAACACATCAAAAGAAGTTGCAGTTGCAAATGGGGTAGGGTTTTGTCAGTCTTTGCAATGCACTAATCAAGGACCTTTACCATGCCAAAAGTGTAAACATTTTTTTACAACGCTTGATAATATTCCATATTATCGAAAAGAAATAAAGAGATTACAGGCTATTAATGATGGAAGTTTAAATCTACACGATGCTGAAGATATTACCAATCTGATTCGTATGAACACATATATTTTAGATGAATTAATTAAACTTAAAAAAGGAGATTAAGCCAATGGAACTTTACGTTAGACCTCAATTTTTTAATCAAGTAAATAACATACCTGATTTGAAAGAACCTCAAATTGATGTAACAAATCAAGATATTTATACTGAAATTCATAAGTATACAAATTCACCAATTGTATCTAAATTTAAGGAAATTCGGTATATTCCGTTATCTGGTGGAGAATTAGATTATGAATCAGACCGTTGGGATTTCTCACAATATAACATTGTTACAAATGCTCATTCCGCTCTTGTTTTCAAATCTTGTGCTGAGCTTTTTAAAGATGCACTAAAAGATTATATTCTGCTCCGTATTATGAATGGAAATATTAAAGTTTCTACTTTAGTTACTGAATTTATGGAGATACGACATTTTTTGAATTATTTAGCAGGCACTGGATTGTATACTGTTGATGGAGTTGAAGATAGTGATGTCGAGAAATATCTAATCTCTTTAAATCTTGCAGAAAGAACATTCATTAGACGCCAAATGCTAATTAAAAGATTTCTTGAATATTATGATGCTGAACATGGAACAGAACTTTTGACTCCTGGAATTCAAGAACTGTGTAAACCGATAGACTCTGTTAAATTAAATGCAGTTATAAGAGCTGGAAGAAGAAAAGCTATACCAATTGATTATTTCAATAAACTATTAAGTGGATTAATTCGTGTAATGCATGATGAAAATGAATCGCCTCGAGACAGAGGTATGGCAGCAATGTTAGTTATTGATTCGCAAACCGGCTTAAGAGCAAGTGAATTATCATTATTAGAAGCAAATACAGTTGAAGAAGTTGATATCGAAGGCGAAATCGCAAAAATGATTAAGTACAAAATTGTAAAGGTAGCAAAAGGAAACACCGAAGGGTGTGTTGATGCTATTACTTATATTAATGATATCTCGTATGATGCATATAAGGTGGCTCTTGAGGTCTTTTCAGAAGGTAGAACGAAAAGAAAAGTAAATTATCTTTGCTGTCCAAATACTCAAGCAACTCTTCCTATAACACCAGTTGTATACATTACTTATTTGAAGAAGTTTTGTGTGACACATTATGAAGAACTAGGGTGTCTAAATGAAGAACTCAAAAATACTCTTTGCGGTTCAATCACAAAGCATAGTTTTCTTGTGCAATTTGGAAATAATCGTTCTCCCAACAAGAATGCGATGCATGATTTAGTTAGTTCATTTTCTGATGATCAGGAGTTTTACTACCCCTTAGTCCATCAATTTAGAAACACTGTGGTTTCAGGATTACTTGCTCACGGGGTTCAGCTTGAATTTGTTAGACGATATATGGGACATCTAACTGAAGAAACAACAGCTGGGTACGCAGAAAGTTATGATACGGATATGCAAGAGAATCTGGCTGTTTCCGAATCAACTTTGAGTACTATCGTTTCAGGTGATGCCAAATTGCTTGGACCAAGTGCAGATAGGCTCATGACTAATATCAATGCATGGATTGACACTCACCAACTTAACGTTGCAACTGATATGGATGAGATTATCGAAGGACTAGAAAAAGTTGTTCCTATTCGTGCAAAACGTGGCGGAGTATGTATTAAAGGCTCCAAACTTACAAACGCTTGTAGTGTTGATGTTCAAACTGACGAATTTATGTGTGCTGTTGGGATTTGTCCCAATATCGGTCACTTCTATTTTAACGCTGATGAAAGTTATGCTGATTATAAGGAAGCTATGGCAGCATATACGATCAATAAAGAAAATGGCTTTACCCGACAAGCTGAAAAGGAATACACAAAAGTTACTTACATCTTGAGAAACCGTCTTGGCCCAGAAATGGTTGAGCTAGTCAAGGAAATTAAGCAAATCGGAGAACAAGAGGTGTTAAAAAGACATCCTAATCTTGAGGAAATTTTGAACAATATCAAAGAAATTAAGGAGATTGTAGATGGATATACTGAAGAAGAACTTAGCTAAACTAGAATTGGATGAAAGTCAATTGACACGTAGAGAACTTGAAGTGATTACGAAAATTCAAGAGCTATACGATTCATATGTGGAAAAAAACTGGAACCTAAAAAAAGAACTTCGTGACAATAAATTCAATAAAAACATGGTGAGTAATCAGAACATCTGTTCGAGACAAACTTTGTATGGCAATGAAATCATTAGCAAGTATATGCAACTGCTGGAAACACAAGCTATGAACGTTGTTGATGTAAATGAGTCTAAGTTTGTTCCTAGAGAAAAATACGATAAAGTAAAAGCCGAAAACACACTTCTCGTAGCTCAAGCTGTAGATGTTGCACTTAAAGATAGCGAAATCGAAAGACTCACGCATGAGAATGCTAAACTACGTCGAGACCTTGAAGCACTTAGAAGTAACCAAGCATCTCGTAGAACTGTTGAACGTGTGCGTATGCACTAACCGTCAAGAAAAACGTCAAGGAAACAACCTTGGCTTTTTCTTTGCCTGAGCAAAAAAAAAGAACTCCTCAAGTCAACACTTACTCTTGTACTCTGTCTACTTTCTCTCTCTTTCTCTTTGCTATGTCTAAAACTATGACTATCTTAAGCTAGGAAAGAATTGGACACTCTTGGAAGTTCCCTTAGAAATTTTTCTCCGTATTCTGAAGTTAATTGATCATAGATGGCATCTTTTGACATGTTCATAGTTTCTTGATAGTTCTTAGCTGACTTTAATGCGGTTTCTAAATAATCTCCCTTAATATTATCGATGGCATATTGTGTTTCTTCTGAAGTAAATTTCTCTCCGTATTCTGAAGTCAATTGATCATAGATACCTTGTTTAGACATGTACATTGTCTTCTTGTAGTTTTCTCCACATTTTAATGCATTTTCATTATAATCCGCATTTAGATTATCAATCGCATATTGTGCAGCTTCTGCATCAAACTTTTCTCCATATTCTGAAGTTAATTGATCGTAGATACCTTGTTTGGACATGTGCATCATTTTACTGTAATTTTCAGCTTTATGCAGTGCATTACGATACTCTTTTGGAACACTTGTATCTTCCTTTGTTTCTACTATTTTTTCTTTTGTTTCTTTAGTCTTAGTTTCTTCATCATTCGTTGTTGAACATGCGATAGCCGATAAGACAATAGCGGCTCCTAAAAATACTTTTAAACCCTTTTTCATATATACTCCTTATTTCTTTTTCTTTAGTATAAGAAATATATAAAGATGTTTGGTATGCCATGAGCATACAGTTAAATCAGGGAATCAATCCACATGAAAAACCATACATCTAAACATAAAAATAGAAAGAAAATAATGGAATAAAGGAGTGGCCATGGTACTTTAGACATGTGTTTATGGAATAAATTCTTGTTGTAGTAAAGGAATAAACCAAAATATATAAACAAAAAATAACTTAGTTTATTAATAAAGCTGTTTTTAATGGTTTCCCCTGGCTCCATATCGACCACAATTATAAGTGTAAATATAATCCAAGCTAAACTGATCATCTTAGATTTGAATGTGTCATTATTAAGTGGCGGAATAACAATTAGTTTTTGTTGGATAGCTAAATCCATCTCTTTCACAGATTTATAGCGGTTTTTATAATCCAATTGTGTTGCCTTTAAAATGATTTGTTTTAAATCAAAAGGAATATTGTTTTGATGCTCTAAAGAACCATTCAATAAGTAATTCATTAATTTGCCCAATGCATAAATATCTGTTTGTGGATTGGATTGTTGAAAACCAAATTGTTCAGGTGCTGCATAACCAACACTTCCTAAAATAAGGGTATCTTTACTTTTTCTTGAATCTAAAAAACGTGCAATTCCAAAATCAAGTAGAGTCACCTTATTATTGTGATAGATAATATTTTCTGGTTTTATGTCACGATGGATAATAGGTGGATTCAACTTGTGTAATGTATCTAAGCACTCACATAGTTGATGCATAATATTTCTTACATCTTCTTTTGAAAGAATTTGTTGATCCAAGGTGTTTCCTTCTATGTATTCTTCTAATAGAGTTAATTGATTGTCATTTTCTTGGACCACAAATATTTTAGGTAAGTATGGATTCTTTATCTTTTGAAGTGTTTGATAAAGAATTTTATCATAATAATTTAAAACTTTCTGGATATATTTTGTATGAGTTGTTTCATGTTCAACCAGTGAAATGGTTTTGTCATTATCTTGTTTAATTATTTTTAAAGTCTTCATAAATTGCTCTTTCTTGTGTATATTATAAGTATTATGGCAGAGACAAATCAATTATTAAAAACAATTCAAGAAACAAAGAGTGATGGATTAAGTACTTTAATGGAAAGTCTAGGTGATTTAACTTTTTCAGAGTATTTAAACCATATCATTGAAATTAAGCATATGTCTAAGGCGCAAGTTTTATCGAAGACAACGATTCAAAGGAATTATGGGTATCAAATCTTTGATGGCTCAAAGGTTCCTAATAAAGATAAGGTGATTCAATTAAGTTTAGGCTTAGGATTGGATTTGCGTATGACAAATAACTTATTGTCGTTATCGAATAATGGCATGTTGTATCCAAAAGTAAAAAGAGATGCACTATTGATATATTGTATTGAAAATCATAAGAGTGTGTATGAAACCAATGAGTGTTTGATGGAGTATGGGTTAGAATTATTGGATTAAAAAAAGAAATGATTTCTCATTTCTTGTAGTTAAGTAGTGGATTTAATTGTTTAACAAGGATGCCTTTTTCTTCGAACTCTTCAATTTGTTCGGCAGGTACTCGAGTATCTGTTACTAAGTAAGCAAATGAGTCTGGTTTTGCGACCACAAACTGATGCACATAATTAATTTTTGTAGCATCTGCTAAAATAAAGGCAGCTCCACTACATCTTGAAATCATTGCTTCATTGATGATTACTTCAGGAAGTATTGCCGTACTCATGCCGACTTCGCTATCAAATCCGTTGCATCCTAAGAATGCCTTGTTGGCTTTGACTCTTTGAAGATTGTTTAAGGCAAAATCACCGGTCATTGTTTCTTTGGGGAAGCGTAACTCGCCTCCAGTCATTACAATTTGTACATTTGGGTCATGATCACAGAAAATAGCTTTTCCGTTATTTGTGATGATTGTGACTCTTTTTCCTATGATATATTTTATTACTAATAGTGCAGTTGAGCTTGTGTTGATGAAAATTGTATCTCCATCATCAACAAATGTAGCGGCATACTTGGCAATTGCATGTTTATAAGCTTCATTTGGGTCTAAGTCATTCTCAACGAAATTTTGAACAAGTCTAGCTCCACCATAGAAACGTTCTAAAGCTCCCATATCTTCCCAATATTGTAAGTCTCTGCGAATTGTTAATGGTGTTACATTTAATTGTTCTGCTAGTTCATCTACATTTACAGTACCTTTGACCTGTATTTCTTGCATGATTTTTTTTCGTCGTTTATCCACGACTTCTTTCGTCATTTTCATAAAATTTCTCCCTTTTTACATGTGTTACTTAACCCTTTTAAATTTATGATTTTATTTTTATAATTTTCACAAAGATTCTTTTCCTTTATTTTATTACATAATAAGCCGAATTGATAATAGTATTGTACTTTTTCTCTAGGATTCATATTATCTGTGTTTACAGATTTAAATACATTATAGCTTTGTTTGTAATCCTTTCTTGAGATTAAATATATTGCATCCATAAACTCCCAATTAAATAAAGGAGATATCTTTGCCCCTTTTACCTTTGTGTTACGCATTCTTTCTAATCTATTGTATTCTTGTTTTGCACAAGCGAAATCATTCAACATAAAAGAACAATAGAATTTAGTGTAATGATATATCAGCAATTGATCGATTGAGCTATGAAAGAATTTTGAGTTCTCTTCGATGTGCTTTAAACACTTGGCATATTCCATTTGATCTATATAATATAAAGTATCAAATATTTTCTTGTCATTATTATAGGCGTGAAATACGTCTTTTTTTAATAGTTCATTAAATTGTTCATTTGCTCTTTCAGGGTTTAAATCATAGGCAATTGTTTTGATTGCTTTTCTGTATAAATGTTTTAAATATTCAGAATATAATGCAACTGCTAGGATGATAACTAGTAAAATAATAAATAAAATTTTAGTAGATAAGAATTCAACTTGAATAATCTTATAAATACTAAAGCCTGCAAATAAAATATAGAATGTGTAAGAAATAATTTGTTGAGCATTTTGTGAAAAAGACATTTTTTCTAGTGATTTCATGTTTTACCTTCTTTCTTTAAGCTTATTTTATCTAAAACGAACATATAAGTCAATCGTATAACGTAATTAAAAGAACATAAAAATATACGTAAACGATTAAATAATCATAAAAATATATAAAAAAACATAAAATGCGATTGTTTTTAATCTTTTAATGTTTTATGATTTGAGTGTCAAAAAACCATGGTGAAAAACAGAAAGAGGAAAACAAAATGTCAAAAGTAGATGAAATTACAAGAGATTCTTGGATCATGTCAACTTTCCCGGAATGGGGTACTTGGTTGAATGAAGAAATTGAAAATGAAAAAGTAAAACCTGGCACTGTAGCAATGTGGTGGTTAGGATGTACTGGTATTTGGTTTAAAACACCTGGAGGTGCAAATATTACAATTGATTTGTGGGCAGGCAATGGAAAACGTACACATGGTGATGGAAAAATGAAAGTAGGTCACCAAATGGCTAATATGTGTGGATGCAGAAATATGCAACCTAATCTAAGAGCTGTGCCATTTGTGATTGATCCATTCGCAATTAAACAGGTAGATGCTGTTTTGGCAACACACTATCATCAAGATCACATGTCAGCTGAATATGCTAGTCACGTACTGAAATCAGGAATGACTACAGTGGATGAAAATGGAAATGAAATTCCAGTGCCATTCATTGGACCTAAAAAATCTGTTGAATTATGGCAAAAATGGGGTGTTCCAGCTGATCGTTGTATTACAGTTAAACCTGGAGATACAATTAAAATTAAAGATATTGAAATTGTTGCCTTAGATTCTTTTGATCGTACTTGTATCACTACAACGGATTCACAAGGTCCAGACCGTGAAGATCTTCGTGGAAAATGTCCAACAGATATGGATGATAAGGCTGTGAACTATTTAGTAAAAACGCCAGGAGGAAATATTTATCATTCAGGAGATTCTCATTATTCAATTTATTATGCAAAGCATGGTAAAGATTACGATATCGATGTTGCGTTTGGATCATATGGAGAAAACCCAGTTGGAATGCAAGATAAAATGACAAGTGTAGATATCTTACGTATGGCTGAAGCTTTAAGAACAGATGTAGTAATTCCTATTCACTATGATGTTTGGACTAACTTTAAAGCAGACCCAAAAGAAATCGAATTGTTATATAATTATAAGAAAGATGTATTAGATTACAAATTCCATCCATTTATTTGGGATGTTGGTGGAAAATATGTATATCCAACAGATAAAGCAAAACGTCAATTTCACTATCGTAGAGGATTTGAGGATTGCTTCGAAGAGGAACCTAACGTTCCATATCGATCAGTTTTATAAGAAGAGGTAATGAATATGTTGAAAGAAATTGTTGAAAAAGGACACTATTGTTTTGTTGAGAAGGTAAATTCATGGCAAGATGCTATTCGACAAAGCTATGCGCCCTTGTTAAAGGATAATACAGTTGAAAATGAATATGTAGAAGCTGTTATTGAATGTGTCAATAAATATGGACCTTACATTGTGATTGTTCCAGGTATTGCAATGCCACACTCAACAGAAGGAGCTGCAGGATGTAATGGAACGGCTATTTCGTTTATGAAAGTGGAAGAAGAAGTTGATTTTGATCCAGAAGATCCGGATAAAAAGGCAAAATTATTTTTCTCTTTAGCTGCAATTGATCATGAACAACATATTCAAAATATACAGTCATTAATGGATACTTTGATGAATGAGGATATCGTTGAAGCATTAATGCAGGTAAAAACAAAAGAGGATTTAGAAAAAATCGCAAATCAATATGAATAATACATGAGGAGAGCAAAATGAATATAATAATGACAGTATGGGACTTTTTTGCGACAAATATTTTGACGCAACCCGCATATTTTATCGGTTTAATCGTATTTATCGGTTACTTATTATTGAAAAAACCAATTTACGATGCATTTGCAGGATTTATTAAAGCTACAGTAGGATACATGATTTTAAGCGTTGGTTCTTCAGGCTTGGTAGGAAACTTTAGACCAATCTTAGTTGGATTAAAAGATCGTTTCAATTTACACGCAATGGTTATTGATCCATATTTTGGACAAAATGCTGTTACAGAAGGTTTACAAGAACAGTTCGGAAGAACTTTCTCACAAGTTATGATCTTATTGTTGATTGCTTTTATTATGAACTTAGTATTAGTTCGACTTAAAAAATGGACAAAGATGCGTGCCGTATTTACAACAGGTCACGTACAGATGCAACAAGCATCAACAGCATTCTGGTTGATTCTATTCTGCTTCCCTAAATTAGGAAGTACACCAATTCTAATTGTTATGGGATTGATTTTAGGATTGTATTGGGCTGTTGGTTCAAACTTAACAGTAGAAATCACGCAAGAATTAACTGAAGGTGGAGGTTTTGCGATTGCGCATCAACAAATGTTTGGTATCGCATTGTTTGGTAGCCTAGCTAAAAAGATGAAAGGAAAAAATACAAAACGTTTAGATGATTTAAAATTCCCTGGATTCTTATCTATCTTTAATGAAAATATGGTCGCAACATCTATCTTGATGTTCTTATTCTTCGGTGCTATTTTAATGGTATTAGGAAAGGATTATTTAGTTGAAGCTGGATTTATTGCAGAAACACAAAACTTTTTCTTCTATACTATGACAACAGCGTTTAACTTTGCGGTATATCTAGCTATCTTACAATTAGGTGTTCGTACCTTCGTTACAGAACTTACAAATTCATTCCAAGGTATTTCTAATTCATTCTTACCTGGAGCTGTTCCTGGTATTGATTGTGCCGCTGTATTTGGATTTGGTAGTTCAAACGCTGTAACAGTAGGATTCTTAATGGGTGCTTTAGGACAATTCTTAGCGATTGGTGCTTTAATTTTGATGCATTCACCAACATTGGTAATTGCAGGTTTCGTTCCTGTATTCTTCGATAATGCAGTTATCGCTATATATGCTGATAATCGTGGTGGTATCAAAGCAGCTATGCTTCTTCCATTTATTTCTGGTTTAATTCAAGTATTCGGATCTGCTTTAATTGCTGGCTGGGTAGGATTAAGTCAATACGGAGGATATTTAGGAATGTTTGACTGGGCAACAGTATGGCCGATCTTCACAGTTATTATGAAATATGCAGGATACGTAGGTGTGGGAATTGTTGTATTGATTTTATTAGCAATTCCACAATTACAATATCGTAAACACCCAGATACATATTTCTTAATTACAGAAGATTATGATGCGTATTTAGAAAAAGTACAAGCAGTAAGTGCTGAATAAAAGGAGATATTACAATGGCAAAATTAAAATTATTAGTATGTTGTGGCAATGGTGCTGGAACAAGTATGATGATCAAATTAAATGTGGAAAAAGTGGCTAAAAAGATGGGATTAGATGTACAAGAAATTCATCATTGTGCAGTGAGCGAAGGAAAGTCAGCTGCTGGAAATTATGATATCGTATTGTGTTCAAAAAACTTCGTTCCTATGTTTGAAGATTCAAAGAAACGTGGAACTAAAGTTGTTGGACTAAAGAATGTAATGTCTGCAAAAGAAATTGAAGAAGGCTTAAAAGCAGCACTTAGTGAATAATAAAAAATAAAGCTGCGTTTATGCAGCTTTTCTTATATCCAAAAATAGGCAAAAAGAGGAGAAAATCATGAAAATTGTTAAGAAAAAACTAGATGATATGTACCGTTGCTATTGTGCAAGTAATATTTATTTTGATGGTCAAAACCATATTTTACTAGCTAGTGAAGATCCAGATGTCGCATGTAATATGTACTATGGAAAAGATTATGAGACAAAAGAAAACGTATGGACCCATCCAGGTGGATGTATGTCAATCGTTCCAATTCCTGGAAAAGAAAAAGAGTTCCTTTGCGTTCAAGAATTCTATTTAAAGGTCACTCCATCTTTGGCAAAAATCGTATGGGGAAAATACGATAATGGAACATGGCAGTTTAAAGATGTTGTATCCGTACCTTATGTTCATCGTTTTGGAATTTTTAATCAGAATGGAATCAACTATTTGATCCTAGCTACAGTAGCTACTTCTAAAAAAGAAAAGAATGACTGGAGTGTTCCAGGAAGAATTTATGTAGCTGAATTACCAGAAAATCCAAGTACAGGAGTAGAACTAGAAGTATTATGTGATGGACTATATCGTAACCATGGTTTCTGGCAAACAAAAGAAAATGGTAAAGATGTTGGATACTTTGGAAGTGACCAAGGAATCTTACGTGTAAGTGCACCAGAAAAACGTGGTGGACAATGGAAGGTAGAACCAATTTTATCTGGACATATTGGTGAGATTGCCACAATCGATATTGATGGAGATGGACAGGATGAAATCATGACGATTGAAGAATTCCATGGAAATACAATTCAAATCTATAAGAAAGATGGAAGTGAATATAAGAAAGTATGGCAATACGATAATGAAATTGATTTTGCGCATGCCTTAGTTGGTGCTAAACTTGCAGGACAAAATGCATTTGTATGTGGTGTCAGAAGAAAAGACTGCGAATTATTTGTCGTTACATATGAAGATGGAGAATATAAAGTCACAATGGTCGATAAAGGTGTAGGACCAGCCAACCTATGTGTTGTACATGAAGATAATAGAGACATTATTGTTGGTGCTAATCATACCGCAGCCCAAGCAGCTATCTACTTTGTTACGGAGGACTAAGATATGTTAGAAGAATTGAAACAACGTGTACTAGATGCTAATTTATTATTACCAAAATATGGTTTGATCACTTTCACATGGGGAAATGTATCTGAAATCGATCGTGAAAAAGGAATCGTAGCCATTAAACCAAGTGGTGTTGAATATGATGTTATGACGCGTGATGATATTGTGCTTGTGGATTTAGATGGAAATATTGTAGAAGGAAATCTACGTCCAAGCTCTGATTTAGATACACATTTGGAATTCTATCGTAATTTTCCAAATATCGGAGGTGTAGTTCATACACATTCCACTTGGGCAACAAGCTTTGCACAGGCAGGAAAAGATATCATTCCATTAGGAACAACACAGGCAGATTACTTTCTTGGAGCTGTTCCTTGCACCCGTTTTATGACAGAAGAGGAAATTCATGGTGATTATGAATTGGAAACAGGAAAAGTAATTGTAGAGGAATTTAAAACACGCAACATTGATCCAGATAGAGTTCCAGGTGTATTGGTACATTCACATGGACCTTTCACTTGGGGAACGGATGGATTCAATGCCGTACATAATGCGGTTGTTTTAGAAGAATGTGCAAAGATGAATGCGATCGCATCTTTATTAAGCAATAATGAAATTGATTCCATGCAGCAGGTTCTATTAGATAAACACTTTAATCGTAAACATGGACCGGGAGCTTATTATGGACAAGCTAAATAGAGAATATAGACTAGGTCTATATGAAAAGAGTATGCCAAGTACACTTACTTGGGTAGAAAAATTAACGATTGCCAAGAACAGTGGATTTGATTATTTGGAAATCAGTATTGATGAGAGTGATGCAAAAATTGCAAGATTGGATCAGCCAACAGATGAAATCAAAGAAGCCATTCAAAAAACGGGTGTTCCTATTTCTTCAATGTGTTTAAGTGGACATCGCAAATATCCACTTGGATCACATGATAAAGAAATTCAAAAGAAATCATTGGAAATCATGAAGAAAGCGATTGATTTTGCGGCAGATCTAGGTGTTCGTATTATTATGTTAGCTGGATATGACGTCTATTATGAAGATGGAGATTTATATACGAATCATGATTTTGAAACAAATCTAAAGAAATGTGTGGAAATGGCAGCTGAAAAAGGAGTTGTATTAGGTTTTGAAACAATGGAAACACCATTTATGGATACAGTAGAAAAGGCAATGCGCTATGTAAATCTAGTAAGCAGCCCATACCTAGGTGTATATCCAGATATTGGAAATTTAAAGAATGCATCCTTATTGTATGGTGTAGATGTAGATGAAGATTTGATGTGTGGAAAAGGACATATCTTTGCGAGTCATTTAAAAGAAACTGTTCCAGGTAAATATCGTGAAATTCCATTTGGGACAGGGCATACGGAATTTGTGAAAAATATCAAAACATTGAAACGACTAGGCGTGCGTATGTTTGTCGGAGAATTCTGGTATGTGAATAATGAAGACTGGCAAGATGTTGTAAAGAATGCAGGTGTGTTCTTAAGAGATAAGTTAGATAAGGGATTTGAGTAAGATGGAAATAAAAGAATTAGAGTTACATGCGAACAATATTCGTAAGAATATATTAACCGAAGTATATAGTGCTAACTCAGGACATCCAGGAGGATCCTTGAGTGGTGCAGATATTTTAACAGAAATCTATTTTGAACAGATGGATATCAATAAAGACAATGTTGATTCAATTGATCGTGATCGTTTTGTGTTAAGTAAAGGTCATGCGAGTCCATTATTATATGGAACGTTAAAAGAAAAGGGTTTGTTAGATGATGATTTAACTACATTTAGAAAGATCAATTCAAATTTACAAGGACATCCAAATATGAATGAAGTAGCTGGTGTTGATATGTCTACAGGCTCTTTAGGACAAGGTATTTCTTGTGCTGTAGGTATGGCTATTGTGAATAAATTAGTAGATAAGAATAATCATCGAATCTATTGCTTATTAGGTGATGGAGAATGTGAAGAAGGTCAAGTATGGGAAGCTTGTATGGCAGCCGCTCACTATAAATTGGATAACTTATGTGCCGTTTTAGACTACAATCATTTACAGATTGATGGAAATATTGATGATGTGATTTCACCAGAGCCATTCGCAAGTAAATTTGAATCTTTTGGATGGAACGTATTGGATGTGAATGGACATGATTTTGATGAATTAAGAAATGCATTCAATCAAGCTAAGAACGAAAAAGGAAAACCAACAATGATCATTGCCCATACAATTAAAGGTAAAGGTGTTTCATTTATGGAAAATAACTATGCTTGGCATGGAGCTGCACCAAACCAAGAACAGTATGAACAGGCAATGAAGGGATTAGGGGGTCTTGAATAATGGCAAAAGAAGCAACACGTAATGCTTATGGAAAGGCTTTGGCAGAATTAGTTGTAGAAAGAGATGACGTACTTGTACTAGATGCGGATCTTACAAAATCAACAAAGACAATCGATGCCAAAAAGGCAAGACCGGAACATCATTTCAACATGGGAATTGCCGAAGGAAATATGATGGCAGTCGCTGCTGGTATGGCCGCAAGTAATAAGGTAGTTTATGCATCAAGTTTTGCAATGTTTGCGGCAGGCCGAGCTTTTGAGCAGATTCGTAATAGTATTTGTTATCCAAACTTGAATGTAAAAGTATGTGCAACACACGCTGGAATTACAGTTGGAGAAGATGGAGCAAGCCATCAGTGTATTGAAGACTTAGCTCTAATGCGTTCTATTCCAAATATGAAGGTGTTTGTACCGTGTGATCAATATCAAGCAAAAGCAATTGTAAAGGCAGTGGCCAATATAGATGGACCATGTTATGTAAGACTTGGGCGTGGTGCAGTAGAAGATGTATATGATGAAAGCTATAGGTTTGAATTGGGAAAAGGAAGAGTATTAAAAGAAGGAAAGAAAGTGGCATTAGTTGCGACAGGTATGATGGTGCAAGAGGCATTAAAAGCTGCAGATATTTTAGCTAAAGAAGATATTTCAGTTACGGTTGTAGATATGCCTTGTATCAAACCAATTGATGAAGAGCTGATTGAAAATATCGCAAAATCCCATGAGCTTATCATTACTTGTGAAGAACACAATGTATATGGAGGACTTGGAAGCGCCGTTAGTGAAGTAACTTCAAAAAAGAGTCCATTACGTATGGAAATGATAGGTATGCAGGATACTTTTGGAGAGAGTGGAATGCCTAATGAACTACTAGTAAAGTATGGTTTAAATGCAGAATCTATTGTAGAAAAGGTAAACAAATGTCTTTAAAAAATATTAAATTGATTGTTGCTGATTTAGATGGCACGCTTTTGCATGATGATAAAAGTTTAGATCAAAATATTAAAAGTGTTCTGATTGAAAAGAATGTTCCACTTACTTTTGTATCGGGTCGAAATGTGCATATTATTCAGGATTATATAAAAGAATTAAATATTACTTTACCTTATATTACGAATAATGGAGCAAATATGTTTTTGGGTGATACATGTATTTATGAATGTCCGATTGATTCTAGTGAATTAAAGTCTTGTTTAAATATATTGGTCGCAAACAAAGTTGCGTTCCTGGCTTATACAAATCAAACCATCTATTCAGTTGGATATCAAGAAGGGCTGGATGCGTTTAAGAATCGTTTGATTGGTAAGTGCAAAATAGTTGAAAATGCGAACATTGAAGATATTGTTAGGGAATCAATATTTAAGGTTGTGATGATTCATCCAAATATGGAAAAGATAAAAAATCAATTAAATTCTGTTTGTGATAAAACAGTATGTATGCAATCGGAAGGTGTTATTTATACTTTAACAAATAAGGATTCCACAAAAGGGAAAACTTTAAAAAAGCTATTGGAATATCTAGATATAGACTCAAGCAGTGTATTGGCTTTTGGGGATAACTATAATGATATTTCTATGTTTGAAGTTGTGGATGGTGTTGCCATGGAAAATGCGCAGGAGAGTTTAAAAGAAGTCGCAAAGTATTTAACAAAATCAAATGAAGATGATGGTGTTTCTTATTTTATTCAGAATAAATTGTGATAGATGAATTTCTATCACTTTTTGTTGACAATGAGAAGCCAAACTCCTATAATGCCTATAAAGTTACTAGGAATAGTAACCGGAGGTACTGATTATGAAGCGATGTTGTAGCTGTTTAAATGAATAATATTGAATTTGTTTAACAGGAGGAAAAGAAAATGACAGTATATAAAGCAATTTCAGATTTAATTGGAAATACACCATTAGTAGAATTAACACATATTGAAGAAAAAGAAGGTTTAGGCGCTAGTGTAGTTGCGAAAGTAGAATTTTTTAATCCAGCAGGAAGTGTAAAGGATCGTATCGCAAAGAAAATGATTGAAGATGCTGAAAAAGCAGGGAAAATTAAACCGGGTGCTACATTGATTGAACCAACAAGTGGAAATACAGGTATTGGTATTGCATCTGTTGCAGCAGCTAAGGGCTATAAGGCAATTATGACAATGCCAGAAACAATGAGTGTGGAGCGTCGTAACTTATTGAAGGCGTATGGCGCAAAAGTTGTTTTAACAGATGGTAAGGCTGGTATGAAGGGCGCTATCGCAAAGGCTCAGGAATTGGCAGCCGCTACACCAAATAGTTTTATTCCAAGTCAATTTGAAAATCCATCAAACCCTCTAGCTCATTACGAATCTACGGGTCCTGAAATTTGGAAGGATACAGAAGGAAAAGTTGATATTTTTGTTGCCAGTGTTGGAACGGGTGGTACTGTAAGTGGTACAGGTAAATATTTGAAGGATCAAAATCCGAATGTGAAAGTGGTTGCAGTTGAACCTGCAACAAGTCCAGTATTATCTGAAGGTCATGCAGGTCCTCATGGTATTCAAGGTATTGGTGCTGGCTTTGTTCCAAACACTTTGGATACAAGCGTATACGATGAAGTATTTACAGTCACAAATGAACAGGCTTATGAAACCGGTCGTTTGATTGCACATAATGAAGGTATGTTAGTAGGTATTTCAAGTGGTGCTGCTACGTATGCGGCTATTCAAATCGCAAAACGCCCTGAAAACAAAGGAAAAACAATTGTGGTATTATTACCAGATACAGGTGAGCGTTATTTATCTACTCCAATGTTTGCGGAATAATAAAAAATACGAAGTAAAAAATTACTTCGTAAATGTCTTGGCATAGCCATGATTTTCTCTAGAACCCGTACCAATGGGTTCTTTTATTTTTCCGATTTCTTCAATTTCAAATGGTGTCAATTGATATACATAGTTTAGCCAGTTGCGGTATAACAAGTTAGCGTGACTTCTCCATTTTAAGATAGGTTCTTTTTTTGGGTCATCATCTGGAAAATAATTGAATGGGATATGAATTGGTTTGTTGGCTTTTAAATCCCTGAAATATTCTTCTTTTAATGTCTCTTTACTATATTCCAAATGCCCTAGAATAAAGATTTGTCGATAGTCCTTTGTGACAATGATGTTCGATCCAATTTCATCATTTTTAGATAGAACAGATAAGCATTTCACTTTTTTTACAGCTTCCTCATCAATTGCCGTATGTCTTGAGTGAGGTGTATAGTGAATTTCATCAAAGCCATTGGTTAAAAAGTCATATTCATCGACTAATTGTTCTGGAAAGATGCCGAATACTTTTTCTGGCAAGATATGCTTTTGAATTCCATAATGATAATACAGTCCGGCTTGTGCTCCCCAACAAATATGTAATGTGGAATAGACATGTGTTTTAGACCATTCCATGATTTCTTCAAGCTCATTCCAATAATCGACATCTTCATATTCTAGATGTTCTACGGGAGCTCCTGTAATAATCATTCCATCGTAATAATTCGTTTTTAAATTTTCAAAGTATGTATAAAATTTTACTAAATGATCCTGACTTGTATTTTTAGAAACATGGTTTTTTACCATCATAAAATCAATGTCGACCTGTAATGCACTTTTAGAAATCAATCGTAAGATTTGGGTTTCTGTTTCTATTTTTTTGGGCATTAGATTTAAAATCACAATTTTTAATGGTCGAATTCTTTGCCGATGTGCACTTTTATCTTCAATCGCAAAGATTTTTTCGCTTTCTAATATGTCTTTTGCGGGTAATGCGTCGGGTATGTTGATTGGCATATATAAACAACTCCTTTTTTTTGTATATCTACTATTATACGCGAAAAAAACAGAATGGAAAATTCCATTCTGTAAAAATACTAAGCTTTCATGGCATCTAGTGCTTGTTGTAAATCGTTGATGATGTCTTGTGCATCTTCAAGACCTACAGAGAAACGAATTAAGTCTGGAGCAACGCCAGCTTCTTTTAATTGTTCTTCACTCATTTGACGGTGTGTATGACTTGCTGGGTGTAATAGACAAGTTTTTGCGTCGGCAACATGGGTTACGATAGAAGCTAATTTTAAGCTGTCCATGAACTTTTCAGTTTGATCACGGTCGGCTTTTAATCCAAATGACAATACACCACAAGTTCCATTCGGACAATATTTTTTAGCTAATTCATGATGTGGGTCACTTTCAAGATCTGCATATTTAACCCATGCAACATCTTCATTGGCTTCTAAGTATTTGGCTACAGCTAGTGCATTTGCGCAATGTGCCTTCATACGTACAGCTAATGATTCTAATCCTAGATTTAAGTAATATGCGTTTTGAGGGGCTTGGATTGATCCTAAATCACGCATCAATTGGCTTGTAGCTTTTGTGATATATGCTAATTTACCGAATTTTTCAGCGTATACAATGCCATGATAAGATTCATCTGGTGTAGTTAGTCCTGGATATTTTTCGGCGTGTTCTAGCCAGTTGAAGTTACCACTATCCACAATTGCACCACCTACACAAGATGCATGTCCATCCATGTATTTAGTAGTTGAGTGGGTGACGATGTCTGCTCCCCATTGGATTGGTTGACACATAATTGGTGTGGCAAATGTATTGTCGATGATTAATGGAACGCCATTTTCGTGTGCAACTTTTGCGAATTTTTCAATATCGAAAATACGTACTGTTGGATTTGTGATGGTTTCTCCAAAGACACATTTTGTGTTTGGCTTGAATTCTTTTTGAAGATCTTCTTCACTAATTTCTGGATCAACAAATGTACAGTCGATACCCATTTTCTTCATTGTCACACCAAATAGGTTGTATGTTCCACCATAGATGGCACTTGATGCAATTAAGTGATCTCCAGCTTCACAGATGTTGAATACCGCAAAGAAGTTGGCAGCTTGTCCACTTGATGTTAACATAGCGGCAATACCACCTTCTAAAGCAGCAATCTTACTTGCAACAATATCGTTTGTTGGGTTTTGAAGTCGTGAATAGAAATATCCACTGTCTTCTAAATCGAATAATCTTCCCATTTGAAGACTTGAATCATATTTAAAAGTAGTACTTTGATAAATTGGTACTTCTCTAGGCTCACCATTTTTTGGCTCATAGCCAGCATGTAAACATTTTGTTTCAGTTTTCATAATAAATTTACCTCATTTCCTATCCATTATTGTAATATTATCTTTAAAAAAAGTAAAAGAAAAGCTTAGATTACATAATCAAAGCTTTGTTCATGATTTAAAATGTCTTGGAGTGTGATTCCTTTTAGATAAGTTTCAATCACTTGATTTAATCCTTCATAAATATAAAGTGTTGTACAATCTTCTTTTCTTGGACAAGAATTCACCTGTGAATCTAGACAGGCAACGCAAGATAAATTTCCTTCGGTTGCGACAAGTACATCATATACACAGATTTGTTCTGGACTTTTAGAAAGTTTGTATCCACCTTGAAAACCACGATTGGATTGAACCATTTGGCTTTTGGTAAGAATGGGTACGATTTGTTCTAAATATTTTTTGGAGATATTTTGTCTTTCGGCAATATCCTTTAGTGTGATAAACCCTGAATCATTATGCTGTGCTAAATCAATAAGTAAACGAAGCGCATAACGTCCTTTCGTTGATATTTTCATTATATATTCCCCTTTTCGTTATCCTATACTACTATAATAATATATATTTACTAGGTTTTCTAGCAAAGAGATAAAAAATACCTATGAATTTGTTTTATGTAGAAAATATTGATCCAAAAAGATAAGGATTCCATTTAGTACTAGGAAAGATCCAGTTAAAGAGAAAATAAAGTCTAAGGATTGAATGGGTTTCATAAGTAACACAATGCCAATGACTAGAATGAATATAGCTCCTGCAAGATTGACTTTCCATTGTTCAAAACCATTGTCTTTTAAGAGTAATACTTTTTGAAAATGAGATAGGGAATTGATAATCAATAGAATTCCTACAAGCATAGGTACGATACTAATGAATTTTTTTGGATCAAAACTCATATATAGGCCTACAGACAATAGAAATAAGCCTAATACAAGAGTTGTTAGTGTTGTACTATTTCTTTTCTTGAAATATGTATAAAGAAATAGAATCGCAATGACTAAAAAGATACATCCAATAATTCGCGTAATTGTTGTTAATATGGAGACGTTAAATATGCATAAGACTAAGCCAGATAAAATGCATAGAATTGCCGATGATATGGCTTCTGTTTTTGTTTCTTTCATATAATCACAACCTGGTATATTGTAATTGACCCATCTAACTGGTCGACTACAATATACTTCTCCTTTCTTTCAACCTTTAATAACCGTGGTTGAAGACGGTTTTGTTAATTTGTAAAATTGAATATGTGAATGTGGATT